>RKMI01000035.1_pt1 | contig 379164 bp, 308 predicted proteins | sample 2174191 | NCBI WGS metagenome assembly RKMI01 (sample SAMN10236717, study PRJNA505201) | synthetic metagenome | isolation source: mock community containing 12 organisms: Thioclava sp. ES.032, Psychrobacter... | place: USA: Walnut Creek | collected 2015-10-01
TTTGGGGTAGCGCACTGTGGTCGCCCAGTTATTTTGCTTCAAGCTGTGGCGGGGCTTCAATTGAAGTTATTAGACAATATATCGACCAACAGCAAGTACCTAACTAGAAATGCCTTACATCCACGCCCTAGAACGACGTGGTTTTACGGCACTTTTTGAGAAATGCCTTACATCCACGCCCTAGAACGACGTGGTTTTACGGCACTTTTTGATAAAAACGCACCCACTACTCCGCCCGCGCAAAAACAATACCAAATAATGGCTTGAAAGCCTAATGTGGGTTTGCTGATGCGGCGACCTGCTAGCCAGTTACCAATCGCTGCGCCCATGTCGGATGTCAAACCCGTCAAATGGGTCGTACGTATGACCGCGCCGCTATAAGTCGCCACCATAGCATTTTGTAATCCGCAGGCCATTGCCGCCGCTAATTGTCCTAAATAATCATGCTGCTGATATAAAAAATAGGGACCGATCAAATCAGGGTTATTTAGGGTAACAATCCACACTCTATCGCTAGTTCAACAGATGCGGAACCGGTAAGATAATTTAGGTGAAAATGGGTGTTTTAGTGAGCGGTTTTTGAGGGCGGAAAGCCCAGAAGTGTCAGCCAATCATTAACACATTTCCCGGTTAATGATTCATACGCAGAGACCCCTTTACGCTGCCCATTACGACGTTCGCGCAGGTTATACCAAGCTTTAAATAATGCTAAGAAACCTTGATTAACGCCTTTCCTTGCATAAAGATAAGTTCGCAAGGTTGCGTTAAATCCTTCAATGGCACTTGATGCCATATGCCGAGTGTGGAGGAGTTGCTCTATTTTACGCATTATTTCAGTAATCTCTGTATTAATGAGTTCGCGGCCGAGTAAATAATACGCTCCCGCTATTTCGATTGTCACATCACGGCGCTTCCATGGATTCATTTTTTTTAGTTTCCTTTTACGTTCAATTATACGGCAGGTCAGTGAGATAACCGCATCAGAGTATTGGCATTGGAGCGCTGATAAACGTTGATATAATGCTGATGTTGCAGAGGTTAAGCCAATGAGTCGATTCTCTAGGTAGCATGCTACAGATTCGCAATCTCTGTGCTCGGTTTTGCGCAAGAGCGCGATTGCTTGACTAAGCAATCGCTGTGCGGCATCAGGTGTAATTAACTCTCCGCTCTTAAAATTAATACAGCAAAAAGCCTGGCGAATTTTTTGAACCGCTTGGCCTGCAAAAGTATACCGTTCAATGGCGTCAGTGCACCTTTTCTTAGCCCAATCGAGTGATTTAGCCAAACTTCTCTTATTTTCAGGTGATGTTTTGAGGTGCTTCTTCTCAGCTTTGGCTTCGTAATCTATGTAGCGATAGGCTTTACGCGCAAGTTTCAATCTCGCTTTACTGGCTAAATAAACGGCGTGAAAAGCATCGTCACGCTGTTCTATTTCATCAAAAGTTATTTCAATACCTTTGGCTATCCCTTTTGCTCCATCTTTAACAACATGTTTAGGCGCCATGCCTTGCTCTTTAGCCTCACCAAGCACCCGAGCCCATGTTTCACCATCACGTGATGTTTCATGTGATAGCGAGAATAAATATCCACTATCAAGGTCAATGCCAGCCAAAACAGGATCGCCCTGACTAAACATTTCATCGATGGCAATACTTTCAATATTGGCTAATGGTACGGTTTTGTTAAATAATGCCGCGTTTTTTTGTGCTTCAATGATCACCCCTTGAATATAACCAAAACTAACGGAGCAGCCAGGGTAGATAATGGGAATTTGATCTTGAATGGCGCGAATAGAGTTGGCGGATGTAATGGATAAAGCGACGATAGCCCGACGTAACTGAAATTTATCGACAGCAACACTGACAATGCAGTCTGATTTTTCCTTATCAGAAATTAACGCATTCAATGCTGCCTGCAGAGCATCACGTGCTGCGTAGACTGCTTTTCTGGAGATAGAAAAATCATTGGCTAAAGAAGTAATGTTGCCATGAGCTTGGCAACAGAGTGTTTTTGCGAGAAGATGCAATTTGTCTGAGGGTTTAAGTTGTGTTCGGTCAAGTATCGGCATATTTTTTACTGTTATATAAACTGCTTTTGGCAGAGCAATTGGTTTAAATAACGTAGCTTGATCCCTCAGACTCTCCTTGTCAAAGTGTTGCCCAAGTTTGATTGGTTCCAAAGAAATTATTAAGTGATCAGGTTTATTTTTTCTTTTAACTTTTTAATACAGTTAGTTACTTATTTTTAGAAAACACCTAATCTGATCATCAATTTAATTCATTTGGTATTAATATGATCCGATTGTTTCCATCAGAATGAACGAGCTGAGATTGTCGCTTGAACGCACAAATTCTTGACCATTTGTGGAGATAAATTGCGCGTTTTATTAACATATAATTGTGCTTAAAAGGTTTGGCTGTCCCGCTTTTTCTGTTAGAAGGGTTAAGTCCATCTGCCAGACTCGGACAAAGCGTTATCGTAACCAAGGCGCAAGTTGCACACTTGGAAACGCGGCATCAACAGCGCGCGAATGAGTCTTTGAGTCTGTTTAAATACATTTTAAGGAACAGGTAAAATGGTCGATTGGTTTTTGCAACTTTCTCCCGTGATGCAGGCTTTTCTCGCGACTTGTTTCACTTGGTTTGTAACAGCACTTGGCGCGAGTGTGGTCTTTTTTTTCAAAACCATCAACCGAAAGGTGATGGATGGCATGCTCGGCAGTGCGTCAGGGGTTATGATTGCAGCCAGTTTCTGGTCGCTGCTAGCCCCTGCCATTGAAATGGTGGAAGAAACAGGCGGGACCCCTTGGGTGCCTGCTCTCATAGGTTTTCTCACCGGTGGTGGTTTTCTTTGGTTGACCGATAAGACTCTGCCTCACCTGCACCCTGGTTTTCCGACAAAAGAAGCTGAAGGCATAAAAACCAGTTGGCAACGTTCTGTGCTCTTGGTGCTAGCGATTACCCTCCATAATATTCCTGAAGGTTTGGCGGTGGGTGTTGCCTTTGGTGCCGCTGCAGCAGGACATCCCGCAGCCTCAATCGGCGGGGCCATTGCGCTTGCTATCGGTATTGGTATTCAGAATTTTCCAGAGGGGGCTGCGGTATCCGTGCCTCTCCGGCGAGAAGGGATGTCTAGGAAAAAGAGCTTTATGTATGGTCAGTTTTCCGGCATGGTCGAACCTGTTACCGGTGTGGTTGGCGCTTTGGCAGTTATCTATATGCAGCCTCTATTGCCTTATGCTCTGTCTTTTGCAGCAGGGGCGATGATCTATGTTGTGGCAGAGGAGTTAATTCCGGAATCCCAGGCCGAAAAACATTCAGATATTGCCACCGTCGGGGTCATGGTAGGTTTTGCTCTCATGATGACTTTGGATGTCGCCCTCGGGTAATTATACCAAAGGAGCTAAAAGGGTGATTAGTCTTAGTAGTTAAAATTAACCTACCTGCGTGGTGAGTATTATGCAAAACGTCGTGTTCTTTACCACTTCGTGGCCCGCTAAGACTGTTCAACATCGTGGCAGAGGATTTTGTGCAGTGAGAATAACTATCACCTGCAACTAAGACCTTGCTAGTGCGCGTTTTTCCTGCCTAAACCTTGTTTTCTTCATTAATTCTTTTGGTATAACGTTAATATAGCTTTCAAAATCAATTTCTAAGGTGTATAAAGTGTACAAATCGTTTTAATAATTCAACGATTCTTACATGCTATCTCTACAAATAGCATCAGCGATTTACTATCCAAGTCTGATTAACTGATTGTTTATAATATTAGTATTATAGACAGCTTTATTAATGATACCAAGATTGCATATTATTAACTATGCCGCCTCATAGCGAACCAGGTCAATAAGCGCTCCTAGATTGTGTAGAAAAAATCAGTGATAGCAGAACGTTTGATTAAGTCATCGTTAACTATTGGAATTTACAACAAAGACTTATTCTTGATTTTAACCCACCAGATTAATTAGATTTCCTAGATTAGGGCGTTAGCGCTCAATAAGCGAGTACACATTGTTTTCAGCATTAAGAAAATCCTTAGCAAGCAAAATAACACTTTCAGATATTCAAGAGAATATTCTGTCAGGGTTAGCTGTCGGCGTTATTGCGCTTCCGTTATCGATGGCGTTAGCCATTGCAAGTGGTGTCCCACCTCAGCATGGACTGTACACGGCTATTGTCGCCGGCATTGTTATTGCCCTGAGTGGCGGTTCTAAAGTGAATATATCAGGCCCCACTGCGGCATTTGTCGTTGTGTTATTGCCAATTGTTCAGCAGTTTGGCATAGGGGGACTGCTCGTTAGTGGTTTTATGGCTGGTATCATTATGATATTGATGGGGGTTGGCAAGCTCGGCAAGCTTATTGAGATTGTTCCCTACCCGGTCATTATCGGATTCACAGCCGGTATTGGTGTTGTTATCGGTACATTGCAGATAAAAGATTTTTTAGGGCTCAACATAGAAGCGCTAAATGGGGACTATCTGGATAAGCTTTTATTGATAGTGTCTTCATTACCCACCATCAACTGGCAAGAATTGTTAATTGGTGCACTCACTATTACCACATTGTTACTCTGGCCTCGCATGCGATCCAAAATACCGGGACATCTGATCGCACTCCTTGTAGGCTCCATCTCTGCATGGTTATTTAGCCTGTTAAGTCAAGATTTTTCTGTTGCAACCATTGCCAGTCGATTTCACTATGAAATCAATGGTCTAATTGGTGATGGCATCCCGGCAATTTTGCCGGCATTTGAGTGGCCATGGAATTTACCCGACGCCAACGGTAATCCCATTGGCTTGAGTTTTGCTCTTATCAAAATGCTATTACCCGCTGCGATTACCATTGCAATATTAGGCGCACTTGAATCATTGTTATGTGCAGTCGTCGCTGATGGTATGTCAGGCAAAAAACATAATCCCAATGACGAGCTTATCGGGCAGGGGATTGGCAATATGATTGTCCCGTTATTTGGTGGCATACCTGCAACCGCAGCCATTGCCCGCACCGCTGCTAACATTAAAGCTGGCGGGAATTTACCGCTCTCATCCGTAGTACACAGTTTGTTTATTCTTGGTTCAATACTAGCGCTTACGCCTTTACTGGCTTATATCCCGATGGCGTCAATGGCGGCTTTATTATTGGTAGTAGCATGGAATATGAGTGAAGCGAAACACTTTATTCGCACTATTAAAGTCGCGCCAAGGGATGATGTTATTGTATTGATTTTATGTTTTTCACTGACGGTACTCTTTGATATGACGGTTGCTGTTGCGGTGGGAATGGGATTATCCGCTCTGCTGTTTATCCGCAAAAGTATTACGCTGACCAAGACAACCGAAATAGAAAAAAACCATGAACTCCACGGTGAGCTCGCTGATAATATTGTCATCTATGATATTAACGGGCCATTATTTTTCGGATCTGCGCAAAAAGCGCTGCAAAGTATTTCCATTGTTACGCCGGATCTTCGCGTTGTTATACTGGATATGTCTGAGGTTAATATGCTTGATATGAGTGCAATTGTCACCATGGAATCGATTAAGGATAGTCTTGCCAGACAACATATAGGATTAGTTATTAATAACTTAGAACCAAGAATGGTGGTGAAATTACGCCGTGCTGGAGTCCGCTATAAACCGGGGAAAATTCAATTCTCGCGGACAATCAAAGAGGCTGTGGCCATCGCTAATGAAATGATCTCGCAATAATACTTATTCTTGAACATTATCGGGGCGCATTCTCGTTTGCTTTAGCGGCGAGTTAAGCCTTGTGTCAAATGATTAAAATATAATACAACCCATTTCCCTTACCAAAAATCAATAACAACATGATATAAAATGGTTTTCTGATTTATCTATCCACGTTAGAATAAAAAATAGGCTTATAAAGGGACCGATCAAATCAGGGTTATTTAGGGTAACAATCCACACTCTATCGCCAGTTCAACAAATGCGGAACCGGTAAGATAATCTAGGTGAAAATGGGTGTTTTAGTGAGCGGTTTTTGAGGGAGGAAAGCCCAGAAGTGTCAGCCAATCATTAACACATTTCCCGGTTAATGATTCATACGCAGAGACCCCTTTACGCTGCCCATTACGACGTTCGCGCAGGTTATACCAAGCTTTAAAGAGGTTTTCCCAATTACAAACCCACTTAATATCGCCCCTGCCAAAAATGACAGTAACGACGCGCCAATATATAAAATACTGCGAGCATCAAAATGCGCGATGGCAGCTGAAAACAAACTGACATTACCGGTGACATGCGATACGGACAGGTTGGTAAAGCCCATTAACGCAGCGGTATTAACGCAGCCGGCACTAAATGCCAATACCGCGCCGCCCCACAGTATCCATTTCGGTAGTTTGGTTATCATATCCGCCGCCTAATAGCTCATCATCCGAAAAAGCCTATAGTATAACTGAAAAAGGTTATAACGAAAAAAGACAGCCGATTGGCTGCCTTTTTTCGTTATTTATCCATACAACAACATATAACAACGGGTGGTTGAGCATTAGTGATTAATTACCAACGGCTAACCACTTAATTTACTTATCTTGTTCATCTAGCATCATTAACTGCTCACTGATGGCCACGGTATTGAAGCCGGCATCAACAAACATAATCTCACCAGTGATACCAGACGCCCACGGCGATAGCAAGAATAGCGCGGCATTACCCACTTCCATTTGACTAATATTACGCTGTAGTGGTGCAATTTTTTCACTGATATCGAGCATCTTACGGAATGACTTAATACCGCTAGCCGCAAGCGTTCGAATAGGACCTGCTGAGATGGCATTAACGCGAATACCTTCACCGCCCATTGATGTCGCTAAATATCTTACACTGGCCTCTAAACTGGCCTTTGCCATACCCATGACATTATAGTTTGGCAAGACTGAGATACTACCTTCATAAGTCAGAGTCAACATAGAACCGTGACGCATTGCTAGTAGTTCGCGGGCTTCTTTGGCCAAAGCGACAAAGCTATAGCTTGAAATATCATGGGCAATTTGACTGCCCTCGCGAGTGGTAGCACTGGTAAAATCACCATTGAGCTGATCCATCGGAGCAAAGCCAATCGCATGTACGACGCCATCAATACCATCGCCCCAATGCGCCGTTACTTGCTCAAAACAGGCGGCAATAGAATCATCCGAGGCCACATCACACTCAAGTACCAGATCGGCCTCAAATTTTTCGGCTGCCATATCCACGCGCTTTTTAATTTTATCGTTAGGATAAGTTAGGATTAAAGATGCTCCTTCACGATGCAGCGCTTCAGCGATAGCCCATGCGATAGAGAGTTTGCTGGCGATGCCGGTAACGACAAAGCGTTGTCCTTGGAGTAGCATAATAGTTCCTTGTGGATCGATCGAATATATACAAGTTATATTCGATATGATAAATAAACACTGCTAAATTGCAGCGAAATAAAGCGATAAAAAAACGTCTTATTATACACGAATCATATTAAGTAAACAGTCGTAAACTATTATAGGTAATTAGGGACAATCCCTGATTAAAGCACTTAGCCTTGTCCATAACGGTATGAAGTTGAGCAAAGTTCACGTATAATTACAGCCCTTCCCAGCTTGCACAATTTTTATAAGAATCCTTTACAACCGTTGTTTATAAACAAGGATTTAGCGTTAAGCTACACCCACATTTTGGATGGCTGCCAAACTTATGAGTAATACCCCAACCATAACATCAGATTACCAAGAGAGCATCGAGTCCTATCGTCAACTGATTACTTCAACCGGCGAAGACCTAGAGCGCCCGGGTCTTGGAGATACTCCCATGCGCGCGGCAAAAGCTTTTGCTCACTTGACCAAAGGCTATCATCAAAGCTTGGATAAGGTTGTCAATGACGCGTTGTTCCCATCGACCAATCGTGAGCTGGTACTGGTACAAAACATTGAATTTTATTCGTTATGTGAGCACCATATGCTGCCCTTTCATGGTATCGCACATGTGGGCTATTTGCCAAATGGACAAGTATTAGGCTTATCAAAATTTGCTCGTATCGTAGACATGTTTGCTCGTCGTTTGCAAGTTCAAGAAAACTTAAGCGAACAAGTTGCACAGACCATTATGGATGTGACCGGCTGTCGCGGCGTGGCGGTAGTGATGGATGCGTCTCACATGTGTATGATGATGCGCGGTGTCAGTAAACAACATACAACCACACGTACGACGGCTATGCTAGGTGAATTTGTTCATGACAATCAATCACGTATGGAGTTTTTGAGCGCGATACCTAGACGGCAACCGGCTTTTTAATTTTAAAAATAATAGAACAAAGAATAAATTCAAGGATGCATGAGCGTCCTTTTTTTTGGTTAATTTTTAAGTCTATTTGACTGTTCTTGACTCTCTTACAAACTGTTCAAAAGTCATTGATCACTATCAAAAGCTTTAACTCTAATAAGAATATTACTGATCTCAGAAATAAGTCTCAGAGCTTTTTAAAAAACTAGACTGGCTTTATTACTATCGCTAAATCTGTTTTTAGGCATAATTAGGATTCTCTATTTTAGTAAACCAAGCGTCGCAATAGTCATTTGTAATAGCGCTGAAGCATACGCGTATACCTTCATCATCCATTGTGACATACCAACGATCATCATTGCATCCTGTCAATAATTCAAAGTATTTTCCGCTCACAAACTTGCCTACAATGTAGGTCCTTCCTGCTACATAACAGTCATTACCGTCCGTGCACAGGAGTTCATCTCCAGTCTTTATCATATTTTTTCTCCAATTTGTTTAGTGAATAGGCATTTGTGTCATGCCACATCGTCACTGATATTGACAATGTGATATTAAATGTCGTTATCCGTAAAACGGAGGCAATCATTAATTTATAGGGTCTATATAATCGAATAGGGCCACTATAGGAGTATAGAGTACGCCAATTGCCTACAGAAAAAAATTGAGAAAGGGTTGAGCGGTCGAAAATTCATGCTTAGCGGGATATTGATAAAAAGTGCTGAGGACGCACCGAGTTACTCCATTCTGGTTGACACCATCGCCACCGCAGAGCGCTGACAAAAAAAATCGCTCACCATGTTGGTGATTAGACACCGATGAGCGATCTTTGATTACAATGAAATAAAATTTAACTGGCAGATTTTACTTCGTCAATCCAGTTGCCGTAACCTTCCTTTTCCATTTGCGCTAGCGGAATGAAACGCATTGCTGCTGAGTTCATGCAATAGCGCTTGCCTGTGGGTGCTGGACCATCATCAAATACGTGACCCACGTGCGAGTCAGCGTAGCGGCTACGAATTTCCGTAAGGGTCGAGAAGAAGCCTCGATCTGCCTTTTTAACTACCATGTCAGCGCCTAACGGGCGAGTGAAGCTCGGCCAGCCAGTTCCAGACTTGAATTGGTCACGAGAGGAATATAGCGGCTCACCCGATATCACGTCTACATACAGCCCAGGCTCTTTGTTATCCCAATAGGCGTTTTTGAAAGCGCGCTCGGTACCGTCTTCCTGAGTAACTTTATATTGCATGTCACTGAGTGACTTTTTCAGTTCCTCTTTTCCTGGCTTTACAAACGTATCCGGATTGAAGCCTGCGCCTGCTTTAGCGTTTGAATTGTTACTTGAGACTTCCTGCTTTGTGCTGTCAGCGGTAGGTTTGAACTGACTGAAATCCAGCTCATAGTTTTTACCATATACGCTTTCGATAAACTGGTAGCGACCAGAATTAAAGGTGTAATATTTGTAGCGTAATGGATTTTTCTTGTAGTAATCCTGATGATACTCTTCAGCTGGATAGAAAGTACTTGCAGGGACAATCTCAATGACTACTGGCTTCTTGTACACTCCAGAGGCTTGCAGCGACTGCTTAGCCGCTTCTGCTATCTGCTTTTCTTGCGGATTATTATAAAAAATAGCTGGACGATACTGAGTGCCACGATCTACGAACTGACCTTTATCATCGGTAGGATCTGCGATTCGCCACAGGGCCTGCACTATACCGTTATAGCTGATCTTCTGTGGATCATAATATACTTGCGCAGCTTCAGTATGGCCAGTGCCACCTGCCGATACCATGCTGTAGGTCGGGTTTTCAGTTTGGCCACCAGTGTAACCAGAGACCACTTCTACTACGCCAGGGATTTTTTCATAACCTGCTTCGACGCACCAAAAACAGCCACCAGCTACCGTGGCCACTGCCAAGTTAGAATCTGTAGGCGCATAAGGGTTGGCTGCGGTAGGGTTCTTCACAGTAGTGCTATTTTCGGTGGAGGCACAGCCTGCGTAAAGAGCACTGCTCGCCACGATGGCCATACCAACGACTTTAGCTTGTAATTTAAAATTCATAAAAATTTCCCAAAAGTAATTTTATCTATATATCATAACCTCTCGGTATCACCGAAACATTCCTATATTGTTATATATGTTTACAATGCGTTATATCATTTAAGTTTGACTTATAAAACTACGAACGGTGATCAAGTAGACTGAAAAGACAATATAAGGTCGTTGCGATAAATATTGAAGACTTAATAAGCGAAGCTCAGCTTAGTTATTTTATTTTTCCTAAGAGATAGATTGGTTAAGTTTTCTCTCATTTAGGCCATGGTACTCGCTTGTAACAAACGCTTGGCATAAGGGTGCTGCGGGTTATTAAAAATGTCTTCAGTACGCCCTGATTCAACACACTCACCATCTTTTAATACCATAATATGCTGGCATAAGGCGCGCACGACTTTTAGGTCATGACTGATAAACACATAGCTGATTTGCAACTTTTCTTGAATTTCACGTAGCAGATTAACCACTGTTACCTGTGTGGTACTGTCGAGCGCGGATGTGGGTTCATCTAATATCAGTAAACGCGGTTGCATGACCAATGCTCGCGCCAATGCCACCCGTTGACGCTGACCGCCCGATAGCTCATGGGGATAGCGGTGCGCAAACTCCAAGGGCAAGTGCACCGTCTCCAAACTATCCATAACGGCTTGCTGACGCGCCATCTTACCGAATCCTTGTACGAGTAGCCCTTCTTCAACAATCTGTAACACCGTCATGCGCGGATTAATGCTGGCAAATGGGTCTTGAAATACCATTTGAATCTGCGAGCGAAACTTACGTAGCTCATTTTTAGACAAGGCCTTTATATCTTGCCCATTGACAGCTATCTGCCCACTAATACGCGCTTGATTACCAAGCAGCTGACTTAACGCCAGCGCTATAGTGGTTTTGCCTGAGCCAGACTCGCCAACGATACCTAACGCCTGCCCTGTTTTTAGCGTCATGCTCACGTCTTTTACTGCATCGAACCAGCGTTTGGTACCGCCAAATAAACTTTTTTCTACGGGAAATTGTACTTGCAAGTTTTTCACTTCTAGCACTGGCACATGACTATTTTTAGGCGCAGTATCAGCTAGTTTGAGCGCTGCGCCAAAGTTTTGCTGCATCAGCGTGCGGGTATAGTCGGCCTTAGGCTGATGAAAAATTGCTGAGGTATTACCTTGCTCAATGGTCTGTCCTTGGCGCATAACGATAATCTCATCGCTATGACGGCGTACAAGATTAAGGTCATGGCTGATTAAAATCATCGCCATATTATGCACACGCTTGAGGCTATCTAACAGCGCTAAAATCTCATGCTGCAAGGTTATATCAAGAGCAGTAGTAGGCTCATCAGCAATCAAAATATCTGGCTTTTGTGCTAGTGCCATAGCTATCATTACCCGCTGGCGCTGACCCCCTGACAGCTCGTGCGGATAGCGGTTAAGCTTATCAGCGGGATCAGTGATATTAACGTCATTTAACAAAGCAATAGTTTGTTCACGCCATTGTTTCTTAGATACGCCACTTAAACGTAACGATTCAGCGATTTGCTTGGCAACGGTATGAAGTGGATTTAGCGCGGTCATTGGCTCTTGAAATACCATACCCATACGTTGACCACGAATGGCCTTCAACGACTTATTTCGGGCGCTACTACTATCAGCGATCAGTAGCTTTCCCACACCCGCTAGCTGCACGTTGCCACTAACGGTTAGACTTTCTGGTAATAAGCCTAGTAGTGCTAAACTGGCAATAGATTTACCCGATCCGGATTCACCAACGATAGCCAGCGTTTGACCTTTTTTAAGTTGATAAGACAGCTTATCGACTAACGGTATGCCTGCCGCAGTGACAATACTTAGCTGATCGACTGTTAAAATTGCGGCACTGTTTTCATCAATATTGCCGTGATTATTGATATCACTTTTATGCAAATTATCATCTTGAGGAACGGTTATATCAGGTGTCGTAAATTTCGTGGTCATATTAAGAGCGCCTCGGATCAAACGCATCGCGTAGTGCTTCGCCAATGAAAATAAGCAGCGATAAAATAAAAGTTAAACTAAAAAATCCCGATAAGGCTAGCCACGGTGCATCAAGGTTGTTTTTGCCTTGTACCATTAGCTCACCCAGAGACGGCGAACCAGGCGGCAGACCATACCCTAAGAAATCTAACGCCGTCAGCGCAATGATATTGGCAGTCAAAATAAAGGGCAATTGCGATAAGCTCGATGCCAAGGCATTGGGGAGTATATGCCTCATCATGATTTGACTGTCTGAGACGCCAAGATTACGCGCTGCACGGACGTAATCAAAGTTACGGGCGCGTAAAAATTCTGCTCGAACCAAGCCAACCAATCCCATCCAGCCAAATAACAGCATCAACGCAAATAACACAGTAATACTGGGACTAAATAAGCTGACCAAAATAATGATCATAAACAGCTGTGGCATGCCGCCCCACACTTCCATAAAACGCTGACCTGCTAAGTCGATCCAGCCGCCATAATAGCCTTGAATGGCACCGGCGATAATCCCGATAATGGCCCCAGCCATGGTCAGTGCCAAGCCAAATAGTAAGGACACCCGCATACCATATAGAATTCTCGCCAGCACATCACGCCCCATATCATCTGTGCCCAGCCAATTCTGGCTATTGGGCGCTGCTGGGTAAGGAAGTCCCAGCTCAACGTTGGGCGTTTGATCGGCAAATGGAATGAGCGGCATCACATAATAACCCTGCGTATTTATTAATTCTTGTACCGCCGGATCTTTATAATTGGTCTCAGTCTCAAATATGCCACCAAAAGTCGTCTCAGGATAAGCATTCAATACCGGTATATAATAATCGCCCTGATACTGTACCAATAGCGGCTTATCATTGGCAATCACATTGACCGCCATACAAATTACGAACACCACCGTAAAAACAACTAAGGAGATAACGCCAAGACGATTATCACGGAAACGATCCAGTCGCGCCTGCCAAACAGGGTTTAAGCGGCGTTTTTTTTGTTTGGCTAGATTGGTCTCTGGGGTATGAGGTGGTGTAGAGTCAGGCAGTTTAGAATCAGTGTGCTTACCATTTAAAGGACTAGGGTTTGAAGACTCAATAGAAGACTCAGCATTAGAAGGGGTATGATGATTCGACATTAGCGCCCCTCAAAATCAATACGGGGATCAATCAAGTGGTAGCTCAAATCACTGATTAGCTGTAATAGCAGCCCTACTAAAGTAAAGATAAACAGCGTGCCAAAAACCACTGGATAATCTCGTTGCTGAATGGCTTCAAAGCCTAACAGCCCTAGTCCATCAAGCTTAAATATAATCTCAATCAAAAAGTTTCCGGCAAAGAAGATACCAACGATAGCCGCTGGAATACCAGCGATAATAATCAGCATAGCATTACGAAACACATGGCCATACAATACTTGCCGTTCCCCTAAGCCTTTCGCGCGCGCAGTGAGCACGTATTGTTTACCCAGCTCTTCTAAAAAGCTAAACTTAGTCAGATAGGTCAGGCCAGCGAAGCCGCCAACCGTACTTGCTAGTAACGGCAACGCCAAATGCCAAAAGTAATCTTTAATCTTACCAATCGCTGATAGCTGATCAAAATTCTCTGAGGTCAGTCCTTGCAAAGGGAATAGATTCCAATAGCTGCCACCTGCAAAAAATACCAATAGAATCACAGCAAACACAAACACTGGTATCGCATGCCCCACTGCAAGTAGCATGGCAGTTGCCTTGTCAATCGCCGATCCGTGATGCATAGCTTTATAAACACCTAACGGAATGGCTATTAAGTAGATTAACAGCGTACTCCACAGTCCAAGCGATATGGACACTGGCAGCTTTTCTATAATCAGCTCCGTCACCGACTGCCCTTTAAAGAAAGACTCGCCAAAGTCTAGACGGGCATAATTCTTTAGCATTAGCCAAAAGCGTTCTGGCGCTGATTTATCAAAGCCATATTGAGCATTGATTGCCGCGACCATATCCTCCGATAGTCCGCGCGTCCCCTGATAGGTACTGTCGTTACCACCTGAACTGCCCGCTCCTATATTGCCATTAAGCGCATTATCTTTAGCCCCTTGTTCAATCAGTGCCAGCTGCTGTTCCACCGGACCACCAGGCGCGGCTTGTACAATGACGAAGTTCGCCAGCAATATCAAAAATAGCGTTGGCAATATCAGCAGCAACCTTTTTAAGATATAACGACCCATAGTGACGACTTCCTAAATGAGGAGAAACAGCAGTAATCAAGAGTAATAGCAAAAAAAGCCAACGATAAGTAAATACAACAGTGTTACTTTTTAGAACTGTACTTTAAAATAAATTTTAAAAATTATTTTTGAGCTCGCGTAAAGCTGCAAACACGGTTAGTGGCTTATCATCATCAAGTTTCATTTTGGCCTCGACCCCAGCTATTACAGTAGGTTCATCCGTGCGCAGGAACACATTTACTGCTCGCTCATGCTCTACCGTTACTGGCAATGTTGGGATACCTTGCGACGTCTTTTCTTCTGCTTGCAACAACGTGTGCTGCATTGCTTCATTGTTCGGCTCGATAGACAGACCAAAACGCAGATTACTAGCGGTATACTCATGCGCCGGATAATATAGCGCGTCAGCTGGTAGGTCATTTAAGCGCTTAAAGCTGGCATATAATTGCTCGATAGTACCGGTAAAGACTCGACCACAGCCGCCACTAAATAGCGTGTCACCGCAGAAACAATGCTTGTGCCCGTCAACATCTAAAATATAGGCCATGTGGCTAGCAGTATGCCCTGAAACGTCCCATACTTGTGCTGAATAGCCCCAAGCGCTGACAGTACTACCGTCTTTAATAGTCTGGTCTTCATCGACGGTGTGTTCACTATGTGCGACAAGATGAGTCATCGGGAAGTGCTCTTGTAGCTCAGCCACGCCACCAGTATGATCGTAATGATGATGAGTCGTCCAAATCGCTATCAGATCAAGATCCTGTGCTTCCAGATATTCGATGACTGGCGTTGCCTGACCGGGATCAATGACAATGGCTTGCTTATTACTGTCGTTAATCAATGTCCAAATATAATTATCATTAAATGCTTTAATGGGATGAATTTGAATACTCATACTGAATCCTTATTAGAAATTATCTTTATTAAAGGCTATATTATTAGAGGCTTTATTTGTTAGAGACTGTCGTTATTAAAAGCTGGCTTTACTAACAGCTATCGTTATTTATTGAAGGTTATCTTTATATTTCATATGAGAAACTTAATCGCGCAAGCTTATCAAGCTTAGATTAATTTGAGCTTAGATTAACAAGCTTATTGACCTAAGTACTTATTGACACGTGCCTCTGCCTGTTTATCAACCCACCAGTAGTCAATCCCAACCGCATTGGTTGGCAGCTTGTCTACATGCCGATATTGAGTCCAGTAGGCTACGTTGGTCTCTGACTTACCATATAATGGGACTAAGTAATGCCCAGCACGTAGCAGACGGTCGAGCACTTGGGTATATAAGACAATCTCTTCACGGCTCTCAGCATTACCAAGCGCCTCTACCACCCTGTCAATGGCGGCATTTTTAATACCGATCGTATTATGGTTGCCCGCCTCATCAGCAGCAGCGCTACCCCAAAATGCTGCTTGTTCTGCGCCAGGTGAGAGACTCTGAGCAAACACATCAACGGTCATATCATAGTCATAACTGCGCATACGTTCATAATATTGTGGACCATCAACTTGGCGTAATGTCGCATCAAACCCCAAGCGCTTTAAGTTACGGATATAAGGAAGCAGTACACGCCCCATAGTATCGCCTGTCATTAATAGCTCTATCTGCGCCAGCTTGCCATCGGGCTGGTATAGCATCATATCGTCATAATAAAATCCAGCATTTAACAGTAGCTTGCGCGCCTTTAACAGCCCTTCACGATTAAAACCACCACCATCACTGGTCGGCATTTGCCATTCATCTAACACGGCTTGCCGCTGAATAGGCTCAAGCTCAGATAATAAAGGCCTTAATATTTGCATCTCAACGGTTGATGGCCTGCCGGTTGCTGCCAGTTCTGAGCCATGAAAGAAGCTTTGTAAACGCTCATATTGACCGTGGAATAGTGTCTTATTCATCCATTCAAAATCGTACGCGGCTGTTAGGGCTTGGCGGACACGAATATCTTGAAAAATAGGCCGCCGCATATTCATAATCAGCCCTTGCATCGGTACTGGATTTTGGCTGGTTATCGCTTCTTTATTAATCATTCCGGCTGTTACCGCTGGGAAATTGTAACCAGTCGCCCAGTTAGAGGCTTTATTTTCGGGGCGAAAGCGGTATTGACCTGATTTAAAACCTTCAAAGGCAATCTCATCACTTTGATAATAAACAAACTTAATCATATCAAAATTATAACGACCGCGATTGACCATCAAATGACGTCCCCAATAATTGGGGTCACGCACATAGCTTACTGAGCGCCCAGCATCCACTCGTCCTAATTTATAAGGCCCACTGCCCATCAATGGCGTTAGGCTAATCTTTTCAAAACTTTCATCAATAGAGGTTTTCGCAAAAATAGGAAACTGCCCGACGGTAAGTAGAATCTCCTTATTATCATCGGAAGCAAAGATAAACTTTACTTGCTGCTTATCAAGGGCTTGTACTTCTTTAATATCACCCAAATAGCTGCGTATATACATCGGCCCTTTGGTTAATAATGCCTCATAGGTTGCTTTGACGTCGCTACTGGTGACCGGCGTGCCATCCCAAAAACGCGCAGCAGGATTGATATGGTAAATAATCCAGCTGCTATCATCAGGGTCATAGGTGACGCCACTTGCCAGCTGCGGATACATAGTAAAGGCTTCGTTTAAAGATCCGGTCATCAAAGTATCATAGAGATAATTGGTACCAATCATCGCCACACCAGTGGTCATCCATTGATTGGCGCTATTAAAGGTACCGCGCGCATCTAAGGATAACGTACCGCCAGTTGGGGCGTTTGGATTGGCATAAGGCATAAAAGGTGCGTCAATATACGCAGCGGTGCTGTTGTGTCCGAGCGCTAAAGTAGTAATGGGCGCGGCAATACTAACAGGCATCGAGTGGATAGCTATACCCAGTAAAAAAATAGGCAGGATGGATTTTTTTAACATGGTGTTTTTATCATTATAGGCACTACAATCATTCTATATATTTGGCTATATTACCAAACTACAAATTTTTATCATAACAAACTTAGCTTTTTTAACCTAATGGTTTGCGAAGGTGAGTATGGCAAATGACTTATTCTTAGAGCACGAGGGCACCTACCCCAATTAAAAAAGGCGCAACCAGTATCAGTTGCGCCCTCCTTTTAGCATTTAAATAGCACCAAAAAACGATGATTTATAAAACATCGAGTCGTTTAACCATGCTGCTTTTCAAAGTCTTTCATAAAGTCTACCAACAGCTGTACCCATTCAAGCGGAATAGCATTATAAATACTAGCGCGCATACCGCCAACGTCACGATGGCCTTTTAGATTGAGCAGTCCTGCTTTTTCTGACTCTTCTAAAAACACTTTATCAAGGCTGCTGTCTGCTAAGGTAAACGGCACATTCATGATAGAGCGATGCTTGTGCGCGACCGGATTACTATAAAATGCACTGTTGTCGATCGTCTCATACAATAACGCGGCTTTTTGTTGATTGATTTCACCAATCGCAGCAATCCCGCCTTGTTCCTCTAACCAGTCAAATACCAATCCGGCTAAATACCAAGAATAGGTCGCGGGCGTATTAGACATCGACTCCTTCTCTGCTTGATGCTCATAGTTGAGCAGCATCGGACACCACTCGCTTGCTTGCCCTAATAAATCGTCACGAATAATGACAATAACTAAACCTGCAGGGCCAATGTTCTTTTGCGCACCAGCATAAATCATCCCGAATTTAGACACGTCTATAGGTTGCGACAAAATAGACGACGACATATCAACGATGAGCGGCGCATTGACTTGTGGTGGCTCAAATATTTGTAGACCATGAATGGTTTCATTAGCACAATAATGGAAATAGGCAGCATCGTCGCTGATATTCCAATCACTTTGCGCAGGGACATCGGTAAAGTTACTGTCTTTGCCCGTTGCCACTAGATTGATATTACCTAGACCAAGATTGGCATAGCGCTGAGCTTCTTTGATTGCCTTACCTGACCAAGCACCTGTGGTTAGATAATCGGCGCAGCCGCCATTTAATAAGTTTAAGGGAATCGCTGAGAATTGTAAGCTTGCACCGCCTTGCAAAAACAGTACCTTATAGTTATCAGGAATTTCCATCAGTGTACGCAGCTTAGTTTCAGCCTTTCGGGTGACGGCCACATAATCTTTACTGCGATGACTCATCTCCATTATAGACATACCACTTCCTTGCCAATCAAGCAGCTCCTCTTGAGCACGCATTAGTACTTCAGTGGGTATAGTGGCAGGTCCAGCACTGAAATTAGGTAAGCGGTGAGGAGCAACTTTTGGAGTCGCTTCTGTAGCCATAGTGGGTTTGGTCGTCATTATAAGTATCCTAAACATGATGGAATAATAGGTTTCGTTTCAGTTTTTTCTTAAAACGCTTAACATCAGTCTTACTTTTAGCACTTAATCATTATTGAAGCAGTCTTGCAATACGACAGCCTTTATACTGGCTACTTTTACGCTTGATTGGATAGCTGCTCCCACAAATCACGTTTAAGACGGGTATCGGCTAGCATCTCATCAAGCGTGGGCACGCTGGACAGATTAGGGTGCGTTAGTCCGTCAGGCAATTCGGTTAGTGCCGCAACTAATACCTCTTCACTTCTACCAATCTTAAAAATATATCCAGCAAGGCTGGCATTGGCAAGCTCGGCAGTATCCATACCCTCACAAATCGGAAAAGAAGTGGTCTCACACGATAGTGATAAGGCCTGAGTTATATTTTGCCACAGTTTTTGACTGTCATTATTCAACGCCTGAATATCAACCATCAGCACCCAGTTGCCATAGCGTCCACCTTGTAAGTCAAAAGGCGCGACTTTCTTGAGACTGCCATCTAAGCGGTCACTATTATTATTTTCAACAGTACTATTTAGTTTTGCAGAGGTCTTGGCTGATTCTACTAGTGGCGCTACCAATTGTTCTACAGTTGGCGTGACGTCTGTTTGCGCGACCTCTGTTTGCGTGACAACCTCAGCGTTGGAGGCAACAGGAGCATTGATTGTATGGTTATCAAATTCAGCCGTTGCTGGGCTTTCTGTTACTGTATTTTCTCTTACTAGGCTTTGCTCATCAGGCACATGAGGAACAATGGCGTCGACTGCATTATAATCAACAATAGCAGGTGCTGTATCTGGCGTAGACTCTTTCGGTTCGCAGCTGGCGCGCTCCATACCTAGCTCTGACAGTCCTGATAATTTTGAAGATACGGGTTGATCTACGGTTGCCGAAGGAATATCCGCAACATTAACAGTTGGCGAGTCTGGCTGTACCCATGGTTCAATACCCATCATCGCCAAAATCTGACGCTGTTGCATGTGGCGCTGCCGTAAGAGTAGCTGGTCTTGGGTATCACTCATGGATTAGTACTGTCCTATTTAGTGGCCTACTTATTTGCAAAGGGACCAATAATCTAGTGAGGAGTTAAATATTCGAAATTTTTAGTTAGCCAAGCTCACGACGACTGTTTTAAGGGTAGCGGAACTGTCAATCGAACCGTTGCCGCACGCCAAGCCAGCGCTCTGCTAACATCGTTAAGCAGTCAAATTCATCTTGACTGACTATCGTATCGTGTAACATCACGGTATGCAATGTGCTTAGCCATAGCCGATAGCTATTGCAATCAAAGCTGTTACGACTATCGCCATTATAAGCTATTTGACCCCTGTCCTGCCGCGTCTTATGCTGATTTTCATCAGCCGTCGGAATTAAGGTGATAATAGCCAATAGTTGAATACTATTGAGATGCTGCGCGATCAATAACAACCATTGCAAATTCGCATCGCTAACGGCCCCTAAATCAATAGCAATCAAACGCGCATGCCGTCTTAAGTCTATGACGTAACGTTTATGACTGTTTCATGTGTTAAATAACGCTTGGCAGTTTCAACCAAATTGGGAATCAAGTCATGCCGGCGCTTAAGCTGTACCTCTATCTGTGCAAAGCCATTCTTCGCTTGATTACGTGCGCGTACTAACTTATTGAATATCATCACTCCGACAATAACCAACAGCACGGTCAATGCAATAAACAGCCAAACGAACATTTTCATAATAGCGTTCCCAAGCGATCAACTTTAACAGCGACTAATACCGTGTATTTTAACCTAAAAAAATAAGTGAAACTTAAGAATCGGATAAAATTTCGACCAAAAAAAAGCCCTTTACAATGAAGGGCTTAATGCATCAGACAAGCGTTTTGAGCTTTCTATTAGAACGATCATCAAATTTTAGACAAAAAAAAGCGACTCCAAAAGCACATCCTCGGCACACATTGAAACTATTACCGTTGCTACCTTCCGGTCCTGGCGGGGTTCATAGTACAATATTGCGAGGCTACCAATGGAGCCACCAGTTGCAAATTATACAAGGTTTTCTTAGTATTACAACCCCCATTGCAAAACTGATGTTTTTACAGCACATAGAAACCAGTAACCTAGTGACAAAATCCTCACAGCATCTCGTGTAAATTTTGCTATTTTAAACCAGTAAACTTGATATATCATTCGTTACCTAAATAAAAAAATTCAACGACCATAGTTGAATTCTCATAAATGCCACTACATTAAATACCTTTTATGGTCAGTACAAACTTTACCTAGGAGATTGTTATGAAGAACACCTTACTTAATAAAGCCGCTGTTGCTACTAGCGCCGCGTGTCTATTGACGGCTATGATGGGCAGCGCACATGCTGAGCCTAGCGGTTATGATCAATTAAGCTTTCAAACAGAAGTAAAAGAGGAGGTAGCAAACGATGAAGTACGCGCCAGCTTATATAAAAAGCTACAAGCCACTAATGCCAAAACTCTAGCAACCAATCTTAATACCTCAGTAAACAAAGCCTTGGCCATTGCCAAGCGCTACCCTAGCGTAACTGTCAGCACAGGACAACAACGCACCTATCCACGCTATGACAAAAATGACAAAATCGTTGGCTGGACAGGACAAGCAAACATAGATCTTAAAAGTACTGACTTTGCCGCGACCAGCCAGCTGATTGCAGACTTGCAAGAAACCTTAGTTATGGATAATCTAAACTTTGGGGTATCAGAGGCTAAAAAAGACGCCTTAGAGCAAAAGCTGATGACCGATGCTTCACGCGCCTTTCAACAGCAAGCTAAAAACCTAACTCGAACATGGGATGCACGTGGCTATCGCGTCATTACGGTTAATTTGAACACAGGAAGCAACTATCCACGCCCTATGTATGGTACGATGAATATGAAAGCAGATTCGGCTGAGTCGTCAGTACCTAGCCAAAGTTTTGAGTCTGGTAACAGTACTATCTCTGTCACGGCTAACGGTACGATTGAGCTGACCAAATAAGGCTAATACGGTTTAAACCGAATTTTACTAATGTGATGTACTACTAAGGCCAAGCACTTTAAACTGTGCTTGGCCTTATGATTTTTGAGATTAAGAGTAATCAAACATTTAAGATATAAGATTATTGCCAATACTCAGCTGAGAGATTCAAATTGGCTGTATAAATATATTTAGTATTTGTTCTGGACCTACTGTTTACTTGTACTGTCTTGACGCAGTTTTAGCAGCACCTTTTGATGCCATGGCAACTGCTGATAAGCCAAGAGCTGTTGGGCGATTTTCTTATTATTTTGCAATCTCGCTGTATTTTGAATCACATAAACCGTACGCTCAACTTGCTTAAGCATTTGACCTGTCTCATTTTTTACCACTGCTGTGACGCTATGCTTCCCTGGTAGAATATCGACGGTCGCAATCGAAGCACTTAATCCTTGAGCAACCTCATTGCCATCTAGGTAAATACTCACACTATCACCCGCTTGCAGTGCAGGGTTTAGCTGTAGATTTACCACAATACTTTGAGCAGGACGATGATAAGCTCGCTCTTCACTGGGCTCAGTCATAGTCAGCTGATAGTTTACCGATACCGCTTTAAGAGCTGGGATGTCCGCAGTAAATTTCGGTGCGACTTGTCTATTATTCACAGACTCACTACTAGTGTTACTACTCGCACTGCGGTTATTATTATTGTTATTGGTATTAGCGCTAGTACTGGCATTGGTATCAGTCGTGATACCGGTTTGACTGACCTGCTTGCCCGCTTGCTGCTCATAACTTTGCGGACGATCGGTAAAGGTAACCTGACCCGTTTGCTCATCAACGACTTTATAAATAGGGGCCGCATTAAGCATAGGTGCGTAGAGACTGGCAGCACCAATTAGCAAGCCTGCCAATACATGGCTTTTAAGCTGTGGCTTGCTTCGTGTGGTGATTACTGTCTGAATAAGTCGTGAGTGTTGCGAGTGTGAGTGCATAGTCAGTCAACCTAGTAAGTGCATGTTATTGATAAATATTATAATACTATTATGGGGTATTTTTAGGGTAATAACAGTAGTGGCTGTGAAAACGGCTTACTTGCGAAAAAATTAGTAAATGAGTTAACTCAATAAAAAAATAACGCCATCTGGCGTAGCATGAATGGTGTGATTTCTACACCCTCACTATGCCAAAATTTTCTTACATACAAACAATAAAAAACCAGCCAAGTTAACCTTAGCTGGTTCTTCTTAATTGAATTAACTTAGCATGTTAACTACTGATTAGCAGCTGTAATACAAGTCAAACTCAACCGGATGCACAGTAACATTGACGCGCTGCACCTCTTCTTCTTTGAGTGCAATGAATGCCTCTAGCATGTCTTTAGTGAACACATCGCCTTTTAGTAAGAACTCGTGATCCTCTTTTAATGCTTGTAGTGCCACTTCTAAATTTTCAGCAACGGTCGGGATTTGTGCTTCTTCTTCAGGTGGTAAATCATACAAGTTTTTATCAGCCGCATCGCCTGGGTGCATTTTATTTTGGATACCGTCAAGGCCAGCCATCAATAATGCAGCAAACGCTAAATATGGGTTGGCTGCTGGATCAGGGAAACGCGCTTCGATACGAACCGCTTTTGGGCTGCTAACGTGTGGAATGCGAATAGACGCTGAACGGTTAGAAGCAGAATATGCCAGTTTAATAGGCGCTTCATAATGCGGTACGAGACGCTTGTAGCTGTTAGTAGATGGGTTAGTAATCGCGTTCAATGCACGCGCATGCTTGATAATACCACCGATGAAGTATAACGCGGTCTCAGACAGACCCGCATATTCGTCACCAGAAAAAGTGTTTTGGCCATCTTTTGAGATGGACATATGCACATGCATACCTGAGCCATTATCACCAACAATAGGCTTAGGCATAAAGGTCGCTGTTTTACCGAACTGATGCGCCACGTTATGGACCACATATTTTAACTGCTGTACTTCGTCAGCTTTTCGTACCAAAGTGTTGAACGCAACACCAATTTCTGACTGACAAGGCGCAACTTCATGATGATGCACCTCAATGCAACCTTCGCCGATAATCTCTTCTAGGCGCTCACACATGACCGCGCGCATATCTTGTGAGCTATCGACTGGCGGTACTGGGAAATAAGCCCCTTTGACGCGTGGACGATGCGCCATATTGCCCCATTCATAAGACTCGTTAGTCGACCATGCTGCTTCTTCAGCAACGATTTTATGGCTAACACCTGACATCTCAATTGACCATTTCACTTCGTCAAACACGAAGAACTCAGGCTCAGGACCGAAGTAGGCCGTATCACCGATACCGGTTGATTTTAAGTATTCTTCAGCACGGCGAGCGATAGAGCGTGGATCGCGTTCATAGCCTTGCAGGGTCGATGGTTCGATAATGTCGCAAGTTACCACAACAGTGATGGCATCAAAGAAGGGGTCAAGAAAAGCGGTCTCTGGATCAGGACGCAAGATCATATCGGACGCTTCAATGCCCTTCCAGCCAGCGATGGATGAACCATCAAACATTTTGCCATCTTCCATCACTTCTTCGTCAATGGTATAAGCAGGAAAGCTGATGTGTTGTTCTTTACCGCGAGTATCAGTGAAACGAAAGTCAACCCATTTAGCATTGGATGATTTGATAAGATCTAGTAATTTATTCGACATGAATAGTCTCCTTAGTGGTTGTTATTTAATTGCAGTCTAAGTTTTATTTGTTCGTTAATATATTTGAGTTTTTTTGCTTGAGCACCCATTCAAATATTAGGGCTATTATCAGCATTATTTAAGGCAATTAATTAGCGTTATGGGCCAACTTATTCACTTAAAATGCATCTAAATTTCTTATAAGCTTAGTCAACGTTGACGCTATTTTAACAATATCTGACTAAAAATGCTGAATTGTTATGACTGTTTTGTCAACCCAACTGTCATATCCTAGCTATAAGCTTATACTAATAAACATTGCGACATGAATTTATATAGATAAACTGATTCAAATAAGAGGCTGCAAACGCTGTGCCAAATTTTTATATCAGCTGTCGTATAAACTGGCCACCATAAGCAAGACTACAAAAAACACCAGATGTGCAGCAATTTAGTATTAAGTCGACTTAGATACCGTCGCAAACTATGCACAACAATAACCAGTTATAACACGTGAATCGCACCGATTTAGTGCGTTTTTAATTATAGAGAATTAATTTGGTGCATATTCCTTCTATATGATAATTACCACTACTAAAAACACCTATATGAGTAAATATAAAATTTCTGACAGTCGTTAGATAGTATGTGTGCTGCGTTTGATAGACAGCAAAATAGTGGTAAGATATCAGGCTTCAATAAAAGTATGACAATAGCTTATGTTGAATAGCTAAAGGCGCAATGGATGCGCATTTATAAAGTATAACGCCAACAAGAGGTTGAAACCATAATGATTCTGATGATCGATAATTACGACAGCTTTACGTACAATATTGTACAGTACTTCGGTGAATTACAGCAGGACATCACCGTTTGGCGTAATGATCAGATCAGCATCGAACAGATTAAGACCCTCGCCCCTGACGTGATTGTCATTGGTCCCGGACCTTGTGATCCTGATCGCGCGGGTATCTCGTTAGAGGTTATTGATACTTTTAAGGGGATCATTCCTATCTTAGGTATTTGCCTAGGGCATCAGGCGATTGGACAAGCATTTGGTGGACACGTGGTCAAAGCTGGCGAAGTGATGCACGGACGCTTATCCGCTGTTTATCACAATGGTCAAGGTGTCTTTACTGATCTACCTAATCCATCACAAGCCACACGCTATCATTCGCTCGTGGTTGATAAAGCCACCCTGCCTGATTGTTTGGAGGTGACCGCGTGGACACAAAATGCAGATGGCAGTATTGAAGAACTCATGGGCGTACGTCATAAAAGCTTTGCCATTGAGGGTGTGCAGTTCCATCCGGAGTCTATCCTAAGTGAAGCGGGTTATCAGCTGCTCAATAACTTTTTGCGAATTCATAGCTTGGCGATATTAGACTCAGACGAATTGCCACAAGTGGGCTAGTCATTTATCAAATCTGCGCTGGTAAGTCTACTCTTACCAACATAGAATTTTTTTGAGACAAAAATATAATAACCAGCGAGACCATCATGACCACTACTAATATTCAGGATACGCAGAGCGTAAAAACCGCTAAAGACATCGCTCAGCTCTCCGATGAGCAAATCCATAAACTGCTGACTAGTGCTTTAGGTAGAATCTTCCAGCATATCGATTTAACCTTTGATGAGATGCATCAAGTCATGCTAATCATCATGCAAGGCAAATGTAGCAATGCCATGATGGGTGCTATCTTAACCGGTCTGCGTATGAAGGGAGAGTCCATTGATGAGATTACAGCTTCTGCCAGTGCCATGCGTGATTTAGCAGCCAATATTGTACCGAAAGCTTGTGACTATTTGGTCGACATTGTCGGTACCGGCGGCGATGGGGCTAACTTATTTAATGTGTCTACCGCTTCAGCTTTGGTAGCGGCTGCCGCTGGCGCACAAGTCGCTAAGCATGGAAACCGTGGCGTATCTACCAATTCAGGCAGCTCGGACTTGCTTGAAAAAGCGGGTATCAGCCTAGCACTAACACCGATGCAAGCACTTGATTGTATCGAAAATCAAGGCATTGGCTTTTTGTTCGCGCCCAATCATCACAGCGCCATGCGTTATGCCAATCCTGTACGCCGTGAGCTAAAAGCGCGAACGATTTTTAATATCTTAGGTCCCCTCACCAACCCTGCTGGCGTGCCCAATCTAGTTATTGGGGTATTTACCGCTCAACTGTGCGAGCCACTAGCGAAAGTCATGAAAAACCTAGGCGCACGTCACGTGATGGTCGTTGGAGCAAAAGATGGCCTAGATGAGATTAGCCTTGCTACCTCGACTACGGTCGCTGAGCTAAAAGACGGTGAGATATCCGTTTATGAGCTGATGCCAGAAGATGCGGGTATCGAATCACAAACACTCATTGGCCTTGATGTGGATTCACCAGAACAAAGCCTTGAGCTTATACGCGCCGCTTTATCAGGGGCGCAGACCAATGACCGTTCGGTACTCAAAGCGCGCGATATGATTGCACTTAATGCCGGAGCGGCCATTTATACCGCAGGATTGACCAGTAATTACCCCAATGGGGTCAATCAAGCACAAACGGTTATTCAAAACGGTTCCGCATTGGCCAAACTTGAGTCATTAGCAGCCTATACACAGCAGCTAGCTGTTAAGGCTTAATTGAAAATTTATTTGTTGATGTTTTAAAAAATACGCTGTTATCAGATATGCCTATAATTGATGTAAAAGAACAAGAGGTCAAACGACTTTAAGTGATTGGTGAGCCTTAAGAGTCGGCTACAGTCAATCTGCAACACTATTGATAAACCACCTCGTTGTAAAAAGACCAAGGGCAAGCAAAACATTAGGACGGCTAGGAAGACTGATAGCTTAGCCGTTTCATAATGGACGAACCATATTAGCATTCGCCAACAAGCTTCCCCATATTAGGTTGAAATTTGCTACAATAGCGCCAATTTTTATTCCACACTATATTAATTTATTCCACACTATACTAATTGATTGAGAGACTGTTATGGGTTTTAACTGCGGCATCGTCGGCCTACCAAACGTGGGTAAATCCACCTTATTTAATGCTTTGACCAAAGCGGGAATCGCCGCTGAAAACTTTCCTTTTTGTACCAAAGATCCCAATACCGGTATTGTGCCAGTGCCCGATCTACGCCTAAAAAAGCTGGCGGATATCGTTAAGCCTGAGCGCGTATTGCCGACCACGATGGAGTTCGTTGATATTGCAGGTTTAGTCGCCGGTGCCTCAAAAGGTGAAGGCATGGGCAACCAGTTCCTAGCCAACATTCGTGAAACTGACGCGATTGCCCATGTCGTACGCTGCTTTGATGATGATAATGTCGTACACGTCGATGGCCGCATCAGCCCCATTGATGATATCGAAACCATCAATACTGAACTGGCATTGGCTGATTTAGACGCCGTTGAGCGTGCCGTTTTTAACTTGACCAAAAAAGCCAAAGGCGGCGATAAAGACGCCCAAGAGATGCTTGATGTGTTCAAAAAAATCGAGCCATTACTTGCTGAAGGTCAACCTGCACGGGCAGCAAATATTGATAGCGATGAGAAGAAACTCATCAGAAGCTACGGTCTGATCACCCTTAAGCCGACCATGTATATCGCCAACGTTAGCGAAGATGGCTTCGAGAACAACCCTTACCTTGACGCGGTACGTGACTATGCTACTGGCGATGAGTCTATTGTCATTGCGTTATGCAATCAGATTGAATCTGAAATTGCGCAGCTTGATGAAAGCGATAAGCAAGATTTCTTAGATGATATGGGCATGGAAGAAGCCGGTCTCGATCAAGTCATTCGTGGCGGTTATGACTTACTCGATATGCAGACTTACTTTACCGCTGGTGTTAAAGAAGTACGCGCTTGGACCGTTGCTATTGGCGCGACTGCTCCTCAAGCGGCTGGCGTGATTCATACTGACTTTGAGCGCGGCTTTATTCGTGCCGACGTTATCGCCTATGACGACTTTATTGAACATAACGGTGAAAAAGGCGCAGCTACTGCCGGTAAGTCACGTCTAGAAGGCAAAACTTATATCGTACAAGATGGCGATGTGATGCATTTCCGCTTCAACGTATAAGTGAATTATTAACTTAGTACTCCTCTTAATTTAATACTAGGCTTACTGATACGATCTTTATTTACCGATCTTAGCATAAGATTATCAAAAGCCAGCCTTGATGCTGGCTTTTTTATGCGCCTGATTTTAGTATAGTGGGTTCAGTCCTTTTAAAAATAATAACAATGAATAATGGGAGATGAATTATGAGCGCTAACTTTAATAAACCTTACAACACTAGTGACCACTGGGCACGATTATTTAGTGCCCAGCGCTTGGGCAATGCTAAAAAAGCGCCGGCTCAGGATAGCGCCCGTAGTGCCTTTCATAAAGATTACGACCGCTTGGTGTTTTCACATTCGTTTCGCCAGCTTAACCAAAAGACCCAAGTCCATCCGTTGACCAATCAATTAGGCATTCATACGCGCTTAACCCATTCATTAGAAGTATCGTGTATTGGACGCTCATTAGGGATAATGGCAGCAGAGAAGCTGCATGATAAATTACCAAACGGCTTGCCAGCGGGTGTGTCGCCAGCAGACGTCGGTGTGATTGTCCAAGCCGCTTGCCTCGCCCATGATATCGGTAATCCGCCTTTTGGACATGCTGGAGAATATGCGATTCGCGACTGGTTTATGCATCCTGAGCGCGAGGCGGTATTACAGCATCTAAGCACCAATGAGCAATTAGATGTTCTAGCCTATGAAGGCAATGCACAAGGGTTTAGATTATTAGTACGCAATGAGCATCACCCTGATATGGGTGGTATGCGCTTAACTTGTGCTACCTTAGGCGCATTTATGAAATATCCTTGGCTGGCCGTGCATAGCAATGAGGTTGCTGTTGATACTACAGATGAAGAAATTTTTCATACTAAAAATGGCAATAATAATAGACCACAGCCAGCGCCTAATGTTCAAAAAAACCTACAAAAATTTGGCTGCTTTTACAGTGAAGCTGAGCAGCTCGAGCAACTGGCTGCCTGCTTACAACTGCCCCGTTCCGAGCAACATGATGGCTTTGCGCGTCATCCACTGGCTTATTTGTTGGAGGCCGCAGATGATATCTGTTACGCACTAATTGACTTAGAAGATGGTATTCATCTTGGAATGCTCAGTTACAAGGAGGTGGCGAGTATACTTTATGAGCTAATTGGTGAGCACCCTGACACTATCACTCTGTCGCCACAGATGTCTGTCAGACAAAGTTTAGCATCACTACGGGCACGAGCAATGATGCGCCTGGTCAATACTGTCACCGATGCCTTTGTTAGCAATGCTGATGCTATGCTAGCAGGAACACTCACGGGGAGCTTATTCACTCATTGCGATACCAATGTACAAAATGGTATCACGCAGGCCAAGCAGCTGGCTCGCGAGCAAATATTTAACCATCCTAGTAAAGTACGAATGGAGCTGATGGCCAATCAATGCTTACATCGACTGCTGGATGCTTTTATGCCACTGGCATGGACCGCCCTTACTGCTACGCCAAAATCGTTTGAGCAACAGCGTCTATTAATCTTACTACAGCCGCATCTTGATGAGCATCGGCGCGTACTATCAGATAACATTTACCATAATATTTTAAATATTCTAGACTTTATTACAGGTATGAACGATCATGAAGCTTATAGATTGGCGCAAGAGTTACAAGGTCATTGGGGTACCATGGTTTAATAAGCTAACAGTACAACCTACTATAACTGAGTATTTCATTCGTATTCTAGCGATGAAATGAGTATGATAAACACCTATCGGGTAATTTTGAAATATTATGAGCAGTCGCGAACAGAAGAAACTTCAAACTCGACACGCATTTTTTAATGCAGTGCTCGATTTATGTATGACAGGTCAGTCTTTTAGCTCTATTAGCCTCAGGCAGGTAACACGCGAGGTTGGCGTTGTGCCGACTGCGTTTTATCGTCACTTCGATGGTATGGAATCGCTTGGACAAGCGTTGGTGGTTGAAGAGTTGGGCAATACCTTAGCCATTTTACGTGATAGCCTGCATATTGGGCGTAGACGTAGCTTTGAGCGGCAAATTGCCAAGAGTATTCAACTATTTTTGCAAACGGTTAGCGAGCAGCCGTACTATTGGCAGTTTTTGGTCAGTGAGCGCTTTGGTGGCTCAGAGGCGGTACGTAAGGCCATCAGTGAGCTAATAAAAATGCACGGGCAGATTTTAGGGGAAGACTTAGCACTACAGCCAGCGTTCACCCATATCAATACTTACGATCGCCGATTACTCGCTGAGGCTGGCGTGAATATGTTTTTTTCTTGGATTATCGATTGGCTGGAGCTGACTTATTCTGAGGATCATGACGATGAGGTTGATTTGACAGAGATTGAAGACAAGAAACAATTAATGCTACACAATTGTACCCGCCAAGCACAAATGTTATTCTATGGGGCTTATAACTGGAAGTCGAGCGAAGAGACGCGCCTGACTGATTGATAGCTCTAACTTTCTATCTTTACAATATATTTAGTCCCAAGAAGATGCGTATCATCAATATTGGCGCTGGTAGAAATACAATTGAATGCTGTACTGTATCTACAGAGGCTACTTAAATTTCTACCCGCCCGTAATCTAAATATTTGAAATATAAAAACTTGAAATGCCAGTCAAAAAACACATTAACTGGCTGCTGCCACTCGTTAAAAACTAGGCCGAAATGCCCATAAGCGCTGCGCAACGACTTTGATAACCTTAGGGCTGTTATCTTGATTACGGCTGTTATTGTTAGCGTCGCTATTGGTATTATTACTGCCTCCGTTGTTGCCATTTGTGGCACCATTGCCATTATCAGCATTATCCTTACTGCTATCAACACTGGTTTTGCTAATCAATACGGTCGCAAAGCGCTGCCTCGCCTCGCCAATATTTGAGCTGGCGGTAGCGGTGATAAGTGCCATAAATGCTTGGCTATCCACTGCTAGTAATGGCGCTAGTGCTTTGCGCTGATCATCATTCAGACTACTCAAGGGTGGCAGTTTCCATAAGTCATCAACCGACTCTAATGCCTGCTTGGCGCGCAAATCAGTAAGCGCTTGCGTTTGCTCAGCAGTCGCGCCGTCCATTAAAGCCGCCAGTAGCACAGGACTTGCCGTATTGATATTAATCGGCAAGTAATAAGGAACAGCCGTAACATAAGGCCGTAGGGTTGCTAATACTTCAGCACTCACTCCGCGAACCTCTTGTAGCTGCTCGACGCTTACCAGTGGTTGATTTGGCAAGGTTTTATCTGTTGTATTGCCCGACTGCTGAGCATAAACCACACTCTCATCGCCGCCATCTTTATAAGTCTCGCTATCCGTATCTTGCCAATCAAGTACGGCAACGGCGATATCAGGCTTCAAATTTAACTGAGTCAATAAACGCTGAAAGGTAGCAAGCGCAGCGGTATCGACCGCGTTATCATGATATAAATTATTGATATTAAAACGGCTGGCTTCGTCACGCAGCTCAGTGGTAATAGCGTGCGTACCTAAGGCATAGGGCGGTAGCGGCTGTGCCCAAATATCTTGTACGCTATCAGTATTATTTAGCTGATTATCAGCACGCAGCATAGTGAGTGCCAACTGCTGACCTGCATTAATATCTTGTAGCAGCTGGTCTTGGTTGAAGATCAAGCCACTACGGCGAATGGCAATCTTTTGACTGGCCAGCATCGATCCTGCAACCACAGTAATGCTGACAACCAATAGCAAGACGGTCAATAGCGCCACACCACGCTCAGAGTCCGGTGTCATTGACATAAGCGACTCTTTTTATTGATCGGTTGACGCATTTTACACACCACCTTCTACATTGCTATTACTGTTATGTGGTGTGGCTTGCGGTGCAAGCGCCCATTGCCACGTGATCGGCATCTCCTGATAGGTGAAGTTGACTGCAACGCCTTTGGGTAGGAGGATGATTTCAGACTTATCAGGGGCCATATTAGCCGTTTGTCCTAGCGCTCTATTGGCGTTGTTACTGCTATCTGTGCTAGGGAACTTGCTACTCATCTCCGGCAAATAGGCTTGCCAGCTCCCTGCGGTCACGCCTTCAAGCAGTACGCTGTCTAGGCTGACGCTATCACGTCCTCCTTGGATACTGGTATATTGCCGGCGAATTAAACGTTGATCAGCAAAAATATATTCAACCCGCTGCACACTGGTGCTACTTTGATAGCGCGGATCAGGATCAGCAAATCGCACAAAATTAATATGCTCGTCATCTAAGCTCATAAAGGGCTCAGCAGCGATTGGGTTCGTTTGGTTGTTATTGTTATTAGAGTTGCTATTGTTGCCGCTGTTATTACTGACACTTTGCGCATCGGGCGCTTGATAAGCAATAATCTGTCCCATATCTTGTTGTAGCTGCAGATACGCGTATTGCAATACCGCCAAGTTATCAGCATGGTACTGCGCCCGCTCACGTGCGCGATTAACGCTGTCAAATACTTGCCAACCGGCAACCGCCAGCATCGCAAATATCGCCATCGCTACCATCAATTCAAGTAGCGTAAAGCCATGCTGCGGCCTCATGGCTTGCCTCCAGTGGGATCTAATCTTCCTAAGTCCATACTACCAATCTCTTGCTCAGGGTCGCTTAGCACCACATTGATATCAGTGACAGTCGTACGGGCTTGACCGTCGACGATAGGCGCGACCGTGATATTTACCTCTTTTAGAGCGGGTGTCAGGGTATCAGCAACCGTCATAGTAACTTGCCAATCTCGACCTTGAGCAGTGGTGGTTTGCGTGCGATTGGCCGTAAGCCAAGTCTCTTGGATACGCAAATCAGCAGCCGCGTTTTGTGCCACAAAATGGGCAAGCGTTCGTGTCCGCAATACATCGACTGAATTTAAGTAAGCACTGCTGGCGCGGCTGGCGGCTACCGCGACCACGGCCAAAATAGCTAGCGCCACCATTACTTCAATCAGTGTAAACCCGCTCTCACGATTTGACATCATTCGTTATAACCCTTGCCCTATCGTCATACTGCCATCAGGCATGATAGTAATCACCTCACCAACCAAGCGCGACTGATGGCGTACCTCAATCGTCACTGGCGTGGCCTGCCCCGTTCCGAACCATAATACTTGCGGCACCGTTTGCGTAGTAAACCAAGGCTGCAAGGCTCGCGTCTCTACTGCCCCATTTGCATTATTCCTATTGCTGCTGTTATTAATAGCTTCTAAGCTTTGAATACTCAGACTAACCCCAGCAGGCAGTTCGGGCAAGGTGACATCAGGTTCGAGATCCCAGCTTGGGGTTGGTGGTTGCTCTCCATTAGAACCAGACATACCGGACAGATCTGCTGAAAGCTCCATGGCGTTTTTGGGCGTACTATCCGCGTTACTTGGTTTATCAACCGTTTGGTAAGCGATATATGGGTTTGATAATGTGACAATAACGGGTGTCACTTGGCCTCGCTTGTCTGCTTGTAAACTTAGCCCCATCGGCTGCATACGCTCAGCCGATAATAGACGGACATAGCTGAGCGAATCGGTTAGATGCTCATAAAAGGCGCGGTTTTTACGGGACTCACTACTGCCGACCGATAAGCTTATCATGCCAGCAAATATAGATATAATCACCACCACCACTACGATTTCAACTAGGGTAAAACCAGTCTGTGAACGAAATACGGTTGGTGGTATTAATATTGAAGGTAATTTTTGAGAAGGCGGTATCTCAGAAGGAGGTGTTTGACAACCATTTGTCTTAGAATGATTTGATTGAGAGTGAATTAACTGAGAATGATTTAATTGATAACAGTAAGGAAAACAATGACAGATACCAATTTTTATATCTGCGTTATTATTTAGACTAAGCACTTTTTTGCTGGTTAATAGACAGAAAGGGCAAGCGGCCACTGAGCTGAACTTAGTCTTAGCAGTGACCGGCATATTATCCCTATTATTATGTAGAGCAATGAGTAAATGTGATAAATTTTTAAAAATTTAAGAACTTAAACTCATTTAAACGCTTAGGCATTGATGTTTTATCACATGGCTTTTTGAAACCTTGATAATCTAATAAACGCTATTAATAGTTAGCATTACGATGTTCTTCTGACTCAGTCTCAATCTGATCTACCAACTCTTGCATGTCTTCATCCATGACCTGTTCATCAGCAGCAGGATAATGACTGGGTAACTCTAACATCTGCTGAACAAAAGCATAACGTAAGGTATCACGGCGACCTAAATAACGCTGATAAAAACTAGAGTTCAATAGTCCTGCACCGCCCTGACCCATAGCCCAAATGGAAGACAAATAATCTCGGGTGCTCAGACTGCTGCGCTCATCTTTTAAATAAACGCTAATAATGTCAATCAAGCGCTTCATACGCTGGCGACGAATATCATACAGCTCACCGAACAAGCGGTTAAGACCCGTAACCGAGGCAGCAAGGCGCTCTTCGATTTGGTTCAGTAGCATGGCTTTTTGCGGATTATAGAGCTGCTGAAAAATCATACGGGCGACTCCTGCCGATGGGCAATCTTCAATACGATTGATCTCAAACAACTGCTCTTCATAACGAAGAATAATACGCAGATATAGCTCATCTTTGCTGGAGAAATGCTTATATAGCGTACCTTTGGCCAAATCAAGCTGGTCTGCCAGACTGTCTAAAGTGATGTCACCGTCGCCCGACTCCAGTAACAGTTGCTCAGCCATCGCTAAGATATTCTCTTCTCGTGCTTTGAACTGGTGTTGACGACTCATGCTTTCTCCTAAAATCTAATAAAATTAAGCGTATGACCACAGTACGATATATAGTACGTTCAGCTGTGTGCTGACAATGACTATAAAATAACTACAAGGTAGCCATGAAGTGGTTGAAACAAGTTGCTACGTTCGGCTGTATCTTATGGATAGTTAACGGCTTAATAAGTAATTTCAACAAATGACTGATTGGTCATAGCATAACGATTTTAGTGATACTGTGCTAGTAAATTTTCGAAGTTTTTTGCAGTCAGCGCACCAACTTCTTCAGCACTACAGCCATATAAATCTGCGAGACAACTTGCCACGTACGGCACATAGGCAGGCTCATTGGACCTACCACGTTTGGGTACGGGTGCTAAATAAGGGCTATCCGTTTCAATCAGCAGTCTATCTCTAGGAACTTTTTGCGCAGCGTCACGTATGGTTTGCGCGCTTTTAAAGCTCACAATCCCTGAGAATGAGATATAAAACCCCAAATCAAGTGCTTTTTTGGCGGTTTCCCAATCTTCAGTAAAGCAATGAATAATGCCGTGCTCAGCGCCTTCAGCTTTTAGGATATCAATCGTGTCGTGTTTGGCCTCACGAGTATGGACGATAATTGGTTTTTTTAGCTGTTGGCTGGCATGAACATGACGCGCAAGGCTGGCTTGTTGCTCGTGCTTATTGTCAGTCGACCAGTAATAATCCAGCCCCGTCTCCCCTATGGCCCATACATGATCGGCATTAGCGGTCTCAACCAAACGCTCTATAGTCGCTGATTGCAATACGGCGATATCTTCGCAAGGATGGATGCCCACACTCATGCCTAAATTCAGGGTCTCATCACCATAAGTGCTAACAATATTGGCAATCTCGTCATACTCTGCAAAGTCACACATAATCGCCATCGCACGCGTGACATTGGCGTCTTTCATAGCGGCAATCGCGCCGGCTAAATCACCATCGTGGCGAGTTAAATCTAAACGGTTAAGATGGCAATGGCTATCAGTAAACATAAATAATCTCTTCGATAAAAAATGTATTAATAAAAAATCTTCTTAGTGAATAGATATTGCCTTAGTCGTGAGGTTTTTCAAGACAAGGACAATAGGCATGGCTTAAGCATTACTATTAGTACGCGTTGAACAGCGTTTATTTATTTTCGACCACCACTTACTGCAACGGTACCACTCGCATCACTTCCTCAAGCGTTGTCACGCCTTCGCTAATACGTTTTGCGCCAGATAAGCGTAATGGCTGTACGCCTTCGCGGTACGCTTGTTGTTTGATAACATCTAAATTCGAATCTGCTGCCACCAGTTTCTTAAGCTCATTGGATAATGGCATAATCTCATATAAACCAATGCGCCCTTGATAACCGGTATGGCGACAGTGCTCACAGCCCTGTGCGCTATAGATTTGCGTAGGCAACGGCGCGCGCCAAGGCTGTACCAATTCCTGCCATTGAATAGCAACCTCACTATCAGCAGTCACGGTCTGCGCTTGCTTACAGTGCGGGCATAGCGTTCGCAGTAGCCGCTGGGCCATCACGCCCAATATAGTAGCTGAGGTCAAAAACGGCTGGATACCCAAGTCATGTAAGCGCGTTATCGAGCTTGGCGCATCATTCGTGTGCAAGGTTGATAGCACCAAATGCCCCGTTAATGACGCTTGTACGGCCATATTTGCGGTTTCAGCATCACGAATCTCACCTACCATAATAATATCGGGATCTTGGCGCATTAATGAGCGAATACCATCGGCAAAGTGCAGATCAACCCCCGCATTAACCTGCATCTGATTAAAGGCGGGCTCAATCATCTCGATAGGATCTTCGATAGTACAGACATTCACTTGCTCGGTCGCCAGCTGCTTTAATGTGCTATATAAGGTAGTGGTTTTACCTGAACCCGTCGGACCGGTGACCAGAATAATACCATTAGGATGGGCTGTTAGCTCATTCCACGTTTCTAACTGTTTACCAGATAAGCCAAGCTGGGCAAAGGTACGCACTAAGACTTCAGGATCAAACACCCGCATGACTAATTTCTCACCAAAAGCAGTGGGCAAAGTAGACAAACGCAGTTCGGTTTCCGTCCCTTTTGGGGTCCGCGTTTTTAAGCGGCCATCTTGCGGTTTGCGCTTTTCAGCAACATTGAGTCGCCCTAAGATTTTAATCCGTGCCGTTACTGCCACTATAATGGCTAGCGGCATCTCATAGACCGTATGCAGCACCCCATCAATGCGAAAGCGCACCTTTCCGGTCTCACGGCGCGGCTCAAGGTGAATATCACTGGCACGCTGCTCAAAGGCATATTGCAGCAGCCAATCAACGACTTTGACAATATGCTGATCATTGGCATCGGGATTGGTATTATCACCAAGCTGTAATAATGCTTCGACATTCGTGACATCAGCAGCAGCCCGTTTATGAACAGAATTTGCGCCCGCAATCGCTTGAGTTACTTGATAGAACTCTTGGCGATAACGATTAATCTGCTCAGGATTGATATAGACCGTACGGAAAGTTTTAGATTTGATAATCTTTTCTATATTAGAGTGCCAATCGCTATAAAAGGGTTGATCTGTACCAATCACCACCTCATCATTAGTGACTTCTATCGGTAATATATGTTGCGAGCGGGCGTACTCAAACGACATGATTTGCGTTACCGCTGGCACGTCAACTTTTAGCGGGTCGATACGCACGAGTGACATCTCGGCCTTTGCGGCTAACCATTGATTCAACCATGCCAGCGTCAGCTTATGGTCACGCTCCTGATCAAGAGCATGACCATTGGCCAAACCAAACTCGCTAACCGTCAGCAGCGGATGTTGCGCTTTATCACGGCGACTGGTTACCACCAGATTGTAATCACGCTGATCAATCACCTTATCTGCCAATAACTCATCGAGACACCAGCGCAGATCAACCACTAGCGAGAACTTCGGAACCGACATATTCTTCTTCTTTTATTATTAAATAAGTAGCGAAAGGTTTATTAAAACGCGCTATTCTATAGTTGAGCCACTTTAAAACAGACACAACAGTATGGCTGGGAGAAATTTTAGTAGCCTCTGGCGTGACGCAGTCACACAGCAAGTTTAACCGCTATTATCTGTAAATGGCCTTCTTCTATCGATTGAAAACTCACATCAACGGACTTATAGCGCATGATAAAAATACTATGCAATTCATTACGGCGATAAGCAGGCCGTGGATCTTGGGCGATCAAAGCTTTAATAGGCTCAATATCAGAGTCTATCAGCTGCTGCTGTATCTTATCTATAACGGTTGCCACAGTAGTGTGTTTTTTGCTACTACTCTCAGTAAAATACCCTGAGCTAACAATTTCTCCACAAACAATTTCTCCAAACTGTTCTCGTGCCAGCTCAGTCATTACCACGGTTAATGGCGCTGGTGCTATTGGTGCAAATCCACTCTCAGCGTTAATATGAGCATCACTATAAGCGACATAAGGCTTAATATCGATAATTGGTGTGCCATCAATCATATCAGCGCCACTGATCATTAATAGCACACGTCCCTCTAATACTTCAATACGCTCAAGCTTCACCACTGACAGTCCTAAAGCGGAAGGACGATACATACTGCGACTGGCAAACACGCCTATTTTTTGATTGCCACCCAGCCTTGGCGGTCGTACTTGCGCGCGAAAATTCGTATTACCATCGCTTTCATCTGAAGGCTTGGCTTTGTTAACATGGTTTGATTTGGTTAAATAGTTGTGATGAAACTGCCAACTGATCCAAATATGGCTAAATGCTTCTAATCCCACAAATGCCGCTGGCGTATCATAAGGCGCAATCATCTCAATCACACTGCTCAGCGCCACCAAATTCGGCTGCCTTGGCGCACCAAACTTCTGTGATAATGGCGCTCGATGATAGCCAATGATGGGCGCAACATGGCTGGTTTTCAGCTGACTAGTTTCAAAGTGACCCGTTTCAAAATTACTAGTTTCAAAGTGATCAGGCATAAACCAACTCCCAAAACAATAAACGCTCTATACAAAAAAGGTCATTAGAAAGATACGAAATTATTCGCTAACGATATTCCATTTTATCATGCTACGGATGCCTTGCTTAGCGGATTTTTATTTTAAAGTTTGTTATTATGAGTGAAGATATTTATTGAGAATAACTTGCATTTATACTGTAGGGCACGCTGCTTTGACTTTACAGGCATTACTACGACCTTATATAGCACCAGAATAATGTTAAAATAGCTACTTATACCTTTATAACAAGCTTAGTTAACGCATAGCACTATCGGTGTTTTAGATTGGTGTCTTGAACCATCTTTTGAATTTGCATACCGTTTTAGAGCTTCGCTTAATAGTACTCGCCTAAAGACTTGAATACATCATTGTAAACATTCAACATTATAGAAAATCAACTTAATGCTAACGCTTAATTTAATACTCATTTAAACCTACTGCCGCAGACAGCAACCAATCAACGAGGACTTTATGTCAAAACTTCGCACCGAAACGGTCACAGAGGTTCATCACTGGAATGACGCTCTATTTAGTATAAAAACCACGCGTGACGACGGCTTACGCTTTCGTAATGGCGAGTTTGCGATGATCGGTATCATCGTTGATGGCAGACCACTGTTGCGCGCTTACTCGATTGCCAGTCCTAACTATGAAGAACACTTAGAGTTTCTTTCTATCAAAGTTTCTGATGGCCCATTAACCTCACGCCTGCAACATGTCAAAGTCGGCGACGAGTTATTGGTCAGTAAAAAACCAACGGGTACCTTAGTATTAGATGACTTATTACCCGGTAAACACCTATATATGCTGTCAACAGGCACAGGGCTTGCACCATTTCTGGCATTAGCGCGTGATCCTGAAGTATATGAGCGCTTTGAAAAAATAATTTTAGTCCATGGCGTGCGTTCTATCGATGATTTGGCATATCGTGATATGTTCGAAAACGAATTACCAAATGATGAAATCTTCGGTGAAGAGTTCCGTGAAAAATTCATTTACTATCCTACTGTTACTCGCGAAGACTTCAGAAATACCGGTCGTATTACCGACTTAATGAAGTCTGGCAAGTTCTTTGAAGATATTGGCTTGCCACCGATTAATAAAGACGATGACCGCGTCTTGATCTGCGGTAGTATGCCTTTCAATGCCGAGGTGTCAGAGATTTTAGATGACTTTGGGCTGACAGTCTCACCGCGTATGGGTGTACAAGCGGACTATGTGGTCGAACGTGCTTTTGTTGGTTAGAAAAAGGTAATTATAATAAATAATTCTTGACCTTCAAAATTAGGCTGTTATAATATGCAGCCTATACAGCTTAACCCTGTAGCCCAATTCAATAATGTTCAGCAGCAACAGCATTATTACCTAACACGCCGGTGTGATGGAATTGGTAGACATGACGGATTCAAAATCCGTTGCCTTTAAAAGCGTGTCGGTTCAAGTCCGACCACCGGTACCAATACCTAGTTCTATACTATCTTATAGAGCCGCTAAAGCCCCTGATATCAGGGGCTTTGTTGTATCTGACATCCTATACTGTCCTATGGATCTATCCTAATCCCTGCATTCTGAGTATACTGTCAAGTATACTGAACTTTGAGTGTGCTCATGGAGATCTAGGATCATGGATAGGAAAGCGATCAGTTCCGACCGTAGTATCAGCAGTCACAAGCCTGAATTAGTAAAATATTTTGTCCCTGTCAAAAATCATCCTAAACTTTTCCTAATGATACGTCCTACTGAGACGAAGTCATGGATGTATCGCTACTACCCGCCTTCCAACCCTAAACAAAGTATTATTTCTATCGGTATATATCCAAGTATCTCATATGCTCGTGCCTGTGAAGTTTGGCGGGAATATGAAGATTTTTTAAGCAAAGGTATTGACCCTAAAATCCATCGTGAAGATTTAAAGAAAAGTATTATTAGTAAAAATAAAAACTCTTTTAATCATTTTGCATGGGAGTACTTTGATGGTCTTGAACAAACTCAAAAAGGTAATACGTTAATTCGTAAGAAAGGTCGCTTAGAGCTTATCTGCTCTTATATTGGCAATGAGCCTATTAGCGAGATTGGATCACCTAAAATGCTTGAAGTACTGCTAGACATTCAAGCTAAGTCTTTAAATAAAGACGGTAAGCCTACAGACAAATCTGAACGCTGTGCAGGTATCGCGAGTGATGTATTCATCTATGCTAGTGCTCGAGGATTTTGCAGCACCAACCCTGCTTCATCATTAAAAGCCAATTGGCCAAGTCTAGCTACGGACACCGCCCTGCTGTGACTAAGCCTAAAGACTTGGCTAAACTACTGCGTGATATCGAGACCCTAGAAGGTGATCTGAATACGATTAATTCCCTTAGGCTATTGGCACTGCTCTTTGTGCGTAATGGTGATCTTCGAAGGATGAGATGGGCTGATTTAGATTTAAAGGCTGGCAGGTGGCAGTTAAAGCCCTTAAAAGGGCAAGGCAAGGTAAACATGGTCAGAGATATGGTTGTTCCCCTCCCTCTTCAGGCAGTTGCAATTCTACTTGATCAGCAGAACATTAACGGACATACAGAATATGTCTTTTTTAGCCAAACGGCAAAAAAACATCATATCATCTCAGACGCTACCGCTAATAACCAGCTACATAAATTGGGCTATCAAAATATACATTGTGCACATGGCTTTAGAGCTACAGCAAAGACCATACTGCAAGAGCAGTTAAAGTACTCTCTTGTGCTTGTTGAGATGGCATTGGGTCATACTACCAAAGATCCTAATGGAGGTGCTTACGGGCGATTTGATTACATTGATGACAGAGCTGAGATGATGCAAAAGTGGGCAGACTACTTAGATGCACTGAGAGAAGGTAAAGATACAGCAGAGTTTAGAGCGGATGCGCAAACCAAGTCTGGTGCTAATGCCCAGCTACAAGATTTGATTGCTCAGCTGGGAGAGGACAAGGTATTGGATATGCTGAGAGATAGGGTTTAATCCTATCTGAAGTATAAATATCAACGAAAATTGAAAGATACATTATTAAGTAAAAGGCTATTTTTAGATTATTTGCTTAACTGGCTAACATTCTTTCGTATTCTTCATCAAGATAACTTTCTACCTTTTCAGAGCTTACTTTACCAACGTAATACCAGTTTTTTATTTCTTTGAGAGCAATTGATCCAAATCTTGCGTAAGCAACTACGTTAGATTGCATAATGAAAGTTACTAAATTACCGCCTGACTTCAATGCAGCATGTCCAGCATCAATTAATGATAATGTCCCATGAGATATAAGTAACATTCTAACCATCTCAGGATGTTTTGTAGAAGGCAATGCATCCGTCCAACTCTTCTTATGATAAAACTTTTGTTTAACAAGATACATAAGCCTTGTCAAAAGTTCACATATCAAAACAGGAACTGCCATTGCAAGACCATGTCTGGCATCGTACCCTTTTTGAAATGCCATCACACAAGCTTCAGCAAAACTACCCTTATCCTTGTCATTAACGTTGAACTTCCCAAAATCTAATAACTGAAGTAATGAGTAAAAAGGTATAGGGATGCCGCTACCCCTTTTTTCGGGAGACTGTCCTCTAGTTCCAGATGAACCTGCTATATCAGAGAATAAATGGCCTAACCAATTAGCAAAACCACAAAATATTTTAGCAATAAAATTACTGCCACTTAGCTTAAATTCCGAATCAATTGAAACCAATTTTCCAGAAGCAATGAAATGAGCTTTATTAGTGAACTGATCTAATATAGAGAAAAATAGACCTATTAAATCAGGTGAATGCCCCAAGCTCATAATGTGATGGTTTTTGGTATTCATGTCAAATAATGAACCAACGTCTGCAGTGTGTCTATGATCATAATTTATTCTATACTTTTTTTCTAGAAATCCAATTGCACTCTGTATTGTATCTTTACCATCTCTTGAACCTTCCCAGCCTACTAATTTAGCGAATTTTATGACTGCTTGATCTACAAGATTATCTGCTGATTTTGTGAGAGGACTGTTATCTATAACGTTTACATTATTATTCTTACCGACACTACCGAGATTAAAAGATACAAAACAAATATCTATAATTCCCGATACTACTCCTGACGTTACCGCAAGCATGTAATCATACTTGTCACATTGAGCTTTTTGATAGGTAAAATCTTGCTTTACCATCTGCTCAAACTCAACTCTTTGAGAGTCGGACATCAGTTTTTTGAACGGATCATCAGATAAGTCAATATCATTTTTCAATGCATATTGTTCATACACGGAATAAACATCATCCAAGTTTTTGTTAGAGTCGTAATCAATAGTTTCGAGTTGTCCAATTTGATGATATTTTTTTGGCTTATCTTCTAATATATAACCCTCATTATCAATAAAATAGAACTCTTCATCAAAATCAGCAAAGAACTCTTCTGAGAGAGTCATAAATTCTTCGCTATCTGTATCTTCAACATGATCTAAGAGAGAGTAAGCTTCACTTATCAAATCAGCTACTTCGTCTTGGCTTGATTTCAATTTAGCTAGCTCATTTGATACCTCACCAATTTTAGTTTCTGACTTTTCAGTAAGATGCTTCTGAACTAGCATCACATTTGCTTGCTGAGTCGTATCCAAGAACTTCTGGGTCATTTGAAGAAACCTTTAAGCATCGATCTTGTTTTTTCCACTGATTTTTTAGTTTTTTCAGCAGATTCATGAATCTTATCTTTAGCTTCTTTAGAAAGAATAGAGCTTTCTTCTTGGTTTTTAGGTAGCTTTTCATCTACCTCATCAATACTCGCTTCAAAATTATGTTTTTGAAGCGATAGAGTATCAGAATTATTATTTTCTAACTGCTTATAATCTCTATCCTCTTCTATCCCCTCAAATGAGTTGTTTTTACTTGATGAATCTGTATTCAAATTGTCTGAGTCATCGCTCTCAGAGTGCTCATTACTATCATATTTTTCTTTGTAACTCGTAAACACACCTTTAAGCTTTGTAGCTCCTGAACGAGTTTTAGCAGATAATACATCCGAAGTATTAAAGTAGCCGATAATATCAAAGACCTGCATTAACTCTTCTGCATGATCAACATTTATTTCTTTTTTCAAAGTAAGTACTTCAACCGCTTCAAATGATTCATTACCCTCATTATCCTTAACTTTTTTCTTAGCAGTAGTTTGATAATAGTATTCTAATATGAATACTTTGTGTTGTTGCATGGAAGGTGAAATGGTCAGGTCATTAAGCTTAGCCAGATCAAGTATTGTTGGACATTTGCTTTTATATACTTGACTTTGAACATTATCTTTAATGTCGCCTAAAGCTTTACCACCTCTAGACATTGTCTTTAACATTCCGACTAGCTTGGCAATATTGTCTTCATTATTATAGTTGTTTTTTATAGCATCATTTAGCTGAGTGACAATACCATTTATATCATTCATCAATAAAGAAAGTGCCTCCTGGTTTTGCTTAATGATTTCATTTAACATCAACCTCCGTTTTTCATGCTTTGCAATTACATCTGTTCCTGTCATTTTCCTTAAACCATGATAGGTACCCACTCCAAGTAGTACGATAACTCCAATACCAGTCACCATACCTGACATACCTAGAAGCCCACCCATACCTAGAGTAGCTAAGCCTGAGGTTATACCAGCTGCGGAAAGACCCATTACTGAACCTGATATATATATAGCTGCTAGTGGTGTTCCAACAGCAGCAGCATTCATGCTAAGCTTTTTCATATTCTCGATTATTTCTGAGTCAGTTGTTTCATCATCTAGCACTGCCCTATCATTTAATATAGCTTGTTTGACAATCCCTTTATCTTCCTCTGTAATATTTATTTTTGGTAATATATTATTAAGAAATCTAAATTGGTCGTTAAATTTTTCTTTAGAACTAGAATGTATATTAACTAAGTCCTTGTACAAAGATATATGTAGGTTTCTTAATTGTCCCGCAGGGGCTTTAGTCTCAATAACTTTGAGTAAGTCTTCAACAGCTAGTACTTCCTCAGGGTAAGCTATGCTAGCTCTAACTTTATTTCTAGACTCTGATTTTAACTTCAACCTTGTCATTAAAAGTAAAAGCTCAGAAATTTCCTTTTCGTCAATAATACCGTCATCATCAAGTGTCATTCTAACCATGATACTCATATAGGCTATTTTTAAATCTTCATCCATATTTTCGATTGCTACATTCTGATGCGCATCTTCAAAACTATCGAAATTACTGATGACTTCATTTATTACTTCTACAAACCCACTAGCCGAAAACTTACTGCTTACAATTCTAGGCATGCTTATAAAATCTTCATTATTCAGCATGATGATTATAGAATCTTCCTGACTTAAACTGACTTTCTTGATTTGCGAAAAATCGACCTTCTTAACTGAATCTTTATTTTTTATATAAAATCCACTACCTACAAATAACAGTCCATCTTTTACGTTACCTAGTAAAGAATTATCATAAATAGCTACAATACTATTCACATCAGCATCAAAATCAAACTCTTTAATGGCATTATCAATTTTCTTTTTAGGTATTTCTGGAGCTACGTATATATTTCCGCCTAGACTATTTAATTTATCACGTAAAAACTCGTTTATATCCTGCATTTTATTACCTTATTTTATTAGTTTGATTTTTACTTAATTAAATATTCGAAATACTTGGTAATCCATTATCCACAACATACCTCAGACTATGTATAACAGGTTTTTGAAAAACCCCACCTTAAACAAACCACTTATAACAATCAATTTCTTTACAGCGATCCGCTAATACAAACTGATCAAACTATTGAATTTTTAAAGTAAACAGAACAATCAGTTTAAAAAACATTAAAAATCAAAGTCACTAGTGAACGAACGCCTTACTGTATATCTAAGCGATTTGTACTCTTTGTAGTGCGAAGTGCCTCCGACCCTTTCTTCTAGCTTTAAAATGACTTCTTGACCATTAACTTCATCAACTTTGCGTGTAAGTATTAAGCTTAGCTGCTGTTCTCTCTCACGAGGATTTTCTGAGCGTAGATCAAAAGTCATTTCACGGCTATCCGAGATTAGCTCCCCCGCTTCAGTGTAAATACCCACTCTTAGTACACGAGGCTGGGTTTTTTCTGTCACGGAAGTACTTTGATACATACTGAAGGTAAGCTCTTCCGTAGTAATCAAAGAGTTCGAACCCCGTAGGATATCTACCTCGACCGCTGTGGTGTCACTTTGTCTTTTTTTATTGATGCTGACTACAGGAACGACCACTTCTTGCAATGATGCGCCACCATGGACAAACCGACTGCCTGAGCCACTACGTCTCAAGCGATTGATAGACTTAGGGATTTGCACCTCTATTTGACCACTTAAGCCGAGCGCTTCAGAGCTGAATTTATGCAGGCCTGGTGAATCAACTAGACCTTTACCCAGTATAAATCGACGATCTCGATACGAAATTTCTTTACCTTTAGGCTCAGCACCTGAAAAATCACTTTCATCTATAGCACGGTTTTGATAAATAAACCCGTGATCGGCAGTGATTAATATATTATTAGCATTGGCATTGGCTAATTTCTTAATAATTTTTATCAAATCTTGCAATGTTTTTTCAGCAGCTTCAAAAGCCTCTCCTTCAGAGTGCATTTTATCGCCAGTATGGTCTATGCGATTGTGATAGATATAAATGACTTCATTGGCTTTTAACAGCTCTCGACTGCCTTCTCTATCGAGTTGCATGAATTTATCTGCTGTAATTGCCTCTCCTCGATCTTGTAAGGCGGCTTTAAGTATTTTACTTCTATTAACAGTGCCCTGTGAGCTTTGCTCATTTACAAATACCATAGAGTTGTCTGCAATGGATAATGTTTCATTAGGTAGCAAGGCTGCCATCCCAAGCTGAGTATAGCTAGGTAACATTGATAGCATAGGTTCTAAATCAGCGCTATAACGATCTTCTTGACGAATCAAGCTAACCAACTCGTCTGCTATTTCATAGCGCATGGCATCTGAGATAATGACGTATACTTTATTATTGTTATCTAAGAACGGCCTTACCCAATGCTTAAAAAAGCCATCTTGTCTAAGAATTGGCGATGCATCCCATTTGGGTTCTGCCTCGACAAACTCCTGAAAGCAATTACCTAACTTAAGAAGATAGCTATTAGAGTATAGATTCTCTACTCTATCATTGAGATCTTTGAGAAACGATACCTCTCCAGACTCGAGCTTATGGTAGATAAACTTGCGATAAAACTGGTCAAGCTTATACCAAGATTGGGTATAGCGTTCTATGCCTTGAACGAAACTATCCATATCAATCTTGACTTGCTTAAAGAGGGATACAAATTGAGCAGCATTATCAAGTGCTTGATAAATATGTTCGAATTCAGAATACCAATGGCTCTGACGACGTTGGCGAATCCAAACGGCAACTTGCTCAGCAGTAAAATCACTTGCTAGAACCGCATGAGCCAAATCGTTGATTATTTTGTTATCGATTAAGCTGAAGTAATCGATTTCGATCAATTGTTGGAAGTCACGATTGCTTAGATCATTTTCGATATCAAGGTCATCGGCAAAGCTATCTGATAGTTTCTCAAAGCTGTCTTGATGCTGCTTACTGTCTTTCCAACGTTTCAGAAACACGAGCGCATCGCTTGTCAATTTCACCTGACCACCAGTCGCCATTGCATAGCTGGACTTAAATAGCTCAATAGCAAAATCACGAATACCAGGCTCATCAGACTTATAACCGTAGTACCGACTCATTTCTTCCCAAAAAAAGCTATCAAGACCACATCGACTTATCAGTTTGAGCTTTTCATCTTTCTCGTTAGCTAAATCCTGTAATAGACTCTCAACGATTGAATCCATTTTAGGCTCGCTTTTAGCGCATACTGCCAGCATCTTTAGCTGAATCATACCGGAGCTGTCATTAGGATCTATTAGTTTATTTAGCGCTTCTTTACGGCTATTGGCTCGAAAGAACTCCGTGTGATCCTTTAAAACCTCTGCAAACTCAATGCCCAATGATAGCTCTGAGAGCCAGATAGCTACTTGATCAGTACGGAACTCACCATGTGCCAGTTGTACATCCAGTAACCAACTGTCCAGCTGCGCAGGTTGAGCCCCTGCATGATAGAGCAGGAACTTTTGATTGGGCTGCTCACGCATTATTTTGTATTTAATGCTGAACTCATTATTATCCAATACCACTTTTTCGACATCTTGTAGTATTAGGCTGTCAAAGTCGTCACGCAGCTCTTGCTTGGTATCGTACCAAAAGACAATACGATGACGCTTAAACAGCTTCTGTAATGCGTTTATGATGCGATCATTCATTAGCTAAGCCCCGCCACTTTCTTTAATGCATTACCAAACTTAGGATAGTTGACCTTAACGCCATCATCTAGGTCTATCTCTATCTGTTTGGTCGCTAGAGGATAGAGTACATCTCGTTCGTACTCTTCCATCTCAGTAATCATTTTTGTGGTCTTGTCCAACTCTTTTAACGCCTTAGTTTTTTCACTTTGGCTCTGGTTACTACTAATATTAATTGCCGTAAGCTGGTCTTTATAGGCAGTGAGTTTAGTACGGAACTCGCGCAGATAATCGTTAAGTACTATGCTTACCGTATCAGGCTGATAGCGATGCATGTAAATAAGCGCATTGAAGTTACCACTCGAGAACAGCCAATATATAGGACGTTTTTTATAACGCTTAATGTGATCGTTGTAAAAGTCTTTTAAGAAGTAATCACGGATATCACGTGGTTTGTCGTGCTTACCAAGCGCTAACTCAATGAATTGCATATTGCTTTCATAATGTTCTTCACCAAAACCTATCTTTATGAACTTAAGGAAACGCTCAACAATATCATCACTAAACCACCCCGCATCTAATATAGGAATCACGTTGTTTTTATCAGGTGAGAAGCTTGGGCTAGGTACCTGTTCAGTATAATGCTCTATTTTATCACCTTGATTGGCGAGTATTAATCCTGGCTTATCTAGACTATAGCGACCAAACATACAGCCGACTGCATACGAGATCAGCTCACGCATGGTATCGGCTAGCAAGAGCGCTTCTAGCTCATCGTCTGTCTTGACGCCACCATAACGATAATAGGGATTACAGGTTAAGGTTATTTCTTTTAATGTAACCTCAGGGGTTAGCTCGTCTTGTAAACCATAAGCATTAATAAATATGCGATTATTGTCTTCTTCTAAGCGCTGCATATCATCGGTCATTTGTTGCCAATGAATGCGTAATTCTTTATAGGCGTCTGTTATTTTTGATTTGCGATACTGTTCTTTAAGCAGTGGTAAGTTAGTAAAGTCCCATGAGTCTTCGTATGAATCCCAGTCTTCTTTTGAATGTCCTATTATTAATTCTACGTTACTATTAACAATATTTTTATTAACGTCTATTAAAGGTATATTTTGGATATCACCAACGTTCAAGTTTATTGTTGGATTCATCAATTTAGCGATATATTCTGTTATTGGTGTGTTCACTAGACCAAGTAAGAAAAGCAAATTATTTTCATCTTTAGGAAATAAAGTAGGCGCAGCTAGATTGAAAATCTCATCATCATTTATTATTCTAAAAGATTGCTTACCAGATGTAATTAAAGTCCAACAAAACCCTTTTTTCCACCTTAAATATTCTGGCAAAATCCTAGCAACTCTATCACTTCGATAGTGCTGTCTTGCCGTTTGTGACCAGTTTATTAAAGTATCTAAATTACCATACCAACGACGAAAGCCTCCTCCTTTAGGATGCTTTATCCACTTTTTATTAATTCCACTCGACGAATTACTTACTTCCCATAAATATCTTAAATACTTATCGTTATTACCAGTTTTAGTCTGTCCATCTGAAATAGTTAATGATTTAATATTTGGATTATCAAAGCACTCTCTTATACGATCACTAACCCAGTAAGCAATTGGTGATCCATCTATTTTCTTCAGGTCAGTAGCGGAAACATAATAAACCAACTCACAATCTTTATTATTTTTAATATCAGAAATCATACTTTCTTTTTCAGATTCCGACTTTCCTTCGACTAATCGTAAATAGCTTCCTTTTTGGTTCTTATTGTTAGCATTTTTTAATATAAAAGCTGTAGTAGAAACAACCTCACCACCTATACTATCAAAGGCTCTTGTACCCAAATGCGCCATAGATAAAATCGTACTATATTCTAAAAGATATTCACGAAGATTTTCATACGACTTTAGGAACATCCAACTATGCATGGTTATCATTGCCACTATTCCTAACTTTTGTGTTAGATCCAAGTTAAGCTCAATAAACATAGCAAACAAGTCTGACTTGCTGTTAGGGTAGTTAATTTTAGACCAGTTTTTTAGACGTTCATTCATCCCTCCACCACCCATATATGGTGGATTAGCAACAACAACATGATACTGTGGAATTAAATAATCTGCTTGTTTTAAAAGCTTAAGCACCTTTTGATGAGTATTCCCTAAGAATAACTGCCCTGATACATCAGTCGCTTCTAACTGCTCTAAAATCTCAGCAACGTCTTTTAGCTTTGGTCTAATCAAAGAGCCAAAGTTATTTACCTCATCAAACTGGCGCAGCGTCGTCTCTAAGTCAGCCGTAAACAAATCACGACCGATAAAATCCATATACTCATTCAGCTCATCATCATCAAAATCAATTGGCTCAAGTACACAGATATTTGGGCGCACACCTGTATTGAAGAATCGACGGTGACGATCTCGTGCCTTCATAGTTAACGCAAAAGCGGCTAACTCTCCGGCACGTTCGTCAATTTCAATACCGTACAAGTTATGAGTTAAAATACGCGAGGGTATATCTATAGCATCATAGCCTTGCTCTTCATAAATGGCGTATAACAAATCAAAAGCATAAGTCAGCATGTGACCTGAGCCACATGCTGGATCACAAATTTTAAGATCTTCTGGACTCGCTACTCTTAGATAATCTGTATCATCATTATCTTCAGCAGGCTTTATATAGTACTCCATGCAGTCAGCAAGTTTTGATTCTGGATAGTTCAATAACCACAGGCGACCAAGTGAGTTCTCTACCAAATAACGTACGATCCAGTGCGGAGTGAATAGCTGAGTAGCCGCAGGGATGTTTTCTGGCGTTACCTTTTTATTCTTCTTTAAGTCTGCAAATACATCGTCTTTTTTATCTGAGATGTAGAACTGATACAACCAACCGATTACTTCAACATCTTCGCAAGCACTTGCTGGCATCGCTTCACGCATATTAGCCATAACAGAGCTGCTTGACAGTAAATCATCAGGCATCAGCAGCTCTGTATAATCATCGATACGCTGAAATAAAAACGGCATGGATGCATGCCATTGGTTACAGTAGGCCACTAGCAGAAGACGATAAACTTCCGCTTCTGGATTGCGGCTAGGCGCTTTACCACTCAGTAGATTAAGTATTTGATCACGGACTTCTACTGATACTACTCTATCGTCAAGCTCTCCTGTTTTTGCTAGAGCCAATACCTCAGGCTGGGTATCTCCTGTAGCAGCAGACACGACAAGGCTTCTGTTATAGCGGTTCATATCCATGAAGCGAAGCGCACAGAATCGATTGAACCAGATATAGGCTATACGCTCGACGACTTCCTGCTCGGACTGTTGGTTGATAAGATCTTCTAGCTTTTTAACGGCAATAGGATTCTCACGTCTGGCTAGGCTCTCCTCTGCGCGTACAAACTTAAGCTTAGTTGCAATTTGTTCAATTAAAGTAGTACGAGCTTTCTGAGCAAAATTCTTAAGCTTAGTGGTTTCCATTAAATATAAATCCTTTTACCTTTACGTATTTCATTTAACAGCGCTTGACTCATAGCCTGTAGGTAACGCTCTACATCCACTTCATTCTCTAGCCAAGCTCGGTCGTAAGGTATATTTATCTTACTCGAAGTTATGTAATCATTCTTAGGCTCACTCACCTGTTGAGGTTTAGCTACCTGTGATTCGTCTTTATTACCATCTTCATTGCTTGCTTTTGAAGGCACTGGCGTTGGCTTAGGGGTTGCCATCACTACCATTTTTTGCAATAAATTTGAATAGCCTTTATCTTTGAAATACTGCAATCTATCATTGATAACGGCAATCAGCACTTGCTCATTCACATCCTCAATTAGTTTTACATAAGGGGCATCGAGCTCTGCTTGCCTAATATCTGGCAGTTTTTTATATTCATCCATTTCTTGCATACGCGATTGCATCTGCTCAAGCGTTTCAATCGCTTGGCTACGAATTTGCTTCAGAGATTCATCGATTTTAATTTTTAGGCTGTCTAATAAAGTTTTTATTTTCTGTATTTGACCCCCTTTATATATAGACGTATCATCCAGGCTCGTTTTAAGGACTCTAACCTGTTCTTTTTCAATGTAATCGAAGTTAGCTGATTGATCTCTTAGAAACTTATGAGCGTCGTCGTATATATTTATTTGCGAGCCATTCATAAATCTATAGATTGGATCTAGTACCTTCTCTTTTAACTCCAAAAGCTCATCTTCAATATCTGGACTGAGCTCAGTCAGATACCATGCATAAGACTCTTTCACTAATTTTTTAATACGCTGAATCGCTGGCTCTAACGTAGTTAAGAACGGATAGCTTGTTGACTGTGCCGACCAACCTTCAAGATCTTTTAACAACTCTTTGAAAGTATCAATCGTCTCATTGCCCAGTGCTTTTGCTTCATTATTACTAGGCGGTTTAGCAAAAAAGTCTTCATAGAACTCTTTGAGTTGACGAACTTGCGATGCTGTAAATTCAACTTGTGGTTCTAATACCAAATTAGCTTGATGTTTATTATTAATCAAGGCACGAGCAAGATCACTATCTTCTAGTACATTGCTATCCATACTTACTTCGATCTTGCCATTCACGCACAGCTTTGCAAGGGTACTCAGTACTGCTGTATACGACCATCCGTAAGGTTTTTTCTCGAACTGCTCCAGCAAGGCTTTTACCGTAGTACGTATCGCTGATTTAGTGTTTCTCTGGATAAAAGCCATTACATCGCGCTCTGGCTCGGCTAGTGCGAGGGCATCATCGCGAAGCATATCTTGTTGTGAGGAATCAAGAAACTTCGCTACATCACTCTCTGTATATGACGTGTCACGTAGCATACGTAGATTGGGATAGGCTCGAGAAACAAGCTCATGGAATCCTTTTTCAATACGAGTCTGTGCCTCCTCTGAGCTAACATCAATCTCTATGCCTGCTACCAATAATTTAGCCTTACCGATGAGGCTCTTAATTCGCTGTAGCAATTCAGCTTGACGCTTAGTATTCTGCTGTCCTTTTTCACCTAAAATACGTTTTACTGTTTCTTGCTGGGCAATAGAGTAATTCTGCCTGACGTATTTCTCTGTGCGTTTATACATCGTTATGTCATTCATCAGACGTGAATCAGCTGGCAACACCACAAACAACTCGTCACTAGAGAAGTTAGATTTGTTAGACATCATCTCATCGTTTTCAGCATGCTCATAAAACGGACTAATAATATTAATACCTATCTCATGTTCACGACCATATAACTTATCATCAAGCTTACGAGAAAAAGAGTAGTCTTGTCCCTGACTTCCTGATGAGCCAGTGTTATAACGAATCTTTCGATTTTTTATAACTTGATCAAAAATTATATTTTCAAGCTCAGTGGCAACATCAGCTGCCTCCACTTCCGTATTTTTTATCTCTTCTTCAATATCCTTTTCTTCGTCAGAAAGGTATTCATATATTTCCCCTGTACGCTGTACGTAGGTTTGATCCTCTAACAGATTGAGAGCCTCTTCTACACGCTGGCGCAGTACAGAGACATCCTCATCAAAACTACTCAGCATTAAGACACAGATATTACGGATAGTGGACTTAAAGCCATCGACATACTTAACTAAAAATAATGCCTTTAGTACCTGAACTGCAAACTCGTTATCTAGATGCATTTCTGCATTGATAACAGCACGTTGAATATTGGACTTTAATGCGGTACGAATACCTTCGAACATCAAGTCAAAAGTCGCTAGCTGACCTATATCATGACTACCTACTTTTATCGCTACCTGCTGAAACACGCCCAACATAGAACGCTCACCGACTGAGCTATGCTTACCTTCAAAAGCATTATGTAGTGATAGATCAGCGATAGCGGACTGGAACAAGGTGAACTGATAAGGAATAAAAGGATAGCTATTTATAAAGTGCTCTTCATCCTTGAAGTTTCGAAATGTCTGTGATCCATCAGCAAAATCAAATAAAGTTTTGAAGTTATTTGACTGATTAGCATAGATGCCTGAAAGCAACTGAGTACCTTCGTCAGTTTTAACAAGAAGACGCTTTTGAATAACCTCTGCTACGTTAGCACTGGTAAGCTTCATCCGATTGGCAAAACGTGCTTGGATTTTTGAAAAATCGTTACTTTGTTGCTTGCCCATCTCACCGACAACAGTACCCATATCTTCTTGAGCGGTCACAATGATCCAAGAGCGACCACGAGACTTGGTCGCCAAGCTCTCAGCAATGGTCTGAAGGTTAGTCATCAACTTAACGTTCTCAGCAATATATTGCCCTACTTCATCGACGAAGAAATTTAACCGAAATTCATCATAGCCATGTTCTTTGATCTGACGCTCAATATACTCATCAACTTGTGCTGCGAAATCCTCAATCGAAACATGATATTGACTACGGTACTTATCTAGGACTCCCATCGCTAGCGCTTGATCTTCTCCTGTCGCTTGGCTATAAGCTTGAGCAATATTCTTTGCTTCAAGTATTGCTTGCTCACGTCCTTTTTCCCAAGATTTATTTGCGATGGATGCGTAGGACTCTTTAAAATTATTATAAAGATCACGACTATCAAGGTCTCGTTCAAACTGGGCAATGTGTCCTTGCTTACCGTAATAACCGCACATCTCGTCAAAAACTTTAACAAACACAGCAAGCAAAGCATCGACTTGAGTCTTACTGATAACATCTGCCTTTTGATCAATATTGAACAGGATGCTTTTTGAAGGAATCGCTACAGCCTTTTGAAGACTAGTACTCAATGATTGGTTGTCACCACATTTAGGTAAAAATAGCTCAAGCGCTGATGTGTTATCGATTTTTCTATTTTCGAGCAATAGTGCCAACATTTTTAATAGATGTGATTTACCAGAGCCGAAGAATCCTGATAACCAAACACCATTAGCAATCTGATAGTCGTTGTAAGCATCAAAAAACGAGATTAGGCGATCTTCAACCTCATCTGTTAGCACATACTCTTCTAACTCTAAACGTAGACTGGCTTCATCATCAGCCTTAATTACACCTTCAATTGGACGGTCTACTGGTTTTTGAAATATAGTTTTAAGAGCGGTCATACTTGCCTCATTATGCTTCACAGTGATAAATGTTGAATGCGCGATAGTATTTGTCATCATGCAGTCTGCCAAATAAATCGAGCGATGCGCCAGACTCTAAAGAATGAGTGTAGGCTCCTGGAAAAAAGATAACGGTTGGTTTGTCTTTTGCAGTACTTTGCAAGTTATTCAAAACGTTGTGTGAGCGTATATAGGGAAATACTTCGCCAACGCCAGATAAAAATAAAACATCATAGTTTGTACTATTCAGCTTATTGGCAATAGCTGGGACAAGATGAGACTCAGGATCTAAGACCCCTTGAAGGAGCTCTTTAAGCTGCTCTTTTGAAATTTCTGGCTCCATCTCTATTATCTGCTCAAAAATCTCACGTTCTTTGAGTAACTCTATCGATAGGTCATATAGATTAATACTTAGTACATTGATGCCTTTATTTTTCAGCTGTTTGGTCAGTTGATCTTCAAGACGCAGCATCTCATTTAGCTCTTCCGGTCTAAATGGACAGATGAAAAATGGCACTTCATTACCTAGACCTTGCATTTTAAGAAAGCGCTCACTTGAAACAACAGCAAGAAGATGGTCGTAACTTTTCTTATCACATGCGTTTACATCGCTCATAGTCATGATGACATTCCTTTATACGGCAGCTTCAGATACTGTGAAATACATGATATCTCTTCCGCCATTACGCTCAATAACTTCTAATAAATTTGGGCTAAAAATAGTGGCTTGGATATTATTTTTACCGTCTAAGAAATGAGCTTCTCGAAGCATTTTAAACAGTACCTGTCTGAGTTTTTTCTTTGTACTTATACTCAAACTATCAAGCTCACTATGCCAATCACACTTGCGATTAAAAAAAACATCGAAATCCGAGTATTGAAGATCTGGCTTGAAAGTGATAAAACGCTCTCTCAATACTTCAGTAGCAAAATCAGCAATAAATTTATGATGCCGACAAATTGCTATCCATATCAGATAAGCTTGATCTTGGTAATCACTGTCTACAAGCAGGCTCAGCTCTTCAGTAGTAAGGGTGCTCAAACGAGATATAATTTCATAGCTTAACCGCTTGAGTGTGCTTACAGCTCTAGACTGAAGCAGATTATCTACAATGACTTTTCCCTTCACTTCATCCCAATCACCTAACTCAAGGTACAGTTTGGCTATCGTCACTGACTCTGCTTGTAGCAGTGCACCAGCCGTAAATGACATATTGTATTTCTGATCATTAATCTTCATTCATCTACCTTTGAGGTGCGCTCAATATAGCTTTAGCAGCTGTGCGCTTGTGATGGTGCTTATTAGATACTTCTGAAGGGCAATATTGTACATGGTTCTGTGTGTGGCTTAAACAGTATGATTTAGATTGGTGCCTGAATCCAAGATTAAATTCAGCTGATACATTCCTCTGTTCCGCTAATGCTTTTGTTGTCACAAAGTCTGCTGCTACATCTAATACGATTAACTCAAACGACAGCCCTAAAACAATCACTTGATAAATTAATGTTCTTTTTAGTATGTGCATGAATAATCCTCTTCTTTGATAGAGATAGATTATTGACCGAATAATGGAGTCGTCGTAGAGCTAATATAAGTGTTACGGCCAAGTGAGCTTTAAAGAACTTAGAATAAAGCACGGTGAAGACTCAGGAAACATGAGAGTTTAAGTAAACGCTTAGTAATACCTTATGAAGATTAATATGCTATATTATCAATGAAACCACAATATTTCGTTAAAAGTGACTTAATATGATTACTTATATTCGATTTAATAACTTCTACTCTTACCCAGAGTCTACTGAAGTATCATTCACTCTGGGCAAACAACCTACTAAGACTGACTATGATTTTTATATTGATACCATGCAAGACCAATATCGATTAAATAAAGTCACTGCCATACTTGGCGCTAATGGCTCTGGTAAGACTCAACTGCTAAAAGCGATTGCATTTTTACGTTGGTTTATGTGTGACTCAACCAGCAGCCTTGATTCAGAAGAGGCCATACCCTTTAGCCAGTTTGCGCTAAGTGATAATGAGTCATCCGAGTTTGAATTTGGCTTTTTACTCAAAAACGCTGATGACGTTTATGAAGAATATCGCTATGAGCTGACTTTGACACAGAACAGGGTAATTAAAGAAGCCTTATACAAAAAGACCAGTAGCCAATTTAGTTATATATTTATACGTCATCATGAAGATGACCAACTAACCTATAAGCATCGCAACTTTGTTATCCCTTCTTTAGCCGATGATGTGAAAAAAAATGCCTCGCTTATCAGTTATGCTAATTTGCTCGATGAGCCATTGGCAGAAGCAATCGTTAATATGTTCAATCACTATAAAACTAACGTAGTCTCAATGGGTAGGCTTGGTAGCCTTAGCGAATCCATACCTGAAATGACGGAGCTATTTAATAATGATAATGCACTGAAGCTAACCGCTGAGAAGCTATTGTGTCAGTTCGACACAGGTATCGATCATATCAACATCAAAAAAGTATTGGTGATGAGTGAAGGTAAACAGAAAGAAATGCTACTACCCTTTGGCATTCACAAAGTGGGTGATAAAGAGTTTGAATTGATTATTTATGAAGAGTCTAATGGTACGCAATCTGCCTATAGCTTGCTTGGGCTTATACTTCCTGTCCTTAAGAACGGCGGTGTTGCCATTATCGATGAGCTCGATAATGATTTGCACCCTCTTCTTCTGCCTGCCATATTTGATTTATTCCGCTCATCGCATTACAACCCTCATAACGCTCAGCTTATCTTTAGTTGCCATACCCCTGAGGTATTTAACTTATTAAACAAACATCAAATTTATTTGGTAGAAAAATACGAGCAGGCTTCAGAAGCTTGGCGGCTTGATGATATGGAAGGGGTTCGTAATGATGACAACCTCTACGCTAAGTATATGGCTGGCGCGTTTGACGCGATACCAAATCTATAAGGAGCTAGATTGTGGCAAAGCGTAAGCTGACTAGATCAGTCAACAAAACCACCCTACTCGTCATGGGTGAAGGTGAGCATGACAAGGCCTTAATAAGTTGATGGGGCAATCGGTAGGACTCTACAGATCAGCTCGACCCCATACTCATCTTTATGGTCATCAATGAAATCAACCATTATCTCGGTTTGCGGCCCGTCTCCGCTTGGGCGAAAAAAGCAGCAGCCTTGCGTATAATCTCATTGGCTTGTTTAAGCTCCTTATTCTCACGTTCCAGCTCTTTAATACGCTGCTCGAAGCTTTGAGCTTGTACAATGGCTGGTATGCTTTGTTCAACATGCTTCTTATGCCATGCTCGAAGGGTTTCAGGAGTGTAGTTTTATTTTTTCATTGTCGTATTCTCTCAGATTGTTGAGTCTCCGACAATCCCGGGGCGGTTCATTATCAGGCTCACTTATAAAACCTTGACCAATTCTAGGACGGAACGATATCTAGCGTACTATTCTGCATCATCCAATAGCTTATTAAGCGCCTCTACCATTTCATCGTCTATGATACTGTCTTCTACATAGTCGACTATTTCATGTACGGTAGTCATATCCATTTCCTGAATACTTGAGCTTGCTAACTGCTCATTAATAGACGTCAAGCTTTCTTTATCTTCAGAGTCACCTAATACATTCTCTTCAAATCCGTCACTTACAAACCAGTATATTTTTTCTAATAAGGTCTCTCTTTTTGTTAAAGTAGAATAACCATCACCGTGAATAAACAAATTAAAATGATAAGGCAGTTCTATCTCATTGATGAAAAAAGTACGCTTACATTCTAAGGTATAGGCTTGCACTTCTTTATCTTCATAGCCTTCGCTATCTTTATAGATTTCGTCTTCTGCCAGCTCTTCTTTTACTAATCCCCCTAATATTTCATAATCTCCTACTTTTACCTTATGATTATAAATGATACAGGAGTCAGAAACTGCGTCGAAAACAACCGCACAAATATCTAAAGTATTATCATCAATGTCATAAAAACCTTTTAGAACTGATGGGAATTCTTTTAGTTTTTCATCAGGTACTTGGGTTAAAAACTGCTGCTCGTATATCTTAATCATGTCTTCAGGAGAATAGGTATTAGCGGTATCCGTCTCATTCCTGCCGGTAGGCTTTAAGGGTAAAAAGTTATAAGGGTTATTATTGGTCATTCAGTACTGCCTTTTCTTTAAGTTAAATTTAGTAGATGTCTGTTACTACAAAGCTGTAGGAGCTTCTAAGCCCACTTCTATTTTTAAGTGTCTTTAGTGCGTCAAAATCTATGAGGCGTATTATCCCTTATTCAGTACCTTTTAGATATATAAGTCAACTTTGTGAAAATGCTAAGTCAAAAAACAAGTTTCGCTATGTGACCTAATCGTTACACTTCCTAATATATTCAGGAATAAAATTGGTCAATTTTGCTCTCTATTTCCCCTAATTCATGCCTATTGTGTACACTGATGAATACATTGGAATTAACATTTTGCTAAATTTTGGATGAATGAGTTAATGGTAGACATAAGTCTTGCAGAAAAGTTAGAGAAATTTACGTCTAATTGGGTTCAAGCGACCAAAGAACCTTTTACAAATCATCCTATAGCTAACTTTTTGAGAAACGATCTAAAAGAAGAAATAGCTACTATCGTTAAAGGCTTTGATGATACCTATCAAATAAATGCCAGTGCTGGCGCTGGAAATTGGTCTAATGTCCCCTGGCTTTCAATCCTCAACCCTAAGATAACAAAATCCACTCAGGATGGTATATATCCTGTTTATTTATTCAGTGCTGATGGTTCAGGTTTTTATCTGTCTTTGATGCAAGGCACTACAGAGCCTAAAAAGAACTTCGGTAAAACTGAAGCTGATCTCAGAGCAGATTTAATCAAAGAGTATATACTTGCAAAATTTCCTGAACTAAACAGTTGGGGTGAAAAAGAGATAGACTTAAATGCAAATACACCATTAGGTAAATCGTACGAAACCGCAAATATAGTCGCCAAGTATTACGACCTAAATATGGAGCTAGATAGCCAGACTCTAAAACAGGATTTACTGGAACTATTATCTTTTTATCAGAAGATGGAAGCGCTGGATATTGATATGGAATTACAGCAATTCGCTAAAACCGAACCACTAGAAAAAATCGAACCTCCTGAAAATAAGATAGAATCTGTCTCTCATCATTTAACCAACCTATCCAAACCCTTCCTACTACTAGCCGGTATCTCCGGCACGGGTAAAACCCGTTTTGTCCGTGAACAGGCCAAAGCCACAGGTAGTCTTAGCGACACCTATTGCCTAACCTCAGTTCGTCCAGACTGGCATGAGCCGAGTGACATATTGGGTTATATATCGCGGTTGAGTGTGAGTGGTGATGCTGAGTACGTCACTACGGAAGTGCTACAATTTATCGCCAAAGCGTGGCGAGCGATTCTTGATGCTGGGCTTGAGCTGACGGTTAACGATATCAATGATGATGCTCGGCTGGTCGTTACTGGTGAAAAAGACCAATTAGATGAGGTTCTGCCCTATTGGCTGTGCTTAGATGAGATGAACCTAGCACCTGTTGAGCAGTATTTTGCAGACTATCTATCGGTATTAGAAACTCGTGAATGGCAGTGGCAAGGCGATGATTTTGATTATTGCTGTGACCCGCTGCTCAAATCAGCCACTATCCAGCAATTGATTGGTGACGCCAAGACTAAGTTGCGTAGTGATTTAGGTTTTGGCGAGTCAAAATATGATAGAGAATGGGATTTGTTTTGTGAGCATGGGTTAAGTATTCCTTTTAATTTAATCGTTGCTGGCACGGTAAATATGGATGAAACCACCCATGGCTTCTCTCGTAAAGTTATTGATCGAGCATTAAGCTTCGATTTTGGTGAGTTTTTCCCTAATAACTTTGATCACTTTTTTACCCCGACGGTAAGGCCTAACACCCTAAGTTATCCTATCCACGCACAAGCGGCTGTTGAATTTTTACCTGCGCTCGATAGCAGTGGTGAGAGAAGTATTGGTTTCTTAAAGTAATCAATCAAGCACCGCACAGTCGCTTGCAATCACACACCTCTTATAACAAAGCGGCGCGTTTAAAAGGTAAATTACCCCAGCGATTGGGTGCAAAAATCAAAGAAGACTTTACTAACGGTCTGTACGACAAACGCTACCAAGTCACGAAAAAACAGCTGAGTGTGGATACACTAGAGAACCGTTTTAATGAACTACCGACCACCTATAGAGGTGGCGGTTTCTTAGGTAATACCCATACTTGATACGATATTCTGTATCAGCGGTTAGGCAAATTCACTAAGCTAACCCTGTCGCACCGACAGTTTTATTCTTTAGACAGCGTAATCCTTGATTTAGGATGTTGATACTGGCGTTGATATCCCTATCATTACTCTGTAAGCAATTTGGGCACTGCCAAGACCTCACAGATAATGGTAATTCAGCCTTAGCAAGTACATGATCACAGCCTGAGCAGGTTTTAGACGATGGATACCATCGGTCTATTTTGACAAGCTCTTTACCATACCATTCTGATTTATAAGCAAGCATGGCGGTAAAAGTAGACCATGAGCTGTCCGATATGGCTTTGGCCAGCTTTCTATTCTTAACCATGCCCTTGATGTTCAAATCTTCAATTGCAATAACATCGTGGTTTTTGATGAGATTGAATGAGAGTTTATGCAGGAAATCTTTGCGTGCATTGGTTATTTTTTCATACACTTTGGCAACTTTTAGGCGCTGCTTTTGGTAATTACGACTTTCTGACAGCTTACGCTGTTGAGTTTTAGCAACTAGTCTGCGCTTGGCTAATATCTTCTGAGATTTGGCCATTTTAATTTCAAGTTTTGATAAAAACTTAGGATTAGCAACTTTTAACCCGTCTGATAAAGTAATAAAGTCTGTTAATCCTAAATCAATACCGATATTGGAGTGGGTTTTAGGTAGATCATCAACCATTGTTTCAACCAGTAGGCTGACATGGTATTTGCCCGATGGGCTTTTGCTGATGGTAGCGCTTTTAATTAAGCCATTGATAGAGCGGTGTATCTTCGCCTTGATGTGACCGATTTTAGGCAGTTTAACGCTGCTTTGTGTGACTGAAACTGTACCCTTTTGATTATTGGTAGTGTAGCTGTCTTTGATGCCTTTTTTCTTGAATTTAGGAAAGCCTGAACCTTGTTTGAAGAATTTACTATAAGCACTGCGTAGGTTTTGCTGGACGTTGGCTAACGCCAAACTATCCACTTCTTTTAACCATTCAAACTCAGTCTTGTATTGAGCTGGAGTATTTTTTAGTTCGGTTTTGGTTTCTCGGTAATGTTCAATCTTATCATTCAGCATCTTGTTCCAAATAAAGCGGGTGCAACCAAACGACTTAGCAAAGAATATTTGCTGATCCTCTGTCGGGTACAGTCTGATTTTATAGGCTTTAAGGATTTGTTTGCTCATATAGAAGTTGCTTGTAATTAGCGGTATAATTATTAATTATTATAACACATACGCCAAATAGTAACCCAAAAATACGCATTCATCCCACTACTTTAGAAGTAGGGGAGTTCTGCGCTGAGGTGTTAAATAACGACCATCAGACTTTGTTTTTATCATGGTTCAATGCTAGTCACAGCATGATTATGCGCTACAGATTACGAATAGCCGTACTGACTGTGTCGTCTCTAATATATTTTTCCAATTAAGGATATGCTTTATAAATCAATACTAAAAAATAGGGGCTATATAAGGTAAAATAGCACCTATGACAGCTCCTATAAAACCGAATTTACGTAAGATTATTCATCTAGATATGGACGCCTTTTATGCCAGCGTAGAACAGCGTGATTTTCCTGAGCTTCGTGGCAAGCCGTTAGTGGTTGGCGGTGATCCAAGCGGGCGTGGTGTGGTTGCAGCGGCAAGCTATGAGGTGCGCCCATTTGGTGTACGCTCGGCAATGTCCTGCTATGAGGCTCGCAAACGTTGTCCGGAGGTGATATTTGTGCGACCACGCTTTGAGGTATACCGCTCGGTTAGTGCCGATATTCGGGCAATTATGCGCCGTTTGACCCCGCACGTTGAACCGTTATCTTTAGATGAAGCTTATCTTGATGTCACCGGACTACCCGTACATCAAGGCTCAGCGACGCTAATGGCCAATTGGTTACGGGCACAAATATTAGAGCACACAGGATTAACAGCTTCCGCAGGCGTCTCATTCAATAAGATGCTGGCCAAGATTGCCTCTGATATTAATAAGCCCAACGGTACCGCAATTATCACCCCAGCAGATGCCGATGCCTTTATTAGCACGCTACCTATCGAGCGCTTTCATGGTATTGGTAAAGCAACTGCCAGGCGCTTACACGCTATGGACATCAGTACCGGAGCGGATCTTCGGCGCACGCCAGCAGCAATATTGGTGCAGGCATTTGGTAAGCGCGGACAGTTTTATCATGATATTGCTCATGGTCGTGATGAGCGTCCTGTTAAGTCTGAGCGCCAGCATAAGTCCGTCGGCTCTGAGACCACGTTTCGAGATAACTTGAGCGTGGATGATGAATTGCTAGCACAAATTTATGAGCAAAATGCCGATGCCTTTAGCCAAATGCACAACAAACAGCTGATTGCCTATACCATTACTCTGAAGATTAAGTATGCCAACTTTACCCAAATTACCCGCTCACATACGCTAGCTAATGCTTTTGTCAGTGCCGAGTCCGCACATTATTGGCTAGATAAGCTATTTTTAGATATTCCGCGTGCGCTACCTATTAGGCTAGTTGGTGTGACTTATTCCTCCTTGACGCCTGCCACGCAATTACTGCCCCAGCTAAATTTATTTGAGTGATGCGTTTATTCAAAAGATGCATTTGTGCAAAAGATATTTTTATTTGCAGGATGTTTTTTGAGTAAAATTTCCTTTTTTGGTTAAATAAAAATTTTATGAGCCTTTATTTAGTCATCCTTATTGCTCAGGCTATTTAATCTATAAACAACTATTCTTGTAGTTCGCAAAACGGCTGGTAAAGTAAAACTTTATAACCCTATTTCTGCTAAACTGACGCCAAAATATTTATCTATTTAAAGACCTATTATGACTGACTCTCACGCTATAATTTCTGACAATAATGACAATACAAATAATCACATCTTGGATTATTTAAGTGTGGCTGATTATGATTATGAACTGCCTGATAATTTAATTGCCCGCTACCCATTGGCGCAGCGTTCAGCGTCTAAGTTGCTATATTTGCCAGCTAGCGTTGAGGCAACACAGACCAGTCAGGTACAAGACCATCTGTTTACTGAGCTGCCAGATCTACTTAACGCTGGCGATTTGATTGTCTTTAATGACACTAAGGTCATGAAAGCTCGACTGTTCGGCAATAAAGACACGGGCGGTAAGATTGAGGTGTTGATTGAGCGTTTAATGGATAGCGCAGACCCTCGTTTATATGCTATTGACTCCCTATCAAATACTGACAACGAGTCGCTTGTTGCATGGCAAAACGCCGCGCTATGCCATATAAAAGCCAGTAAAGCGCCGAAGCTTGGTCAGCGTTTGGTGCTTGCCGATAGTCATATGCATTGTGAGATGATTGGACGCCAAGATAATTTGTTTATTCTTGCCTTTGACGAGCCAATTTTACCCAATCTCGAGCTTCATGGTGAACTGCCTATTCCCCCCTACTTCGAGCGTCATGCAGACGCCACTGATAATACCCGTTATCAAACCGTCTTTCATGATCCTGCTAAACTTGCTAGCGTTGCCGCACCTACGGCCAGCTTGCATTTTGATGATACCGTACTGGAAATGCTGGCGGCAAAAGGCATTAATACTGCTTTTGTTACTTTGCACGTTGGCGCGGGTACTTTTGCTCCGGTAAAAACAGAAAACCTGCTTAACCACACTATGCACAGTGAATATGCGCACCTGCCGCAAACCACCGCGGATTTAATCAACCAAACGCATGCCAATGGCAAACAAGTCATTGCTATCGGCACGACCGTAACCCGCGTCCTTGAAACCGCTTATCAAAAAACAGCCATTAATGGTCAAGCGCTCTCTAGTTGGTCAGGTGATACCGATATTTTCATTTATCCGGGCTTTAAGTTTGGGGTTATCGATCGCTTGCTGACTAACTTTCACCTGCCCAAGTCCACTTTGTTAATGTTAGTATCCGCATTTGCAGGTAAAGACGCTATTGAAAACGCCTATCAGCACGCTATTGAGGCGCAGTATCGCTTTTTTAGTTATGGCGATGCCATGCTATTAGATAGAACGACTACTAGTAGATAGAACGGTCATTAGATAGAAATGCGACTCGATAAAATTAAGACTTGAAGCGTGCTTTGGCATATTGGTCACAACTGCTATGGAATAAGCTGGTAAACTAAACTGTATTTTGTTATAACAACAGCAGTAACTTATATTCTGAGGTGCTTGCTTATAAGCTGAGTCAAAGCAGTGAGTTGCTAAGATTTCAAATATCGGCAACGTATCACTGCTCGGTGTTTCAGCGCTTAGCATTTGAGTGATTATAATCCAAGTCCTTAAAGATAAGTCAGTATAAAAAAACAGTTAATACCCCACTCTCAACTATCATAATTTTTGGCGTAGGCTGTGGCTTTAGCCCAGCGTTTTTGGCAAATTGTTACGATTGACTGGGCTAAAAGCGCCAGCCTACGATAGCCCCTATTAAGTTGAGAGTCGCGTAGTTAATATAAATAGACACTATAAAAGGCCTGCGCATGTCTTGGCATTTACCTCATTGCTTTTATCGCTTGACCACCACCCATCGGGCGGTGTCAATGGCGTTATTTTGTTCAGCCAGCTCTGTGGCAATGTCAGTGGTAATGTCATCTGGTGCACAAGCGGCAACTATGGGCAAGACCATCATAACGTCTGCACAGCACGAGCCTTTAGCGGCTAGCATTATAGTCACTGATATTAAAGCGGCTGATTTTTCAGCCAGTCTGACCAATCCTGTTGTCTATAAACAGATGGGACTGACGCCGACCGCATCAATGACCGTGCGCTTCAAGCCTATATCGTCTACCGCTGGTCAATTATTTATCAGTACGACCCAGCCCGTATCTAAGCCGTTTGCTGATGTGGTCTTGGCTATTAATGAGGGAGGACAACGTAAGGTTATCCCTAAGACCTTGCTCATGCCTCTTGATGATAGCCTGCCGATTAAACCCTCTAATACCGTCATAACGACAGCAAAAAAGCCTAACCTGCCGGTAGTTTCAACAACTAACGCGCAACCGTTAACGGTTAGAAAGGGCACGCCCCCACCATTACTGTCGTCGCCTCGCATTCAGCCACCCACTCAAGCGTTAAATTTGCCGACAGCGTTAATGCCAATGTCCATGCCGCAGATGGGCAACCTCGTTAATGCTCCTAATAGTGGCTCAAATGATGGTTCAAAAAACACTATCTTAAATAACAGTAGCATACTAACTGCTGTTACTTCTTCAAATGCCAGTTTGAGCACAAGCAATAGTGCAAGTCCAGCTAACGCTGAGAGCATAAACGCTGCTAATAGCATGGCTTCTAACAACATAGTTTCTAGTAATCTAGCTACTAATAAAACAGCCTCAAACAAGACATTATTGACCAATACAAACACTACAACATCAAATAGTAATACGCCCACTACCGGCATAACAGATAAACAGCTCGATATTTTAAACATACAAGTCACACGGCAAATACAGCCTACCAATGCCCTGAAACCCAAGACCCCGAATCCCAAGACCAGTGTATTGGCTACTCAGCCCGCAGCTGCGGCATCAACGCCAACTGATAATAAAACAACATCAACTGCTGAGCTTAATACTGATAATTCAAACGTACCGCCCAGTAGTGATACCATTAATACTAATAGCATGGCCCAACAAACAGTACCGTCTGAGGTCATCGTTAGCGCTTCAGCTAACATTCCAACTAATAGTATGAGTGGTTCTGCGATAAATTACACCGTACAACGTAATGATAATTTATGGGTTATCTCGCAGCAGATCGCGGAGCAGAACAACCTTGACATTCAAACGGTCATGACCCAAATTCAGTCTCAAAATCCTGATGCTTTTATTGATCAAGATGCCAATCAGCTAAAAGCAAACACTCGACTGAACCTATCTAATTATGACGTAATTCCATCACAACAAAGCCTGCAAGCGGCTATTAGCGCTCAAAGACAATATACTCAGCGAGTAAGCAAGCCGGTGATCGAAACAGCCGCTCAGCCAAAGTTAACGCCTAAGACATCATCCGAGACTACTCAAGCCTCTAATCAGGCTACTACTAAAAGTCCTGAGAAACCGGTAACCACTACCACCCAGACGTTGCCAAAAGCGCGTTTTTCTGTCCTCGCTCCTGCTCGCGATGGTAACGCTTATGGCGCCCAGACCAAAGCGGCGGCGGCAACGGGTAATGGTCTAAGTACAGATATATTAGCAACCCTCAAATCGTCACGAAAACGTACAGCGGCACAAGCCAGTCGCTTGTCAAAGACGAATAGTACGCTTGGTAGCTATACTAGAAAATTACAATTACAAAACCAAAAACTTGCTGAGCTTCAGGCTCGTCTTAAAAAATTACGCAATCAATAATTGCCTAGCGGATCAACGCAGTGCGCTGCAATGATGATCGTAGGTGTGGGAGTAACTATGGATAATATGCTATATATCATCGCCGGGCTGGTGCTCATTTTACTGGTAGCCGTACTGGTACTGCGCAAAAATAAAGCGCAAAATCCACCAGAACAGCAGCCTATACAGACGGGTAGAAATGCGGCAGCCAATGCGCCAATATCAACACACAACGAGGATCGTCATAGTACCGCTCAGCGCGACCCTAATAGCGTAAATAAGTTTGATAACACTGCTATCGCTCAGCGCTTCATGGATCAACAGCGCTATGATAAAGCCATTGAGACCCTAGATCGTGGTTTAATAGAAAAACCTAACGATAACCAGCTTTTGCTTAAACTCCTTAGCGTCTATGCAACAACTGATCAACTTGATGATTTTTATATAGTCTATGATGCTATCAAAACGCATAGCGATACAGAGACTATTAATCAAGCCGATGAGCTAAAAGCTTTGTTAGTTGGAGAGCAAGATCAAGAAATACTGCCAGTCGTAACAGAAGCTGATAACAATAACGGTAATTTCGACGGTCTAGATTTTGACTTACCTACTGCACAAACTGTCAGTGAAAAAAGCAATGAAGACCGTGTTTTTGATACGGCTACTGCCGAGACTAGCACCAGTACAGAAAAGGCTGCGACTACCGAACAATCAGAACCTGTCCTTGATCTAAACGATACCAGTGCTGCTAACAATAACGTGGATGACACTTTTGAGCTTACGCTTGGTGACTTAGAGTCTGCCGATGACTTAGAATCCGCTAGTAATTTAGAAGCTGATACAGGTGAGCCCGTTGCCACCAACCTCACACCTGTCGAACAGTTAGATATGAATGAGGAAGAAAGCTCAGTTACGACTGACGACTATCTTATTACGCCAGCTACAGATGACCCAGCTATCAATGAATCAGCTACAGGTAATCCAGTTGCTATTGAAAATACAGAAGATGACGACTTTACTCTGGACTTTGATTTGCCTGAGCAAGCGACTACTCCTACAGACCATACCCCTGTAGACACAGCAGAAGACGACAGCAGATTGGAAGAGATAAGCTTAGAAGATGATGATTTTGTCTTAGATTTCGCAGACTTAGCGGCTGATGCTGACCTTGATACTGATACGGTTGCCGGTAATAATAATGATACTGAAAGCAACGCCGTTGCTGCTGCTCCTGCTACAGAAGACGACTTCACCTTATCCTTAGAGGGTACTGATTCATCAGATGCAGAAAACAAATCACAGATTGATACACCTACTACACCGGCAACGTTCGATGACACTACATCCATAGATGATGATTTTGATTTCGACTTTGACCCTACGCCCAGCTCACCAACGGCAACGACTCCAGTCGAAGTTGAAGAGAGTATTGTTGGCCTCGAAAGCGATATTGAAAACGGTAATAACAGTGTTGATGCTGAAACGGCAGCAGACTTTATGTCACGTTTTGCCGCAGACTTTGACTTTGTCAAAACCTTAGATAGTAATCAAGTGACTTTGGATTTGGCCGAACAATACCTAAAACTGGGCGAATATGATAGTGCCAAACGCTTACTTAATGAAGTCATGGCTCAAGGTAATAGCGAGCAACAACATCAAGCCCAAGCGCTCCTCGATCGAACGGCTTAGAAGGTTTAATTCTAATTAGTATTAGCAAGCATTTTATAATAATAGGATGCTTGTTTCTATTTAGTTCTGAGTCTATTTAGCTGTAAACCTACTTTACTGTTAGTTATATTACGCGACTCTCAACTTAATATGGGCTATCGTAGGCTGGCGCTTTTAGCCCAGTCAATCGTAACAATTTGCTAAAAACGCTGGGCTAAAGCCACAGCCTTGTATCTTGACTAGATGCTAAATTTAATCAAATCTTGATATACTTTATCATCTACTCACGAGCATTGTGAGCGTGACCACAGCCTTAGTGCTTAGACACTGTAACGTAGATTACGCCCAATGCTCATCCTTTCATCTTCACAATCTGAATGGTATCCAAGTGCCTTAGTATAAGTGACACTGAATGAACAAGGGAAGATAATAAGATGACACAGTATATTGGAATAGACATCAGCAAAGCCAAACTTGATCTTGCTTGGCTTAAAGATATCGAAAAACCTAAAGTTAAAACCAAAGTCTTTAAGAACGACAGTACCGACTTCTTAAAGTTGATTGACTGGCTCAAATCCAACGTGACTGAAGATTTGAGCGACATTCATATCATCTTAGAGGCCACTGGCGTCTATCATGAGAACATCGCCTACTACCTGTATGACCAAGGGCTATCCGTTAGTATCGTTAATCCTGCCTTTGTCAGAAGCTATGCGGATAGCTTAGGCTCTCGTCATAAAACAGACAAACAAGACAGTATTCTACTAGCGCGTTACGCCCATAGTGCCAAACCTAATCTATGGACACCGCCGCCGGCTGAAGCCCGTCATTTAAAGTCCCTGCTATCTCGCCTAGATGCTTTGCAACAAGACCTAATGCGTGAGCAGAACCGTCAAGAGAAAGCGGATGCCACGGATACTGCTGTTATCGTTAAAACCTCTATTGAACAGATGATTAGTGCCCTAAAAGAGGCTATAGCTAATCTCAACGATGACATTGATACTCATATAGAGGATCATCCTAACCTTAAACAAGACCAAGTACTGCTTCAGACAATTAAAGGCGTTGGTCCTGCCACCTCAAGACAGATGCTGTCCTTAATGCACAATAAAAGCTTTACTAAAGCCTCGCAAGCGGCAGCATTCTTAGGACTGATACCCAAGCAAGTGCAGTCCGGTCAGTTTAGAGGTAAAACCCGCTTGGCTAAAAATGGTTCTAGTGCTATTAGAGCTAAGTTGTACATGGCAGCAGTAGTCTCAACCAGATGGAATCCTGATATAAAAGCTCAATATGAGCGCCTCTTAGCTAATGGTAAGTGTAAGATGCAAGCCATTTGTGCTGCCATGCGAAAACTTGTCCATATCTGCTTTGGTGTGTTAAAACACCAGATGCCTTATCAGCCTCAAATAGCCAAAACTGCTGCTTGATTATGATTTGGCAAGATGGTATCTACGCCAAAATTATGATAGTTGAGAGTGGGGTTTATATTATATATTTCTATTAGCTGCTCTACTTCTTCTACTTTTCTTTACTGCGTTTATACTATGTCCTTATCTTCTATAGCAACGACTGTCCCCAACCCTAACTCTCTTCAGCTTATTTATGCTGGCGGTACCTTTGGGAGCTATGGACGGCCTTTAGCACCGCTATCAGCAGCAGTGTTTTTACCAACATTACAACAACTGCTTACTGAGCACAACGATAGCGCAGGACTACCTGACATCTCGTGGCTGGATAATACGCTGATCAAAGACAGCAGCCAGCTAACCCCTAATGATTTTATGCACTTTTATAGCCTACTATTAGAGTCCTATGCCCAGGGGCATCGGCGTTTTGTGTTAATAACGGGAACGGATACCTTAAGTTATTTAGGAGCCTTTCTAGCTGAAGCTTTTGCAGGTAGTGATCTTTGCCTAGTCGTTACTGGCAGTATGCGTCCGCTATTAGACAGTGAAGTGCTACAGAAATATAGCGTTGATACCAATAGTGACGCTTGGGGTAATCTCAACGATTCGCTGAAGTTAGCAGCTGGTGGTGCATCAGGCGTTAAGATTTGCTTTGGCGGTGAATCGTGGCCGGCGCAAACGGTACAAAAAATACACAGTCATGATTTTATGGCGTTTACTGGTCATTCGCGCGCCGCTTATCCCGCTAACAGTTATGTCAAAGCGCTACCAGATACACGTCGGCAGCACTGGATTGACGATCAAAATGCCATCTTAGATAGCATGCGAGCACGTACCGAGCAGGCTCGAATTCACGCGCTATATTGTCTACCGAATGATCCTGAAGTGTTGAGCAATCAGTTACAGGGGTTATTATCGCAACCGCCATGCGGAATTATATTATTGGGATTTGGTGCAGGCAATGTCCCTTACTCAACAGCGCTAGCGGAAGCGCTACAGCTCGCTTATGAACAGGGTCACATGGTGATATGTGCCAGCCAATGTCCGTTTGGCGGGGTCAGTGACAGTTATGCTGCGGGCAGTTGGCAATACGATTATCATGTTATCGCTGGTGGCCGCTTAACTATTCCGGCCATCTATGCTCGCCTGCTATGGTCGTTGCTACGTTATGACACGCCTGCTCGGCGGCGGCAGCGCTGGACGCATAGCGTCAATCAGACTGGCATAACTGTCAAAAAACGTTGAACACGAACGACAAACGTTGATAAAAGCAAACCTTGATAAAAATAGCTCTTGATAAAAACAACTCCTACTATTATTACCAAGTCTCATGACTAAGCATTATAAGCAGCCCTCATAAGCAATCATGATGACTGGCTATTATGACAAATCTTATGTATTGTGACGACTACTTATGCCTGACTCTATTATAAACCCTAAAAATACAGTGCCTGAATATAAAATGCCCGAACTTACCACCCATGAATCTACCGTGTCTCAAGACAGTCCAACTTACACCTTAGCGATTGGCATTGAGTTTTTGGGCACCCATTACCACGGCTGGCAACGACAAAAAGAAGTGCTGGGGGTACAACAAGCGCTAGAAACCGCTATCAGTAAGGTTGCTAACGAGCCGGTAGAAGTGATTGCCGCGGGGCGTACCGATGCTAGCGTCCATGCCAGCAATATGATTGCGCACTTTGTCACTCGTGCTTATCGACCGAATAATAACTGGCTACGCGGCGTTAATAGCCTGCTACCTGATGATATTGCTCTGCGCTGGATTCAACCGATGCCCGCCGACTTCCATGCCCGCTTTGGGGCTATTGCCCGTCGTTATCGTTATATTACCCTCAACCAAGCCCAGCGCCCCGCCATACTCAATCATCAAGTTACCCATATACGTGAGCCTCTTGACTTGGTAGCGATGCAGCGTGCCGCTGCTGATATTACCGGCACGCATGATTTTAGCAGCTATCGCGCCGCTGCTTGTCAATCAAATCAGCCAGTGCGCACAGTGAGCCATGCCAAGCTCTTTACCCATGGGCAGTTTATCGTCTTCGATATTCAAGCGGATGGCTTTTTGCATCATATGGTGCGCAACTTGATGGGCACCCTCTATGCCATTGGCAAGCATAATTTACAACCTGCAGACTTTCTGAATATTTTGGCAAAAAAAGACCGCACCATCGCCCCACCTACCGCATCGGGTGATGGCTTATATTTTATTAATGCCTATTATCCAGAAAACTATCAACAACTATTACCTAAAACCCCGCTAACGCCTATCTGGCTTAACTTACCTGACTGACACAGCACTCAACTGATATACATAACACTTACAAGCTGTCAAGTAACCATCGGATATTTTGTTGCTTTAACCTGCCAATTTACGTATAATATGGGCTTGTTTTTCTACTGATTGATATGAATTATGGCCAAAGACGACATTATTGAATTTGAAGGCGAAGTCATTGACACCCTTCCAAACACGCTATTTAAAGTTCGTTTAGAAAACGGACACGAAATCATTGCGCACATCTCAGGAAAAATGCGTAAGCATTATATCCGCATTTTGACCGGTGATAAGGTTAAAGTTGAGATGACGCCTTACGACTTATCTAAAGGTCGTATTACTTACCGTGGCAAAAACTAATTTGTTGCCTGTAAACCAGTCTTTATAAGACTAAAGTATGGGTATCATTATTTATTAACGGTTCTGATTAACCGGCTGGTACTGATATCTGGGCGGTCTAACTGACAATAACAACGACACTGATAACCCGCTCATGATTGGCTATTAATAGCAGTGTTCCCTTTATTCACTATAACGATTTAAGTGAGTATTGAACGCGTCACAATAGCTAAATATATTATAGTTGGATATATTGAATATCTACTGGTAAGAGTCTGCTTAATAACTGATGTTATATTTGCACCAAATGATCATAGTTTTACCGCTTATACTTTATCTTCGTTCATAAAAAATACCGCTAATTATAAGCGGTATTTTTGTGTTTGGTGTTAAGTATTAGACGCTACTGAAACTCTACAGTCGCATCGTTTTGAATGGTACCTAGCAGCGCCAGTGCATCCCAGTTGGTCAAACGTACACAACCCGCTGATGCTTGCCGACTGATACGTGCAGGATCTGGTGAACCATGAATACCGTAGGTAGGCTTACTAAGTCCAATCCATACCGAACCTACTGGATTGTTAGGGCCTGGTGGAATGATAGACTTTTTGCCATCATCATTGGTATAAGTATAATTAGGCTCATGAATTTTTACTTTTACCTTATGAGTGCCTGTTGGCGATGGCGTTGCTGTGCTACCAACCGTAGTAGGATAGCTGGCTATTAAATTATTTTTATCGTCGTAAGCATATAAGGTCTGAGTGTTCTTATCAGCAACCACTCGGCTGACTGGCTTGGTATTAGGGTTACCGGGATTATAAACGGTTATGACCTCGCCCGCGTTAAAGCCAGCACTAGGGTTCAATAACTTGAGATACTTTTCACTCATATGAAACTTCTCTGCCAGCCCTTCAGTGACACTTTCATAATACATGCCATCAAGCTTGGCTTTGGCTTCGGCACTCGCTGGAATGTTGGTCGTTTTGATATTGACGTCGGCATCGTTAAGCTGGTAACTAACCAGTACTGGCTGCGCCATTAGCTTGTCGTTCTTAGTTAACGCTTGCCACGTTTCATCGTTGAGCGTATCGGTGACTGTCAAACCACGAGCTTTTTGAAACGCCTGCATGGCTTTAAGAGTATTCTTACCCCAATACCCATCAACCGCTCCAACCCCGCTTTGTTGCCAATTAAGCAGCGCTTGAATTTTCGTGCCTGTATTGCGATCTATTTTCGTACTAGTGTTCCAGCTGGCACTATTCACCTTTTGTGCGACGTTCGGTAAGTTTTCTGTTGTATATTTAATAGTAGGTAAAAATTTATTAAGGGAAGTCACCGTTTTACTGTTACCTGTCAGCTTTTGACTAGTACCATTAGTAACGGGACTAATTTCGGTAACCGGATTAACGTCGCTGCCGTTTTTAGCACTGGCAGTGAAATTGTTTAAAGTAGAGCTCATATCCATTTGCATTTTTGCTACGCGGTCTGTGGTGTTAAGGTTATCAGTGCTATCCGCATTACTGTTAGCCATCAGTAGAGTTGCAGAAAGACCTATCGCTGCCATAGCACCACTAATTCTTGTTAATTTATGCATAAAGACTCCTAAAGTTACTCTTAATATTAAATTTCAATTATTTAATTTCAACAAAGTGTTTCTTATTATTTATCAATCATGCCACAGCGCCATGTGAGCATATAACCACTTTGTGTTAATAAGTAGCGACTCCTACAGTATCTATGTTGATGCGGATATTAGGGCGTGTTGAACATTCTATCCTTAAAAAATAAAAATTTGATCCAGATGATTTTTAGTACCTTAAAATGAGTCTTAATATCTTCCGTTGAGATTTCAGTGCGATCATCAGTACAGACATAAAAAATCCCATAAATCGCAAAGCAATCTATGGGAGATAAAGTGGTGAATATTAAGCTTTATAAGTAGTTTTTACATTAGTTTGGCCAATACTGCCTGACCCATTTGTTGACAACCCACTTGGGTCAATCCAGTCTCACTACTATCTAAGATATCTACAGTACGCAGCCCGTCATCAAGGACATCACTGACCGCCTGCTCAATAGCCTGCGCCGCTTGTTCGTGTTTAAAGGTATAGCGCAGCATCATAGCGACAGAAAGAATCGTTGCTAAAGGGTTGGCTTTATCCTGACCTGCAATATCAGGTGCTGAACCATGACAAGGCTCGTACATCCCTTTGCCATGTTCATCCAGACTGGCTGATGGCAACATACCAATAGAGCCCGTCAGCATAGCAGCTTCATCCGATAAGATATCGCCAAACATGTTACCCGTTACCATGACATCAAACTGTTTAGGGTTCTTGATCAGTTGCATGCAAGCATTGTCAGCGTACATATGCGACAGACTCACATCACTATAATCGGCTTCCTGCATATCTGTCATCGTCTGCTTCCACAGCTCAGTCACTTCTAAGACGTTGGCTTTATCAATTGAGCACACTTTAGCAGAACGGCCTGCTGCTTGAGCACGAGCTTGCGCCATCTCAAACGCTACCTTACCGATACGTTTAATTTCGCTCGTGCTATATACCATAGTATTATAGCCTTGCTGTTCGCCATTTTCTAAGGTACGAATACCACGCGGCTCACCGAAATAAATACCACCAGTCAGCTCACGAACGATCAATAAATCTAGGCCTAAGATGATCTCAGCTTTAATACTTGACGAATTGACCAATTGCGGATACAGCTTGGCAACGCGCAAGTTAGCAAATAAGCCAAGCTCGCTACGGATTTTAAGTAGACCGCGTTCAGGGCGTTTACTACGCTCAATACTGTCCCACTTAGGCCCACCAACTGCCCCTAATAATACCGCATCTGCTGCCCGCGCACGGCTCAAGGTTTCTTCTGGCAATGGCTCACCCGTCGCGTCAACCGCCACGCCGCCAATCAATCCCGACTCAAGCGTCAAGTCTAACGCAAACTTCTTATTGATTGCTTGGAGCACATCAATGGCTTGGGTCATAATTTCAGGACCGATGCCGTCGCCTGCTAATGTTAAAATCGTTGCCATACTATTCCTTGTTGATAAATGAGATAAGTGCAAGGTTAATGAATTATTCGTATTAAGGGCGGTTACTTCCTAAAAATCGAGCACTTGGTTAGAATTTCCCAGCTCTAAGCTCAATCTCACTGCCATAAGCGGCACTACCTTAAGGAGCTGAAGGAGCTACTTTTGGTATTGACTCTTGCATGATCATACTTGTTTCTACGAACTCGCCTTGATTGTCAGTATCTGACTGCTTACAAAAACGACGCTGAAAAATATTGTCTTTTAGCAAATCAATACAGAGAGGCTCAGGTGAGGCTGTGTCCAATAAGCTGCCATTATTTTGAGGTGACTTTCGGCGATAAGCTCGCAGTAGATACGTCCCTGACTGCTTAAACTCATCAATTAGGGCAAAACGTTCGATATAGTCGACGTTGTTTTCGGGATAAAAATTAATATGCACTTCACGCTTTATAGGTTTAACGCGCGCATAATAATTAATCAGGCCAGGCATACCAGAAGCTGATAAAGGTACTATTTTTACGGATTTATTATCTAAAAGCGGTAGCGTGTCCACTTGCATCTGCTCTTGCTCACGTTTACTGAGCTTCGCATAAGGTATTCCATCAGCGTTTGAAATAGAGATCAGCATCGTAATATCAACTGGCTTATGGGTACCTGTTGATATTACTGAGGTTCTATCAATTTGGGTAATCTCACAGTGATACGTTCCCGCACAGGCAATATTGACCTCGCCATTCATAGGGATGACTTGGCCTGACCATGCCGTAGCATTTTCAGCCTCATCTATTTTTTGATAGCCAGTCAATAGCTGACAGCCGGACAACAATAAGCTTGTGGCCAAAACCGTACTGGTGAATACAGCAAAACGTTTTTTATTCATAATGATGGCTACTATTTTTATAAAATGAGAGGACACATAACAAGCTATCAAGGTTTAATCATACCCTAAATATTACTATACATTTTAGCCAATTTGCCACTATAACTCAACGCTGTATTCTCAAAGATATACTTTTAATTAACGCTGTTGTTTACACTAATCATTGAGTTTATGCTCGTACTTGATTAAATATCCATGGCGTTTTTTGCATCATTTTATGCTCGTATGCTTTAATGGCATCACTTTGCTGCAAGGTCAAGCCAATATCATCAAGGCCATTTAGTAAACAAAGCTTGCGAAACGCTTCAACCTCAAAGGGATATTCTTTACCCGTTGGCGTGATAACCACTTGCCGTTCTAAATCAGCCGTCAGCTCGTAACCTTCATTTTCCATCGTCGTTTTCATTAATTGATCGACAATCTCTTCATCTAAAACGATGGGCAACATGCCATTTTTAAAGCAGTTGTTATAAAAAATATCCGCAAAACTTGGTGCGATTATCGTACGAAAACCATATTCTGAGAGCGCCCACGGAGCATGTTCACGGCTAGAACCACAACCAAAGTTTTTGCGTGCTAATAAGATATTCGCACCTTGGTAACGAGGCTGATTTAAAATAAAGTCCGGATTGATAGGACGTTTGCTGTTGTCTTGACCGGGATAGCCTTCATCGAGATAACGCCAGTCATCGAACAAATTGACCCCAAAGCCCGTACGTTTAATGGACTTTAAAAACTGCTTAGCGATAATTTGGTCGGTATCAACGTTTGAGCGATCAAGTGGGCAGACGATGCCGGTTTGGGTGTTATAAGCTTGCATAATAATTTCCTATAAATCATGGGTCTTATTGAGTAAAGAGTGGTGCATCTTATTAATTGGACCACCCTTTACCCCAATAATAGGCATTTACTGAATATCAGGGATAAATAAAGACTAAAAAGTACGCACATCGACAAAGTGACCAGCCAATGCGGCGGCAGCGGCCATTGCTGGACTAACTAAATGTGTACGTCCGCCATTACCCTGACGACCCTCAAAGTTACGGTTAGAGGTCGAAGCACAATGCTCTTGAGGTTCAAGCTTATCCGCATTCATCGCAAGACACATCGAGCAACCTGGCTCACGCCATTCAAAGCCAGCATCTGTAAATAGAGTATCAAGGCCTTCTGCTTCTGCTTGACGCTTCACTTGTCCTGATCCGGCAACGACGATAGCTTCTTTAATATTATCCGCAACTTTGCGACCTTTAATTACCGCTGCTGCATCACGTAAATCCTCAATACGTGAGTTGGTACAAGAGCCAATGAATATTCGATCCAGCTGAATATCAGTGATTTTCTGTCCTGCCTGCAAGCCCATATAAGTATAAGCACGTAGCCAGCCTTCTTCTTGTGCCTCATCCACCGCTTGATCAGGCGTCGGTATCGATTGAGTGATATCCACAACCATCTCAGGAGACGTACCCCAGGAGACTTGCGGCGCTATTTGGCTACCATCTATTTCGATAAGCGTATCAAACACGGCATCATCATCTGAATAAAACGTACGCCAATACGTTTCTGCTTGCTGCCATTGCTCATCAGTTGGCGCATAAGGACGACCTTTAACATAGTCAATCGTCGTGTCATCAACGGCTACCATCCCAACGCGCGCGCCAGCTTCGATCGCCATATTACAGACGGTCATGCGCCCTTCCATGCTCATATCTTCAAACACTGAACCGGCAAATTCAATAGCGTGTCCTGTGCCACCCGCGGTACCAATCTCCGCAATGATAGCTAACACCACATCTTTTGAAGTGATACCGGCGCTTAACTTACCAGTAACACGGATTTGCATGTTTTTCATTTTCTTTTGAATCAAGCACTGAGTGGCTAATACATGCTCAACTTCAGAAGTACCGATCCCATGTGCCAAACAGCCAAGCGCACCATGAGTCGCGGTATGTGAATCACCACAAACGACGGTCATACCTGGTAGCACTAAACCTTGTTCAGGTCCGACCACGTGCAAGATACCTTGGCGAGCATCATTAATAGTAAACTCAGTGATATCGAATTTTGCGCAGTTATCGTCTAGGGTAACCACTTGTAAGCGTGAGACCTTGTCCTTAATACCAGTCACCCCTTCTAAACGCTCTTTAGTCACGGTCGGTACGTTGTGATCAGGACTGGCAATATTGGCAGACAGTCGCCACGGTGCTCTATTAGCCAGCTCCAAGCCTTCGAATGCTTGCGGGCTAGTTACCTCGTGCAGCAGATGGCGATCAATATAAATTAGGCTTGAACCGTCGTCACGCTCAGTGACTTCATGAGCATTCCAAAGTTTGTCATATAAGGTTTGACCGGCCATGTTGCTATCCTTTATTGGTTGCTAATTGCTTAGCTTAATATTTGTCCCCGCTTAGATGTTATAAGCTGAGTCTCTATCTTCAAGTGTGGGCTTTGGCGTTATTTCGCTAACGTATCTGCTGTTAGTATCTTTTATCTATTTTCTGTGAATACATATTCTGTCAATGAAAGGCATGAGGTTATAAACATTTAATATAGAACTTTCTAATTCATTTTTCGCTCTGTTAGTCGCAATCTATTAGTTATAAATGCCTAAAGTCAGGCGTTTGTCTTTATAAAATCGTGAAATACTAAGGATTTATAGGACTAAGACAATAAAAATGTCAAAAGATATCAAAAATCGTCTCGATGCCTTGTGATTATAGCAGGCTAATCCTATAATAATAATTGATGATTTTTACCCAGTCACAAACTTTTATTTCTAAGACGTTGTGACTGGGTTAGCCAACTTTTATTTATAGCTCATAATGTAGCTAAGGACATCGGTTTGAATACCACTAACTTGACGACGTTTGTAACGGTTATGCACACTGGCAGTATTTCAGGCGCCGCAGAAAAGCTTTTTATTACTCAGCCTGCGGTCAGTAAGCGCATCAAGAACCTAGAAGAAGAGTTCAAAATTACTTTATTCGATACCGTAGGTCGCGGTATTGTGCCGACCCAAGCGGCAAGTGAAATGCTACCCCACGCCAAACGCTGGCTTGAAGATTATGAGAATTTTAAGATTAATCTGCAACATTCCCAGCATATTGTATCCGGTAAACTGGTTATCGGTACCAGTCATCATATTGGTTTGCACCATCTGGCACCCGTATTAAAACACTTTATCCAAGCGTATCCGGCGGTGCAGTTAGAAGTCCATTTTGTAGACTCAGAAACCGCGCACAAAGCGGTATTAGATGGCGATTTATCTTTGGCATTTTTAACCCTGCCACCCGTCTATGATAAGCGCTTAACCTATCATACCCTATGGTCAGACCCACTATACTTTATGACAGGTACGTTATCGCCACTAGCGAAAAAGACCAACGTAACATTAGAGCAATTAGCACGTTATCCCGCTATTTTACCATCTGCTAACACCTTTACCAGCCAAATTACCCTAGCTGAATTTGCCAAAAACAATCTAAAACCTTATGCCACTATGAGCACCAATCCACTTGAGTCCATTCGAATGTTAGTGTCTGTTGGACTGGGTTGGTCAGTATTGCCACAAACCTTGATCAGTCAGGATTTAGAGCGTATCAATATGGCGGACAATGTTGAGCTACAGCGCTATTTAGGCGTTGTTATCAATCCGAAGCTCACACAGTCTAATAGCGTTACTGCTTTATTAGATCTTCTTGCCCCTATTGATTAATATTTTTTAGGGTTATCTGGCATAATGCACAGAAGGTTAAATAAGCGCACAACAAAAAGAAAACGCTATTCGCAATTGGTTCTTTCTTACGTTATAATATTTTCAACTTGGCTTTTATAACATATGGTTACCAGAAGAACACTGACAGTCATATATTGAATATTTTAAGTAAGGTACGATAGCAAAGAAGTGGCAAGTACTTTAAATAATGGTGCTATGTGTTAGATATCTACTCTTTTTTCATACTATATTGTTTATTTTTGTCATAAATGTTATTCATGATAGACGTTTTTATAATAGCTATAGTGCTAATATGAAGCTTGTAGATAGTAGATACAAATAAATAGTAGATATAACGGTTTTAAATGATTGATTTTATCAGTGGTTAACGGATGTTGCTGATCAAATAGGAACAGCGAAACGGCAATTCCTATTGTTTCCACAACATCACCTCTAAAAAATCGCATCTAAAAAGGGCTATCCCTAAAATAGTATCAATCATATAAAACTAAAAGTAATTACTGGTCACAAATCAAAAGCCATTATCTCCTACTTAATGGCTTTTCTTGTCTTTAGACCTTGTTTTCAAACAGCGTCTTTTAAGATTAAAGTTTTACAGTTAAATATAATTAAAGCCAACCCGTTGGCTAAGGACAGTTATATGAATGGGATTTCTACTGGCGTACTGATATCGTTAGGCGCTTATTTTTTAGTAATGATCGGCATCGGCATTTATGCATACTTTAAGCAAGCCAATGATACTGAAGGTTATATGCTCGGTGGCCGTAACTTAAGCCCCGCAGTAACCGCGTTATCTGCTGGTGCATCAGATATGTCGGGTTGGTTACTACTTGGCCTGCCAGGTTATATGTATGCCGATGGGGTCGTTAGTGTTTGGATTGCTATCGGCTTAACGACTGGTGCTTTTTTAAACTACATCATTGTCGCACCGCGTCTACGCGTTTATACCGAGATTGCTGATAATGCCATTACCCTACCCGATTACTTTGCCAACCGCTTTGAGGATAAGTCGCACATGCTGCGCGTGATCTCAGCAGTGGTCATTATTTTATTCTTTACGGTTTATACCGCAGCCAGCTTAGTTGGTGGTGGTAAGCTCTTTGAAAGCTCGCTTAATCTGTCTTACGCGACTGGTCTTTGGGTCACAGCAGGTGTGGTTGTCACGTACACCTTATTCGGTGGTTTCTTAGCGGTATCAATGACTGACTTTGTGCAAGGCATTATCATGCTATTTGCGCTGGTCATTGTCCCCATCGTTGCCTTTACTGATCTTGGCGGTGTATCAGCGGTCACTGATTCTGTTAGAAGCATCGACCCAAGCTTACTAAACCTTACCAGTGGTATGACTATCCTTGGTATTATTTCACTATTAGCATGGGGTTTAGGCTATTTTGGTCAACCGCATATTATCGTACGTTTTATGGCGATTCGCTCGGTTAAAGATGTACCAACCGCCCGTAATATCGGTATGAGCTGGATGATTGTTAGTTTGATTGGTTCTTTGGCGACTGGTTTCGCTGGTCGTGCTTATGTACAAAAAACATCAATGGTCTTGGATGATCCTGAGACTATCTTCTTAGTATTTACTCAGTTTCTATTCCATCCTCTCGTTGCAGGCTTCCTACTAGCAGCGATTTTAGCAGCGATTATGAGTACTATCTCATCTCAATTACTGGTGGTATCAAGTTCGCTAACTAAAGATGTTTATAAGCTATTCTTTGATAAAGACGCTCCAGAAGCCCGCCAAGTATTGGTTGGTCGTATCTCTGTCGTATTAGTCGCTGTAGTATCTATCATGCTTGCCTCTGACCCAGACAGCTCTGTACTAAGCCTAGTATCCAATGCTTGGGCAGGCTTCGGCTCAGCCTTTGCACCGTTAGTGGTGTTTAGCTTGATATGGCGCGGTATGAACCGTAATGGCGCTGTTGCTGGTATGGTCGTTGGCGCATTAACCGTGATCTTATGGGTATATGGTGGCTTTACTACAGCAGACGGTGTACCACTTAATGACTGGCTATACGGTATTGTTCCAGGCTTTATCCTTAGTACCATTGCTATCTTCGCAGTAAGTATCATGACCGGTGGTCCAAAACCTTCAATAACTGCGAAGTTTAAAGAAATGGAAAGGATCATAAAAGAATAAACCAAGCTTAAATGAGCTTAGTAATCTACTTACTAACTTCATTACAAAAGACCTCGTTACCTTTAGGTAGCGAGGTCTTTTATTGGCTGTTATTAGGTAATGTGTGCGCTTGGTATTTGACCCCGACTCTCTGATTCACCATATCGGCAATTCGACATAGTGTGAACATCAAGTAGCCACTTGCAGTTGGGGTCCAAGTCTAGTTAGGTATGCGGTCTACGCCACTAGCACTAAAAGACTGATTGGCCCGTAGTGCAATTACAGGAGGGACTGTGTTGTAACTGATAAGCGTGTCTTTGCTGTTTATCAGGCAACAGTGTTTACATGAACCTATAAAATTTATATGAGCCCACAAAAAAGCGACCCTCTATGGATCGCTTTTTATGTTGGACGATAGCGCTAACTTCAACAGAAGACTATTGCTATTAAGCTCTAGTTAAAATTTTGCATTGCTTGGTAAGATAACTTCACACCGACGATATAGCCATCGTTGTCTTGGAAATCGCCAACAATTTTGTCACTTGGTAATTGACCTTTAGCATCACCGAACCATAAGTACTTGCCACCCGCTGATACGGCCCAGTTTTTGGTGACGTTGTACTTGGCACCAAGACCAACACTATAATAACCTTCAATAGGTCCTAGCGAGGTTACTGGATCGCCAGCACCACTATCCCAACCTACAGTACCGCTCACAGCGAGTGCTGGTGCTACACGTTTAGCCAAACCAACTTCTACTTGCCATTGATCATCCTCATACTCAACCAAATTCAAACCATCAGGACCATAAGACCTTTTACTAACATCATTGTATAATGGCGGAGTAATTACGAAATCACTCCACGGTACCCAACGTACTTTGGCCGTTGCTAGTGTCGTTGGATTAAGACCCGTTTGAAAATCAAAGTTCACTGATTCAGGGGTTGTAATTTCGTAATTACTAGTCCGAATGGCAGCCGCTGGATTACCTGCTAAGGTTCCTGCTAGTGGATAATTCTCATTAATTTGTAGATCATGATCAATCTCAGAACGATACGTTAATGCCGCTTTCAGAGCTATTTCAGGCTTATTATAAGAAACACCTGCTATATAACCATAGTCCATATCAGGATTGCTATTTGAGGTATAACCAGTAGCAGGACCATAAGCAAGACCTCGTAATCTTACTTGTGCTTCGATACGCTGAGCGACTGGGCCACCATAAATCTGGAAATTTTTGTTTCCACCGAGTTTCATACCAAGAATAGCAGTGAGGTTCTGACTACGGACTTCAACGTTAGTACCTTCACCTTGAGTATCAAATTCTGCCTGTGCTATGCCAACTGCTGGAGCTAATGATGTCAACGTACTTTGTTGTTGTGACGTTAAAGTGCCACCTTGTAATACTATGTTCTGAAGACTATTTACTGTCCCTGCCGCCGATGCAAAGTCTGCAGCGGCAGACCCAAATGGCCCTCCTGGACCAATGGCTCCACCTGAAATAGCCGAAATAGTGGCATCACGGTTATCTCCATCTTGAGCTACAAAGTTATTATCACCGCTATATTCAGCAGCAGCACCGAACGGCTCATCATATAAGATACCAACACTGAAAGTATCATTGATGTCGGCTTTTACCCCGTAGCGGAAAAAGTCGTAATCTTCAGAGATATCACCAGTTGCATTACCCCGCTCATAAGTATTAACACCGGGGTTATTATTAGAGCTATCATAACCACTAACATCAGCATCGATATAGGTATAGACAGCCTCGGCATATAGCCCATCTTGGAAGAAAGCGGTAACGTCTTGACCTGAGCGATCAAGACCAGCAGCGCTAGCAACGCTGGCTACAGAAAAAGTAGCAATTGCTACTACAAGGGTTTTTAAGCGAAAAGTAGTGCGCATTGTGTATCTCCAAACATCCTCGTTGTTTTACCGTTGTCATAATTAATAAGTGGCAGTGACGCGCACGAAATGCATATTATGTAAACGGTGTCCTAATTTGAATACTAATGCCTTTTTCACACTAAAACAACAACTAAAGTACTTTATCTCCCTATTATGACTGGACAGTACACATATCATGTAAACAAGCTTCTAATACAATTGCTCTTAATTTAACTCGTTTATACAGTATCTACAATTATCTGTATTCGTGAATAGCAGTCATATTAGATAATAAATAATTCTGGTGTTTCCTCAAAAGCCGTTTGTGGTTGGAGCTTTTAAAATACTATCTATTTCTGTTTATGCCATACATAAAAAAGCGACCCATTAAGGATCGCTTTTTCTATGTATATAACAGCATTGACCTTACATAAGGTTAACCCTATTACACTCTAGTTAAAATTTTGTTTGGCTTGGTAAGACAATTTCACACCAACAATATAACCATCGTTGTCTTCAAAGTTACTAACGATAGTTTTGCTTGGGATTTGGCCTTCAGCATCACCGAACCATAGGTATTTACCACCCGCTGATACGGCCCAATTTGGAGTGACGTTATACTTCGCGCCCAGACCGACACTGTAATAGCCCTCGATAGGACCTAATGACGTAGTTGGATCACCCGCACCACTATCCCAACCAACATTACCAGTAATGGCTAGGGCTGGGGTCAGACGTTTGGCAAGACCCAATTCTACCAACCATTGATCTTTATCATAACTAACTAAATCTAACCCTTCTGGAGGAATGCCAGAGACACCAGGTACACCTATTAGCCCCTTACTATTTTCATTATATAACGATGGAGTAATCGCAAAATCGCTCCATGGTACCCAGCGTACTTTAGCAGTGGCTAACATAGTAGGATTAATACCGGTTTGAAAATCAAAATTTACAGATTTAGGGGTGGTAATTTCAATAGTATCGCTTCTATTTGCTGAAAGCCCTAGAGCAGTGGGTAGATTATCGACACGAGGATAGATTTCAGATGCTTGCGTATTGTGTTCAATCTCAGAACGATAGGTCAATGCTGCCTGCAAAGCAATTTCAGGCTTACTATAAGCAACACCCGCTAACCAACCATAATCTTGGTCAGCACTGATATGGGTAGTATAACCATTTGCTATGCTATAAGCCTCGCCACGTAGCTTTACATCCGCTTGTACACGCTGCGCTACAGGACCGCCATAAACTTGGAAATTCTTATTTTCACCAAATTTTGCGCCAACGATAGCAGTAATGCTTTCGGTACGTACTTCTACATTAGTACCTTCACCACTTGCATCTACAAAGTCATTATCACCACTATAATCAGCTGCTGCGCCGAAAGGCTCGTCGTATAAAACACCCACGCTAAAGGTATCATTGATATCCGCTTTTACGCCATAACGGACAAAATCATACGATTCTGCGATATCGTCAATCTTATTTTCATCCTCTGTTTTATCTTCACCACTCACATCGCCATCGATATAGGTATAGCTGGCTTCAGCGTACAATCCGTCCTGTAGGAATGCGGTAATATCTTGGCCTGAACGATCAAGACCGGCGGCACTAGCAACGCCAGCGACAGAAAAAGCAGCGATAGCTACCGCAAGCGTTTTTAAGTGAAAAGTGGGGCCCATTGTGTATCTCCAAACATCCGCATTGTTTTACCGCTACTCCAAACATGGTAGGTAAACGGCATCCGGAGAGGATACTAATGCCTTTCAAACACTAAGACAACCAAAAAACACATTATTGCTCTATTATGACTGAACAGTCAGTAGAAGACATTTATATCTATCAACGCGAATACAATTGTTTCTTTACTATGCGATATAAATGCTGCATACCGCCACCTTACTTATAGGCAGTTATTAATTTAACCTCACTTTCAACTATCATAATTTTTGGCGTAGGCTGTGGCTTTAGCCCAGCGTTTTTGGCAAATTGTTACGATTGGCTGGGCTAAAAGCGCCAGCCTACGATAGCCCCTATTAAGTTGAGAGTCGCGTTAATTTAATGATATTAAACCAGCAAATCTAACGGCTACTTATCTTGCTAGTATCTGATTGTCATTTAATTACTTGTCATCTAATTAATAGTGTGGTGGTCTATCGGCCATAACGTCGAACGGGGCGATACCACTATCTGCATTTTGGGTTTCTACTTGCTTATAGACCAGCTGTAGCTGACGTTGTAACTCGCGGATATGCTTGTCTTGCCGAGTAATAACCTCATCAAGTCGCTCTACCGTTAGCTCAAGATGTGCCATATTCATTTGTATTTCGATCATTTGTACTTGCAACTCAGATTGCACTACTGAAGTATTGTCTTGGGGCTTGGATAATTGTTGGTCTTGGGGTGCAGATGTGTTCATATTTTCCTCGATGTTATAACGTTTATGACCTCTATAATGTTTCGCGTACTGAGCTACAGACAAATAGCTGGTAATAATCTTAATTGTTAAGATGTTTAATTCTATAAGCCGTTATTACTTAATATGTAGTTATGAATAGCGTCTTGATAGCTTTTTATAATGATAGCAGCACTAAAATAGCCGTCATAAAAAACGCTTACTCACGCTACAGTCGCGTGGCAGCATGTTATACTGCTCGCAATTTCGCAACAACCCCTACCTCACTATTATATAAGCTTAAGATACTCTATGGCACTGATACATTTAAAAGACATCCACCTTGCCTTTGGCGTCGCTCCTGTTCTTGATGGCATTGACTTTGCTATCGATGCAGGCGAGCGCGTGTGCTTAATCGGCCGCAATGGCGAAGGCAAATCCACCTTGTTTAAGCTAATCAATAGCTCATTGCTGCCTGATAGCGGCGAAGTCATTATTAACAGCAGCGTGCGCGTTGCCATGCTCGAACAAGATGTGCCCGAAACCAACGGTAGAATATTAGATATCGTCATGGGTGGCAGTCGCCGTACCGCAGATCTACTGATTAATTATAATAAGCAGACCGATCTATGCGCCAATGGCGATATGAATGCGTGCGAGCATATGGCAAATTTGCAACATGATATCGATGCGGTACATGGCTGGGATTTAGAGCGTGAAGCAACCCGTCTAATCACCACTATGGGACTCGATCCAGAAGATGACTTATCGTCGCTCTCCGGTGGTCGTAAGCGCCGTGTGCTCTTGGCGCGTTCTTTAGTTACTAAGCCTGATGTGCTGCTCCTTGATGAGCCTACCAACCATTTGGACGTTGAGAGTATCGAATGGCTTGAGCGCTTCTTATTAGATTGGCAAGGTCTGACATTATTGTTCGTCACCCATGATAGAGCTTTCGTCAATAAGCTATCGACTCGTATCATCGAGCTTGATCGCGGTCAGTTGACCAGCTATGACGTCACTCAAGGCGCAGGCGGTTACGCACGCTATCAAGAGCTAAAAGAGCTCCAATTATTAGCTGAAGAGAAAAACAACGCTAACTTTGATAAAAAACTGGCACAAGAAGAAGTTTGGATTCGCCAAGGAATCAAAGCTCGCCGTACTCGTAACGAAGGGCGCGTACGTGACCTAGAGGCGTTACGTACAGAGCGTGGCGACCGCCGTGAGCAAGTCGGCAACGTCAATATCACTATGGGGCAAGGTGAAAAAAGCGGCAAGCTGGTCTGTAAAGTTAAAAATCTACATCTTGAGTATGATGGTAATGTCTTAGTCGATAACTTTACCACCGCCATTATGCGTGGTGACAAAATTGGTATTGTCGGGCCTAATGGCGCAGGCAAAACCACGCTTATTAAAGCCCTACTCGATATGTCTGACGATGAAGTGACCAAGACTGGTAGCGTTGAATTAGGCACTAGTTTAAAAATTGCCTTCTTTGATCAGTTGCGCGACCAGTTAGACCTTGAAGCCAGTGTTGCCCAAAATGTTTCAGAAGGCTCAGACTTCGTAGAAGTTGGTGGCCGCAAGACCCACATTATGAGCTATCTGCAAGACTTCTTATTTGCCCCAGAGCGCGCACGTACACCGGTTAAGGCGTTATCAGGTGGTGAGCGTAACCGTGTACTGTTGGCCAAACAACTTTTGAAGCCTGCCAATATTTTAGTGCTCGATGAGCCCACCAACGACTTGGACATGGCAACCCTTGAGCTATTAGAAGAATCGGTCAGTAGCTTTAACGGTACGATATTGCTGATCAGCCATGACCGCTCCTTTATGGACAACGTGGTTACTTCAACTTGGGTATTTGATACCAATGAAGAGGGTAAAGGTATCGTCAAAGAATATGTTGGCGGCTATCAAGAATATCTGGTACAAAAAACCCGCGAAGAAGCAGCCCTAGCGGCTAGATCTAGTAATAATGGGACGGCAAATAGTAAGCCTAACAGTAAGTCGGCACAAGCTGCTACTACCAAGCCTAATAAAGCAACCAAAAAACTTAATTTCAATGATCAGCGTGAGCTTGATAATTTACCAAAAGAAATTGCTGCTCTTGAAGCCGAACAAACTCAGCTACAAGAAAAGCTGGCTGATGGCTCATGGTTTAATCAAGACTTTGATGCTGCAACGGTTGCTAGTGAGCGCTTATTAGTCATAGAAGATGAGATGATGCATAAGCTTGAGCGTTGGGATACACTTGAAGATTAATTGCCGATGCTAAAAGCTTTGATTTAACAACTTTCATTTGAAGATGCTGTTATTTAGAAACCTTTTTTTAAAGATTCTTTTTTAGAGATTGTTTTTTAGAGATTGTTTTTTCAAAGTTTTTTTAAAACTTAGCCACAATTGTTATGGTGTCACACAAAATGATAGTTAGTGGCTTTTGACCGTTTACACATGGGAAATGTACTGAAAGTAGTGGCTTTTGACCGTTTACACATGGGAAATGTACTGAAAGTTAGTGAACATTGTCTTAATTTCGAGTATCATTCCCTACTAATTAATACCCTTATTAATTTTAAGGTAATTATCAACATTACACTCTAATAAAAAAGTGCTAATAGACCAAATCCTGATCTTAAACATTGATACCAGTGCAGCAGGGATTTTTTCTAATGCTCAACTGTTAAAGAGGTCTTGTCAGGATATTTTATTTTTAACACAATAATTTATTTTATGACCAAAATAGCTTAGAATAGCAACAATTAGTAAAATTAGGCACAGCTAACGTGGCTTGTAATTGATATCGTAATTTTTCTAAGCCATAAACCCAGTGTGGGATAATCCCATTTCATTCACCTGGAGGAAGTATTAATGAGCCAAGCCGAAGGCGTTAATGTACAGCGCCGTAGAGTTCTAATTGCTACGACTGCCGCGATTGGTGCAGTTGGGGTAGCTGCGGTTGCGACACCTTTTGTCCGTTCTTGGACGCCAAGCGCTAGAGCAGAAGCTGCAGGGGCTGCAATTACCCAAGATATTGGTTCTATCGAAGAGGGACAAATGATTGTCCTAAAATATCGCGGTAAGCCTACCTATGTGGTGAAACGCACCCAAGATATGTTAGATAAACTAGATGAAGTTAAGCCATTGCTGGTTGATCCTGATTCTAGCGAATCTGTTCAGCCTGAATACTGTACCAATCCTACTCGTTCCTTAGAACCAACAGTGTTGGTCGTTTATGGCGTGTGTACGCATTTAGGCTGTGCACCAAACTACCGTCCTGACGTTGGCGCAGCTGACTTAGGCGGTAATGACTGGTATGGCGGGTTTTTCTGCCCTTGTCACGGCTCTAAGTATGACTTAGCAGGCCGCGTCTATAGCGGTGTTCCTGCTCCGCTTAACTTACCCATCCCAGAATATAGTATGGATGGTACCATCTTGACGGTTGGGGAGGCTTAATATGAGTATGGGTAAAAAAATTATGCATTGGGTGGACGCGCGCTTTCCGGCGACTGAAACCTATGAATACCATATGTCAAAGTACTATGCACCAAAGAACTTTAACTTTTGGTATTTCTTTGGCGTGTTATCAATGGTGGTATTGGTCAACCAATTAATCACCGGTATTTGGCTTACCATGATGTACAACCCAAGTGCCGAAGGAGCATTTGCGTCTGTTCAATATATCATGCGTGACGTTAAGGGCGGCTGGCTGATTCGTTATATGCACTCTACAGGCGCCTCAGCGTTCTTTGTAGTGGTATATCTGCATATGTTTAGAGCGTTACTCTATGGCTCTTACCAGAAGCCACGTGAGCTAATCTGGCTCATCGGTATGGGCATTTACTTAGCCTTGATGGCAGAAGGCTTCTTCGGTTACTTATTACCGTGGGGCAACATGTCATTCTGGGGCGCGCAGGTTATCTTAAACCTCCCTGCTGCTCTACCAGTTATTGGTGATGGGCTTGCTGAATGGGTGCGTGGTGATTACATCATCTCAGGTATTACTCTAAACCGTTTCTTTGCGCTACACGTGGTTGCTATTCCGCTAGTATTAGTCGGTCTGGTATTCATGCATTTAGTGGCACTGCATCATGTGGGTTCTAACAACCCTGATGGTATTGACATTAAAAAGCTCAAAGACAAGAACGGTGTGCCATTAGACGGTATCGAGTTCCATCCGTATTATACCGTGCACGATATGGTCGGTATTGTGGTGTTCTTTATTTGCTTCTTTGCAGTGGTATTCTTCTTTCCAGAAGGCGGCGGATATTTCCTTGAGCCCCCTAACTTTGAAGCAGCAAACCCACTGAAAACGCCTGCACATATTGCACCAGTATGGTACTACACGCCGTTCTACGCCATCTTACGTGCGATTCCTGATAAGCTTGGTGGTGTTGTCGCGATGGGTGGTGCAATTGCGGTATTATTCTTAATACCCTGGCTTGATAGATCGCCGGTACGCTCTATGCGTTATAAAGGTATCTTATCTAAAATCGCTCTAACTGTCTTTGCGATTAGCTTCTTAGCTTTAGGTTATTTAGGCGCGACGCCAACTTCGCCAACAGCAACCCTAATGGCGCGTATATTCACAGTCTTGTATTTCTTGTTTTTCTTACTGATGCCCATTTACACATCCATTGAGAAGTGTAAACAGCCACCAGAACGCGTTACCGGAGGTCACTAATGAACACGCTAATAAAATCCCTAGCTGGTTTGGGCTTAGGCGCGGCATTAACCTTGACTGCTGGTACTGCGCTGGCAGCAGGCAGTGGATGCGGGACATTCACCAACGCTGAAGGTGTTGAAGAGCACTTAGCCTGTAGTGAAGCCCCGATTGATTTTACCAATAAGGGCTCGCTACAAAACGGCGCGAAGTTGTTTATGAACTACTGCGCCGGTTGTCACTCAGCGAAGTACGTTCGCCATTCACGTATCGCTAAAGACTTAGCGATTCCACCTGAGCTGGTCGAAAAGTATTTGATGGTGACTACGGATCAAATCGGTGATCACATCGACGCTGAGATTGATCCTGACATTCAAGCCTCGTGGTTCGGGGCTGCGCCTCCAGATCTTTCGCTTGAGACCAGACTGCGCGGTGATGACTGGGTTTATACCTATCTATTATCGTTCTATGAAGATCCAAGTCGTCCTTGGGGTGCGAATAACTTAGTACTACAGAACGCAGCGATGCCCCATGTACTGAACAATCTGCAACAAAGCTTGAGTCAAGAAGAGTTCGAAAGCGAAGTGGGCGATTTGGTTAACTTCATGGCATGGATGGCGGAGCCTAATCGTCATAATCGTCAAGTTATTGGCTTCTTTGTCATTTTGTTCTTACTAGTCTTGCTCATTCCGGTCTATCTGCTGAATAAAGAGTTCTGGAAAGACGTTAAGTAAGTTTAATTTATTTCTCAAAAAAAGCACTACTTCGGTAGTGCTTTTTCGTATTTAACTTTAGGGTAAATAAACACTTACCTCTTGTATTTTATGAATCTACATTTACCTAGATAAATGATTGCAAAATAGGACGAAAAGTTATCAATCAGTATGATAAAAATCACGTAAGCTCTCCTAGTTTACGCTTCCTACCTTGATAAATAGGGTGACTTTGTTTACGATGGCAGCCTTAACTATTAACATTAGGCTTTCATGATTGATGCGAATGACATACCAAGTAGTCAGCTTATTTTATACGCTGATGATGGCTACGACAGTCATGTAGTGCGCCTATTACTTGAAGAAAAGAAGCTGGCTTATTATTTGTCCCGCTTGCACTCAGAGCGTCCCGAAGACCTAACCGAGCTGAACCCTTATCATACTTTACCTGTTTTACAGCAGCGTGATATTGCGCTGTATGAGATCAATGTTATCTTTGAATATATTGAAGAACGTTATCACACTAACAAGCTTTTGCCTGATACCCCTCAAGGGCGTGCGCAATTTCGGCAATTGGCTTGGCGTATTCAACGCGATTGGTTGGTACTGGGTAAACGACTGCTTATGCACCCAGATAGCTTCAATAAAGCGCAAGCCGCTATGGCAAAAAAACAGCTGACCGACTCTTTGATTACTTTATCACCGCTATTCGCTCATAAACCTTATTTTATGGCAGATGATTTTGGTTGGTGTGATGTGCTGCTGGCACCGCTATTATGGCGATTAGATGAGATGGGTATCACTTTACCTCCGGCCATTAGCCGTCCTTTACTTGATTATCAAACGCGCCTATTCGAACGCGAAAGTTTTCAGAAGAGTGTCCGTTGATCAACCAATAATCAACTAAGCTAAATAATAAAGCGAGGAAACCATAATTTCGCTAAAATATTAACTTAATACCCTAAACACAGGAAATAATAAGATGAGCGAGACCACTACTTCTATTACTCCCACCCGCCCATATATAGTGCGCGCGCTTTATCAATGGATAGAAGATAATGCGCTCACGCCATACTTGATGGTCGATGCAACTGCTGAAAATGTACAGATCCCTACCGAACATGTACAAGATGGTCGTATTGTGCTCAATATTGCCAGCCGCGCTACCGGTAATATGAGTATAGAAAACGACTATATTCACTTTAGTGCGCGCTTTAGTGGCGTATCGCAAGATATTTGGGTACCACTTAACGCGGTACTGGGTATTTATGCCAAAGAAAACTCACAAGGGATGTTTTTTGACCCTAATGAATATGATAATTATCAACCAGAAGACGATGCCTCTGGGTCATCTTCTAAGCAAGATACAACTACTGGGCCTACTAAACCCAAACGTGATAATAAAGCAGGCTTAAAAGTTTTAAAGTAATAGATATAGTGGTTTAATTTTAGTTAAACACAAAAAAGCTGGGCGTATTGGACACGTCCAGCTTTTTTGTTTGTTGCTTATCTGCCAAAGGCTAAGCTTTAATCACTACTAGGTTCTTGGTAGTGTCACACCTTTTTGGCCTTGGTATTTACCGCCGCGGTCTTTATAGCTGGTCTCACAAACATCATCGGCATCACTTTGGAAAAACAACATTTGCGCGACTCCTTCGCCAGCATAAATACGTGCCGGCAAATTGGTAGTATTACTAAACTCTAAGGTCACATGCCCTTCCCACTCTGGCTCAAGTGGCGTGACATTGACGATAATACCGCAACGCGCATAGGTTGATTTACCAAGGCAAATAGTCAGTACGTCACGTGGAATACGGAAATATTCAACCGTACGTGCCAGCGCAAATGAGTTGGGCGGAATAATGCACTCATCGCCGACAATATCAATAAAACTTCTTTTATCGAAGTTTTTTGGATCGACAACCACTGAATGAACGTTGGTAAAAACCTTGAACTCAGGTGCACAGCGCACATCGTAACCGTAGCTTGAGGTACCATAACTGATCAAGCGCTCTCCGTCGTCATTAAAGCGTACTTGACCGGCTTCAAATGGCTCAATCATGTCATGAGCTTCAGCCATTTGACGAATCCAGCGGTCAGATTTGATAGACATTGTCATTCCTTAGCGAGTATTGAATAGCGGTTATGATCTTACTAGTATTTTGATAGCGACGATTATACGGAATTGAGTGCACAATTTATAGGGTCGATGGCGTTTAAAGTAAATCTATAATTAATATAACGGAGTACTTACCACTTCGCAAAGTGATCTTCCGCCAATCCTATGACTTTATCAATTTTAACAACCTGGTCTCCTATCCGAATCTCCCCACTATACTCGCCAAGCCATTGCTCAAAAATACTAGCAATCATACCAAAGTTATCGGTTTTTTGATAAACAGTAATAGGCATAAACGTCAAATCAATATCGACCTTGCTCCAGCCGAGATTCTGATGGTAAATGTGCCAAGGCTGGAGATTTTTTGTGCTTGTATTTTGGTTAATTTTGTCTTGCGAGTTTATCTCATTGCGAGAGAATAGTACTGGCGTTAAATAAAAGATTTGTCCATCAAGCCAGCAAGCGTTTTCACTCATCCCCGTTTCGTTAACACCCATAGATAAATTCAGTAGGAAGTGGTGGCCGTCCGGCAAGTAACCATTAATACAGGTCCAAAACCAATTGGTCTCATGACGCATATAGCCCAGGGTCTAATCAGTAGATGACTGTGATAATCAAGATAGTTGATGTTTTTAACTTGGGCAAAGACCGTTTTGAATGAGGTTATCAATGGTAGGTCGAGACTGATAGCTACTTTGAGCAGATAATGCCGGCATATTAATTAACATCCTTGTTTATTAATAACAATACATTCTATTCAGTTTATTTTGTCCCTACTGCTCAACCAGCTAAAAAATACGCTTATTATCAATAGGCTTAGCAAATCTATCGATATTGGCTTCAATATTTTTGGCAATGCTTATATAGTACGGCGCAAATTCATCATCCGCTAAAACACTTGGCTCACCTTTATCCACCTGTGCGCGGATACCAGTAGCTAGTGGCAGTTGCCCTAATAATGGCACATGGTATTGCTCAGCAATACGCTCGCCACCACCAACACCAAAAATTGCTTCAGTATGATTACAGTTGCTACAAGTGTGCAGTGCCATATTCTCCACTACGCCTAGCACCGGAATATTGGTTTTGTTGAACATCTCAATACCTTTTTGGGCATCAAGTAGCGCAATATGCTGCGGAGTAGTAACAATAACTGCGCCGGTTACTGGAATGCGCTGCGCTAGCGTCAGCTGAATATCACCGGTGCCGGGAGGCATATCAATGACTAGATAATCAAGCTGTGGCCAATTGGTTTGGTTAAACAGTTGCATTAGTGCACCGGTCGCTTTTGGTCCGCGCCATGCCACCGGCGTATTATCACCATCGAGCAAGCTACCAATAGATAACATCGCCATGCCATGAGCATTAACCGGTATAAATTGTTCGTTTTCTAGCTCAGGCCTTACATCAGCCACGCCTAGCATAGTAGGCATACTGGGCCCATAAATATCCGCATCGAGCACGCCGACACGGTTACCAAGCTTTTGTAATGCTAAGGCAATATTGACAGTAGTGGTTGATTTACCCACCCCGCCTTTACCAGAAGCCACCACGATAATATGGCGAATATGTGGATGCGGAGACAGTGATGCTTGGGTGGGAGCTGCTTTGCTAATAGGTGGTTCTGGATCAGGGTTAGATTGTGCTGGAGCCTGAGAAGCACTGGATGACTTACTCATGGCATCAGTCGTTTTTGGCATGCTTTTAGGCAAGCTTGTAGACGCGCCTTTATCTGACGCTAACAAACGCACATTCATATGAATCGCTTTGATACCATGAGGTTGCAGCAATTGTCCCAGTTCTTGCTGAATGGTTTCGGGGTCGCTGTCTTGTGGTAGGCGCAAATCTAAAGTGAGCTGATCACCGTCGCGATCTAATCCGGTTACCATCTGTGCAATACTGGTCTCACCCACTTCATAACCTAGCAGCACCTTATCAACAGAGCTATCACGGGCTGCTCGCTGCTCTGAGGTTTTAGATTTTGAGGGGGTTATTTTTTTTATAAAATTAAACATAGCTACCTTTACTGTCTATAAGAATATGTAAGTGTGGCATTATTATTATGAAATTAGCGATAAATTAACCTAACGACAATAAAATAAAAATAGACGCCAACGCTATTAAGCGTATTAGTGTAGCCGAATTATGATCACAAAAAAACCATAACGCCAGTAAGCCTAACATTATGGTATTGACATACTCCCCCCACTTTCACATGGCTCAAGTGGGGGATTCTAAAAGCCGAAGCTCTTAGGTGACATCCTCACGGTTGTCACAAGTTTTCTGTTTCAACGGGCGACCTTTACTGCATCCTCCCTCCACAGACAAAACGGCATGTCCTGCCGCCAATACATTACGTGCCGCATTAAAATCTGCGTTCGCAACATACATACATTTAACGCACTCAAATTTTGCCTGAGTACGCCTATTTTCTTTCGCCACATGCTTGCATTTAGAGCAGGTTTGGCTGGTGTATCTTGGGTTTACCTTAATGAGTAACCCACCGCGCCATTGCTGCTTATACTCAAGCATTACGGTCATCATATGCCAACCTTGATCCAAAATTGATTTATTCAATCCTGACTTAGCTTTGACATTACGCCCTTTTTGAGCGGTTGTACCGCTTGCGGATTTCGACATATTGGCTACTTTTAAATCTTCAACAACGATCATGGCGTGGCTTTTGCTGAGCGTGGTGGTGACTTTATGCAAGTAGTCATGGCGAATATTGGCAATATGATGATGTAGCTTTTGAATCTTACGATTTTGCTTTTTCCAGTTTTCGCTAAATTTTACTTTCTTACTTAATCGACGCTGTAATTTGGCAAGTTTGATTTGATTGGCTTTAAAGCTGTTTTTGGGCTTGATGTACTGACCGCTTGAGGTGGTGAGTAGTTTTGTGATCCCCATATCCAAACCTAACGCACTTTTAGAAGGATGGATTGGGTTTTCCAGTAACGCTTTCTCAGTGCCAAATGACACGTACCAGTGACCTGATTTCTTGCTAAGGGTGACATTTTTGATTGTGCCGATAATGGCTTGAGATTTTCTAAACTTCACCAAACCAATGCCATTAGGTAGTTTCACCCGATTGCCCTCGACACGGCAGTATTTATCAAACTGAACCAAGCGAATTGAATCGCAGCCATCTGATTTATGCTTGAATCTTGGCATCAGCGCCCGTAACTGGATTTCTGACCCATCAGCCCGTTTAAAAAACTTGGGTTTTCTAGGTTTCTTTTTATTTTCTTTTAATCGTGCATGTACTTTAGGGTCAAAAAATCGTGACCAAGCAGCCGCAAGATCGCGTACCTTTTGTTGCAAAGACACCGCATTAGAATGGGTTTTTAAAAAGCCAAAATCAGGATTGTTCTTTAAATTCATGATTTTATTAACGAGATTAGTGGCGTTGATAAACTCATTTTTGGCAAACATCTCAAGCGATATTGCCAGCATTTGATTCCAAACAAAACGTGCAGAGCCGACCAGATTATTTAAAATAACCTCTTGCTCCGAATTAGGCTCAAGCCTAAATTTATACGCTTTGTTGATTTTCATAAATGCTTTCTTTATTAATGAGTGTGTATTTGATAATATGTAGATAATACTAGCACTTAAGAGTTTTTATTACAATGAGTGAGATATATAAAAATCGCCATGCGGCCTTTAATCTCCATGTTCACTTGGTTTTTATTACCAAGTATCGAAGAAAGGTATTGGGCGGGGTGCATCACAAGTATTTCAGTGAGTGTGTTGCTGAGGTATGCAAGAGCTTTGATGCTGAGTTAAAAGAATGTAACGGTGGAGCAGATCACATCCACATGCTTATCCAGTACCCGCCAACGGTGCAATTAAGCAAATTGGTCAATAACTTAAAATCAGTCACCAGTAGACGAATGAGGGGTGATTTCATTGACTTGAGAGCTGCTTATGCCAAACCTGTGCTTTGGTCACGATCATATTTTGCAAGCTCTTGTGGTGGCGCTCCATTAGAAATTATTAAGCAATACATTCAGAACCAGCAAGGCTAACAAGCGATGCGAAATTCACCTCCACCCTGATGTCGGGTGGAGTCCTCTTTCGCTTTTTTGATAGATAACGCACGTCCACCAGCAGCTTCAATAGTATCAACCGTTTTCTGTGCGGCGTCAAGATTGATATCAGCAATATCACGCCCAAGCAGGGGCAGCAGTGATGAGAGCGACCTTGCCGGTTAAGTCTTGTTGTAATTGAGTCGCCATGATTTATCCTTGTTCTCTTCTTATTACATTTTTATCTAATAGCAGTGGCCTAATTAATTACCCGCTACTGGACAACTGCTATTGGACAATCGTCACTGGGGTTTTTTCTTGTAGCTCATCGAAGCTAACGCCCTCTGCCAGCTCAACTAATTTTAGACCGTTATCAGTCACATCCAGTACCGCAAGCTCAGTGATAATGCGATCGACCACACCTTTACCCGTTAATGGCAACTCACAATTGGCAAGGATTTTTGGGTCGCCATGCTTATTGACTTGTTCCATCAATACAATCACTCGCTGCACACCTGCAACTAAATCCATCGCGCCGCCCATGCCTTTGACCATCTTCTTAGGAATCATCCAGTTGGCTAGATCTCCTTGCTCTGAGACTTCCATTGCGCCTAAAATCGCCAGGTTGACATGACCGCCGCGAATCATTGCAAACGACTCTGAGCTACTGAAATAGCTAGCACCCGGCTCCGTAGTGACCGTTTGCTTGCCAGCATTGATCAAATCAGCATCGACATTGTCTACTGTTGGGAACTCGCCAATACCTAGTAAGCCATTTTCCGACTGTAGCCAAACGTCCACACCTTCAGGGATGTAGTTGGCAACTAAGGTCGGTAAGCCTATACCAAGGTTCACATAATAGCCGTCTTTTAATTCTTGCGCTGCGCGCTGTGCCATCTGCTCTCTTGTCCATGCCATGATATCTTCCTTATTTTTGCAATATTTCTCTTATTGATGTAGCGTTATTTGTTGACTAAAAAACTAAGCACCTTCAACCGCTTTAGTCGTAGTTTTCTCAATGCGTTTTTCAGGGCTGCTATTTAATACAATACGCTGCACAAAAATCCCCGGTAGATGAATTTCATCAGAATCAAGCGTGCCAATCTCTACGATTTCTTCTACTTCAGCAATCGTGATTTTGCCAGCCATAGCGCAGTCTGGGTTGAAGTTACGGGCAGTTTTATTGAATATTAAATTACCCGATTTGTCGGCTTTTTGCGCTTTAATTAATGACACATCAGCAACTAATGAACGCTCAAGCACATAAGTACGACCATCAAAATCGCGGGTTTCTTTGCCTTCAGCAACTAGCGTGCCCACACCGGTGGCGGTATAAAACGCGGGAATACCAGCGCCGCCAGCACGTAATTTTTCAGCCAATGTGCCTTGCGGGGTAAGCTCAACTTCTAGCTCGCCTGCTAAATACTGACGCTCAAACTCTTTATTCTCACCCACGTAGGAGGAGATCATTTTTTTAATTTGCCGCGTCTGTAATAGTAGACCAAGTCCAAAATCATCGACACCGGCGTTATTACTGATGCAAGTTAAATCCTTGAAGCCACTATCGCGTAGGGCTTCGATTAAGGCTTCAGGAATCCCGCACAGTCCAAAGCCACCAATGGCAAGGGTCTGTCCATTACTGATAATACCTTCTAACGCACTGTTAGCACTGCTATATACTTTTGATTGACTCATACTAATCTCCTTGTCAGTCTAATGTTTCTTATTATGTATTTGAAGAAGTTACTGGTTCACGCTGTATTTTTATCTGTATCGTATGATTATCCCTATTAACTAAAATCTCAGTCATTAATATTAATATAAATAACAATACACTTCGTATCAGTATATGATAATTAAAATACTTGTGTTAATTTAACATATAATTCTTATAACGACTAGAAAATAACATCAAGGGAATGGTAATGGTGATTGGTTTTGGCGGTTCTGAATAGAGACAGTACAAGTGTTCATTAGATACGAAACATTTATCGATATTACACTGATAAGTGGTGTTTTTAAATTTAAATAGCAGATTGACCTATAACGACAAGCACTACATAATTGCCACTTTTTTTTATGCCAAGGAGAGGCGCTCATGTTTAGCATACTGGCTATTGTTATTACTTTATTATTATTGATGTTCTTTGCCTATCGTGGTTACTCCGTGCTGATTTTGGCACCGATTATGGCGATTTTGGCGGTATTTTTATCGGGAGATTTTTTAAGCAGTATTCCTGCTTATACTGATGTTTTTATGTCCGCATTGAGTGGATTCTTGCTCAAATTCTTCCCTATTTTCTTATTAGGTGCGCTATTTGGTCGCTTGATGGCAGACTCAGGTGCTGCGACAGCGATTGCCAATACGGTGGTCAAAAAACTCGGCGCGAGCAAAGCAATTCTTGCGGTTATTTTGGTCTGTGCCATTTTGACTTACGGCGGTGTCTCTTTGTTCGTCGTAGCCTTTGCTATCTATCCAATCGCCAAAGACTTGTTCAAAGCCGCTGATATTCCTAAGCGCTTGATACCGGCTGCCATTGCGCTAGGCTCATTTACCTTTACCATGACGGCTCTACCGGGCACGCCAGCCATTCAAAACGCCATCCCTATTCCTTACTATAATACTAACGTGTTTGCCGCCCCTATTCTAGGTATCATCGGCGGTACGATTATGTTTATCTTTGGTTGGTTATGGTTACAGTCGCGAGCGAATAAAGCCAACGCTGTGGGCGAAGGCTATGGCCAGCATGATGATGAATTTGAGGGCGAAAGCGGTGCCATTAAAAATGAAAAGGCAAGCAACAATGATGAACAAGATAATGACGCTCAAAGCAATGTGGCGCAAAGCAACTTAGCAACAGCCGCCGAGGCACGTGATACTCACCACACTTCGTTTGGCATTGCGATGATTCCGCTGGTCTTGGTCATTGGCTTAAACGCCTTACTGACGTACGCTATTTTTCCGTCCATGGATTTTAGCAATTTGCAAACTCAATACCCTGACCTTAATATTGCTGGCTCTTTAGGCCTATGGTCAATTATCATTTCACTCATTATTGCTTGTATAGTATTGATCGTGCTGCGCCTCGGTCATTGGAACAATTTACAAAAAACCATTAACCGCGGTACTTACGATTCGATGTTGCCAATCTTTAATACTGGCTCAGAAGTTGGTTATGGGGCAGTTATTGCCTCACTTGCAGGCTTTCTTATTATTCGTGACAGTATCTTGAACCTAAGTCCTGATAATCCATTGATTTCGGAAGCGGTAGCGATGACGACCCTTGCCGGTATCACAGGCTCATCATCAGGTGGTTTAAGTATTGCCCTTACGACCTTAGGCGAAGACTATTTAAGAATGGCGGTCGAGGCAGGCATTGATCCAGAATTAATGCATCGGGTAGCCGTTATGGCAGCGGGTGGTCTTGATACCTTACCGCATAGTGGTGCCGTTATTACCTTACTAGCGATTTGTGGCTTGACCCATAAACAGTCTTATCTCAACCTAGCGATGGTAACTATGGTTATTCCACTAATTGCTGTGGTGGCAGTCATTATCTTGGGCACACTATTTGGTTCGTTCTAGCCTAGTTTCTTTTGGTTTAGTCCGTTTTAGCTTAGCTCGTTCTAGAGAATATTTAAACTTTAAAAAAGGCTAAGCTAAATATTTAACAATAAAACCCAATTGGCTATCAATCAATTGGGTTTTGTTGTTACTGACAATCAGCAAGAGCATTCAGAGACTTTACCAATAGAAGAGAAAATGAGTGCTTTTTTAATGAGCACATCATGAGGTCATTACTGCGAACGTTATAGAGATACTTACTAAGCAATGGCACAAATTTGGCTGAATTACGGTATCATAGACACCATTTTTTAGTTTTCATAGCTTTTAGACTTTATAATAACATCGCGTCTACTAATGGCTATCAATGAATGGCTTATGACGTTTGATAATTAACCCGTTTATATTATGATATAGGTGATTTTGTGCGTGAGATTTTAGTAACCAGTGCCCTGCCCTACGCCAATGGCTACATTCATTTGGGGCATCTTGTAGAATACATTCAAACTGACATTTGGGCGCGTGCGATGAAAGCGCAAGGCCATCAGGTCACCTACGTCTGCGCCGATGATGCACACGGCACGGCTATCATGCTCAAAGCCGAAGATAATGGCATCACGCCAGAAGAGCAGATTGCCACGGTTAAAGCTTCACATGAAGCTGACTTTGCTAAGTTTTTGATTGAATTTGATAATTATCATACGACTCATTCAGAAGAAAATCAGCATTTCTCTGAGCTGATTTATCGCAGGCTTAATAGCGCCGGACATATCTCTACCCATGACGTCGAACAGCTTTTTGACCCCGAAAAACAGCTGTTCTTAGCGGATCGTTTTGTCAAAGGCACTTGTCCTGAATGCGGAGCCCCTGACCAATATGGCGATAATTGTGAAGTGTGCGGCACAACCTACAATGCGACCGAACTCAAAGACCCGCAGTCCACACTATCGGGCGCGACGCCAACTCTCAAAACGTCCAAGCATTATTTCTTTGATTTGCCCGAGTTTGAGCAATTTTTGCAAGACTGGACACGCAGCGACAATCGCTTGCAGCCTGCGATTGCTAATAAGTTACAAGAGTGGTTCGATTCCGGTCTTGCTAGCTGGGATATTTCCCGCGATGCGCCTTATTTTGGTTTTCAAATTCCAGATACCCCAAGCAATGAGCCGGACAAGTACTTTTATGTGTGGCTCGACGCTCCTGTCGGTTATATGGCTAGCTTTAAGAACCTATGCGAGCAGCGCGCTGGTACCGATGACGCCCTCGATTTTGACCATTATTGGTTGCAAGAAAACGAACATAAAACTGAGGTTTATCACTTCATTGGCAAAGATATTGTTTATTTCCATGCCTTATTTTGGCCAGCTATGCTTGCCGGTAGTGAATTCCGTACCCCAACCGGTGTCTTTGCCCACGGCTTCCTGATGGTCAATGGCGAGAAGATGAGTAAGTCACGCGGCACCTTTATCAAGGCCGAAACTTACGCTGACCATTTACATCCTGAATATCTACGTTATTACTTTGCTAGCAAGCTGTCCGATAAAGTTGAAGATATCAATCTTGATTTAGAAGACTTTATGCAAAAGGTTAATTCTGACTTAGTTGGTAAAGTGGTCAACATCGCCAGTCGCAGTGCTGGATTTTTAGTTAAGAAATACGATGGTATGCTATCAGAGATTTGTGCTGAGCCGCGTCTACTAGAAGACATTACCAAAACTGGTGACGAGATTGCGGCCGCTTATGAGAACCGCGAGTTCTCACGCGCCATGCGCTTAATCATGCAGTGCGCTGACAAAGCCAATGAGTATATCGATGACAAAAAACCTTGGACGCTTGCTAAGATTGAAGGTAAAGAGCAAGAAGTACAAGACGTCTGCTCAGTGGCGATTAATATCTTCCGTCAATTGATGGTGTATTTAGCACCCGTATTGCCTGAGCTCACTAATAATGCCAAAGAATTCTTAAACATTGAAGACTTAAGCTTTGCCAGTCGTAATCAATGGTTGCTGGGACATAAAATCAATAAGTTCAAACCACTCATGCAGCGTATTGAAGATAAAGACGTAGCGGCAATGGTTGAAGCCTCAAAAGCATCATTAGCCCCAGCTGCCACCACTACCCAAGATGCAAAGCCAGCAGCTACCAATGCCCCTGTTGCCGATAACGCTCAAGCTAAGTCAACTGAAGACAGTGCTAAAGACAGTGCTGAGCAAAGCGATTATATCGGTATTGATGATTTTTCCAAGGTTGAGATGAAAGTTGCTCATGTCATAGCTTGTGATTATGTTGAAGGCGCTGATAAACTGTTACAGCTCACTCTAAATGTTGGTGAAGATAAACCGCGTAATGTGTTCAGCGGGATTCGTAAGTTTTATGAGCCTGAGCAATTGGTGGATAAAAAGGTGATTTGCGTTACCAACCTTGCCCCGCGTAAGATGAAGTTTGGCATCTCAGAAGGTATGGTATTATCGTCAGGCGATCCAAAGACGTCACTGGTGGTTATTACCCTACCTGACGCCGCAGTCGTTGGCGATATTCTCGCCTAAGTTCCTTAACGCTTTCAGCTAAAGATTTAGCTATCAAAGCTCATAGTAAAAATAAAGTTGATAATAAAAAAGATGTCTTTATGGCATCTTTTTTATAGCCTTTATTATCATTGAATACTCATAGCAAAACCTAAAAATACCAGCAACAAATGAGCGAACAATCACCCTATCAAATTCGATGACAAAGGTGCTTTAATTTCTTATTGCCATTGGTTACATTACTGTCATAATATAACCATCATGATCAAGGAATCGATCGTTTCAATGTTAGCCCGCTATCGCAGAGTTAATATCGCTATTCGACTAACCTGCATTTTCTAACCTAAGAGCCAACCTAATAATGACTATTGCCACAACTCTACGCTTAAGCCTGTGCGGAGCTGCTATTAGTGCCATCAGTACGCTTGGCCTAATGGGCTGCTCAAACTCCTCAACTGAACCTGCGGCGACCACTGATAATAGTACCGCTAATGCAGAAAAGCCGGCCAAAACACTGGCCATCACCCAGATTGTCGAGCATCCATCGCTCGATGATATGCGCAGAGGCATCATCGATGAGCTGGCAGATAATGGTTATGTCGAAGGTGAAAACCTAAAAGTTAATTTCCAAAGCGCGCAAGGTAATATGGCGACTGCTGGTCAGATTGCCAAGCAATTTGCTGGCGACAATCCCGATGCTATCGTGGCTATCTCCACTCCATCAGCGCAGTCTGTTGTTGCGGCAACGACTACCATACCGATTGTCTATACCGCAGTATCAGACCCACTTGGTGCCAAGCTAATCACCGCAGATGGTAAGCCGTTTCAAGACAATTTAACGGGTTTGTCAAGCCAACTGCCTCTAGAGCCGCAGTTAGATTTATTACAGAAAATTAAGCCAAGCATTAAGACTATTGGTTATGTTTATAGCCCTGGCGAAGCCAATTCAGTATCGTTACGTGATAATCTTAAAGAGGCCTTACCGGCACGAGGTCTATCCTTACTAGATATCCCAGCCAACCGCCCCACGGACATTGGTATGGCAACGCGCAGCTTACAAGGACGCGCCGATATCATTTATACCTCATTTGATAATAACGTGGCTTCTGCTTTTGAAGCGATGACACAAGCAGCTAACGAGATCCAAATGCCTATCGTCGCCTCTGATGAGTTTAGCGTTCAACGCGGCGCAACCGCAGCTCTGGGTGTTAATGATTATGATTTTGGACGGGTTACTGGCAAGATGGTTTACCGAATCTTAGATGGTGAAGCGGTCAACACGATTAAACCAGAAGTAATGAATGATCTTACCTTATACGTTAGTCCTAAGCACGCCAAGGCACAAGGTGTTAGCTTATCGGCCGATATGCTCAAAAACGGTATTAACGTTGATACTAAAGGCCAAAATGCCAATAAATAGGTACTAATTGGTAAATACTAGTAAATAGTAATTATTAACACGCCACTTTATCTATCCTTTATTTATTGTATGGACACATTATTATTTTTAGGAGTAAGACCCATGTTGTATCAAAATCGTTTTGCCAAAGCTCTATTATGGGGCGGTGTTTGTACCGCTGTCTTGACTGGTTGCAATCAGTCAGCACAAGATACGACCGCTAATGACGCCGCCACTGGTGGCGATGCTGCCATAGCTATGAAAACGGTCGCTATTACGGCTATCGTTGAACATCCAGCGCTTGATGAAGTGCGCAAAGGGGTCATCGATGAGCTGAATGAAGCGGGTTTTAAAGAAGGCGAAAACTTAACCGTTAACTTCCAAAGCGCCCAAGGTAATACGGCTACCGCTGGTCAGATTGCCAAGCAGTTTGTCGCAGACAACTCAGACGTTATCGTCGCTATTGGTACGCCATCAGCGCAGTCGGTGGCTGCTGCAACCAGTACTATTCCCTTGGTATTCTCAGCCGTCACTGACCCTGTTGAAGCCAAATTAGTACCTACACTTGATGGTTCTGGTACCAATGTCACCGGTGGCTCTGATGCGCTTCCTTATGAGCCACAAATTGCCTTAATGCGCCAAATTATTCCAAACTTAAAGAATGTTGGCTACGTCTATAGTCCAGGTGAGGTGAACTCAACTATTATCCTAGAGAATCTAAAAGAAAAACTAGCACCGCTTGGGATAACTGTGCACGAAGCTCCTGCCCAGCGTAGTACTGATATCGCCATGGCAGCACGTAGCTTAGAAGGTAAGGTCGATATGATCTATACCTCAACCGATAATAACGTGGTATCTGCCTATGAGTCGCTGTTTCAAGTGGCCAGAGAAAGTAAAATACCGCTGATTGCTTCTGATACCAGCTCTGTTGCGCGCGGTGCCATTGCCGCATTAGGCGTTGACTATTATGCCCTTGGTCGCGAAACGGGAAAAATCGTGGTGCGTATCTTAAACGGTGAAAAAGCGGGCGATATCCCGGTTTATACACCGCAGGCTCTTAATTTATATGTCAGCCCAAAGAACGCTGAAGCTGAAGGCATCACTTTGCCACAAGTAGTTATCGATAAAGCAAAAGAAGTGGTAGAATAGCCCCTTTTTTATTACTCACAATATGAGACAGACGACTATATTGAAGCTTACTTAATAACCAATGGTCGCTTGTCTTTAAATAATAATGCTACTTGTTAAACGCATAAAACCCAGCTGTAGCTCAAACAGCTGGGCTTATTTTTTAAACGATTTAAAAGTTTTTAAAATTTGAAGTGTTTCTAACCAAAGTAGCTTATGATAATTGCTCATTGTGACATGCTTGGGTTTACCCTAACCGCAGATTTTTTAATCTGTTAAATTCACCGCTTAGTCGTTCGATTTATAGGCGCTTATAAATGATGCTGGTCACTGACCCTAGTACCTGATATTAGTAAATAATACTAGTAACTAATATTAGTAACTGACACACATCTATTGGTCGCCATGGTTGCTGAACGCTTGGTTATGACTTACTGATACCTTATGTCCTTAATTGCTTTTTTTGGTGCGCTTGAAAGCGGTCTGATTTATGGCCTAGTGGCGCTCGGCGTCCTTATCTCATTTCGTACTCTCGATTTTCCTGATTTAACAGCAGACGGAAGTTTTCCGTTAGGTGGCGCGGTTGCCGGTGTCTCTATTGTCGCTGGCATCAATCCTTGGCTGGCTTGTGCCTTTGGTATGCTTGCAGGCTCAGTGGCGGGTATCGTCACCGCCTGGCTACATGTCAAGCTCGGTATTTTACAACTATTAGCCAGTATTTTAGTGATGGTAGCGCTATATTCTGTCAACTTACGGATTATGGGTGCGCCAAACTTACCGCTACTGGGTGAAAACACTGTATTTAGTACGCTGGTTACCGATGGTAATGGTTACTGGATGCGCTGCTTAATTATCGGCGTGGTAGTAATATTGGCCAAGCTATTCTTGGATTGGTTTTATAGTACTGAAACCGGCCTGTCTATGCGCGCGACCGGCTCCAACCTAAAGATGGCGCAAGCCCAAGGTATTAATACCTCGTGGATGACCATTATCGGTATGGCAGTCTCTAACGGTCTGATTGCCTTAGCAGGCGCACTGTTTGTACAGACCCAAGGTGGCGCAGATATCTCTATCGGTATCGGTACCATTGTCATTGGTCTGGCAGCGGTCATCATTGGTGAAACCATTATTCCCGCCAAGCGTATTTGGCTTATTACCATTGCCGTTATTATCGGCGCTATCCTTTATAAGTTATTTATTCAGGTCGCACTATCAAGTGATATTTTGCGTAGTATTGGCTTTGGCCCGCAAGATTTAAACTTAATCACCGCATTGTTGGTCGTGTTTGCATTGGTGCTACCAAAAGCCAAGAATAGGTTTTTAAGTCGTAAATTGCGCGTTTAAGCTCAACGAATAACAGTAAAACAGTAAAACAATGATGATAGCGACGGTACTCGCTAAGCTTGAATAAAGCATAAGGACTAATAATTAAGGAATAGTAACTAAGGAACAAAAGTTATGATGCAAGCCAAAGATTTGCGGTTGACCTTTAATCCGGGAACGCCCATTGAAAATCCTGCTTTACGCGGTATTAATTTAAATATCGCTGATGGTGAATTTGTTACCGTCATTGGTACTAATGGTGCAGGTAAATCAACGTTTTTGAATGCAGTCAGTGGCACGAATCTAGTGGATAGTGGCTCAATCCTCCTCAATGGTATTGATGTCACCAAAAAAACCACCTATCAGCGTGCCCATTGGGTAGCGCGCGTGTTCCAAGACCCGATGGCCGGCACTTGCGAAGCGCTAACTATTGAAGAGAATATGGCTTTAGCCTATAAGCGCGGCGATAAGCGTGGTTTGAATCTTGCTTTGAACTCCGGTAATCGTGAGCTGTTTCGAGAGAAGCTTGCCGTACTCAAGCTGGGGTTAGAGAATCGTTTAACGGATCGTATGGGGTTATTGTCAGGTGGTCAGCGCCAAGCAGTAAGCCTATTGATGGCATCGTTGCAACCGTCCAAAATATTGTTGCTCGATGAGCATACGGCTGCTCTGGACCCTAAGACCGCGGCGTTTGTTTCAAAATTGACCGATCAGATTGTCACTGACAATAATCTGACGACTATGATGGTCACCCACTCAATGCAGCAAGCATTGGCGCATGGTACTAGAACCGTGATGCTACACCAAGGTGAAGTGGTACTCGATGTCGCTGGTGAAAAACGTCAAGGTATGACCGTCCACGATTTACTCGATATGTTCGAGCAAACCCGCGGCGAAAAAGTTGAAGATGATAGCTTGATTTTAAGCTGATTAACGCTAAGTATAAGGTTTATCACTTACTATCTTTAGGCTGCATATGAATCAAAAAAACTTAAACATCAAGCAACACTAACTTTTGAATCAGCTCGCTCACATGCTGTGATTCCATCTTTTTCATTACCTGCGAGCGATGTACCTCTATCGTACGCACCGACACATCCAAATGATCAGCAATGATTTTATTAATATTGCCTTGTAATAACTCATTGGCGACTTGCTTTTCTTTATCCGTTAGCTGCGCGTAGAGTTTACGGATATAGTAGAGCTTGGCTCGCTTGATAGTTAATGCTTGAGCGCCCGCAATCGCCTCTTGCAAGCGGTGGCTGCTAATCGGCTTTTCTAAATAATCTGCCGCACCTTTTTTGAGCATATTTACCGCATCGGTAATCTCGCCATTACCCGTTAAGGCAATCAGCGCAAGCGGACTGTTATGTTTATTTAAATGAGCTAGCAATGCCTGCCCGCTCATATCGAGTAGCATCAAATCACTCACCACCACCGCTGGCACATAAATATCCACTTCTTGTAAAAACATTACGGCACTTGGCCATGTTTGGGTTGGTAGCCCCAAGCTGCTAATCAAAAACTCACACGAATGTCGCACACTTTCTTCATCATCGATAATATGAATCATCAGCTGCTCAGCAGTAACACCATCATACAAACTATTGGCTTCCGCTAGAGAGCTTGATTGCTCATTTGGTATCTCAAAAGAAGTCATACGCTACCTTTCATCTTATGTACTATTGGCTACTTTATTAGTAGTTATCAGTTACGACGCGCAGTCTCATAACGTTAATATTTTATTCATGCTTACTATATTATTTATTTGTATTATTTTATTAGATTAAAGTCTTCCAAAAACTGGCGGTTATTTTTTGTGTGCTTCCTTTTATATTTTATCAGCACTCATATCAGTATCCGCACCATTATCGTCCAATAAGTGTATAGGTAAATATAACGTGACTTGCGCGCCCGTTTCATGAGTTAGTGGATGGACTCCATCCGTCTGGGTTAAATGAGCTTTACTATATAGCGAGCGCTTTGAACGGTGCTGGTAACGGCCATTTATCGACTTTACGTTGATCAGCTCGTGCCGTACATTGACATTGCTAAGTTGCATCGTACCATCAAGCGATTTACATAGACGCTGACAGATCATTAGCCCCAATCCTAAGCCATCTGCTTTGGTTGAGCGAGTACCGTACTGACTATTTGAATAACTATGGGATTTGTCCTGTGACTCATTATTCATAAGACGCGCATCATCAAAACCGCCTGCATCATCAGTAACATATAGCGCTAGCCAGCGCATGCCTTCATATTCCGTCATCTGACAGCGCAGCATGATATGGGTGGCACCTTGCTGCTGGGCATTGAGCATACTATTAATCAGCAATTGATCCAGTAGTAAGCTTGGCAGCTGTAATTGCTGATAGTCACTAGCAAACCAAAAAGTAATCCCCTCTGCTTTCTCACCCAGTAACATAATGCATTGCTGATAAGTAGCAGCGATATCAACGCTGACCTCATCCGGCTGGGATCGTCCTGCCCAATGCCGAATATTTTTTATCACGCCAGCGGCACGCTCGGTCTCACTCACAATTTGCTGTAAGGCACTCTCCACCTTTTCCTTCTCTACCGCTTCTTTTTTTAACGCCTCTTTTTCTAAATTTTCTTTATTTACAGTAGCTGTGTTTAAAGCCTCTTTCTCTGAGCTGTCTTTATCAAAACGCGTATTTTGACTACGAATTAATAAGCCTTGAGCGTAGTTCTGAATGGTCGCGAGTGGTTGATTAATCTCATGGGCAATCGCGCCACTCATCTCACCAATGACTGCAAAACGCTCAGACTGCTGTAGCTTATAATCATAGTCCCGAATCAGCTGATTCTGTATGACTATCTGTTGCCGACGACGCCATGCCAGCCAACTCATCCAACCATAATTAATGCTTGATATGATAATAATAAAAAATATCAATCCTACCCATACTCGATGCGACTTTATCCAATCGAACACATACGCGCCTAACTGCTTTTGGGCAGGATGACGATTCATTTCATACAAAATCCGTTCGGCATCAACACTTGACTCAGGCGCTAGCCAGCGAAGCTCTGCGATATTCTCAATAGGATTAGTATCTCTATCAGTGCTTCTCTGCCCTCCAGTAAATAAGTGTTGATTAATCTGCTCAGTCAATGCTGCCGGTGCTTGGCTCGTCGCTGCTAGTGTCCAATTAGGATAAATCTTGGTTGAAGACTGGCAGTTTGAATCAGTCATAACTGGATTGATAAGTCGATATTGTGATTGCTCAATTTTACCTTGACCTGCCATCTCCTCCATCAAGCATAACGGCGCTATCGCCGAATCTACTGCGCCGCTAGCGAGAGCACTCAAGGTAAGCTCAATAGGATAGCCCACAAACTGAGTCTCATAGTCGCTTGGCAGCACCCCATTCTGCTGTAATAGATGGGCTATCAATAAATAACCCCCAAAGGCATCAGGATCAACCGCCACTATTTTGCGCTGCTGTAAATCTCGCAATTGCTGAATATCGCTATCTGCTTTGACCCATAACGCACTGCCAATCTGCTCCATCGCACTAGGCTGATTTACCGACTTGTCAGCTTTAGCTTGTTTGCTTAGCGCAAGCTCATTTTCCAATTGTTTATATAACTTATATTGCTCATCAGTTTTAAAATCAGCTTGTTTAACATCGGATATTTTAAATTCATTTGCTTTGGAAGTTTGTGGATTTGCTTGCAAGGTCGCAAGCCAGCGCCAACCCATAGTCTCCATTTTAATGAACTGTACTTGTGGACCTAAGACTAAGGCAAACTGCTGCGCTTCAATTTGTTGTTGCCAGTTTTCCAACGCCAATGGAACCAATACGACCGTGTCAGATTTTAGCTTATTATTAAGTTGACTCAACCACGGCTGCCAACGCTGCTGGGCGGCCGTTTCTCCTTGAGGTGCTAGTACGCCTAAATAGTAAGTCTGTGCATTTGCCTTAGTAAGTGGCAACAATACAACTGTAAATGCAACCATAAGTACAGATATAAGCGCAAACACTACTCTTACTGGAACGTATCTAATTATCCACATCTGCTGCTTAAGCTGCCTCATTTATGAAAGCCTTAAAATAAATGTGGTTTTCCACAATACCACTATATTGCTACCTGTCCTATACTATATAACAGAATTGTATCTTTTGAATGACTCAGTGTTATTTGCTCAAAGCATTGATAAATTAAAGATACTAATAACAATAGCTAATCACCGTACCCAGCTTTATCAAACTGTCCCTAGATTAAACTGCATTTAAAGTAAACAGCATCTGGATTAAGCAGCTTCTGAATATAAGCTAGGCAAATATTTCATTATGGAGGGCGTGCTTGTGAAAAAGTGGCCATTAATTATTCTGGTTGTCGCAGTCATTGGACTAGCTTTAGCGTTTGTTATTGGGCAGCTACTGCCTAACATGCGTACCACTAGCAGTGACCTTGAAGTCAACATTACTGACCCCGCCTTAATTAAGCAGGGCGCCTATGTTGCACGTACGGCTGACTGTGTCGCTTGTCACACTACCCTTGATGGTGAAGCTTATGCCGGTGGCCTGCCTATGCTAACCCCACTTGGTGCGATTTATTCCACCAATATTACCCCCGATAAAACAACCGGTATTGGCAACTATAGCTTTGACGATTTCAAAAATGCGGTCAAGCATGGCGTACGTATTGACAATAGCGCATTATACCCTGCCATGCCATATCCGTCCTACCAAATCATGCCTGATGACGATATGGCAGCGATGTATGCCTACTTTATGTCTGATGTCAAAGCCGTTAATCAGCCCAACCAAAAAAGTGAGCTACCACCGGTAATGAATTGGCGCTGGCCACTGTCTTATTGGCAAGCCATATTTGCGCCAAAACGCAGCTTTACCCCTGAAACTGACGACGCCGTCTTGGTGCGTGGTCAGTACTTAATCGAAGGCCCAGGTCACTGCGGCTCTTGTCATACTGAGCGCGGTATTGGCTTCCAAGAAGTCGCCTTAACCAATGCGGACTCTGAGGAATATTTAAGCGGTGCGGTCATTGATGGCTGGCGTGCCAAAAGCCTACGCGGTGAGCATCGTGGTCTGGGTACTTGGAACACTGCTGAGCTCAGTGAGTTCTTCAAAACTGGCCGTACAGATACGACTGCTGCCTTTGGCGCGATGGCGGATGTGGTTGAGCACAGCACCCAATATATGACTGACAATGACTTAAATGCCATGTCAGCGTATTTAAAAACACTCACCCCTGCCCCTAATAAAGAAGTCGTACTGCCTGAGAAAAAAGACCTTACTACTCAAAAACTATTAGATGGCAACTATGACTCACGCGGCGCGATCTTATATGCAGAATACTGCCAAGTCTGTCACCGTGCTGATGGCAAAGGTGTCCCGCGCATCTTCCCAGCACTTGATGCCAACAGCGCTGTATATGCTAAGAACGCTGACTCCGTCCTCCAAATCACCCTAGGTGGTGGCCGCATGCCTGAGACCCCTTACGACCGCATGGCGTTTACCATGCCTGAATTTACCAATCTAGCCGATGCTGACATTGCAGAAGTGGTCAACTATGTACGCAATAGCTGGACCAACCAAGCCCCTGAAATCGGTGTTAATGATGTGGTAAAAATGCGCGCATTCCTCGCTAAAAAACCAAAAACGGCTACTGACATAGCCCCAGATCTAAGCATCAATGCGGCTACACAAGGAGCGAACCATGAATAAGTCACCACTTAACGGGCCTATTATGCCAATCGTTGCCAGCGCTACTCCTCGTCACCTTACTTTAGCGGTATTAACTGCCGCTGTGTTTGCTGTCGGTATCAGTGGCTGCTCACAACCTGAACCTATCGAGCAGAACGCGCCTGAATATGGTTTGGTCACTACCGATGATGCCAACGAAGATATTAGCACTTATGTGTTACCGCAAGATACTTCGATACTAGATGAACCGAATGCTGATGAAATATTTTATGGTAAGCGCTTATTAAACGAAACCAAGCGTTTATTACCTGATAACGTTGGCGCTGAAATGAACTGTAATAGCTGTCATATTGCTCAGGGTAAAATCCCCCTTGGCGATCCGTACATCAACAGCTATAACCACTACCCGCGCGTCATGCCGCGCTCTGGTAAAGAAGTTGATTTGGAAGCGCGTATCAATGGCTGCTTCCAGCGCTCTATGAATGGTAAGGTGCTCGATCGTGAGTCTCCTGAGATGCTAGCGATGATGGCCTATATGGAATGGTTATCGCAAAAAACGCCCAAAGCTCAAAAAGTTGATATTATTAATGCCGGTAAAGTCGACGAGTCATTGGTCGGTGACCCTGTACACGGTGAGAAGATATACCAAGCTCAGTGTGCTACCTGTCACGGTGACAATGGCGAAGGTATTAAAGACAGCCGTGGCGATATCGTCTTCCCACCACTATGGGGTGATGAATCCTTTAACATTGGCGCGGGTATGGCACGTACTTATAAAGCCGCAGCTTTTGTTAAATACAACATGCCAATGGGTATCCAAACCCAAGGGTTATGGGGTCATGGCAACGTCTTAAGCGATCAAGATGCTATCGATGTAGCAGAGTTCTTTACTCATAAACCACGCCCTGACTTTGCTAAAAAGGTCAACGACTGGCCATCAGGTAAAAAACCAAAAGATGCCCGTTATTAAGCATTGCTTATAGTTTCATGACCTTATAGTTTTATAAAGCAATCTAGTAAAATCGGATACTAAAAAACTTCAAGTGTGTTTAATTCGCTTTGAGGTTTTTTATTGTCTGCCTGTTTATCCACGCCGCAGTAAGGATACGATAAAGTTGCAATTTTCTACTGTTTATTCTATAGATATCCTTTAATATTATTTACACATCGTCATATATCTATAAGGTCTGTCATGCGCAAAATTCCTGTTTATACGCACCCTGCAGCCGGTTGGCCTGCGCTGATTGCTTCTACTCGTAAGCTAATGGATTATAATGCCTTTTTACGAGGTAGTTTGAGTGTATTAAGTAGCAATCAGCCCAAAGGTGGGTTTGATTGTCCGGGCTGTGCGTGGCCAGATCATAAGTCACATAAAGCACTCGATGTCTGCGAGACTGGTATCAAAGTCATCGCCAGTGAAGCTATGTCTACGCGTGCCGATGCTCAGTTTTTTGCTACACATACGGTAAAAGAGCTGCAAGGCTGGTCTGGCTATGAACTTGAGCACATAGGTCGATTATCAGAGCCCCTATATTATGATGCGGCTCAAGATCATTATGTCTCTATCTCTTGGCAGGATGCTTACGCACGTATCGCTAAACAATTACAGAAGCTTGACTCACCTGATGAAGCATTATTTTATACCTCAGGGCGAGTAACCAACGAGCCGGCCTTTATGTTTCAGTTATTTGTGCGTTGTTTTGGTACCAATAACTTACCCGATTGCTCTAACATGTGCCACGAGCCCACCTCAGTGATGCTCGGTAAACAGTTAGGCATAGGCAAAGCAACCGTCATATTAGAAGACTTTGAGCAAGCTAAATTGATACTGATGTTCGGACAAAACCCAGCAACCAATCATCCCCGTATGCTCGAGATGCTAGCTCATGCGCACAAGCAAGGGTGCCGAATTATCTCTATCAACCCTATGCGAGAGCAGGGTTTAAGCGCGTTTATAAATCCAAAAAAGCCGTCACATATGGTCGCAGGAAAAAGTGACTATATAGTCGATGATGTCATTCAAATTCAAATCGGTGGTGATGCCGCACTATTAACGGGTATAGCAAAATGGCTCACCAAAAATAATAAAATTAACACAGATTTTATTGAGCAGCATACCTCAGGATTTAAGGACCTAGATAATTGGCTACGCCAGCAGTCTTGGGCAGATGTCGAGCGCGGCTCTGGTATTAGTAAGGAAGAAATCATCAACATTGCCCACCTCGTTGCAGACAGTCCGGCGACAATTTGTACTTGGGGTATGGGCATCACTCAACATGTCCAAGGCGATGACAATGTCGCTATGATTACCAATTTGCTGTTATTAATGGGTATGATTGGTATCGATGGTGCAGGTGCATCGCCAGTTCGTGGGCACTCTAACGTGCAAGGCGATCGGACCATGGGCATCCATGAGCGACCCAAGCAAAGCTTGCTTGACAGTCTTGAGCGTGTATTTAAGCGTCCAATGCCACAAGAGAACGGCCTTGATGTGGTCACAGGCGCAAAAGCGATGATAGAAGGCAAGATCAAAGCCTTTGTAAGTATGGGCGGTAACTACGCCGTTGCAGCGCCTGATTCAAGTACCATTCAACAAGCATTAACTAATAATCAGCTTAATGTTTTTGTCGCCACCAAGCTTAATGAGACCATGCTTTATCCGGGCGTTGACAATCTAATTTTACCGTGCGTGGGTCGCACGGAGCGCTTAATTACTGCTAAAGGCGAGCAGTTTGCGACGATTGAGGATTCCATGTGTCAAATCGTCGCTACCCAAGGTCGCCTTGACCCAATTAGTGATACCCTAAAATCTGAAGCGCAAATTGTGGCAGATATAGCTACGCATTTGTTTGGGGCTGAGTCATCGATTCCTTGGCAGGCAATGAGTGAGAATTTCGATATTATTCGTGACTATATTGCTCAAGCTATTGAAGGTTTTGAGGACTTTAACCAGCGTATCCGTGCCGCTGATCGTGGCTTCCATTTGTATCATCCTGCTCGTCATCGTCAATGGGATACCGAAAGCGGTAAAGCACAGTTTGAAGTGCCCAAATATCCGATTATCTATGTTGCAAACCAAATGACAGAGAGAACCGCAAAATTTGCGGCAGACTTAAAGCAGAAAATCGATATTAATAGTGATGTTAAGAATGCTCAAAGCAATTCTGAACCCAACTCACAAACCAATACTCAGGCTAGTGAACAAGCAGTTTGGCAGTTAACCAGCGTCCGTAGTCATGATCAGTTTAATACCATGATATTTGGCTTCCAAGACCGCTACCGCCAAACAGATCGCCGTGATGTGTTATTTATGCATCCTGATGAGATGAATCGCTTAGGTTGGCAAAAGGGTGATACCGTTGTGGTCTCGCGTCAAGACAGTAAAGATCAGCAGCGTACGTTAGGGCCATTGATACTGACTGAGATGGACATTGCTGCTAATGCCGTCGCGACCTACTATCCGGAATGTAATGATCTAATCGACTTAGATACACATGCGCCAGACTCTAGAATACCGGCGTACAAGTCATTAACCGTTGTTTTGCAACGTGTTAGTGCAGCTACTGGACTAACTGACTCTGCTTAGTAGGAAATAACAAGGGTAATTAATAGTGATAATGCCATTTTAAAAAGGTAACACCCATAACAATATCGATGACAACACCATATAACGAGCGTTCATGATAGTTGAAAATAATGCCCAATATAGCGCCAAAGTATCGGCAGATAGCGTGTCTGAAGACTTAGAGCTGCCTGCGACACCGCTTGCACGTAACCATATGGCGCAAAAACACTCTTATCCATTAAATGAGTATGGTCGCAATAATATTGGTATTGAAAGCTTTGATGAGATTCATATTGATCGTCAGCTGGCAAGCTTGGCTGTGGAGGCGGCAATTGCCATTGTCATCAATGGTATTCATTATGCGGTACTGATGGCCAGCCCCAGCCAGCTTGATTACTTAGCGGTTGGGTTTTTGTTCAGTGAAGGCTTGATTGAGCATAGTCACGAGTTACTCGATTGGGAAGTGACTCAACTTACGGATAGCGCAAGCTTAAAAAAGTTTACTGAAGATTCAATCGATCAAACTAATGCCTCAATGGCATTTGAGCAGTTATTAGATTACGATGTTTATGTGGTGGAACTGGTATTAAACCAGCGCTGCTATCAGCGTATACAAGCACAAAAACGGCAGCTTGCGGGTCGAACAGGATGCGGTATGTGCGGTATGACTGGGCTTACGCAAGCGCTGCCAGATTTGAGTGATTATTTAAAACATAGGCAACAGAACGAGCAAAAAAGTACAGCAACCATGCCAAGCCTTGACAGTTTATTAAACATACGAGCACAAGTCGATGACAAGCAACACACGCATCAATTGACAGGCGCGGTTCATGCGGCGGCCACTATGCACGATCAGCATTTGTACCTGTTTGAAGATGTGGGACGCCACAATGCGCTTGATAAACTTATTGGTTGGAAATTGCGCCATAAGGTAGAGGTTGAGTGCGTTATCATGACTTCACGATTATCGATTGAGCTGGTACAAAAATCTATTCGTACTCAAATACCTTGGTTGGTTGGTATGTCCGCGCCTACCAGTACCGCAGTGCGTGTTGCTCAGCGCTACGGGCTGGGGTTGGCGGGATTTTTACGAGACAATAGAGTGACTTATTATTCAGGGCTTTAGCTTATCTAGACCTTTAGTTTATTTAGAAATCTAGTATTTGGACTTTTTAAACAAAGAACCTCAAGTGCACTTAGTTTGCTTTGAGGTTTTTTATTGGCCGTTAAAATCTTTATTGACCTTCAAAACTAACCTTGCTCACCAAAACTATTATTACCTGTCAACATCCTGTCGATAGCCTACTCTAACTAATAGATTTGAGATTAGAAGCATAATGGGTTACCCTTGTAGCGCATAAATGTTACATATATTTAATACAGGTGTCATTTTATTTACTAACGGCCAACGAAATGTAGTCGTGGTTTAGGCATTATTTCAACTATCCTTACCATTACTGCTTATGTCTTACGCCTCATTGGTTAGTGAAATTAACACTTATCAATGTGCTTATTACTGCTGATACAGGCTGTCTAAATCTAGTACAGGTCATCGACCTAGTGCTTATCCTTACCTATGCTATGAATGCTTGTTACTTGAGCATTTATTAGTAGCCGCTACTACTGTGTACAACGCTTTTAGGCGTCATGGTGATTCCATGATAAAGCGCTGGTATTGAGAGTTGCCCCTATTATTTGTCACTACCATTATACGGTCAATGACATATGAACAGTGACAATTGAAGCTGGGCATAACACGCACCTTTAACCTTTATCTGTGACTACGATTTTTATCGTGGCTTGGTGAAGTAGGTTCGTGGTCTGTAGCGTATTCCTAATTTTTTCATTTTATTTTAATAAACAACTTTTATTTATCTATAACAATTGCGAGGTATGAATTTGAAAACTGAGTCATTGTTTCAATTTTCGGCGTTCACCATTATTTTATTATTGGTTGCGTTTTATGGCGGTACCTACTTGCTGTCTTTATTGATTAAAAAAGACAAAGAATCAACCAGTGGCTTTATGGTTGCGGGACACGGTGTCGGTTTTGGTATGGGTGCGGCGAGTATGACCGCAACATGGATTTGGGCGGCATCGTTTTATGCGGCCGCTACTTCCGGCTATAAATATGGGGTTTCAGGGCCGATACATTATGGCTTTTGGGGCGCGTTGATGATTTTATTCATCTATCCATTTGGCATGCGCTTTCGTGAACTGGCACCCAACGGACACACTCTAGGCGAGCTGATTCATGCCCGCCATGGCTCATCAAGCCAATTAATTTTAGCCATATCTAATATTATGGGCAGCTTAATTAGCTTGATGGTCAATTTTACGGCTGCTGGTGCACTGGTATCAGTACTCTCACCGCTATCGTTCCAGACGGGTGTGATTATCGCGGGTGTCGGGGTGCTCAGCTATACCTTAACCTCGGGCTTTCGCGCCTCGGTGTTTACCGATTTTGCTCAATTGGTCGCTTTGATGGCGATTGGTATCGTTATTATTCCAGCAGTACTATTCTCTATGGGTGGTCCTTCGGTTATGGTTAGCGGACTATCAAACCTAACTTTTGAGCAACAAAATTTCTTCTCATCTGAAGCCTTTTTTCAGCAAGGTGCGCCGTTCTTTGTCGCAGTATTGGCTTATGCTATTGGTAATCAAACCATTACCCAGCGCTTGTTTGCGATTGATAAAACTAAAATCAAATCCACCTTTATTACCGCTACTGTCGGCTATGCTGGTATTGTTATCGGTCTGGGTATGATAGGTCTCATGGCATTAACGATTGGTGTTGAGCCGCTTGATGGCAACATGAATAACCTAATTCCACAGATGGTTAGTACATATCTACATCCCGTATTTATCGCCCTATTCTTTATTTTGGTTATCGGCTCGCTATCGTCAACCGCTGATTCAGATTTATCAGCTCTTTCAACCATTATGATGGCCGATGTCTATGGCAAAAATATTGCCAAAAAAGGTAACGTAAAGCCAAAAACTATGATGCTAGTCGGTCGTGGCACTATGATTATAGCCACTGCTGCCGGTCTTGTTTTTGCCAGCTTTAAACTTGATATTCTAGTAATGCTGGTTTTTGTTGGTGCATTATGGGGCTCCATCGTCTTTCCGGTTATTGCCAGTGTATACTGGAATCGGGTGACCAATACTGCCTTTACCGCCGCAGTTATCGTCGGGTTATTATTCTTTTGTATCGCCCGCTTTGAGTTGATTCCAATCGTCGGTATAACGGCGCTATTCTTTGAGATTATGGCCAGTGTTGGCGGCGCAGTCGTCATAGGACTTATGGTCTTTGGCTTCTTAGGTCGCAAAATGGGACTGTTAGCGGCTGCCATTGCGCTGCTGTTCATGTTGATATTCGCTACCGGGTTCTTACGTCAATATATGGTGCTGGTCGCCTCGCTAACAGCTTATGGTGTCAGTACCATCGTTTGTGTGATTGTCAGCCTGATGGGTAATGAGCGCTTTGACTTTGACTTAATCGCACAGCGCGTTGGTAGTTACGATAAAAAGTCTAAAGCTGACACGCAACCGGCACCAGACGCTTAAGGGTGCTGATAACGGTTAACTAATGAATAACGACTATAAGGAGCTTATATGGATAATGTTTTTTTCTACGGGTTTTATATTTTAGTATGGCCAGCGATTACGCTTGGCGTGTTGATACTAATTTGCACCGCGACCTATCGCGATATCAAAAAAGCTCAGCGTGATAATAAAGACATCGTTTAGCGTTTTAATTCTTTCGAAATTTATCTGTTAATGATCATCACTAAGCAAAGGCTTGGTGGTGATTTTTTAATTAATACCACTACCGTAAGATATCTAGGGTCTGTTGCTAACATATAGACCTAGTGAATCAGTAAAATAGTGAATATTAAGCTAATTAAGTGTTAATAAAAGTATAAATTCGATGACAATATCGAATAAAGTGACTTTAAAGTGACTTTGACGAAGAAATGACTTGTAATTTAAGACAGTTTTGCTAATATAGGCCACCTTGATTGGCTGGGTGGCAGAGTGGTCATGCAGCGGACTGCAACTCCGTTAACGCCGGTTCGATTCCGACCCCAGCCTCCAATTATTTATTAACATTACGTTAATTTTGGCTTGCATTATCAGCATAATTGCTTATAATAGCGACCACTATCTAAAAAGTAGATTGCTTATCAAATAGCGTTTACTTTACAGATATTACAAGTTTTGCCCGGGTGGTGAAATTGGTAGACACAAGGGATTTAAAATCCCTCGCTAGCAATAGCGTGCCGGTTCAAGTCCGGCTCCGGGTACCATTACATAGTTCTATACTATCTTATAGAATAACTAAAGCCCCTGATATCAGGGGCTTTGTTGTATCTGACGTCCTATACTGTCCTGCTCTATCTATCCCAATCCATGCATCTGATGTACACTGGTTTTTAAATGTACATTTGGGGTATTCAGTTATGGAAGCGCGCAAGCTTAAGAAGCCCATCAGCTCCGATAGGGAGGGTATCCCGAATTCTGTGTAACTGCGATTTAGATTAAATGCCTGCTGACACGGTCATCAAACATAATCATAAAGCGATTTAAGGCAGACGTTCAGTTGCGAATCGGCATAGACCACTTTTTGGATGCTTGCTGGGTGGCCAGATATACTACTTTAAACGCCGCCTGATCAGATGGGAACACCTTACGCTTATTCACTGCTGTACGGATCACACTGTTTAAAGACTCAATAGCATTGGTGGTATAAATAGCCTTTCTAATATCTTTAGGATAATTGAAGAATACCGTTAAGCCCTCCCAGTTGCTACGCCAGGACTTGACGACATGCGGATACTCATCACCCCATGTCTCATCGAAATGCTCAAGATTGGCTTGTGCCAGCTCAATGGTATCAGCGCCGTAAATCGCCTTTAAATCAGCAGCTACTTTCTTTTTATTCATCCATGGCACAAACTTCATTGAGTAACGCACCATGTGCACGATACACAGCTGAACCTGTGCTTTAGGGTAAACAGTATTGATGGCATCAGGAAAGCCTTTTAAACCGTCAACACAGGCGATTAAGATGTCTTGCACCCCACGGTTCTGCAGCTCAGTGAGTACAGTAAGCCAGAACTTAGCGCCCTCAAACTCTGATAGCCACATACCAAGCAGCTCTTTTTTACCGTCCAGTCCAACACCTAAAGCTAGATAGACCGCTTTGTTGATGATTTGCTTGTCTTGGCGTATCTTCACGACCATGCAGTCTAAGTAGACGATAGGATAGATGCTGCTAAGAGGCCTATTCTGCCAAGCGGTGATGTCGTCTATGATGTTGTCAGTAACCCTTGATACTAAGCTGCTTGATATTTCGACGTCGTAGATGTCTTTGATGGTCTCAACGATTTCAGTGGTTGTCTGACCTTTGGCGTATGAGCGAGGATAAGCAAGTGTCTGGGAGACAGTTGCCCGAAGCGCAAGACGAAGGGCTATGCCCGTAGTTGGAGATGATTTTGTCATCAAGACCGGTAATACGGCTTTGATGTTTACTAACCAGTACAGGCTCAAAGCTGCTGTCACGATCTCTTGGGGTGGATATCTCAAGCTCGCTTGTGTCACTACGGACACTCTTTTTAGTGTGGCCGTTACGCTTGTTTGGCTTATCCGCCTTTTCATGCTTAGGATAGCCTAAATGCTCTTCTATCTCAGCCTCAAGAGCGGTGTCGATAAAGGATTGCATGAGCTGCTTTTGAAAGTCTTTGATGTCCTCAAAGCTGTTCATGCTACCAGCCATTTGTTCGGCTAGTTTCTTAAAGTCTGTTTTATTGGTCATTGCTTATTCTCCTGTTAATGGGATTATAAGCAGTTACACAGTTTTTGGGAAAGGCTCTATTAAACATCGCCCCGAGGTAGCTTTTTAGGTAAGTCAAACTGACCTGATTTAATAAGAATATCTTCTACTTTACGAACCATATGACTGGCAGAAGACTCATGAATACCAAAGTCCATACCGATGTGATAAAGCGTTCGGTATTCACGCCAATAAGTCAGTGCAAGCAGGAGCTGCGCTTCCAATCTAAGCTCGCTTGGACGACCTGATTTGGTCTTTGCTGCTTCATGTTGTTGCATGGCTTCTAACATGGCTTTAAAGGTGGTTTTGCGAATACCCGTATAGCGTTTGAAGCCTGCATCGTTTTGCTCAAGTAGTTTATTTATGTCGGGCATGACGATCATCTGATTGTGAGTGATACATTCATTCTAAATCATAACGCTACTTTTGCAAGAGGTCTAATATACCTAATTATGTGAAAGTCACTCGCGTTTTAGTGTCTGTTTTGGGGGTATTCTAATTTTTAGATTATCCGGTGCCTGGCGGCTCAGTATTAACTTTCACTAATGGCGGTAGTACAACTGATTTAGATATATTTATAACCCTACCTCTTCTTGTGTTAATTCACCCAGCTGAATTGGCACAGCATATGACCATGACACACCACCTGTCGAATAAAATTTTCCGTCAGTAAAAAAGGTAATATAAGCTGTGAATCTATAGCCCTCATACTCTGTCATTGCTTGTTTGTCGCTATCATTATCGATAGCACACCATATCTGTTTATCACCACGCTCTAACATTGTGCGAGTTAAATTACTGCCTATTAGATCGTTATTAACTTTCATGTTTTTATGCTTATTGAGTTAATAATTTAAGTACCAACTTATTAGTAAAATTATAAGTTCAATGATTTATAAGCTTAGCAAAGGTAGATTTTCAGGCTAGATACCAATTTTTTTAGGAGGTTTAAGGTTATTATTTTACCTTTATAAAATAATTATACGAGTAATTAAACTATGGTGAAGATATTCGTATATTGATATTTCAATACTTTCCAGTATGAAAATTTTCTTAAGTTAAGCCACAGTTTAACATGGTAATAGGCAGATATATCTACTCTATAAACAGAATATATATATATTCAAAAATGGCTTATATGTTCGCACACTAGTTGGTAGCTTATTGGAGACCGTAAAATATACTGCATTATGTGAAAGTCACTCACGTTTTAGCGTCTATTTTTGGTGGTGTTCTAATACTGAGCAGACTCAGTGACTGTCTGCTCAGTATTAACTTTTCTTAACTTGACCGTAGCTTACATGGGGTTATTTCGCGGTTCACGATTTACTTGTTCAAAAGCCTATCTGATTGTTAAAATAGCGACTGGCTATGCTTGAATACTTTCTATTAGTATTCTTCTGTATTTAGCATTCTATATCGATCACAGGCATATTGATTCCCATTGTCGCAAGATTTACCAAACCATTCTTTTGCCATCACTTTGCTTTGGCGCACACCATATCCCTCAAGATGCATTAGTCCCAAATTAAATTCAGCTGAATGACTCCCTTGTTCTGCTGCCTTTTGAAACAGCTCAAGTGCTCTAGTATAGTTTTGTAGAACGCCTTGGCCACTCGAGTACATTTCTCCAAGGCTGATTCGCGCTGATAGGTGATTTTGATTGGCTGCCTTTTCATACCATTGCACTGCCACAGCAAAGTCTTGGGTGATACCGAATCCATTCTCATACATCAGCCCAAGCTTGAACTGAGAATCAGCATAGCCTTGGTTAGCTGATTTTTTGAACCATTCCACTGCCATAGAAAAATCTTGAGCAATCCCAAATCCATTCTTATACATCAACCCAAGCTTGAATTGAGATCCAATGTGACCTTGGTCAGCTGCCTTTTGAAACCATTTTACTGCTACAGTAAAATCTTGAGAAATTCCAACTCCATTTTTATACATTAACCCAAGGTAGAACTGAGAGTCGGTATGACCTAGGTTAGCTGATTTTTGATACCACTTAATTGCCATAGTAAGATCTTGCTGGACCCCTTTGGCATTCTCATACATTGACCCAAGCTTGAATTGAGATCTAATGTGACCTTGGTTGGCTGCTTTCTGATACCACTTAACTACTATCGTGTAGTCTTGCTGCACACCTTTGGCATTCTCAAACATTGATCCAAGACGGAACTGAGCGTCAGTATGACCTTGATTAGCGGCCTTCTTATACCACTTAATTGCTATAGCAAAATCTTGGTGAACGCCTTTGCTATTTTCATACATTGACCCAAGCTGGAACTGATCTGACATATCCCCATTCTCTGCTAAATTTGTAGAAGCTGCTAGGTTCATAGCCTTAGCTGATATTGGAAATTTTAAAAGTACACCTAAAACCATTACTCTATAAACCAACATTCGCTTTAGCGCTTGTAAAGTCATTGTTTTACCTTTAGAGAATAACTATATTGATAAGTAAACTATGGGAGAAATATTCATGTTTTGATGTTTTGATGTTTCAATCTCTCCATTGTGAACTTTTCCAACAGTATTGTTAACTTTAAGTTACAGTTTAGCATAGTAATAAATGGATATATTTATCCAAAGGTTAAAATATATATATCCAAAAATTTAAATATATGTTCATACACTAATTCGTACACTAATTCGTACACTAAGAGTGTTATGGTGGTTGAATATATTCCAAGACCACCTACCAGTGATTGCTACAGCAAATGACTCTATGGAAAACCATCATTTAATCGGAATTATTTTATTTGAACCGCCCCGACTATATCGGAGACTATTTATTCAAGTTAGGCCGCTCGGCCTAACCAATTAAGATTATCATAATACATCGACTCAAACTCAAAAGGCAACACATATCCAATCGTACTATGCAGACGTGTTTTATTAAACCAATCTACCCATTCAATGGTTGCTAATTCAACATCATTCACGCCACTCCATTGCTCCTTTAAGTACTCAATTACCTCTGTCTTGTACAATCCATTGACTGTTTCAGCCAGCGCGTTGTGTAGTGGCATACCAAAATCGGACAGCATTTAAGAGATTTTTATTAGAGCCTCTGTTCTCATACAGCTATGGAGTCCCATATTTTTTATTGCACCCTATATCGTCTTAAAAACGGTTTTCTTTAGACCATTAGAAAAGAGCTGAATCAGTCAGCTCTTTTTTTTGTTGATTAAGTAGAATTATCTAATAACTAAAACCTTACTGTAGAAATGACTCAGCAATATTTATATTATGATTTTAGTGTTTACTGACCTAGGATATTTTTAACTAAGAAGACGTTGATGCTAAGCTTGATTGCATAGCGAAGCTATATTTGAATTAGTGAGATGAGATGAACTACCCACTACCTAAGAGGTAGGGGTTTCTTGGGTAATACCCATACTTATTTGCGATGTTCTGCAATAGCGGTTAGGCAAGTTTACCGAGCTATCCCCCTCGCACCGAGGGTTCACATTATTGCTGTTTTCAAGCAATTCGGTGACAGACTAACGATGATGTTATTAGATTGCTCTAAAGGTCTGAAATGCTGTTCCTTAAGTAGAATTTAGCAACTAAGCGAGATTTTGTCAAGACGCATTCAGCCCACTACCTTAGAGGTAGGGGACTTCTGCGCTAAAATATTAAAAGGGGGTTATAAAGAAGAATGTAGGGTATGCTCATATTTCGTCATAAATAATTTAAGTAAAAATTTACATTTTAGTTTATCTTTTAGTATATTAGAAAACCAAAAAAACGACTTAGTTTTATTTAACACCTACCACTAAATATATTCAAGGAAGAAAATAAATGTTAATTAACGAAACACTATTAGATGAAGTTAAACAGTGGCGCAAACAGATTCATAGCCAGCCAGAGCTTGGTTTTAAAGAGTTCAAGACCTCGTCATTTATTGTTGACAAGTTACAGTCCTTTGGGATTGAAGTGCATCAAGGATTGGGTGGTACTGGGGTTGTCGGTACGCTTAAGAACGGCTCAGGCCCTACTATTGGGCTACGATCTGATATCGATGCTTTACCCATAAAAGAGCAAAACGATGTTGATTATAAATCCACCCACGAAAACTGTATGCACGCCTGTGGTCATGATGGTCACACTTCAGTCCTACTAGGTACAGCAAAACATCTAAGCCAACACAGAAACTTTGACGGAACGATTCATTTTATCTTTCAACCTGCTGAAGAGGTTTTAGGCGGCGCAAAGGCAATGATTGACGATGGTTTATTTGACAAATTTCCTATGGACGCGGTTTACGGACTGCATAACTGGCCAGGACTACCTGTGGGAGAAATTGCCGTCAATAATGGACCTATGATGGCATCTTTTGATACTTTTGAGATTACTTTAACGGGTAAAGGCACGCATGCAGCTATGCCGCACTTAGGGGCTGATCCCATTGCGGCAGGAGCAGCATTAATCACTAATATTCAGTCCATCATCTCTCGCAGAGTGTCTCCACTCAAATCAGGTGTTATTAGTGTGACGCAGATGAATAGCGGCGATACTACCAATGTCATTCCTGATTATGCCATTCTAAAAGGCACGGTCCGTAGCTTTGATATGGACATACGCCAATCCATGCAGGATATGCTTACAGAAATGGTAACAACCTTACCGCCTTTATATGGCGTCAAAGGTGAAATTGATTACCACATTCGTTATCCAGTAACCACCAATGACAGCCAAGCCTATCTTGACATTAAAGAGGCTGCTACCAAAGTGCTGGGCGCTGATAAGGTAAAGACTGATGTAGAGCCCTCAATGGCTTCTGAGGACTTTTCATTCATGAGCCAAGTGGTTAAAGGCGCTTATTTTTGGTTGGGTGTCGATGGCAATACCCCTTCTAAACCCTTGCATAACGCGTCCTATGACTTTAACGATGATGCCATTGAGACCGGTATTAAGGTGTGGGTTTCTTTAATAGAGTCTAAGCTACCAAAAAGTCGTTAGTAAACCAAGTGGTTAAAGTGTACGGTAATATCAATATACAAAAGGAATTGATATGAATAATAATAGTGTGCTGTCACCTACAATGACCAAGCACCTACTTGATTGGAAGCTGCATTTACTTGTGATTGTTGTGTCACTACTTGCAGAATGGATAGGCATCATTAAGATTCCTATCGGCATTGGTGTATTGGTATTACTGCCTTTACTATATGCATTTATCTTTGCAATACTATTAAACCCCAACGTTATTCCTTCAATGAAAGCGGTCATAACCAAGAAACGAGCAAAATTTGCCAGTTATGCCATTCTTTTAAGTATCATGCCTTTTATTGCTAAGTTTGGTGTTGGCGTTGGTCCTAATATTGAAGAAATAATAGCCGCAGGTCCAGCACTACTGCTACAAGAACTAGGTAATGTAGCCACTGCCCTTATTGCCTTACCCGTTGCGGTATTGGTATTTGGCATGGGGCGAGAAGCTATCGGGGCCACTCATTCCATCGCTCGTGAACCCAATATTGCTTTAATCGCTGATAAATATGGACTTCAGAGTGCCGAAGGTATGGGTGTCATGGGCGTCTACGTAATGGGCACGTTATTCGGAGCAATTTATTTCTCATTAATGGCTGGTATCATTGCTTCTATGGATATCATGGATATTCGGGCGCTAGCAATGGCTTGTGGTATCGGTAGTGGTAGCATGATGGGTGCCTGTTCGGCAGCACTGGCAGAGACTGTTCCTGCTCAAGAGGAAACCATTACTGCATTTGCCGCGACCTCCAATCTGTTAACTTATGCCACAGGACTGTTCGTCAGCTTATTTGTTGCTCTTCCAGTTACAGAGTTTTTATACAAAGTTACCAGCAAATTCAAAAAGAATGGTAGCGCTGATGCCGCCACACAAACAGATTTTGGCGCCGGTATACAAGAGCAATCTATTCTGTCGGTATGGCAGTCTGTTGCTCTACTAACTGTTATATGTGTCGTACTGCTATTGAGTAATTGGGTTGGACAAGACGTTAGTCCAATCTCTGCTTTGCCTGCTATGCTGATTCTATTTGCTTGTTGTATCATTGGAATCCTATTAAAACAAGTTATCCCTATTAATGTTCCCGCTATTGCTTGGATATCAATCGTGGCTATTCTAATATCCTTGCCACAATTCCCAATGAGCGAATACGTCTTAGTAGAAACAGAAAAGCTGGGGGTCTTACAACTAATTACCCCTGTGCTTGCTTATGCAGGATTTGCAATTTCCCAGATGGAAGTAAATTTATTCAAAAAGTCCGGATTTAAAATTGCAGTTGTTGCCATACTTACCTTTACGGGTACTTTCTTAGGGTCGGCTATGATTGCACAAGTTATGCTGTAAAGGATTTTTATATCAAGCTATAGTGAATCAGATTTAGGATAAAAATTTATTAAGAAAATGAGCCACTTTGAGTGGTTCATTTGTTACCTTTTACCTACAACCTTTGCCACAATCCTTCAACATTCATATTATCTACTTTAATAGTGGGATAATCCGCGAAAGTCAATTTGTAGCCGCCTTCTGTATTGGGATTAATCTGACAACGTGCCCCCAGCGGAAAGCTGTGTTTTTTACTGATATGTCCAAAACTCATACCATTATAGATAGGCAGTCCGGTTAGCTTATGAAGCTGTCGAATAACAGTTGCCACATCATAACGTGCGTCATAGCTGTCTTCGCCTGCTCCCGATAATGCGCCAAATACGATGGCTTGTTGACGCTTGAACACGCCAGCTAAATACAAGTCATACAGCATGCGCTCAATCCGATAAGGCTGCTCGCCAACATCTTCTAAGAACACGATACCGCCATCAATACGCGGCAGATAGTCACTACCCGCCAGCGCTGATACTACGCTAAGATTACCACCCCAAATCGTTCCGGTCAGTGTTTGGCTGTCATTACTCGCAAGAATGGTCGGTAACTTCTGACTGGTCAATACTGCGCTTTGCACATCAATAGTTAAATTAGGATTACTTAGTGCTTCTGCAAACTGGCGGCAACTGACTTGATCCGGTTTGGTTTTGCCAAACTCGCTATAGAGCATCGGGGCGGCAAGCGAACTCATGCCCCCTTGCGCCAGTAACGCACACTGTATAGCGGTAACATCGCTAAAACCTGCGAGTATCGTACCGCGCTCCTGCATAATTCGCCCCAGCGTTTGCCAATCTATCATGGGCAATAAACGTACCGCACCGTAACCACCACGCACGCCAAGCAGTAGTTTGGGGGCAGCTATAGCACCCGTCGCAATATTCTGTAGATCACTAGCTCGCTGCGAATCTGTACCGGCAAAGCGCAAATATTGCCGACTGACGATGGTAGGATTAGCGACCTTAAAGCCTGCACATGCCATACGATCTAATGCCAACTCGTTACGCGTATTATTATTACCTACATTGGAGCTGGCAAAAAGCCGTGTCTCAATACTGGGCACTATACAATTTGCTTGTGGCGATAGCGTCTGTGACCCTTCCTGCGATAATGGACTGTCAGTAACCAATGACGTTGGCCAATCATCTTTGGTCAGCTGCGTGTTTTTATCTTGATCAATAGTGGTATCGGCTAACGACTGAGTAATACTTTGAGCCGCCAGAAGGCCCGCACCAGCATTCACCCCTACTCGGCGTAAAAACTGTCGTCGATTGAGCCCAGTAGCTGTTTTAGACTCTTTTTTTATATTTTTTTGTTTGTCTTTTGATGGTTGTTGTAGAGCTGGTATCGTTGAGCGCATATCTTGTTATTACCTTTAAGTTTCAACTTAATTTGATTTTAGATAATTTTTTATTTTTGAGTATTTTTAAGTGCTTTTGGGTATTTTTGAGCCAAACTTTATTTTGGATAGCTTTTATTTTGGACAGCTGTCTGCTTTAAAAGACCGTATTGTAGCGTATTTAATAGCACCCAAAGTTGCCTAACCTTTGCCCTTATTTGCCTTTTCGCTACGATGGAAAATTAAGGCTGCTACCTGCCGCTACCCATGCACAACAAATTGCTAACCAAGCTATTTGGTACTTGCCGTTGCGCTTGCTATAGTATGAGCTTACACAATTAACATAAGTATTTATTTTTAATGTGAATAATAAATTAACAATACCAACTAATCGTACTAATTAATAATAAAAGGAATAATCAGAATGAGCGATAGAAAGCAGAATGACAGTAACCTCAGTAACAAGATGCCACATAAGGATGAAAAAGCAGAGCTGGCCAACGACGAAAAAAATGAAAAACTATTAGATGCTGATCTCGAATACATCATCGAAGAAGAGGAAAAGCTGAAAGAAAAACTAAAAGAGAGTACTCAACTTGAGCGCTTTACCACCGATGTCGTGCTGTTTTTGAGTCTAGTCAAAGACTACTCTCAAGGAAATTATCGTAAGGTGCCTTATAAGACCATCTCAGCAGTGGTGGTCGGTTTACTCTATATCCTGAATCCTATTGATATCATTCCAGACTTTATCCCCGTGGTTGGCTATATTGATGACGCCTTAATTATTGCTTTCTGTTTAAAAATGGTCGAAAAAGACCTGAAAAAATATGAGACGTGGAAAAAGCGCCAATCGTCTGCCAAGACGTCTGATAAACTAAAGAAAAAAGCCTAACTATTTTTGGTTATGACATTACGGTGGTTACAATTTTAAGAAAAGATCTGTCGTAAAGCGCGTAACTAATATCTTAAACCACTTGTTACAATGCTATATTAATAACAAATAAAATAGATACACACATACATAGTTTCGTATAACTGGCAGAAATTTTTCTAACTTTCTGTGTGACTGCGTCACTCCAGAGGCTTCGAAATTTTCTCCCAGCCATACTGTGTTCGTTTTAAAGTGGCTCAACTAGATACCAAGTGTCACTTATTAATCACTACTGTCTAATCGCCGCCTCTAATCAGGCACATCATAGCTCTTTTTTTCTGGATTAAGACCAAATGAATAAACAAAGGTAGCTACGATGCTATTGATAATAATAAATGGTAAATCGAGGCTGATATGACCGAGCGCATAGCGTCCAATCATCCATGAGATGATGAGCATAATAATAAAGAACGCGCCCAAATAGCCTAAAATTGCGGGATGCTTTAGATTGTACGGCTGCTCTGGCGCAGGCTGTTTATTTAATATATAAGTGCGGATTGCCCAACCCGCCGCATAAGAGAAACCGCCTAACACCACATAACTTAAAAAATTCATATTAACTGACCATATATTTACTAAATGACTGACGGCATATTATGCTACGTTACCAACTATAGGCTATTGGTAGCACAAACTAAAAATTATTGATAGCCTGTTATCGCTAGAGACTTTCATTAACGTTATCAATAACAATATTGGCATGAGGATTGGCCAAAATATCGGTATTAATCTCATCACAATCTAACCGATAAATAGTGTTTGCGCCTTTATAAATATAAGCTAAATACTCACTATCCAGCAGTGGATCGATGTTGGCATAGACAGGTTTGACATGGGCCATGACCAGCACCCTATCAGGACGCGCAATGACTGCATCGACATTATCGGGATCAATAGAGAAATATTTGGGTATTTGACTGTTATCGAGCACTTCCAACGACTCAGGATTATCCCAAACGCGTTTGGCACTGGCAGGCTCTTTCATTTGCATCACCCAAGCGCCGTCTTGTTGACTGACTTTTATTTGGGCTGGCTCTTCATTACTAACGGTGTAGCAACCTTCAAACACAGATAAATCCGGTTCAGTAGCGGTGGCATTGTTATCCACCGAAGTAGTACTGGTATCATTACAACCTGTTAAAAATAGTGCACTGCTCGCAGTGATACAGACCGCTACTAAAGTCAGTTTTTTACAAATAACGTCTGAGCGTAAGAACATGATAAGGTCATCCTGCGTTAATGCGTTAAAAGGTTTTTTTAATTGAAGCGCTATTGTTAAATATGTTGTGGCAGCGTCAATACGCTTGGATAAATCCAGATAAATTATGACCAGAATCTTCCATTAGACTTATTTTAACAGAAATTTAAAGAGTTGCTGCTCTGATATGTGGTTTTACTATTTTGTGGATTGCGATTGCCCATATTGCTAACGGATTTGTTATAATCAAGCGCTATTATTATCAGTTAGCAGTAGCCATCAACTGTAGTGCTAGCAGTTACATAGCGCTTACCAACCCCCTCGATGCCATCATACGTTTACCATTTATTAGGCCAATGAGTTTTTATGTCAGACAATTATACGCCATCGCAACCCGTTATTAAAAACCATGCTATTGATCCAATGGCAGCCAAAATAGACGCGACGGTTGCCTATACCGATGGTGCCTGTAAAGGCAATCCGGGCGCTGGCGGCTGGGGTGCTCACCTGATATTTAGCGATGGGCGCGCACAGGATATATATGGCGGTGATAGCGATACGACCAATAATCGCATGGAGCTGATGGGTGCCATTCAAGCGCTAAAACATAGCCCTCGGGAGCTAAAACTTGAAATTTGGACCGATTCAAGCTACGTTAAAAACGGCATTACAGAATGGATTGACAATTGGAAGAAAAAAGGCTGGAAAACGGCCAGCAGAAAACCAGTTGCCAATCAAGATCTATGGCAGCAGTTAGATGAGCTACGCCAAGCGCGAGATGTTGACTGGCATTGGGTCAAAGGTCATGCTGGACACGCTGGTAATGAAAAGGCCGATGAATTGGCAAATCTTGGTGTGACGTCGAATAGTGAGCAAGATGTTGTTAATAAGCAATATGATAAGCAGTCTGCTAGACTTATTGACGATACTGCTAAAAAAAAAGAGCAAATAATGCCTAGTGACAGCCAAATACATGACAGTCGAGTAGCATCTGATGTTGATTGGCTTCTAGATGACCCATTAGGCTTGAATATGATGGATGATGGCCTAGATTTAGATGACGACTTAGATGACGACGTGAATGCTGCTGAGTCAGACGACGGCTTCATTAAACAAACAGCTATTGAGCATAGCAGTGATGAGCATAATACAACTTATGCCACTGACACGCTGACGACTGCCAGTACCGATATAGATACTGATATAGATACTGATATAAGCACCGATGCCATGACCACCGAACCTATGATGAATAGCATGAACACAAACAGCAACGAGCCAACCATGCAGGATAATGCGCCAACTGATTTGCCAAGCTTCGATGGTGATACCAGCCGAGCCAATCCATATTTTAGACCTTTATTACCCAAGCCTATTCATCGTAATGAAGCCAATCGGCAGCTGATCATGGATACTGAGACCACAGGACTCGATCCGCTCAAAGGTGACCGCGTAATTGAAGTGGGTATTGTAGAGATGATCGGTCGTAAATTTACCGGTGAAAAGCTACACGTTTATATCAATCCGCAACGCGGTATGGATGATGTGGTCATCCGTATTCACGGTATCTCCGAGGCGTTCTTAACCGACAAGCCAACCTTTGATAAAATTGCCAAACCCTTATATGAGTTTATGGATGGGGCAGAAATCATTGCTCACAATGCCTCATTTGATATCAGTTTTTTGTCCATGGAGTTTAATAAGGTTGGCCTAACAGACTTTGCGCAGCGGGTAAAAGTGACCGACTCGCTAGTAATGGCCAAACAGCAATATCCTGGCCAAAAGAATACACTCGATGCACTGGTACGCCGCTTAAATGTCGGCAAGCAAGACCGTACCTTTCATGGAGCGTTATTGGACTCAGAGATTTTAGCTGAAGTTTATCTAGCAATGACCGGTGGACAGGTCACTCTAGCCATTGAAGAAGACACGCAAACAGATGGTGCGCCCACTGCTCATGCTAATTTCACCAATCTAGCTTCTTTATTAGTAGAATCAACCGTAGATGAGGCAACCAATCAAAGCTGGTTTGCGACGTTAGCAGAAGATTACCCTGAAATCCAAGCCAAAATGTCGCAGTGATTGAAGGGATAATAGCTTATACTGATAGGTATATAGCACGCTCTTAATTATAATAATATGAACCATTATTGCCTTAGTAATAAATAATTCTTATAACTAATTCTGGTAACTAACTATCTGATAAACAGCCACCTAACGTTATCAGCAATTGATGGAAAAACAACTATGAACCAGTCTGAGCAAATAAAATTAACGGCCCCAACGCTTAGTACTACTAACTTTGATCTGCCATCGTTACATATATTGCATGAAGAAATTATAGTGACGCTTAAAGACACTGAGGTTCATCTAAGCGAATTTAATGATGACAATGCTCAAGCGCCTTTGTTATTAGATTCTATTAGCGTCCTCGGACAGCTTTCTTGTATTTTTGAGCTGATAACGCTCGCAGGTGGACAAGTATTAAGCACGGCCATCGCTCAGGGTTTACAGCAGCTTTATGACAGTGGTGATAATAACGATACAGCGTTGATTATGGATTTGTCAGAAGCCATTATGACGCTTGATCGCTATGTTGAATTTGTACTCTTGACCGAGACCGTAAAACCGTCGTTATTGCTGCCTATTATTAACAAGCTGCGCGCTCACAGCACAGAGGCGGCTATCGAAGCAGATTATTTTGCTACTTTTGGTAGTAGTAGCGTGGTTATCGCCAACCCAGAACAAAACTTTCAATCGCTCAGTGAGCTTAATCTTGATAGCGACTTTTTGAGCTATGCCTATCGTAGCGGCCTTGAGGTTGCGCTGACCTATCAAGATGGCGCACTCAGCGAAGATGCTCAGCAGAAACTAAATGCTATGAGCGCTGCCTGTGCCTTGATAGGGGCACATACGAGCAGCTTATTTTGGCAAGCAGCAACCGCAGCTGTTACTGATCTTGCCGTTATATTGCCGTTGAACCTTAGTCAAAAACACACGCTTATTTACTTAGAGCAACAGTTTCACAGTTATTTGCCGGTGATGGACAGCCGTTTCGCCGATTTAGTTAGCTTTGCCTGCCAACGTGATAACGAAAAAGCCAATCTGCTGCGTGAGCAATATGCAGACAATAAGCTAGATGAATCACAGCGCGAGCTGATGAAGCGCTTCTTATTCGGTCCTAATCGCTCGCTCACCGACTCTCTAAACGCCATCATTCAGATGCAGATTAATACTATCAAAGAAAATGTCGATCACTATGCGCGCGGAGATACGCTAAGCCCTGCTGCTGCGCAAACCGCTCAAATAACCAATGAACTTATAGAGCTCAGCTCAGCGTTCCGCTTATTAGGGTTATCAGATGCCGCTATGAGCCTCCGTACAGCGGCAGACGAGATAACCAAGTGGCGAACACCCTCTCCTGAAGATTTTGATGGCTTATTATTGGCATTAATGCATGCCGAGAATGCGGCTATCTCCATGGCAAAAATGCATACTCCGGGGGCAGTCTACTTGCCACTGAATAATCCTCGTATTTCATTACACCAGCTCAATACCGCGTATGACACCTTAGTACAAGAAAGCCGTACTGCCATTGCCAGTGCGGAACAGGCCATCAATGATTATATGTCTGAGGCTCAGCGAGATCTGCTCAATATTCAGAATATACCTGAGATGATGCGCCAAGTTGCTGGTGCAGTACGCTTTTTACAATTGCCAACAGCCGCCAGTATGCTCAGTCAATTGGCGACTTATATACAGCAATGTCTCACAGATGATAAACGCATCGATGATCACAGCCTAGCTTATATCGCTGATGTGATGATGGCAGTAGACTATCATTTGGATGGCTTTGAACATAATCGTCCTGTGAGTAAGCAGGCGCTTGATGTGGGTCAGCACAGCTTAAGTCAGCTGCTCGCCGCTTAACCGTTGTGATTGTTTTGATACGGTTACACTCGTTATCTCAAAACAGTGACACCCTTTATTTTAAACAAGTTTATGCTGATTTGGCCTACGCTTGCCTTGAATATTTTGAGTTTGCTATGAGCAGCGCTTTTATACTTAATGACGAGACTGTTCTATGTCGTCGAACGCTTGATGGTTGGTTGCCACTGCAAGTTCAATTATCAGAGTTCGATACCGTAGACGATAGCGAATACCTGCAAGCCTATCAGGTTGGGCGAGTAGAGCTACTGGAAAGTCTAGCACCAAGCCATTGGATCTCTGATGGCTTTATTGATGTTAATGTTATAAGTGCCAGTGCTCCAGCAACCAGCGCTATTACTTATGATTATGCGGTAGCGAATAATATTGCTTTGCCGGTAATTACGGATAGTATTTCAAATAGTAATAATGCCTTTATTACCTATCGACAGCTCATCACTCAGCTACCGGTAGCGCTTTCTGCTCAGCTTAGCCAAGCCATACAATTATTACGCTGGCAAGCAGATACCCAGTTTTGTAGTCGCTGTAGTGCCCCAGTGACCGCGGCCAAACGAGATGAGCGCGCCATGGTTTGTCTGGTCTGTCAACTACGCCAATATCCACGAGTACAGCCCTGTGTGATTACGGCCATTACTCGTCCTAACCCGCAAACGGGTGAGATGCAGATTTTACTGGCGCATCACCATCGTTATGGACAGCAAAGCCTGCCGTTACAATATGGCTTGATTGCTGGCTTTGTAGAAGTAGGTGAGAGTTTAGAGCACGCGGTGGTACGCGAAGTAGCTGAGGAAGTAAATATTAGCTTATCAGATATTCGCTATGTGAGTAGTCAGCCATGGCCGTTTCCCTCTAATCTGATGCTTGGCTTTCGAGCATGTTATGCGAGTGGCGACCTTGTAGTGCAAGAAGATGAGCTATCACACGCCGAATTTTTTGATATCTCAAACTTGCCTAAGATACCTTTTAAAGGCAGCATTGCTTATGAGTTGATAGAGCAAATTGTCCATGAGCAAGGTATGGCGCTTTAGTTTTTATTGTGAATACCTTCATCATTAGCACTTTTATCATTAGTACCTTAATATATCATCACTCTTTTTAAGCCAGTTTTAAGGCCATGAATTAAATGCCCAGTACTATACACGCCCGCTTAGCAAATCTGCCCATATTGTTTGACACATTAGCGCTTGATACTTTGCCCGCTGATATGCAAGAGCAAATTGCGCTTATTGATGCTTGCCTGCCACAAACTCAGTGTGGTCTCTGTGAGCATCCAGACGGCTGTTTGCCTTATGCGGCTGCCATTGTCATCGATGGCGAGCCGTACAATAAATGCGTGCCCGGTGGTCAGCCTGTTACCGATGCTATTGCCCACATTATTAATCCTAATGACGAAAGTGATACCGCCAATAGCACCGAAAATAACATTGCAAATAGGGCTGAGAATCTACTCTCTGCCGCACCTTCAAAGTGGTCAATAGACTCTGTAACTGAGCGTCCTCGTGAAGTCCGTGCCGTTATCCGTGAGGATGATTGTATCGGCTGCACTAAGTGTATTCCCGCGTGTCCGGTTGATGCCATTGTCGGTACGGGCAAGCATATGCATACCATTTTTACCGATTTGTGTACCGGTTGCGAGCTGTGCATAGCGCCCTGCCCGGTTGATTGCATTGATTTGGTCACTATTGAGCGGCCGTTATCAACTTCCGAGCGTGTACAAGAGCAGGATGAGCTGCGTCAGCGTTATCATACCCATCTCAGACGCGTTACCGAGCAGCTTGCTGATAACAGCAATAGCAGACCTGTGGTCAGTATGGTAGAGGCCAAGCTTAATAACGCAGCTACTAAAACGCTTGATATCAGTGAGCAACAAGCAAAAGATACCATCGCCGCCGCTAAGTTACGCAGTAAAATTAAAAAGTTAGAGAAGCAGCTAAGCGTGCGGGCAAATAGCAGCAAACAAGCTGAACTTGAAGCGTTACAATCGCAACTGTCTCAGCTATAGTAACGCTCCCCTGACCCGATGCATAAGTATTATTCCTAAGATAATAGCTGCAAATATATTAATATCCACACCCACTAACAACAGCCAAAACGCCATGAGTAAAACGGTTAAACACAAAACTGCGGATACCCCGCCATCAAGACGCTTGCCCAATCGTGACGTGCGCCCTTTTTTTGAAAAGCTGGCTGCTACGATTGAGGAGCCAGTCACTGAATTAAGTTATCACAGTAACTTTGAGCTACTTATCGCGGTGATTTTATCCGCGCAGGCCACCGATGTGAGTGTGAATATTGCCACTCGCCAGCTGTATCCGGTAGCGAATACCCCTGAGGCGATCTGGGCATTAGGCGAAGACGGACTTAAAGCATATATTAAAAATATCGGCTTATATAATGCCAAAGCCAGAAACGTTATTAAAACTTGCCGCGACTTAATTGATAAATTTGATAGCCAAGTGCCTGATAATCGTCAGGACTTAGAGTCGCTAGCAGGCGTTGGGCGCAAGACCGCTAATGTGGTACTCAATACCGCCTTTGGCCAGCCAACCATGGCGGTCGATACCCATATCTTTCGTGTGGGCAATCGTACAGGGCTGGCTACTGGCAAGAACGTATTAATCGTCGAACAAAAACTGGTGGAACGCATTCCAGAGGATTTTATGCTTGATGCTCATCATTATCTGATTTTGCATGGACGTTATACCTGTCAGGCGCGCACTCCTAAATGCGGCGCTTGTCCCGTGTATGCAGAATGTATGTTTAAAGACAAAGCCGCTTTTTTAGACTTTTAAGTGTGCCAACAAATTTAGCCACTAGCGGCATCATAGGTTTATCATAACAAACGCCTTGTTGAGTATTACTTATAATACAACAAGCGTAGCTCACTAGAGTTTTATGACGTTTCAAGGTAGAATAAGCCTATTTTTCTGTTGTTACTGCGTATCAATTACCATGATAGTAAGGTGATAAACGTATAAATGGTAGTGGCTATGCGTTAACCTTATCTTAATGGTCCTACGCTAAAACTGCCGAAAATCAGTAGCTATTTTTGAGTAAGTTATTAAACAGATCAAGCAAAACTATTTATAAGCAAAACCAGTTAACTACCGAGCAAATAATTGCACGGTCAATATTAATTAAAGCTGCGCTCAGCCGTTATGCTTTTTCCTATCTTTATTGATTCAATTAAGCGATCCCATTATGCGTGAATACAACTTATTTACTTCAGAATCCGTGAGCGAAGGCCACCCTGATAAAATGGCTGACCAAATCTCAGATGCCATACTCGATGCGATATTACGTGAAGACATCAATGCTCGCGTGGCGTGTGAAACGCTAGTCAAAACGGGGGCTGTGGTACTAGCCGGTGAAATCTCAAGCACAGCCAATGTCGACTTTGAACGTATCGTACGTGATACCGTCAATGGTATTGGCTACCATCATTCAGACCTTGGTTTTGATGGTGAAACTTGCGCAGTGATCAATATGCTGGGCAAGCAGTCACCTGAGATTGCTCAAGGCGTTGATCGTGCCAATCCTGAAGAGCAAGGTGCGGGTGACCAAGGGTTGATGTTCGGTTATGCCAGTAATGAAACCGAAGTGCTAATGCCAGCGCCAATCGAATTTGCTCATCGCTTGATGGAGCGTCAATCTGAGCTGCGCCGTGCCGGTGATTTACCTTGGTTACGCCCCGATGCCAAAGCGCAAGTGACATTGAAGTATGACGGCAATCGCCCGACTGCTATTGATGCGGTGGTGCTGTCTACTCAGCATGATCCCAGTATTTCACAAACTGATTTGCAAGAAGCGGTGATGGAGTCCATCATCAAGCATGTATTACCAGCCGACCTCTTGCACGCGGGCACTCGTTACCACATCAACCCAACCGGCAAGTTTGTCATTGGCGGCCCTGTTGGAGATGCGGGACTTACTGGACGTAAAATCATCGTTGATACCTATGGCGGTATGGCGCGTCATGGCGGCGGTGCATTTAGTGGTAAAGATCCTTCTAAGGTTGACCGCAGTGCCGCCTATGCGGTACGCTACGTTGCCAAAAACCTAGTCGCCGCAGGTATTACTGATCGTTGTGAAGTACAAGTTAGTTATGCTATTGGCGTTGCTGAGCCTACTTCTATCTCGGTCAATACCTTTGGTACTAGCAAAATCAGCTCTGATGAAATCATCCGACTGATTCGCAAGCATTTTGATTTACGTCCTTACGGTATCACCCGTATGCTTAATCTATTGCAGCCCATGTATCAGCAAACCGCGTCCTTTGGACATTTTGGTCGCCCAGGCTCGGAGACTGCCTTTACGTGGGAAAAAACTGATAAAGCGGAAATTTTAAAAGCAGATGCTGGGTTATAACGACTCAGCATTACTGATAATAAGCACTAAAGTATTAAAGTCGGACTTCATAGCAGTATAATGCTTGATTAGAAGTCCGGCTTTAATTTTTGCCGATCTGCTTTAAGTTACACTTTTTATATTATTCTTTATATCTTTAAGCGTTACTATTGCTTCGACGAACAATTTTATCAATCCACATTCACATATTTTTAATAAATAGGAGAAGCTTATGTCTCAAGACAATAGTCAAAGCAACACTCAAGACAATGCACAAGACAACCATTTAGACCTCAACGATAGTGCGGCTACTGACGGTAATGCTAACGTTGAAATCACTCCAGAAATGCAGGGGTTTTATCAACGCGCTGATGTCATTATCGGTGTCGCAAATAGTCAATTGGGTGATGAGGCGCATTCAGGACAAGTAGGCGCATCACTACTATATGCAGCGGCACGTTATAGCGCATCGGTCGCCTCCATTGGCTTCGTAAAAGGCGATGATTTTGCTAAAGAAAAAGATGATATCGTTGAATTCTATGTCAAACAATACCGTCAAATGCTCAGTGACAACTTGACTGACTATGCGCAAAACTTTGATAAATATATTAATATAGATAAAGAATCATAATTAACATATCAACTAACATAATAGCCCATCTAATTGATGGGCTATTTTTTTGGGTGAAATATGAGAGGTGAGATATAACCACCCTACTTTTATTGTCTTCTATAACGCTAAAAATACGGTATGATAATCGGTAACTGATTAGAGCTCGAAAATGATTCTAATAACGAATATGACTCCAATAGAAAGCCATTAAATTCATAGATAAGGACATCTTATGATTATTAACCGTTTACCGGTATCGTGGAAATCTTGCCTTTCATTACTTGGATTTACAGTAACGATAACTTTGGCAGGCTGTACTAGTATGGTCAACGTCCCCGCCCCCGATACCAAGCCTATTCACACTCCTAACTCTGCTAGCACCGACAATCCAGTATCAAACGCTAACGGTTTTACTAAATGCCCGCCTTTTAATCCTAAAAATACCATATGCACCATGCAGTACGATCCTGTTTGCGTCAAAGTAACGACTAATTCAGGAACAAGTTCTCGCACTGCAGGTAACGCCTGCTCAGCATGTGGCACTCAGGAGGCGATAGGTTATGTTAAAGACGAATGCTTATAAGTTCGTTCATAACAACGCTAGCTTAAATAGCTGAAATCTCAAGCAGATTTGGTTAACGCTATGTTAAATAGACTAGGTATGTTAAATACCTTGCCTCACATAAAAAAACCCAACTCGCTAATCATAAGATAGAAAGTTGGGTTTTTATTATCAGCACTATACTACCTACTAATTTTTAGCCGTCTTTAAAACATTTACTTATCAGGCTCGCTAATTTTAGGCGGACCCTTTAATAGATGCTCATCACGAAACTCATTGGCTGAGTTATGCTCCGCAGATTCCTCAGTAACAAACCATTGCTGGTTACGATACAGGATCAAACGATCTCGACTAAGTCCCCGTAGTAAGGAGTACATCATCACAACTATCACAATGGCAAAGGGGAAACCTGAGACAATAGACGCCGCTTGCAACGCCCCTAAGCCACCTGCTGCCAATAGTACGGCAGCGATAACGCCTTCCGTACCTGCCCAAAACAGACGCTGAATCTTTGGTGGATTGGTATTACCACCTGAGGTCAACATGTCAATGACAAAACTGGCTGAATCTGATGACGTTACAAACCACAGGACAATCATCACCACAATGAGCAAGTTAACCGCTGAGGTTAGTGGATAAGACTCCATCAGCTTAAAAATGGCACTACCGGTATCTGCTTGAACTGCTTCAATTAGACCAGGACTGACCATACTAGGGTCAGCCGCAGCCATTAGCTCCATATTTACCGCTGAACCACCAAAGGCGGTAAACCATAAGAACAAAATAGTAATAGGAATTAACAACACCCCTAATATGAACTCACGAATGGTACGACCACGAGAAATACGAGCAACAAATACTCCAACGAACGGCGACCAGCTTATCCACCATGCCCAATAGAAAATCGTCCATGACGCCTGCCAATTTTCTTCACCGCTATAAGATTCGGTCCAAAGACCTAATGGCACAATCTGATGTAAATAGTTACCGATGTTTTCTACAAAGCTGTTGAAGATAAACTGGGTAGGCCCTAAGATAATCACAAAGCTTAGTAGCACAATGGTTAAAAAGATATTAATATCACTTAGGCGCTTAATCCCTTTATCAAGCCCCATAAACAGGGATAGCCCTGCCAGCATAGTGATAAAGGCAATCAAAATAATCTGTACGGTAATATTATTGGGAATACCAAATAAAGTCTCAAGGCCTGAGTTAATCTGCAATACCCCAAGACCCAACGTAGTCACTACCCCAAACATCGTACCAAATACCGCCAGCGTATCCACCGTATGGCCCCAACCGCCGTAGATTTTTTTACCTAATATTGGGTATAGTGTCGAGCGAATGGCCAGTGGTAAACCCACTCGGTAGTGAAAATAAGCCAATGACAAAGCGACCATGCCGTAGAGAGCCCATACATGTAGACCATAATGCAGGAACGAGATGTTCATTGCTTGCTTGGCCGCAGCGATCGTTTCAGCCTCTCCTAATGGTGGCGCCATGAAGTGATATAATGGCTCAGCCGTTCCCCAATAGAGCAATCCAATACCGATACCGGCTGAAAACAGCATGCCAATCCAAGATACTAGGTTATACTCCGGCTTCTCGTTCTGATGGCCGAGCCTGATATCACCGTATCGACTAAACATCATGTAAATGCTCATAACTAAAGTTAGGTTGACTACCACAATAAAGAACCAGCCAAAACGCAGAGAAATAAACGCTTTTGCTTGGCCAAACACTTCGCTCGCCAAATCATTAAAAAAGGCGCCAAAGATAATAAATGCGACAATTAGAATTGCCGAAGATAAAAACACAGGTTTGCTTACCCGTGGAAAAGGGCCCAATCGGCCAACTTTCACATGATCCATGTAGTAATCTCAAATTTTTAAGGAGCACACCTTAACAAGATACTTGGCAACTATCAAATTATACCAATCCCAACAATTAAAGTTGTGCCCATACACGAGTAGTCAAAGAGCGAATCCTCTTTGGCTGCTCAAGCAACTTATTCCAAGCAGAGCAAGCTGCATCAACAATAGACTCATAGTCCTCATAACAGCGATTAGACAACTCATTCTGTTTAAGATACTGCCACACGCCCTCAGACGGGTTTAACTCAGGTGAATAAGGCGGCAGTTTAAGCATCGTTACATTAGACTGATTCAAGCTTGGTTGATGCCATAGTGCCCCATCCACAACCGCATGACGATCCTTTGGAACCGCTTTACTAATCTCTTGCATATGCAAGAGCATGGTATGTTTATTAACCCAAGGTAATATCAGTCCCACACTGTCTCCTGTGGCAGGACAAAAGGCACCAAAGATATAGGTTGATAAGAACTGTTGTTGTTTGATGAGCCGAGGTCTTTGTCCGCGGTAATGCCAGACTCGAGTCAGTGATCCTTGTTGTCCTATGCGAGTTTCATCTTGAAACCAGATATCGACTTGTTGACAGTCAATACCTTCAGGTAATATTTCTTTGACACGGGTTATAAAGTTTTTTTAAAAGTTTCTTGTACTTCTTCATCTGCTTTTGGGTGTTGACTACGAGCGCTTATCCAGCTCATACCGATACGCTTTAACATCTCGTAAATACCGTTAACGGTATAGTGAGCGTTATAGTGTTCTTTGGCTATCTGTTGGATGTCTTGACCGGTTAGACGACCGCCAGCTCGCTTTTCTTGCTCAGATACGATCATGGCTTTAAAGGCATCTATGTCGGATTCCGCCAGTTTGCTGTGTCGACCTCGGTGGGGACGGTCATAGATACTGTCAAGTCCCCGTTGAAGATAACTTTTCTTGGTGCGTCTGGCAGTTTCAGGGTGAATGTAGAGGTCTTTGGCAATATCGTTAGTGGCTTTGCCTATGCTATATTGATATAGAATAAGTAGACGTTGGCGAGCTCTGGGGTTACTCTCGGTCTTCGAGAGTTTGCCAAAGCCATGATCTTTTAGGATATATGTTGGTATAGTCATGGTTGAATATATACTATATATTTTGGGTTTGGTATTAGATTAGACACCTTCCAGTTTTGTAATCTATTTAAAAACTAAAAAACCCTAAGACAGCAAGCTATCTTAGGGCACATTACGACAGAAATATTAGATTATCAGCCAAACCTAACTCGCTAGTCATAACATAGGAAGTTGGGTTCTTTGTCAGTAGCAATCGATCAACAGAAAGCTGTCTGGCATCAGTGCCTAATCACCTTTGACAATCTTAGGTGGCCCTTTTAACAGATGCTCATCGACAAATTCATTGGCCGAATTATGATCTGCTGATTCATCCGTAATAAAGCCCTGCTGAGCCCGATATAAAATCAGACGATCGCGACTAAGACCACGCAATAATGCATACATCATTACAAAAATTACCAAGGCAAACGGCAGTCCTGCTATGACGGCAGCGGCTTTTAATGCTGACAATCCGCCAGCTGCAAGCAATATAGCAGCAATAACACCTTCGGTAGTTGCCCAAAATAAACGCTGAATCTTGGGTGGGTTGGTATCCCCGCCTGCGGTCAGCATATCAATGACAAAACTTGCCGAGTCTGATGACGTCACAAACCAAAGCATGATCATAATCACAATCAGTAGCGTAATGGGTTTTGCCAATGGATAGTACTCAACCAATTTAAAAATCGCACTACCTGTATCTGCCTGTACCGCTTCAACCAATCCTGGACTAATACCAGTCACAGCAGAGGCAAGCTCCATTTGAATAGCAACACCGCCAAAAGTAGTAAACCAGAAGAATAAAATCAGCATGGGAATTAACAGAACACCCAATACAAACTCACGGATGGTACGACCACGACTGATTCGGGCAATAAATATACCAACGAATGGCGACCAACTGACCCACCACGCCCAATAAAATACCGTCCAAGCGCCTTGCCAATCCGTGCCGCTATAAGACTCACCCCACGTTCCTAGAGGAACAATCGCCACGATATAATTTCCGATGTTTTCGATAAAGCTATCAAAGATAAAGAGGGTTGGTCCTAAAATTACCATGAACGCAAGTAAAACAATGGTGAACCCAATATTGATATCGCTAAGTCGCTTAATACCTTTATCTAGTCCCATCATAACGGAAATTGCTGCAAGCGCTGTAATGAAGGCAATTAAAGCAAACTGTATGGTTAAACTATTGGGAATGCCAAACAGCTTCTCGAGTCCGGAATTGATCTGCATCACCCCAAGACCAAGCGATGTGACCACGCCAAACATAGTACCAAATACCGCCAAGATATCGACGGCATGACCCCATGGGCCGTAAATCTTTTTACCCAATATTGGATATAAGGTCGAGCGAATCGATAAGGGTAGCCCGCGACGAAAATGAAAATAAGCTAAAGATAGCGCCACAATAGTATAAATCGCCCAAGCATGTAGACCCCAATGTAGAAATGAGATATTCATGGCTTGCTTCGCTGCAGCAACGGTCTCAGCCTCACCCATAGGTGGCGCCATAAAGTGGTATAAGGGCTCAGCCGTTCCCCAATACACTAAACCAATACCGATACCTGCCGAAAACAACATCCCAATCCATGAAAACAGCTTGTATTGCGGTCGCTCGGTCTGATTGCCTAGCCGAATGTCACCATAGCGACTCATAGCTAAGTAGATACAAAGTACTAATGCCGCATTGACTAAAATAATAAAAAGCCAACCAAATTTGTCAGCAATAAAATTTTGTAAGAAGCTAAACAGCGTACCCGCAGTTTCAGTAAAAAATGCCCCAAAAATAATAAATCCAACGATTAACAGTATCGAGACAATAAATACGGGTTTATTCACCCGTGGAAAAGGCCCCAACCGACCTACTTTTACTTCATCCATGCTTCAATCTCATAGTATAAGGAGTGTAAGGAAGCTCACTTTAACAAAGTAACCCTTTATTATCAAACTATTACAAAAACAAACTGCATAGAAATAACTCAGATGTTGTTGTTATTTCTATGATGAAATGAGTCAGCTTGCACAAATTGAATCAGAAAATGACCAACTACAAGCAACAACTGAGTCGAATAACATCTCTTCTACTCAACCCTAAGTAGAACGATACGGTGAGGTTGGCACTGTAGCGGATACCGTGCTTAATCAGGCAACAATCTCAGCAACTTAGCATCGTTACCATCTTCTAATAGCCACACTTCTCCATCTACCGCCAGTACACTGCGAATACGCGCACCCATATCATAGCGATAACGCTCGCTAGGTATATTAGATTTATTACTTGAGCCTAAATCAACCACTATCAACGCTTTAGACGATAGTCCACTGATAAGCGCATCTCCTTGCCATGCCGGAAAGTCTTTATGGCTACCCGATGAATATATACTCATAGATGACGGTGATATTACCGGCGTCCAAGTAATCTTGGGTGCTATAAAATCAGGACGAGTATCGTGATCGGGGATATCAGTGCCTGAATAATTGCGTCCGTTAGACACAATAGGCCAACCATAATTGCTACCTTGTTCAATCAGGTTGAACTCATCTCCGCCTTTTGGACCCATCTCATGTGCCCAAAGTTTGCCTGTTTTATCAAACGTCATACCCAGTACATTGCGATGGCCTGTCGTCCAAAACTGTGCGGAGATATCACTAGAGTTAGTAGCAAATGGATTATCTGATGGCACAGTACCATCAGGATTCAGCCGTATTATTTTGCCCAAGTTGACGGTCATGTCTTGCGCGGGGTCTTTTTTCTGACGCTCGCCTGAGCTGATATATAAATAACGCCCGTCAGGGGAGAATAGTAAACGGTGGCTATAATGCCCTTGCCCTTTAACTTTCGGGGTTTGCTGCCAAATAGGGCTAATGGCTTGCAAGCTTGGCATCTTGCTATTCAATCCCGTCAATTGGGCTTTAATAACTTTAGCCCCAAAGGTGTTATCTTCAGAGCCTATACCGGCTTCAATATAGCTTAAATAGACCCTATTGGTGGTTGCAAAGTCTGGCGCAACAACGATATCCCCCAATCCGCCTTGCCCCCCATAAGCGACTTTAGGCACACCGCCTACTGCCGTCTTAACTCCTGTCCTAGCATCAACAACGAATAACTCCCCTGTTTTTTGAGTAACCAGCAGTTTGAGCGGCTCAGCGCTACTATCATTATCATTTTTGGGTAGCGCGGTCATCGCCCATGGCTCATCAAAGCTAGCGACGGCTTGGGTCGTAAAAGTAGGTTTATTATTACGCGTTTGCTCGTCGGATATAGGATCGTCAGATGTATGAATGTTATTGGCTGGTTTACTATCAGTCACTTCTACCTTTGCTGTATCTGTGTTCACAGTTGATGGGTTAGAGCAGGCAGAGGTGCTAAATAGTAATGCCATCATGCTCAAAACGGCGCTTGTACGTTTGGTATTGATTAACATAATTTTCTTTACCCCCAACAGTATTGTTTATAACTTAGTATTATTTATAACATAGTGGAAGCGCTTAGGAGGTAAAAATAATAGTTAAGCGATAAACAAATAAAACCCCACACTTGCTAAGACAGATGCGGGGTTAGTTTATCATTAGAACTTTATTTTCAAGTAATTAGAGCCTTATTATTAAATAATAGAAGACTTGCTCTTAACTCATTTTTAGCTTATCAAAAGTCAGCTTATCATCAGCACCGACATCGACCTTGATGATGTCTCCTGCCACAAAATCACCAGCCAGCAACTTCAATGATAACGGATTTTCGATCTCTTGTTGAATAGCACGTTTTAGCGGGCGTGCACCATAGACAGGATCGTATCCTACCGCGACCAATTGATTCATCGCCGCATCGGACAGAGCAATATCCAGCTCGCGCTCTTGTAAACGGTCACGCAAACGATCCATCTGGATATCAGCAATACCCGCCATTTGCTCTTGACCGAGCGCATGGAATACCACAATCTCATCAATACGGTTGACGAACTCCGGACGGAAATGCTCACCGACTGAATCCATAACTTCCGCTTTGATATCATCGTAGCTCTCGCCAACCATCTCTTGGATTTTGTGCGAGCCTAAGTTACTGGTCATGATAATTACGGTATTTTTGAAATCTACCACCCGACCTTGCGAATCGGTCAAGCGACCATCATCCAATACTTGCAATAAGATATTGAACACATCGGGATGCGCTTTTTCTACTTCATCAAATAGCACAACGCTATAAGGCTTGCGGCGTATTGCTTCAGTCAATGCACCACCTTCTTCGTAGCCAACATAACCTGGAGGCGCGCCCACCAAGCGACTGACGCTGTGTTTTTCCATGTATTCACTCATATCAATCCGTATCAACGAATCTTCAGAGTCGAACAAGAAGTTTGCCAAAGATTTGGTTAGCTCGGTTTTGCCGACCCCCGTTGGCCCTAGGAATAAGAACGATCCTGAAGGACGATTGGGATCGGACAAGCCTGCCCGACTACGACGCACCGCATTAGCTACTGCTTCTACCGCTTCATCTTGACCGATAACGCGCTCATGGAGCTTATCTTCCATCGCTATCAGCTTATCGCGCTCGCCTTGCATCATTTTATTAACCGGAATACCGGTTGCTGCACTGACCACTTCAGCAATCTCATTGTCCGTGACTTTGTTACGCAGCAACTTAATATTTGGCGCATCAGCCTGCTCTTTTTGCTCAGCAAGATCCGACTCATGAATACGGCGCTCAAGCTGCGGAATAGTCTCATATTGCAGCTTTGACATTGCTTCATAGTCGCTTTCGCGGCTGGCTTTATCATAAGCCGTACGCGTTTTGTCTAGCTCGTCTTTGAGCTGTTGACTGCCTTTTACTAGTGCTTTTTCCGCTTGCCAGATTTCATTGAGATCTGCATATTCTTTTTCTAATTCTTCGATTTGCGCATTTAAGGCTTTACGCTCAGCTACCGCACCAGCATCTTCTTCGTTTTTAAGCACTTCACGCTGCATTTTTAATTGAATCAGACGGCTATCAAGCTTACCTAAGGATTCAGGTTTACTGTCCATCTCCATCCGTAGGCGACTTGCAGCCTCATCGATTAAGTCAATCGCTTTATCAGGAAGCTTACGGTCAGTGATATAGCGATGACTCATGCGCGCAGCGGCAATGATGGCGCTGTCTTGAATATCAACGCCATGATGTAGCTCATAACGCTCTTTGAGACCACGCAAAATCGCAATGGTATCTTCAACCGTTGGTTCATCGACCAATACCTTTTGGAAACGGCGCTCAAGGGCGGCATCTTTTTCGATATATTTACGATATTCATCTAAGGTGGTCGCGCCAACGCAGTGCAATTCACCGCGCGCAAGAGCAGGTTTGAGCATATTACCGGCATCCATCGCGCCGTCCGCTTTACCTGCTCCAACCAAGGTATGCAGCTCATCAATAAACAAGATGACATTGCCTTCTTGCTTCGATAAGTCACTAAGCACACTTTTCAGGCGTTCTTCAAACTCGCCACGGAACTTCGCCCCTGCAATCAGTGAGCCTAAATCTAAGGACAATACTTCTTTATGACGCAGACCTTCTGGCACATCGCCATTGATGATTTTTTGCGCTAACCCTTCGACAATCGCGGTTTTACCAACACCCGGCTCGCCAATCAGTACTGGGTTATTCTTGGTACGGCGCGATAGCACTTGAATAGTACGGCGTATCTCTTCATCACGGCCAATTACTGGATCAAGCTTGCCGAGTTCCGCCTGTTCAGTGAGATTGATCGTATATTTATTTAACGCATCACGCTGATCTTCCGCGTTTTGGTTATTAACCGTTTCATCACCGCGTAGCTGTTCAATCACTGTTTTTAATTTAGCTGCTGTAACCCCGGCACTTTCAAATATTTTTTTGGTTTCACCTTGCTCAGCTAACGCTAAAATCACCCATTCAGTCGCGATAAAATCATCGCCTTCTTTTTGTGCTTGGCGATCGGCCAGGTTTAATATTTTTACTGAATTTGGATTTAGGTTTACATCGCCCGTTGGCTCAGAAATAGTTGCTTGATTATCGAGCGCTTTCGCAACACCGTTTTTTATTGCTGGAATAGACGCACCGGCTTGCTGACAGATCGACAAGTTAGCCTCATCTTGTAGCAAAATCGCAAGCAAATGTACCGGATCTATACCAGTATGATCGCGCCCTAATGCCAAACTTTGTGCTTCTTGAATAGCGGTTTGCAGTTTTTGCGTGAATTTCTCGAATCTCATCATCATATCCTTTCATAATTAGTATGGATTAATCTATTGAGTAGCGGGTTTTATAAGTATTTGCAGATACCGCTTACCGTTAGTTGTTATTGATATGTGGGAAGTTGAGTAAGATTTCAACTGATAAATGAGTCGTACTGATAATAAATACTTACTTATTAGGGCGTGTTGAACATTCGACCATAGCACTGACAGCGACTATTTTTTAGTCGATTCAAGATTAAAAATATCTAGTTTAGTCATTCTAAGCGGATAGTTTTAATGAAGTAGCGGCAAAAAAGAGTCCTGTCCCTTCGGGCTGATGCTAAAACTGCCCCATACTGTGTAGCAAATCTAGCTAAGGCATCTGCATTATCGTCAATTTGCCTCTTGTCTGGAACACTTTTAGCTATCAGCAGTGCTTATTTGTGAATGTTCAACACGCCCTAGTATAAGTAGAAAATATAATTAAATTACTAGGTACTAATTATAAGCCTACTATACATTATTCGATGATTTCAATCGCTGTGCCAATCTCTACCGCCTCCATAATCTGATCCATCTCATCGTTGGTAACGGCGATACAACCGTCAGTCCAAGTGCGTTGTTGGGTAACCGATGCGAGATGACCAAAGCCATTCTTCTGTCCATGAATCATAATATCACCGCCTGGACTGACACCCAGCTTTTTAGCGTGCACCTTATCAGCTGCGTTAGAATAACTGATATGAATAGAGCGATAAAATTTGGATTTCTCGTTTTTATAATCTAGCTTATAAGAACCTACTGGCGTGCGCTCGTCACCTTGTTGTTGCTTATGACCTGCCGGGCTATCCCCTAGTGCAATATGATAAGAGGTAATCATCTTATCATTGCTTAATAACTGCAGAGTACGTTTGGACTTATCGACAAAAACTTTATCAATAACCACATTATTAGGAATAGTCTGCGCATTATTGGCGGCGTTTTTTGTATTTGAAGGGGATTTTTTCACATAAGCTATTGCCGTTGTACTAACGACTGCGCTAACAACCAGCCCAATGGACATCATTAGCCAATGGAAATTCTTACCGGCGCTGGGACGGAAAAACAACATAGGCTTTGATCCTTGTGACTGACTTTTGAAGGGAGTTAGCTTTATATCGTTGAAACCAGATAACTAAAATATTAAAAAGACTCTGTTACGGTACAAATAGCACGGTGACAGAGTCTAAGGTTAGTATCTATTTATCTAGATTAGCCTAAACCATACGAATAGCACCATCTAAACGAATTACTTCACCGTTCAAGTAGCTGTTATCGATAATATGGGTCACCAATTTAGCAAACTCACTGGGTTCGCCTAAACGCTTAGGGTAAGGTACACCGGCTTCTAACTGCTCGCGTGCTTTTTCAGGAATACTTTCCATCATTGGAGTGGCAAAGACCCCCGGTGCAATAGTCATAACCCGAATACCATGACGTGCCAGCTCGCGCGCTAATGGTAGCATCAGTCCTACCACACCAGCTTTTGAAGACGCATAACTGGCCTGGCCTACTTGGCCATCAAAGGCAGCAATAGAAGCGGTATTAATAATGATACCTTGATCGGTATTCTTCTCTGTATCGCCAGCCTCTTTTGCCGCAGCAACTCGGCGTGCGATACTGGCAGCAACTAAGCGGGCGACGTTAAAAGAGCCAACAAGGTTAATATTGACCCCGCGACTAAAGGCATCTAGGTCAGCCGGATTGTTATCACGATCTAGCAGCTTCTGTACCACAGCAATACCTGCGCAGTTAATGGACCCTTGTAAGCCACCAAAGGCTTGCTCTGCTAAGCTGACGGCAGCTTGTACTTCTTCGCCACTGGTAACATCACAGCGGATAAAGCGTACGTTATCTCCTAACTCGTCTACCAATGCTTGCCCAGCTGATTGGTTTAGATCAGCGATGACCACATTGCCACCCTGTTCATTGATACCACGAGCAACTGCTTCGCCCAATCCTGACGCGCCGCCAGTTACCAAAAAGCTGTTTTTTTGAATTTGCATGAATTTTCCTTAACTGTTTATTATTTGATATTCTAATTGTCAGTCTATTTTAAATAGCTTTGTTATAGAAATCTCTATTTTAAAGAAATGCTACTTATCACACAACCTATTTACTCAGCAGATAAACTACGTAGCAAAAAGCGCTGAATTTTACCACTTGGGGTTTTTGGTAGCTCTTTAATAAACTCAACTTCACGTGGATAAGCATGCGTTGATAAACGCTCACGCACCAAGTTTTTGATTTGCTGAGCGATTTCTTCACTACCTTCAATACCGTCTTTGAGCACCACATAAGATTTAATCGTATGCCCACGTACCTCATCAGGTACGCCTACGGCAGCGGACTCTGCAACCGCTTCATGTTCTAATACTGTATTTTCGACATCGGTAGGTCCAACACGGTAACCGGCAGTCGTAATAATGTCATCATCGCGCCCTGAGAACCAGTAGCTGCCATCATGGTGACGCTCAACCACGTCTCCGGTCAGATAATAATCATCGGAGAAGGCCTGTTTTTCATTCCAGCTATAGCCACGGAAATAAAATGCTGGCGACTGACTGACTACTACGGCCAGTTGCCCTTGCTCGCCATCAGGTAATACTTGCATGTCATCATCTAATATCACTAGCGTATGTCCCGGCAGCGCCATCCCCATAGAGCCTACAGGTTTTTTATGCTCTAGCCCATGATGCTCACAGCAAGTCATGCCGGTCTCTGTCTGTCCATACTGATCACAGACCTTACAACCCAAATGACTCTCAACCCAGCCGACGACTTCAGTATTCAACGTCTCCCCTGCTGAGTTGGCGCAGCGCAAGGATAATTTCTCAGTGTCGTTTTCTGCGAGTTCTTTAAAGACGCCGCTGGATTTCATCATTCGAAAGGCAGTTGGTGAGGAGGCAAGATTGGTAATCTTATGACGAACCATAAAGTCACGGGTATTAGTCGCATCAAAGCCAGCTTCATTAAAGTAAGTGGTCATACCCAGTAACAGTGGGCCTGTGATGGCGTAATAGAGACCATACGCCCAGCCGGGATCGGCCATATTCCAATAGTTATCGGTATCACGTAAATCAATCGCATAACGCATGTATAAGTAGAATGCTGGCAAAGCTGCTAAAGGTACACTCACGCCTTTAGATTTGCCTACCGTCCCTGAGGTAAACATCTGAAGAAAAGACGCATCAGTATCTACCAATACTGGTTCTATAGTTTTTGGCTGCGTCGCCATCATCTCAGTATAATTATCATCACCCCAAGTCTGGCTATCGGCTTCGCTACCAACCATTACCATAGTGGTCTGCTGCGCTAAATCTTTAAACTTGCTACGATTTTCTTGATTGGTAAAGACCACTTTAGTCTCTGCTTTATCCATTCGGTATTTGATAGAATCATAACCAAAAGCGGTAAATAGTGGCTGATATATCGCGCCAAGTCGCCAAGTCGCTAGTACAACCACTAGTAGCTCAGGCGTTCTGGGCAGCATAGTCGCCACCCGATCTCCGGCTTGCACGCCATAAGACTGTAATAAATTAGCCACTTGCGCGCTAGCATTATCCAGCTCACCGAAGCTCATACGTGTGGTTTTGCCGGCGGTGTCTTCGTGCACTAAGGCAATATTATCTGCGCGCCCATCACGTACGTGACGACCACAGCAAGCCATATAAGCATTGAGTCGATCATCTGGATGGGCACCAAAGATTTCATCTAATAACGAATCCATATCGAAGTTATTATAATAATCCGCATAGCTTATTGGTTTTTTTGAGGTGTGGGTAGTAGATAAGGTTGAAGGTGTCATGAGCTAATCCTTTAGCAATAAAGTTTGAACTGGTAAGGGAGAACAGTCATAAAGATAGGTTATACCATATATAGCATATTGGCATATCTTATTTAAACTTACTTATTAATAACGTAGTTTAATCGTTATTTCAATACATAACGTATCATTTTTAAGGTTAGTAATGCAATAGTGGTTCAACTATAAGCTATTATTGTAACGCGCTTAAGAATCCTAGTAAGGCTTTTTCTTCGCAGCGTTGATGTTTTTTAGTGCGGCCACGACGGGCTTGTTTATAATTTTCAAAGAAATGACCGGCCAAGAATTGCTCAATAATGACCGGATGAATATAAGAAGTTCGGCAAACACTCGGCGTATTGCCCAGCTCATCCGCGACGTTTTTTACCATTTCTGTGACCAATGTCTGACGAGCGCGACTGTCTGGTTCGCTCGCTAATAGCTCATCCCCTTCTAACCCTGTCATCTCATCATATAAATAGCTGGCCGCCAACACACTTGCCATCCATGTGCGAAAGTCCTTAGCACTATACTTATCATTACTGTCGCAGGTATGTTCACGCAGATAGTTATTGATATCGGTGCTATCCACCACTTATTTGTCACCATACTCATCTAAATATTTAAAAACCTGATAGCCAGGTAACTCAGAACAGGCTTGTACAATGTCAATTAAGCGCTCGTCTTGCAATTCAATATGATGAGATTTGGCACTTTTACCGACAAAGTCAAAGGCTAACCCATGATCCGTCTCGCTGACATGCTTACTTCGTAAGGTGCTGATCCCATAACTTTTGTTGAGCTTAGCGTAGCGACTGTTGCCCACGCGAATCAAGGTGGTCTCTAGTAATTTGACCACGGCCGCTAACACATTAGCACGCGATAAAGGGGCAGCGTCTAAATCCTGCTCAATCTGCGCGCGCAAAGCGGGTAGCGCCTCTGCAAAGCCTATCATGGCATCAAACTTGGCTTGGTCACGTACCGTATCCCATAGCGGATGATATAAATACTGCTTACGTACCTTGTCATCACGGCCAGTAGATTGCAAATGACCGTTATCATCGATGCAAATCCATACCTCTGACCACATCGGCGGAATCACTAACGCATCAAAACGCTGACGTAAGGCTCTATCTTTGACCGTCTTGCCAGCAGCATCGCGATAAGTAAAGCCGCGTCCATGTCGACGACGCTCATAACCAGGCTCATCATCTCTGACGTAGCGTAGATTGGCAAGGCGAGCTAAGTGCTCATAGTCATGGCGCACATCTTCGCTAACAGAATTAGGTGGTTTAGATTTGGAAGAGGTTGGAGTATCCATTTGCTTAGCCATAAAATAATGCGCCTTTATTTGATAGTTTCTGATAATTGCCGTAAAGACTGTGTCTCCTGCCTTATCATAAATAAACACTGCTATTTTATTGGCATACTCAAGAAAGTAATGCAGCAGCTCGCATACTTTATGACACGCTGGCGACCAAGACCGATAGGGTGCAATACCGGAAGAACTTATAATTTAGAGTCCTTGTATATAGAATTCAGATTATAACAGCCATAAAAAAACGCCAAGCGCAGAACGTTTGGCGTTAATAGTTATAAAACAGTCTTACTTTAAGAAACTTCTATTTACCATAAACACATAAGTAAGCCGTTTCGACTTCAACTTTAACATTGAACTTCTTATTGGCTTCAACGGTAAACTGTTGACCAGCATCAAAGGTTTGCCACTCATCGCTCTCTGGCAGCTTAACCGTCAATGCACCACTAACCACACTCATGGTCTCAAATTCACTGGTACCAAATTCATACTCACCAATGGACATAACGCCAACGGTGGCAGGCTTAGTTGCGGTTTGAAAGGCAATAGAAGTTACTTTGTCATCAAAATAATTATTAACGCTTGGCATAATTTTTCCTTAAGTAGTTTTGATTAATTTTAAAAAATTTATTTCAATATTCATAGCCCAGCTTTTAAACTCGCTTCAATAAACTGGTCGAGGTCACCGTCTAATACTGCGCCCGTATTAAAGGTCTCAACGCCGGTACGCAAATCTTTGATCCGCGAATCATCAAGCACGTATGAGCGAATTTGACTGCCCCAACCGACATCGGACTTACCCTCTTCGACCGCTTGCTGCTTTTCCATGCGCTTTTGCATTTCTAACTCATAGAGTTTAGCACGTAGCATTTTCATCGCCGTCGCCTTGTTACCATGCTGGCTACGCTCGTTTTGACAGGTAACGACGACACCAGTAGGCTCATGAGTAATACGCACGGCGGAATCGGTAGTATTCACATGCTGACCGCCTGCGCCGGATGAGCGGTAAGTGTCTATACGCAAATCTGCTGGGTTGACGTCGATATCGATATCATCATCAATCTCAGGTGACACAAAGATAGCGGCAAACGAGGTATGACGACCATTATTACTATCAAATGGCGATTTACGAACCAATCGATGCACCCCAATTTCAGTACGTAGCCAGCCAAAGGCATAATCGCCTTTAATGGCGATGGTCGCCGACTTAATACCAGCCACCCCACCTGAGGATACTTCAATCACATCAACTTTAAAGTCATGCGCTTCCGCCCAGCGCGTATACATACGCAATAGCATCTCTGCCCAATCTTGCGCTTCGGTGCCGCCACTGCCCGACTGCACATCCAAGTAGCAATTATTGGGATCCATCTCTCCGCTAAACATGCGACGGAACTCTAAATCCGCCACGCGCTTCTCAGCAATATCGAGTTCTGCTTGTACGTCTGCTAGCAACGATTCATCATCCGCCTCTACCGCTAGCTCCAACATGGCTGTCGCGTCTTCTAATATGGTTTCCAGTGACACTACCACGTCAATCACACCATCAAGATAGCTTTTTTCTTTATTAATCTTAGTCGCACGCTCAGGGTCATTCCATAGCTCGGGATTCTCTAATTCTAAATTGACTTCTTCTAAGCGTTCTTGCTTGCCATCAAAGTCAAAGATACCTCCGCAAATCCTGTCCACGCTCGGCGAGGTCTTTGATTGTTTCTTGGTACTGGTTGATTTCCATAAATTTTCCTAGGTTAATGAAAGGTATAAGTTACCGTTAATATTGAATCAAATAGCTACGTTATTATTCACGTAAGACTATTAAAATAAACTAAATTGACCAATCTTCTACTGCCCAGCGATGCGCCAAAGCGTGAGCATGTAAGGCATCATCAGGTGACACACAAATCGCCACATCCGCCCATTCAAGTAGCGGAATATCATTCTTAGAGTCCGAATAAGCATAAGTTTTGTCAAAATTAATACCGGCTACTTGCTGCTTATTAATCCATTTATCTAAATGATAGATTTTACCTTCTTTAAAGTTAGGCTTATCGGTTAATTTTCCGGTATAACGCTCATCTTTAATCTCAAGAGGTGTGGCTAAGACATTGGCCTCTTCCACACCGAAACGCTTAGCAATAGCGGATACCACAAAGTCATTGGTTGCAGAGATAATCACCACATCGTGACCCTGCTCAATGTGCTGACACAATACTTCTATTGCTTTTGGCCGGATATGCGGCTCAATCTCAACCTTAATATAATCTTCACGCAACTCATGAAGACGATCTAACGGCAGCGTGGTCAAAAACTGTGCTACAAACTCATTGTACTCTGTCGCATCCAGCGTGCCTTCGATATACTGCTCATAAAAATCTTGGTTGGCTGTCCGATACTGTGCCTCATCCACCAGCCCGTTATTAACGATATATTCGCCCCACAGATAATCGCTATCGACATCGAGCAAGGTATGGTCTAAATCAAACAGCGCTAAGATGCGCGGCTCATTTTTTGCGTTAGCAGCTGGTGTGGCAGTATTGGTAGCAATAATGGGACTGGTGGCAGACGTACTCATATGGCAAATCTCGTTGATGATTAATGATAAGAGTTATAACTGTTAAAGCGAATTTACTCAGGTTGCTCAACTTCTTTAAGTCCATTTTTGAACTTTTGGCATCGGGCAGCGTAATGTAGGGCAGATTCTTTGATCATACCTGCTTGCTCATCGGTCAAGATTTTAACCACTTTTGCAGGTGCACCCATTACCAGTGAATTATCTGGAATTTCTTTGCCTTCAGTAACCAAGGCTTTAGCACCGATGATGCAATTTTTGCCGATTTTAGCATTGTTTAGCACCACCGCCCCAATACCAATCAAGCTATTGTCACCGACTTCGCAGCCGTGCAGCATCGCTAGATGACCAATAGTGACATGATTGCCAATTTTGACTTCGATACCTTCATCGGTATGAATGACGCTGTTTTCTTGCACGTTACTGTAGTCACCAATATGGATACGCTCATTGTCACCGCGAATCACCGCGCCAAACCAAACGCTGGCTTGATGGCCTAAATAAACATCTCCGATAACGCGCGCTGTGTCGGCAACCCAACCGTTAAAAGGGACGGCAAACTCAGGTACTTTGTCTAAATATTGATAAATCATGGTCTGTCCTTAGTAGTTATTATAGTCAGAACTAAATAAAACGGATACACACATGGTTTTGGATAACTGGCAAAAATTTTTCTAGCTTGCTGTGTGACTGCATCACTTTTCGAGCCTTCGAAAATTTCTTCCAGCTATCCTGTATCTGTTTTAAAGCGGCTTAGCTATAGTAGCTCGTGATAAATAGCGATCAAGTTATTATGAGTAATTTTTAATAAAAGATAATCCGTTATAAAGAATAGTATAGACTTTATAGTACAATCGTCCCAAATATAACTGTCCTTAGGAATAAAGCGATGATCGGCAAAAAATACGCACCTATACTGTTATTGTCGAGTAGCCTGGTTGTGGCTAGCCCTAGTTATGCAGCCAATACCTCTGGTATTGAAAAAGCAGGCGATATTATTGCAATAGCGATACCCGCCATTGCTTACGGTAGCACATATTATAAGGATGATAAATCTGGGCGTCAGCAATTTTATCAAGCGTTCGGCACTAATCTTGCGGTGACCTATGGGCTAAAAGCTATTATTAATAAGGAACGGCCCAATGGTAGCGATGATAAATCTTTTCCATCAAGCCATACCTCGGTCGCCTTTCAAGGTGCCAGCTTTATTCACAAACGCTATGGCTTAGAATATAGTATTCCTGCTTATATTGGCGCAGGCTTTGTGGCCTATAGCCGCTTAGAGGCCGACGAGCATGATGCGGTCGATGTGTTGGCTGGGGCAGCATTGGGTATCGCCAGCAGTATGTATTTAACCAAAAATTATAATGATCAATTGTACATCGCACCTTCATTAGCGCCAGACTATTATGGTCTAACGGTGCATTATCAATTTAAGTAGTTCAGCTTTAGTGGCTTAACTTTAGTGATTTAATTTTAGCGCCTTGATTTTAGGGGCTTAAACATAATTAAGCCCACTCTTAATTTTAAATACTTGTTACTATCTTCTGATTCATGGCCGTCAACTTCAAAAAATCGGCTGGCTATTTGGGCACTTATTATATATAATGCCCAAAATCTGTGCCTAAGCGAGCGGACATGATGCGATTTACTCATTCACTATCTTGTGGGTTTTGTAGTTCTCATTGATAATGTCTTCTCGCTTTTTTGTGGAAAAAATTTGCCTCTAACCCTTTTTTTATTCTTATTTAGTAGCAGTTATAAGGGTATGAATAGCGATTATAGACGACTATTTTAATCAACAAAGCATCGTGGCACTCATCAAACACAGCGGAGGCAACCCTTGAATTCATCGGTAGAAGTACAAGCAATTTTGGCACTAGCAGACGGTACGATTTTTCGCGGTGTGAGTATCGGTAGTGAAGGTCATCGTGTTGGTGAGGTGGTATTTAATACAGCCATGACAGGCTATCAAGAGATCCTCACTGACCCCAGCTACGCGCGTCAATTGGTTACCTTAACCTACCCGCACATCGGTAACACTGGCACTAATAGCGAGGACATGGAGTCTGGTAACGGTCATGAAATTTGGGCAGAAGGCCTAATCATTCGTGATTCAACTATGGTCACCTCTAGCTTCCGTAACTCTGAATCACTTACCGACTATTTACAACGCCACGATACGGTCGCTATCGCTGAGATTGATACTCGCCAGCTCACCCGTTTACTACGTGACAAAGGGGCACAGCACGGCTGTATCATGACCGCCTCTAATGGCGAGACCATTAGCACTGATGACGAGCAGCAAGCCATTAAATTGGCGCAAGAGTTTTCTGGCTTGGTCGGAATGGATTTGGCAAAAGAATGCTGTAATCCTGACGGTTTTGAATGGACAGCAGGTACTTGGGAGTTGTCAGATACCCTACTTAACCGTGATGTAGTCGGTAGCCATGATAGCGGTACCGGTGGTTTTTTCAAACAGATCGGCACTCATATTGAAGCAAAATATAACGTGGTCGCTTATGACTTTGGTAGCAAAACCAATATCCTACGCATGCTGGTTGACCGTGGTTGCTATGTGACCGTGGTCCCTGCACAAACGCCTATCGCAGACGTACTAGCAATGAATCCAGACGGTATTTTCTTATCGAATGGTCCTGGTGACCCAGCGGCTTGTGACTACGCTATTGATAGCGTCCGTCATATTATTGAACAGACTGACATTCCAACCTTTGGTATTTGTTTGGGTCATCAACTGATTGGTCTTGCCAGTGGCGCGAATACCATTAAAATGAAGACTGGACATCACGGTGCGAACCATCCCGTACAAGATTTAGCGACTGGTACAGTGATGATTACCAGCCAAAATCATGGTTTTGCAGTTGATGAAGATACCTTGCCTGATAATGTAAAAGCCACCCATCGCTCATTATTCGATGGCACTAACCAAGGTATTGAGCTGACTAACAAGCCTGTATTTAGCTTCCAAGGTCATCCTGAGGCCAGCCCAGGTCCACATGATTGTGCGCCCTTGTTTGATAAGTTTGCTGAGATGATGGAAAAGGCTAAAACTGCACAAGCTTAATTTAATATAAACAACATCAACCACCCTACTCTTAACTAGCAGAAATCATTGATGTAGGCTGAGGCTTTAGCCCAGCATTTTTGGTAAGTTATTACGATTAGCTTGGCTATAAAAGCACTAGCCTACCGCCTATATTAAGTTGAGAATCAGGTATCAACCATTAATAAATAGACAAGGCGCTAAGAGCAATTAGTGCGCCTAAAGTCGCAATAAATAAAAAGTCAAAGTACACCTCAATTAAAATATCACTTAAACGAAGGTAGCCCTAATTATGCCAAAACGTACCGACATAAAAAGCATTCTTATCATTGGCGCAGGCCCTATCGTCATCGGGCAAGCGTGCGAATTTGACTACTCAGGTGCACAGGCGTGTAAAGCGCTGAAAGAAGAGGGCTACCGCGTCATTTTGGTTAACTCAAACCCTGCAACCATCATGACTGACCCAGCCATGGCCGATGCCACTTATATTGAACCAATTACTTGGCAAACGGTTGAGCAAATCATTGCTAAAGAACGTCCTGATGCCATCTTGCCAACGATGGGCGGCCAAACCGCGCTGAACTGTGCATTAGAATTAGACAAGCATGGTGTACTAACCAAATACAATTGCGAGCTGATTGGCGCAACCAAAGACTCAATTGAGATGGCAGAAGACCGCAACTTATTTGATAAAGCGATGAAGCGTATTGGCCTTGAATGTCCACGTGCTGAAACCGCTGAAACCATGGAAGAAGCTTTTGCCACCCAAGAAAAAATGGGCTATCCCTGTATCATTCGTCCGTCATTTACTATGGGTGGCTCAGGTGGTGGTATCGCTTATAACCGCGATGAATTCATCGAGGTTTGTGAGCGCGGTTTTGATTTATCTCCAAATCATCAGCTACTCATTGATGAGTCCTTGATTGGTTGGAAAGAGTACGAGACAGAGGTCGTACGTGATAAAAACGACAATTGCATCATCGTCTGTACGATTGAAAACTTTGATCCAATGGGCGTCCATACAGGTGATTCAATCACGGTCGCGCCAGCACAAACCTTGACCGATAAAGAATACCAAATCATGCGTAACGCCTCGCTCGCAGTATTGCGTGAAATTGGGGTTGAAACGGGCGGCTCCAATGTGCAGTTCGGTATCAACCCTGAAACCGGTCGTATGGTCGTTATCGAGATGAACCCACGGGTGTCACGTTCATCAGCGCTTGCTTCAAAAGCGACTGGCTTCCCCATTGCCAAAATCGCAGCCAAACTGGCCGTCGGCTATACGCTCGATGAATTGCAAAATGACATTACTGGTGGCAAAACCCCGGCCAGCTTCGAGCCTGCGCTCGATTATGTGGTCACTAAGATTCCACGTTTTAACTTCGAGAAGTTCCCACAAGCGGATAATATCTTATCGACCCAAATGAAGTCGGTTGGTGAAGTGATGGCTATCGGCCGTAACTTTCAAGAGTCGATGCAAAAAGCCCTACGCGGGTTAGAGACAGGCGCAGATGGTTTTGATGAGCAAATCGACTTTGCTGCCATAAAGGAAGGAACGCTTAGCGCTGATAAAGCACGCTCTGAGATTACCAATCGTTTGACCATTCCAACTCCTGAACGCATTTTTTATATCGCTGATGCTTTCCGTATTGGTATGAGCGTTGACGACGTCTTTAAATTTACCAATATCGACCCGTGGTTCTTGGTGCAGATTGAAGATATCGTCAAAACTGAAGCCGCCGTTAAAACGCTAGGCTTCGGTGGTCTAACTGAGAAAAACTTACGTAGTTTTAAGCGTAAAGGGTTATCAGACTTACGTTTGGCCAAACTGCTGGGTATATCACAAAAGCAACTGCGCACCAAACGTTGGGACTTGGGCATTTATCCAGTCTATAAGCGCGTAGATACTTGTGCGGCAGAATTTGAGACCAGCACCGCTTACATGTACTCTACTTATGATAGCGAGTGTGAATCGAATCCGACTGACAAGAAAAAAATTATGGTTATCGGTAGCGGTCCGAACCGTATCGGCCAAGGTATCGAGTTTGACTATTGCTGTGTCCATGCCGCGCTAGCAATGCGCGAAGATGGCTATGAGACCATCATGGTCAACTGTAACCCTGAAACGGTTTCAACTGACTATGACATCTCAGATCGCCTGTATTTTGAGCCGATTACTCTAGAAGATGTACTAGAGATTGTACGGATTGAGCAACCTGATGGCGTTATCGTGCAGTTCGGTGGACAAACACCACTAAAACTTGCCCGCACCCTTGAAGCCGCTGGCGTCAAAATCATCGGTACTAGTCCTGATGCGATTGACCGTGCTGAAGACCGTGAACGCTTCCAACATATGATTCAACAGTTGAATCTTATTCAGCCGACCAACGCCCTCGCAACCAGTTTAGAAGATGGTTTGGTAAAAGCCAAAGACGTTGGTTATCCATTGGTTGTGCGTCCCTCTTATGTTCTCGGTGGTCGCGCCATGGAAATCGTTTATAACGAAGACGAGTTAAAACATTACCTACGCACCGCAGTACAAGCTTCCAATGAAGCACCGGTATTGCTCGATCGCTTTTTAGATGATGCGATCGAAGTTGATGTTGATTGTATCTGCGACGGCACTGATGTGGTCATTGGCGGTATCATGCAGCATATCGAGCAGGCTGGCGTGCACTCAGGTGACTCAGCGTGTTCATTACCGCCCTACTCATTATCAGATGAATTATGTGATGTCATGCGCGCCCAAACTGTTGCCATGGCTAAAGAGCTTGGCGTCATTGGACTTATGAACGTTCAGTTTGCGGTCAAAGGTGAAACCGTTTATATCTTAGAAGTCAATCCACGTGCTGCGCGTACCGTGCCTTTTGTCTCTAAATGTATCGGTGCCTCTTTGGCAAAAGTTGCCGCACGCTGTATGGCTGGCACTTCATTGAAAGACCAAGGCTTTACCAAAGAGATTAAACCGACCTTCTTTGCAGTCAAAGAAGCAGTCTTCCCGTTTGCTAAATTCCCTGGCGTCGATCCTATCTTGAGCCCTGAGATGAAATCAACTGGTGAAGTGATGGGTGTGGGTAAAACCTTCGGCGAAGCCTTTTACAAAGCCGTTATCGGTAGTAATGAGCGTCTGCCTGGCTTACCGACTGAAGGCGAAACCAAAACCGTCTTTATCTCAGTTCGTGACAGCGACAAAGCGCAAATCGCTCCTATCGCTCGTCAGCTGATAGACTTTGGTTTTAACATTGTGGCCACTACCGGTACCCAAAAAGTACTTGCTGACAACGGTATTGAGTGTAAAAAAATCAACAAGGTCACCGAAGGACGTCCACATATCGTTGATGCCTTAAAAAACGGTAAAATTGATTTAATTATTAATACCACCGAAGGCAAGCAAGCGCAAGAGGATTCATTCTCTATCCGCCGTAGCGCGCTACAAGGTAAAGTGTTCTACGTGACTACTTTAGGGGCAGCCGACGCGGTTTGTAAATCTTATGCTATCGACTTGCCATTTGAAGTCTATAAACTACAAGATTTGCATGAGCAAGCAAAGACAGTTGACGTGGCTGAATAAATTCAGTAAATTAAGCATAACCGTAAGGCTTGCTGAGAGTCTTACTGAATACTGATTACTCGTTTTAAAATAAATGTACTAAATTTAAAAAGCGATGTTTTTAATAAAGTGATAAATACAAAAAGCATAGTGGCTTACCCGCGACTATGCTTTTTAGTACTCAAGCTTAATGCTACCCTTTTTATATTTCAAACCCATTATAATAACGCCAACACCATCTCATTATGAGGTGGTGTGATGTTATTGGTTTAAGGAAAAAATATGCAACGTTATCCTATGACTCCGCAAGGACATGCAGCCTTAGAAGCCGAGTTAAAACAGTTAAAAAATATCGATCGCCCTCGTATCACCGCCTCTATTGCTGAAGCGCGTGAACATGGTGACCTCAAAGAAAACGCTGAATATCACGCCGCCCGTGAGCAGCAAGGATTCTGTGAAGCGCGTATCCGCGATATCGAAGCCAAACTTGGCGGCGCCCAAGTAATAGATATCTCCACCTTACCGAAAGAAGGTCGGATAGTATTTGGCGTGACTGTGGTCATTGAAAATATGGATACCGAAGAAGAAAAGCGCTATCAAATCGTAGGTGATGACGAGGCGGATTTTAAAGGGGGTAAAATCTCTGTTAACTCACCTATTGCCCGTGGTCTGATCGGTAAATATAAAGGCGATGAAGCCCGCATTGAAACCCCAAGAGGTGTGGTTGAGTACGAAATAATGGAAGTGATTTACGGATAAGATTATTTGGTAAATACTTATTTTATAATTTAGCTTTTTTTGATTAAACAGTTAAACCATAAATAATTATGCCTTAGATAGATTAAGTATCAACTTAATCTATCTAAGGCATTTTTGTATCCACCTCTACGACACTGATTGTCGTTTTATTTTCTTAATTCTCCTACCATTACAGTGACTTACCTATAGTTTTGCTAAACTGGTTATTCATAAATTAATTGGTAAACTCCCATTTATGGCCACCATCAATTATGAAAGATTACAGGGTAAGCTCAATATCTTAGCTGATGCGGCTAAGTATGATGTCTCTTGCTCCTCCTCCGCTGGTACTCGCAAAAACCAAGGTGGCGGTCTGGGTGATGCGTCACAGTCAGGCATTTGTCACAGCTATACCGAAGATGGATGCTGTGTCAGTTTGCTTAAAATCCTACTTACCAATCACTGTATTTATGATTGTGCTTACTGTACTTCTAGAAAAAACAACGATACACCGCGCGCGGCATTTAGTGTCGAAGAATTGGTTGATTTGACCATGCAGTTTTATCGTCGTAACTATGTCGAAGGTTTATTTTTAAGTTCCGGTATCTTTAAAAGTGGCGATTATACGATGGAGCGGCTGGTTGAGGTCGCAAAGATATTGCGCACCCGTGAGCGCTTTAACGGTTATATCCATCTAAAAACCATCCCTGGTGCCTCGAAAGAGTTATTATTAGAGGCCGGACTGTATGCGGATCGCTTAAGCGTCAATATTGAAATACCCACCAAATCCGGCCTTGCTTTACTGGCGCCAGAGAAATCGCATGAACAATTAAAAGCGCCGAGGGAAACCGTAAAAGAAGAAATTATCACTATCCGTTATCGGTCAAAACCCATAAAAAAGTGCCCAAATTTGTACCAGCAGGCCAGACCAGCCAGACCAGCCAGATGATCGTAGGTGCCAGTAATGAGACTGATTTACAGGTCATTCAGCTATCGAGTCACTTTTATAAGCAGTATGATCTCAAACGTGTTTATTATTCAGGCTATGTACCGATGCTGTCCGATAGCCGCTTGCCAGCTATTGGTACGCCAGTCCCAATGGTACGCCAGTCCCAATGGTACGTGAGAACCGTCTGTATCAAGCCGACTGGTTAATGCGCTTTTATGGCTTTGGCGCCCATGAAATCCTTGAACCTGACTCGCCATTTTTGGACTCAGACTGTGACCCAAAGCTGGCGTGGGCTATCCGTCATCGTGAGCATTTCCCCGTTAATATTCAGACCGCAACTTATGAGATGATTGTACGCATTCCGGGAATCGGTATCAAAACAGCAAAAAAGATATTAAAAGCGCGTAAGTTTAATCAGCTGACTTTATACCATCTGAAAAAGATGGGCGCGGCAGTAAACCGTGCTAAATATTTTATCGCTACTACGGGTAAAAACGAACATCTTGCCCATCTAACTCGTGATAACTTTCGTCAGTACGTGCTTGCCCAAACGCAGACTAAATTTAAAGATCAGCGCAGTGGCCAGCTGGCATTGTTTTGATCATGACTTGTTTTGCGCCTTTACCTACTACAGTCAGTTCAAAAAAAAGAGGGTCGTTCATAGCAAGGTGCTACTGGTATAAATTTTTCTTGCTTGCTGTTCGCAAGCGTGACAGAGGCTGCAAAACGTTTGTTACAGTAGCATCCTAACAGCACTGTATCGTTTTTAAATTGGATCGACTATATACGGAACCAAGTGTGTGCCCCTCTTATTTAGTAATTACTATAGAGAATATTTAAAACTATTTTAGGGTGAACCATGTTACAACAGCTACAAAACATGCCTTACCCTATTGGTCAGGTAACCCCTAGTATCTTGCTTTATGAGCCCAACTTTGAAGGCTGGCTCAGCGCGGTATTTTATGTCTATGCCAATAAATTGCAACATAATACAGCGCTACAGCTGACTGCTCATGATTGCTACGTACTCTCATTAATAGATCATGCCATTAGCGTTGTAACTGAGCAGAATAAAGCGCAAAGGGTACTGGTTAAGATTAATAGCCTCATCGGGCGTTCTGGTATGCGGCAAATTTTATGGGGCTTTTTATCTGAAAAGGCCAATATCGGTACGACCCTATTTCACGTGGTAAAATACGCTATCGACTATCCTGATCGACTGGTTATGAAAGATTTGGGTCACCTAGATGTCTTGGAGTTAGCACAAACTGTAAAGTCTGTTGGGCGAGAGAAACACCGGATGGAAGCCTTTGTACGCTTTGAACATACGACTGATGATATTTACTTTGCGCGCGTTGAGCCTGACTTTAACGTCCTACCACTGATTGGAGAGCATTTCCGTCAGCGTTATCAAGACCAGCACTGGGCGATTTACGATCTGACTCGTGGCTATGGTATTTATTACGACAAAAGCCAAAGTACGCCATCGCGTCCTGCTGCCCTGCAAACCATCACCGACCTCGATGATACTGTATTACGCAATCCCGCTAGCATACACAGTGTAGATGAGCAGCGCTATCAGCAGTTTTGGCAAGGCTACTTTACCAATGTTAATATTAAAGAGCGTAAAAACTCGCGTTTGCATAGACAGTATCTACCGCAGCGATACTGGAAGTATTTAAGCGAAAAACAAGTCTTGCCTAATGCTGAGCATCTACAAAAAAAGCGTTAATTTTACAGCCGTCATTACCAAAATTATTTGTAACGTCTAATCCGCCTTCAAGGTTGAGTTTTACCGGCTTTTACCTGACAATAGCCCCTTGATATCGTTAAATGGTGACCACCAAAATTATGATCGTGATGCGCTTATTGTCGTCTTTGAAGCATGATGAATCCGAACGCGGTATCTTTCACCTTGGGCGCGCGTTAGTAGAGAATGGGCATACCTCCATCATCATCACCAGTGCTGATGACGATAATGATCTGGTCAGACGCCTAGAGCGCGACGGCAATCTATACCATCAGCTGCATATGAATAAAAAGTCCTGGCTGTCGCTACTGCAAGTTGCGCCGCTACGACATTTAATTGAAAAGTATAATCCTGATGTTATTCATGTGCATTCGCGGACACCTGCATGGATACTGCATTTGGCACTGCGCCGGGCACGAGTAAAGCGCCCGCCGAAACTGGTTGCGACTATGTATGGCTTTTATCCGATTAATAAATACTCGCAAGCGTTGCTAGATGTCGATACTATTATTACGGTATCTGATAGTGTCACCAACTATCTAAAAAAAGGGCTACGCCGAGAAGATATTGGCCACAAAGTAATTAAACGTATCTACCGGGGTATTGATACCCGTCGTTATCCTTATCGGCATAATCCATCCGTGTATTGGCTGCGGCACACCTTTGCTGAATATCCTGAGCTTGAGCATAAAAAATGGCTGGTCTTTCCAACCATTATCGGCAATGAGTATGGACAAGAATGGCTAATCGATATCTTGGGCACTCTCAAAGAACAGTTCCCCAATATTCACGTTATTATTATGGATGAAGACCACAGAGAGGACGATGTGGCTCACCAAGACTTCCGCCAGCGCACCAACGCCCTTGATCTTGCTGATCATATTACCTATGTCGGTGGTAAACGTAACGACATGCGCGAATGGCTGTCAGCAGCTAATATTGTCATGGCACTTGCTAATGAGCCTGAGTCCATTGGTATTAACGCCCTACAGGCTATCCATCTGGGCACACCAGTCATTGGTTGGGATCAAGCAGCGTTTAGTGAGATTCTACAGCCACTATATCCACAAGGATTGGTCAGAAAATACAACGCTCAAGCGTTATGTAAAGCCGTAAGAAATCAGCTAGAGAGCGTCACTCGGCCTGAAATGACTAATAAATTTACTATGCGTGAGATGATCAAAGAAACCCTTAAGGTTTATCAAGGACTATATGATGAATCGCTGGCAAAAGAGCAAGCATTGTCAGACACCTACTCGTCACGCAAGCTTAAAAAGCGGCTTGAGTCTGCGGTGAAACCCATTATCAAATCATCTACTGATGCAGCTAATAAACAGCCTATTAAACCGGATATCCAAAAGAAGCCCTCAGTGCTGACGAGGGTCTCAAAATCAGTGTCAAAAACAATGAGCAAGGACAACTGATAGAGACAGGCACTGGCATCTACTCTACTTCGTATCATCCATTAGGATATGAGTACAATGCAACGAAGTACAGATTATTTAATCTGATTTCAACTCAGAGTCAGTAAGTCGCTGGAGTGTGCGCACTAACAATACGCGTTATAGCATTACTAGGATTGATGAAAGTATGAGGATTGTTAGTATTAATGACATAACTGTCGCCCTCATTTAATAGATACGTGACCTCATTAATGCGGATTAAAATTTTGCCTTCAATAACCGTACCAATCTCCTCGCCTTCATGAGATATTCTGTCTTCTGTTGAGCTATTCGGTTGATAAACCTCGATCAAAAACCCTAAGTTCCTTGTCGGGCTGTGATTGTAAACCTGTTTGATAGACACTCGATTACTCGGTTCACTAATCTCTATCAGATCCTTTGGCGTGACCACGACTCTTGCCTTACGCTCCTTCCACTCATCACTAAATAAATCCTCTGACCATACTAAAGCCCGTCATAGTGATGACCTGTGTATCGCCTCTTATGCCAATTTTTTAATCTGTAACGACGGTATTATTGTGCCGCAATACGATGATATAAATGATGACTTAGCCATTCAGCAACTTGAAAAAATCTTTCCCAAGCATCAGGTAGTTGGAGTACGTACTAAAGAGATTTTGTTTGGCGGCGGCAATATTCATTGTATTACCCAGCAGCAGCCAGCGGTCAACACATAGTAACGAGATTTATGTGTTCTACAATTAGCTTTTTAAACATAACCAAAAACGGATTTTAAACCCAAGGAATTTTTATGAGCGAATATCAAGTAACCAACCCAGCAACTGGCGAAGTTGAAGCCACCTATCCTACTGCGAATGAACAAGATATCCAGCAGGCGATTAAAAAAGCGGACGATGCGTATCAAGACTGGCGTCAAGTGTCCCTCAGCGAGCGCAGTGCACTACTACATAAAATTGCCGATATTTATATTGAGCGTCAAGATGAGCTAGCAGATATGATCGCTACAGAAATGGGCAAACCTGTCGCCCAAGGTAAAGGAGAGCTTGGTTTGGTTGCTGAGATCTATCGCTACTATGCAAACCATGCAGAGCAGCTACTGGCACCTAACCAAATCAACGTAGACGAAGGCTCAGCCTCTGTAGAGAAGCTTCCAGTGGGCGCATTGCTAGGGATTATGCCGTGGAACTATCCGCATTATCAAGTCGCACGCTTTGTCGCACCAAACGTGATGGCAGGCAATACTATTATTCTAAAGCATGCGCCGCAGTGTCCTAAGACAGCAGAAATTATTGTCGATATCTTAAAAGATGCAGGCCTGCCAGATGGCGTCTACAACAATATCTTTGCCACTAATGAGCAAGCCGCTACTATCATTCAAGATAGTAGAATACAAGGAATCTCATTAACAGGCTCTGAACGCGCCGGACAAGCAGTCGCCAAAGAAGCAGGCAGCGCCCTCAAAAAAGTTGTTTTGGAACTAGGCGGCTCAGATCCCTTTATTGTCGCAGCAGATGCTGATATCGAGAAGGCAGTAGCAGATGCCATCACAGGTCGTTTTGGTAATACAGGACAAGCTTGTAATGCTGCTAAGCGCTTAATCGTCGTTGAAGCCGTCTATGACAAGTTTGTACAAGGCTTTACCGATGCGGTCCGCGCTATGACTTTATCTGATCCATTAAATGAAGATACTTTTATTGGACCGATGTCATCAAAGAGCGCTGCCGTTAATCTGCAAAAGCAATTAGATGGTGCTGTAAAAGATGGCGCTACGGTATTGGTCGAAGGTGGTATGTTAAAAGACAAGCCCGGTGCTTGGTTTGCGCCAGCAGTACTCACTGATGTCGATGACTCAATGGATGTCTATCGTCAAGAGCTATTCGGTCCTGTTGCTGTCATCTACAAAGCCCGTGATGTCGAACATGCCATTCAAATAGCCAACGATGTCCCATTTGGCCTTGGCGCTTCTGTCCAAACACAAGATCCAGCATTGGCTGAAGATATTGCTAGCAAATTGGAAGTGGGCATGGTGACTATTAATGCGCCTTCTGGTACTGAAGCCAATACCCCATTTGGCGGCGTTAAACGTTCAGGCTTCGGTCGTGAGTTGGGTACACTGGGTATCACTGAGTTCCTCAACTATAAACTGATTCGTAATAAAACCAGCGCATAGATTAAATGCATTAATCTGCACACTGCAATAGAAAAAGCCTAACGTTAAAACGTTAGGCTTTTTTTTGATCGATATTTTAAACGGTTTTACTTTTTAGGTGGATTATCTTTTAACCATAGCTGATTGACGATTTTTAACTCGCGTAATTCCTCTGCCATGATAGCTTCGCTTATACCCGGATACTTGATTCTTGCATAGCTATATAAAGAAATCCCCAGTACAGTCCAGCCGAGGAAGATCCACCACTCAATGCCGATAAGCGCCGAAGGCATCCCTGGCATATACAAGGTCAATAGACCAATGCTTAGAATGATAGTGACTACGCCTACAAACTTACCTGCTGGTATTCTAAACGGACGTACCATATCAGGCTCGCGGTAGCGTAATACTAAGAAAGAGATAGCCACACAAGTATAAGCTATGACAATACCAAAGCCACCAGCATCAACAATCCAGACTAGCATTTTGCGACCAAATAATGGTGCCAGTGTGGCCAGACCACCAATCAATAAAATAGCATTAACGGGGGTGTTATATTTTGGATGCAATTTACCCAAAAATGCCGGTAACATGTGTGCTTTAGACATGGCATATAGTAGACGACTGCCGCCAATTAAGAATGCATTCCAACTGGATAAAATACCCAATACACCACCAATAACCAGTAAAATACCGGCCCATTTACCATTCCATGCATTGGTCATTGCATCGGCTGTGGCCAAAGTAGAACCTTGTGCTTGTATTAGTGGTAAGGTAGTACCAACACTCCAAGCGACAGCAATATACCAAAGCACCGCAATAACGATTGAGACAATCAAAAACTTACCAATATTGGGACGGGTCAAATCGATCTCTTCAGCGGCTTGCGGAATAACGTCAAAGCCCACAAACATAAAGGGTACCATGACGATAACCGCCATTATACCAGCTGCACCGCCAATAAACGCAGGCGCTTGTACGGCAGTCGATGTAGCAGGATTGTATAAAGCAGCACCAATAAACAGCAGTATACCGACAAACAGAATCCCTACGACTGCTGTTTTTTGGAACCAAGCACTGACTTCCATGCCTCGAATATTTAACCAGGTAACAATGACTGACCCCAGCATCCCCACGCCAACCCAAGTGGCATAGACATCCCAGCCTGCAATGGTCCACAAGAACCCTTGATTGTAATTGGGAATAAAGTACTCAACCACAGTCGGCAGGGCAACGGCCTCAAAAGCGACTACTGAGAAGTAACCGAATAGAATACTCCATGAGCAAATAAAGGAGACGTTGACACCTAACGCGCGGTGGGTGTAAGTGTGCTCACCGCCCGTAATGGGCATTGATGAGGCCAGCTCAGCATAAGTGACACCAATCAGTATCACTGCCAGACCACCCAGTAAAAACGCTAACATCGCGCCCCAAGTGCCGGCAGCGATAATCCAGCCACCTGCTAAGACCACCCAACCCCAACCTACCATAGCGCCAAACGCTAGGGCAATAATATCAAACGTACCCAGCGATTTTTTTAATCCAGACATAACTTACTCCTTGTCTAAGTGTCATCCGTGTTAACCCTTTATGGTTAAGTTGGCTTTTATTTAGCTAACTATTTACGTTAGCTTAGTACTCATTTATCGGGGCATAGCCCATCATCGTTATCTTTCCATATCTCATTGTCCGTGCTTAATTTTTCGGTACTTTTTAATTTATAGGTCAAACTTATAGGCTTGTTTACGGCGTTTTACTGACTCACATTTTAAATCATGAGTTTCTAACCGCTGGAAACTTAAGCACTAAAAATCCAAATGGCGAGAACAAAAACGGCGTCTTGTCGTGCAAGGCGCCGTTGTAAAGCCTATACTCAGAGAGCGAGTGCTCTAAGAGCAACCTTGCTGTTAGAGTAACAATATAACCTGTTAACTAAAATTAAATATTTAATTAAAAGCTATACATGAGTACAGTAAATAAGCATGCAGTATGAATTAAGCGGTTAGAATGCCGCCAATAATATCCAGACCCTCTTGCAGCACTTCATCTTCAACTGTTAATGGCACCATGAAGCGAATGGCGTTGCCATGCATACCACAAGAAGCCAACAGTAAACCTTGCTCAAAACATTTCTGTTTTAAATTAGCCGTGGCATTACTATCTGGCTTGCCATCACTATCGATCAATTCAAAAGCCAGCATTGCGCCTTTATGACGGATGTGACCGATACTATTAAGATCTAATTCTTTTAAGAATGACTCGATTTTGTCACCAATCTCAATGCTGCGCTCAAGTAGATTTTCTTCTTCAATTACCTCTATTACGGCTAAGGCTGCGACGCAAGCTAGCGGGTTACCCGCATAAGTACCGCCCAAACCACCGATTTGCGGGGCATTCATGATATCAGCGCGACCAATAACCGCCGATATCGGATAGCCACCAGCCAAGCTCTTAGCGCTGGTCATTAAGTCGGGCTCAACACCCAGTTGTTCAGTAGCGAATAAGGTACCGGTTCTAGCAAAGCCGCACTGGACTTCATCAAAGATCAACACGATGCCGTGCTCATCACAGATAGCGCGTAACGCTTTGGCAAATGATGGGGTGACTTGATGGAAGCCGCCCTCACCTTGTACCGGCTCAATAATCATTGCCGCTACTTCGCTCGGATCAATTGAGGCCTGGAAGATCATCTCAAGGCTATGTAGCGCTTGCGCCTCAGTAACATTGAGCTCTTCAGCAGGAAATAGCGCATGAAAAACAGGACCTGGCATTGGACCAAAATCTTTTTTGTACGGAATAACCTTACCGGTCAAGCTCATGCACATCAAGGTGCGACCGTGCCAGCCACCAACGAAAGAGATAACCCCTGGACGGCCAGTTTTTGCGCGAGAGATTTTGATCGCGTTTTCGACCGCTTCAGCGCCAGTGGTTAAAAAGAAAGCTTTTTTGTCACCACTAATAGGTACGGCTGCGCAAAGCTTTTCAGCAAGCTCAACATAGCTCTCGTAGTTGATCATTTGTGCGGCGGTATGAGTGAATTTATCGATTTGCTCATGTACACGCTGGATAATTTTTGGATGGCTATGTCCGGTATTCAGTACTGAGATACCACCAACAAAGTCGATATAACGCTTGCCTTCTACATCCCAAATTTCCGAGTTTTTGGCACGCTCAGCAAAGATAGGAAAGGCTACGCCAAGTCCAGTTGGCAATACCGCTTTACGGCGCTCAAGCAAAGATTGATTGGTAACTTTAGTAGTACTCATGAGAACGTCCTTTTCTTTATATTTAAAGTAAGCACTATTTAGTTAATAGCGGTTTATGTGATGGGTGGCAAACGATAGAAAGCAGTCGTATCCTTTAGCACCTGAAAACTAAGTTAATTGCTAGGCTAAATGAGCAAAACTAGCTGATGTCACTGCACCAGTATTTAGTTACAACATACTCTTCAATACCATATTTTGAGCCTTCACGGCCAAAACCTGACTGCTTCACGCCGCCAAATGGGGCAACTTCGGTAGAGATCATGCCCGTATTATGTCCAACCATGCCGTACTCTAGCCCTTCAGTAACACGCCATGCGCGTGAAAATTCGCTACTGTAGAAGTAAGCGGCCAAACCATAAATGGTATCGTTAGCAGCGCGAATCACTTCTTCTTCACTCTCAAAAGTAAATATTGATGCAATAGGACCAAATATCTCTTCGCTGGCAATGTCCATATCTGCGCTGATATCAGTCAACACGGTTGGGTTAAAGCTCAGCTTAGAGGCGTTATTGGTATCGCCACCAGTCACTAACGTTGCGCCTTTATCAAGGGCGTCTTTTAATAAGGCTTGGACTTTTTCTAGCGCGGCAGTATTGATTAACGGTCCAATATTCACGCCTTCATCTGCTCCATTACCGACTTTGAGTTCAGCAACTTTTTTGACGAAAATATCTAAAAACTTGTTTTTAATACTGGCTTGGACGTATACACGGTTGGCACACACGCAGGTTTGACCCGCGTTGCGATATTTGGAAGCAATAAGGCCATCTGCGGCTTTTTCTAAATCGGCATCATCAAAAACGATGAAAGGCGCGTTACCACCCAGTTCTAGTGACAGTTTTTTGATGGTTGGTGCACACTGCGCCATCAAGGTACGACCAACTTCAGTAGAGCCTGTGAACGATAGTTTTTGGATACGGGCATCACCAGTTAAAATGTCGCCAATCACTGAAGATTTACCAGTAACTACTTGGACAACACCGGCTGGAATACCTGCTTGCTCTGCCAATACGCCAAGCGCCAATGCTGAAAACGGGGTTTCAGTGGCAGGCTTGATGATAATAGTACAGCCTGCCGCTATTGCCGGTGCGGCTTTACGCGTAATCATTGCCGCAGGAAAATTCCAAGGGGTAATCGCCGCGCAAACACCAATAGGCTGCTTCAAAATCACATAACGCAGCTGCGACTGGGTCGCTGGAATAACATCACCATAAACGCGTTTGGCCTCTTCAGCAAACCAGCGGATAAAGCTGTTGGCATAACCAATCTCACCGCGTGACTCGCTTATAGGCTTGCCTTGCTCGGCGGTCATGATGATGGCTAAGTCTTCTTTATTTTCATCAATAAGGTCCGCCCATTTTTGCAGTAGCAGTGACCGTTCTTGTGCTGTTTTTGCCGCCCAAGACCCTTGTGCTTCATGCGAAAATGCCACAGCATCATTCACATCTTGTTGAGTCAGGCTTGGAACACTACCGATGACATCACCGCTAAATGGATTGCACACCTCAATGGTGGCGGCATCACTAGCATCATGCCAGCCGTCTTTAATTAAGCACTGTTGTTTAAGCAGATCTGGATTTGATAGCTGTAGCGTGGTGTTTGTAGTATTTTTTGACATAGTAACGTTCCTTGTTCTTAAGCGTGATGCTTATTTATAATGGTTAATAGTGAAATTACATAGACAGTCATAGATAAACCACCACATAGCGAATAGTTTCAATAAAATTGTGAGGATTAGAACCATAAGTTAAGAATAGCTATTGATAATCAATGGATTGTTCAATATACTGAACGTTAATTCCATATATGAGACACCATTATAAGAATGATGTCTTCCATTTTGCAACCCTTTTCCTGCTTTTATCGTAATTTTAAGCTTTTTTACAATTTTTTTGACTCCTATTCACTGCTATAGAGCCCTTATGAACACCACTACTGTTCCTGCCTTGGACAAAACTTTTCAGATTTTAGACTTAATTACTGCTAGTCCGCAACCTTTGACTGCCGCCCATATTGCTAAGCAACTAGGACTGGCACGTAGCTCAACCCATAATATTTTGCACAGTTTATTGGCTAAACACGTCATCTATAAAGACACCGAAAGCCGCTTTCATTTGGGCTCGTATTTACTTTATTGGGCAGGGAAATACGAGCAGCAGCAAGGGGTTATTCAATTATTTAAAGATTTGATTGTGCAGTATCCTACGTTGTTACAACACACGGTGACGCTCTCCAAGCTGGACTTGGGCGAGGTGGTATTCTTAGCCTGTCATGAAGCACCTGCCTCGCTAGGTTTCACTTTTCGCGCGGGTGTGCGGGTACCGGCCGTATTTTCGGCGACAGGCAAAGCCATACTTTCAACGCTTCCTATGCACACTATCAAGTCTATATACGAAGGGGTCTTACCTGAGCCTATGACTCCGAATGGGGTGCGTGATTTTGATACCTTATCTCGCGAGCTTACCGCCATTCATAGCAGCCGCATCTCACTAGATGATGGACAGCTGCGTGATGGTATGTACTGCTTGGGCACGTATATCCGCAATGCATCGGGCAATGCGGTCGCGGGTATGGCAGTCAGTTTTTTGCAGGCAGAATACGAGTCTAAGCGTGATGAGGTCAGTACTGTACTGATTGAATTGGCCAAGCAAATGGAGCAACGTTTGGGGTTTTGCGCTGATGGCATAAGGTAGCGATGTAGCCTTGACGCTCTTTGACTTTATGGCCTATTTTGAAGAACAGCTTATTAAGTTGCTTAAGCAAATAGACCGCTTAAGCAACTCAAAAAACAGGCCATTAAACAATTAGATTAAACAATACCGTCGGCTTTTAGTTTGGCTATCGTGTCGCTATCATAGCCAAGGGCTGCTAGCGTACTGTCGGTATGTTCACTTAAGCTTGGCGGCGGCGAGCGGTAGGTAACAGCCGACTCAGATAATTTAATGGGATTACCCAGCACTTTAACCGGACTGCCTTGCGCCATAAAATCAATCACCATATCACGTGCTTGTGCTTGCGGCATCGCTAGCGCTTCAGCCACATTATGAATAGGGCCGCAAGGTATGCCTGTTTGATGGAGAATCTCAAGCCAATGCTCACGCGATTGCTGTGCAAATTTATCCACCAGCCAGCCGCAGAGCAGATCACGATTCGTAACCCGTGCTGGATTGGTCGCAAAACGTTGGTCTTCCTGCCAATCGACCCCTAATACGTCACATAGCTTGGTAAACTGTTGGTCATTGCCACAGGCTAAAATAAAATGCTGATCACCCTCAGCCAAAAACACTTGGTAAGGAACGATATTGGGATGTTGATTGCCCAGCCTTGGTGGCACTTCACCTGACGCCAAATGATTCATACCAACATTGGCCAACATCGAAAGCGCACTGTCTAACAAGGCTACATCGACCTGCTGCCCGCGGCCAGTATTATGCCGCGCCAACAATGCCGCTTGAATACCAATAGTGAGCTGTAATCCGGCAAACAAATCCACTACGGCCACGCCGACCTTATGCGGTTCGCCATCACTAGGACCAGTAATACTCATTAACCCCGATAAACCTTGAATAATATAGTCATAACCGGGACGCTTGGCATCTGGCCCTGTCTGACCAAAGCCTGTCAATGAAGCATAAATCAGTCGCGGATTGGTTTGCTTAAGGCTGTCATAATCTAAGCCGTATTTTTTTAAACCACCTACTTTAAAGTTCTCAACCACGATATCGCTGTCAGCGACGAGCTGCTTTATAATGGCCTGCCCTGCTGCAGTTTTGATATCAACGGTAAGCGATTTTTTGTTGCGATTGATCGTGGCGTAGTATGCGGAAGTATTATCGATAAATGCGGGCGGCGCCCAATGACGGGTCTCATCACCAAGACGTGGACGTTCTACTTTAATCACTTCTGCGCCCAAATCAGCTAAAACTTGAGTACATGATGGACCCGCCAGCACTCTAGATAAGTCCAATACTTTAATACCTTGTAACGCTCCTTGGCGCGCGTCATCACTATTAGCGTTAGCAGCAGCACAAGCGAGTTCTGACTTCGATGGTTCAGTCATGGCTACGGTCATAATAGTCCCTTATTTTTTATATACATTTTAGTGCTTATCATTAAGACACTCATGCTTAAAGCGCTGATACTCAAATTATTTGTTCTTAATTTTTTAGTCCAAACGATAAAAAACGCACGCTACTAAGTGTGAAGCACTCTCTTAAGCGCCAGACAGTAACGTACGTTAATCATGCAAAAATATTACTAATAGCCGTTAAAAAAACGCTTGGATACCAGTCTGCGCGCGGCCTAAGATAAGCGCATGAATATCATGGGTTCCTTCATAAGTGTTGACGGCCTCTAGATTCATCACGTGGCGGATGATGTGGTATTCATCAGAGATACCATTACCACCATGCATATCACGGGCAACACGCGCGATGTCCAATGCTTTACCACAGTTATTACGCTTAATAAGAGAGATCATCTCAGGCGCAGCATTATGCTCATCCATCAGACGACCAACACGTAACGCCGCTTGCAAACCTAAGGTGATTTCAGTTTGCATATTAGCAAGCTTTAACTGTACCAACTGGGTCGCTGCAAGCGGACGGCCGAACTGAACACGATCAAGGGTATATTGGCGCGAAGCTTTCCAGCAAAACTCAGCGGCGCCCATCGAGCCCCATGCAATGCCATAACGGGCTTTGTTTAAGCAACCAAAAGGACCTTTCAGGCCACGAATGTCTGGAAAAGCATTGGCCTCGGGGACGAATACTTTGTCCATAACAATCTCACCCGTGACTGAGGCGCGTAGCGAGAATTTGCCTTCAATTTTGGGGGCAGATAGACCTTTCATGCCTTTATCTAAGATAAAACCACGAATGTCGCCTTCATCGTCTTTTGCCCAAACGACAAACACATCGGCGATAGGACTATTGGTAATCCACATTTTGCTACCAGTCATCTCATAGCCGCCATCGACTTTGCGGGCACGCGTTGTCATTGATGATGGATCTGAGCCAGAGTCTGATTCTGTTAGACCAAAGCAGCCCACATATTCGCCAGTTGCCAGCTTAGGGAGATATTTTTCTCTTTGCTCTTCAGTACCATATTCATGTATCGGATGCATAACCAAGCTCGACTGCACACTCATTGCTGAGCGATAGCCTGAATCCACTGCTTCAACTTCTTTAGCGAGCAACCCATAAGCGACACTCGACAAGCCAGCACAGCCGTAGCCTTCAATAGTAACGCCAAGCAAGCCCATTTCTCCCATCTGACGCATAATATTGCGATCAAAATGCTCATTACGGTTGGCTTCAATAATGCCCGGCATTAATTCTTTTTGAAAGAACTGGTGTGCGGTGTCGGTAACCATACGCTCTTCGTCAGTCAGCTGATCACGCAATAAAAACGGATCTTCCCAATCAAAACGTGGGCTGGTGGAATTTGCCATGTTGTTCTCCTTGGTGTCAGTCGTCCTGACTAACGAATAGTGTTGGGCTTCATTAATATTTAAATCATGAAGGATTGAAACTTACTTAATATTTAATCTAGCACTTGAATTGTTTGTTCCACTATGCAAAACTTAGTTTCATATTATGAACCATTTAAACAAAATTTCTATTCTTTGTAAACCTTTAACTCAATACATGGCTATAAAATGACAAAAATATTACCGACAGCTAAACCGTTTTTAGCTCGAATGAACGATACGCTCGCCCAAAGTAAAGTCGATGAGGATAGACAATTCGTCACCGCTCTTGGACGCGGATTGACCTTATTGGCTGGGTTTGAGCATCACGAACAACTCAGTCATCAGCAGTTGTGTCAGCTGACCTTATTGCCCAAAGCGACGGTTACCCGTCTGATTTATACCTTAACGACGCTTGGATTTTTACGCACAACGGTAGAGGGACAGTATCGCCTAGGTAGCAGCGCGGTGCGATTGAGCGCGCAAGCTTGGAGTCGTCATGATGTGGTAGCCTTTGCTGAACCGTTATTACGTCAATTTGCCAGCCAGAATGAAGTGTCGGTGAATTTAGCCACAGAAATAGAAGGAGAAATGCGTTATCTGGCCTGCTGCCGTAGTCCTGCCCGCTTATCAGTGAATTTGCAAGTCGGCTCGGCGGTGCCGGTCGCACGTACTGCCATAGGACGTGCCTTTTATGCAATCAGTACGCCCACTCGCCAAGCAGTGATAACAGCTAATTTACAAACTCACTTATCTAAGGATGAGTTTGAACAAGCGCAAACGACATTAGCTGACGCCTCAACCTATTATGATACGCATGGTTATACGCTATCTGATGGAGAGTTCTCTACGGATATTTTAGCCGTTGCGGTAGGAGTATTTGATGTCGCCACTGGACACTATGCTTATTCGTTAAATGCCAGTGTACCCCGTGCTAATTGGCAAGCAGAAGACTATGCAGCGATGATTGTGCCCAAGTTGCAGGCGCTTGCTGAGAGGATTGGGCACGGAGCTTAGATCGGTTTTTTAACAAGAAAGATAACAGCTCCAACTATAAAAAATATCAAATTGACTTTAGTGGGGAGTTACCTGTAGTAAAATACTAATACTATTGAAAAATAGGAAAAATAATGATAACTTTATATTCAAGCTCGTACCAGATGACAGGACTGCTAACTGCTCTTATATTATCCTTAGCAGCCTGTGCCCCACCATCAGATACTATCACTGATGCCGATACTAAAGTTAGGGTTGATGACCGTACCACTACGGATATCTCTCCTCCTAATGTTTTTACTAAAGATAGCATCGGTAGCACAAAAATTGGGGATACTTTCGACTCGTAAAAACTGAGCAAATCCCCCTCAAGTTTTGACCGTTGTTTTTCAGTACAGAACAAAGCCATACCGGCTGCTGATTATAGATGATAAAGTCGTCAAAATAACTATCAATGATTCAGATATTCCCTCTGCTTCTGGGGTTAAGGTTGGTGACAGTCTTAGCCAAGTCTATGCTAAGCACCAAGGTCAGACGCCAGAAATCATCGACAGCCCTTTTAGTGGTCCTGATGACAAACTCATCAATATGTACTATTGGACTGTAGAAGAAGGGCAGCGTGTCGGCACCCGATATGATTTAAACCATGATGTCGTCATTAATATAAGTATTGGTAACGAAGATGGATTGATGTCGCAAGAAGGCTGTGTTTAAGCCAACTAAATAGACTGAGCTAAATTAAATTAGTATTCGTTGAAAACTTAACCCATAATCTCATTCAGTGAAGACAGCGTTAGCATACTGTTACTCAATCATCCCTAAGCCATGATCTTATCAGCGTATAATATGCGCGTTAATTATAAGTTAAAATAGAGCTGGCTGACCTCTAAATCATGAATATCAACGGTTGGGAGATGCTGCTTTTATCTATTATTAGCTTTTATATGTTATCAATAATTACTGCGTTTTTTAATTTCTATCTTTTTAACTTCTATGTTTTATAGTTGAGCGTCGCTATGCCCCAATCTCGTACCAATCTAAACCCTAAGCCCAAATATGACTCTCCGTATCTTATCGGAGTTTTACTGCGCTATAGCACCTTTGGCGCGGCTATATTGCTATTCTTAGCAGGGCTGTTGCTGTTTAACTGGTGGCTAATTATTATTGGCGGGCTTGGTGTGGGTTTGGGTGTTTATGATTTGCTTCAATCGAAGCACGCCATATTAAGCAACTATCCCGTCGCAGGCCATATTCGCTATGTGCTTGAGGACTTTCGTCCTGAAATTCGCCAATATCTGTTAGAGGATGATAAGGAACAAGTGCCATTTTCGCGCCAGCAACGCGCATTGGTCTATCAACGTGCCAAAAATGTTAGCGATACCAATGCTTTTGGGACGCTTGATGATCTATATAAACACGGTAAAGAATGGTTTTTGCAGTCCACTATTAGCCAACCTTTAGAGAACCAAGATTTCCGCATCAGTGTTGGCGGTGAGCGTTGTCAGCAGCCGCATGATATGTCTGTGTTCAACATCTCGGCGATGAGCTTTGGCAGTCTGTCCGCCAATGCCATTATGGCGCTGAATCAAGGTGCGAAGATGGGCGGCTTTACTCATGATACCGGTGAGGGGGCGATTAGCGATCATCATCGTAAGTTCGGTGGTGACTTAATCTGGGAGCTGGGCACCGGTTACTTCGGTTGCCGCGATGCTAACGGTGACTTTGATCCGCAAACCTTTGCCGAAAAAGCAATTGATTCCCAAGTAAAAATGATTGAAATCAAGCTGTCACAAGGTGCCAAACCCGGTAAAGGTGGCGTGCTACCCGCCGAAAAAATCACTCAAGAAATAGCAGATACCCGTCAAGTGCCCCTTGGGAAAGACTGCGTGTCGCCCTCCTCTCATACCGCTTTTAGTACGCCGCGTGAGTTGGTGGCATTTTGGCAGCAATTGCGTCAATTATCAGAAGGTAAGCCGGTCGGCTTTAAGCTATGTATTGGGCAGCCCTGGCAGTTCATGGCAATTGTTAGAGCCATGATTGAAGCTGACAACTATCCTGACTTTATCGTTATTGATGGCGCTGAAGGCGGTACAGGAGCTGCACCTGTCGAATTTATGGACAATGTCGGTATGCCACTGGTTGATGGTTTCTTACTGGTACACAACACCTTAGTTGGTGCCGGTATCCGTGACAAAATCAAGCTTGGCGTCAGTGGCAAGATCGTATCTGGCTTTGATATTGCCCGTTTGCTGGCACTGGGCGCAGATTGGTGTAACTCCGCACGTGGCTTTATGTTTGCGGTAGGCTGTATTCAGTCACGCACTTGTCATACCAACACCTGTCCAACTGGCGTTGCCACCCAAGACCCCTATCGCCAAATGGCGCTCGATGTACCGAGTAAAGCTGAACGCGTGGCAAGCTTTCATAAGAACACGCTCAAGTCACTCGCCAGTATCGTAGGCGCAGTTGGTCTGCAACACCCCAGTCAGTTGCAGCCTTATCATATCGCGCGACGCTTAGATGATGGGCAAATTAAGCTGCTGTCTAAGTTCTTTTATTTTACGGATGAGGGGGCGCTACTTAACCATAGTGCCCGTGCAGATGTGTTCAATCAAATGTGGGTCATGGCAGACCCCAAAAGCTTCTTAGCGGATAACGATGCCCGGATTGCTTATAATAAAGACTCGCGGGACAAGGGCAAGGAAACCAAAGCCCCAACCGCAAAAACAGACACAAAAACTATTGGTGAGATTACTGCAACAACGAATATCAACCTGACAGAAGATAAGTAATTCATGCTTCCTAATATTTTTACTGCTTCCGCTGTCGTTTTGCTTGCTGTAATTATCAGTGCCTGCCAGCCCTCAGTGACAGATACTGCCAGCTCAGCAACATCGGACTGGTGGTGTCAAACACACAATGCACCCTTTGCTTATAGCGCTTGTCGCGTTGATGCGAAGGCGTTAGCCACGGGTCGCTACTCGCTACAGCTGTTTTGGCAAAAGTCTGACAGTACGCAGCCATTACTCACTTTTGATAAATTATTAACCACCTTGCCGCCTTCGCAAACATTAGCTTTTGCAATGAATGCCGGTATGTATAATAAGCGCTACGCCCCGATTGGTTATACTGTTATTGATGGGGAAGAAATACTCTCGTTGAATTTAAAAGAAGGTGGCGGTAACTTTCATCTATTGCCCAATGGTGTAATGTGGTGGGACCAGTCTGGTAACGTGGAAATCACTGAAAGCAATGCACTGCAACAACAACGAGAACAAGGTACAGCTAAGCCTTGGTTTGCGACTCAATCAGGTCCTATGCTAGTTATCAATGACGCCATTCATCCCAAGTTTAATCCTGAGAGCACCTCACTAAAGTTTCGCAATGGTGCGGGCGTCTGTACGGACGGCAGCATACAGTTCGTTAACAGTGATGAGCCAGTGAACTTTTATGAATTCGCTGCGTTATTTAAAGATAAACTGAACTGTCCGAACGCGCTATTTTTAGATGGCGGTATCGCCTCAGCTTTATATGCACCAAGTATTAATCGGCATGATAAAAAAGAGATGGGCGTAATGATTGGGGTGGTTAAGAATAAGTAATTACTAAGCGAGAAATTGCTTCATTGCAACTGCATATAGTTAATTCAATTTGGAAACGGTACAGTGCTACTGGTATAATTTTTTGCAGCCTCTGTCACGCTTGCGAACAACACACCAGAAAAATTTATACCAGCAGCACGTTGCTATAAGTGACTCTCTTTTGTTTTGAATCGACTATATAAGGCAATTGTTATATAGAAATTTAAAACTGACCTAAAGGTACGGGTTTATTTTTCATGTTGAGTCACCTAAAAAGTGATCATAAGTTAGTTGTAAACTAAGGTTTTATACTACTAGCATGAGCTTAGTAGTTAGAAGCAACAAAAAAATTTAGCGTTTATTAGGGCATGTTGAACATTCACAAATGGGCACTGCTGATAGCTAAAAGTGTTCCAGACAAGAGGCAAATTGACGATAATGCAGATGCCTTAGCTAGGTTTGCTACACACTGCTCATGAATAGCTGGGGGGGGGCAGTTTTAGCATCAGCCCTGAGGACGGAGTAAGCAAAGCACTGCTTTGCCCGTCCGCAAGACAAGAGCTATGCTCGCAGTTGGACAGGACTCTTTTTTGCCGCTACTTTATCAAAACTATCCGCTTAGAACGACTAAACTAGATACTTTTGACTTTGAATCGCCTAAAAAATAGTCTCTGTCAGTGCTATGGTCGAATGTTCAACACGCCCTATTAGATTTCAATAAGAGAAAAACTATCTTTACCCTAAGTATATGAAACACTCATAAAAAAGCACCTAAAATGACTTTGTCATCATAATTGCTTTTCTCTCATTTGCGCTTGCATTAACTTTAGTGTTTACAGCGGCTTCTTTAGGTCTACCTTTCAAAACTGGCTTTAAATGCTAGCTACCAAGACTCATTTTAGGGCCAAATGGTTCATAGTGAACGCTATCAACACCATGATCTAGCTTAGTTAAGCCATCAATAATACTTTCCATAAATGGCATGGATCCGCAAACATAAATATCTGCTGGTTCTGGTAGAGTAGCCAGCCACGCCTCATCTAGTATTTGCCCTTCGTCAAAATAGAAAATATTTTTTTCAACTTTTTCTGCTGACGCTAACAGCTGATAGGCCTTATCATCAAAGGCATGATGATCTTTATTCTGACAAGCATAAACCCAAATGATAGGTCGCTGAGGATTAGTCGCTACTTGCGCCTCTAACATAGACAAAATAGGCGTTACTCCGACCCCAGCACTGATAAGCACTAAGGGAATATCATTTTGGGTCATCAGCTTTTTATTTAAAGCAAAATCACCTGCAGGTGCAGATAACATTACCGTCTCGCCAACTTGTAGATGGTCATGTAAATAATTAGAGACCAATCCACGATGCTCATCGCGATTGTCACGTCTGACTGCGAACTGGATACCTTTGTCAGTATTTGCTGAATATAAAGAATAATGACGTAGTGCTAAATGGTCGCTATCTTTAGGATCCGTTTTTACGGTGATGTATTGACCGGCAGTTAGGTTAAGTTTACTCAGATCAATATTTTGGCTGTTTTCTATTGAAGCATCATCGACTGGAACAACGGTAAACGCGGCAATATCAGTGGCAGCAGCTACTTTTTCGACCACTTTAAACGCGGCAAAGCCTTCCCACAACTCCTCTTTATACATATTCTTTTCAAGCTGAATAAAGACGTCAGCAATCTCATCATAGGCTTCTGTCCAAGCATCGATAATGTCATCATTCGCCGCCTCGCCAAGCACTTCTTTTATAGCGCCAATAAGGTATTTGCCAACAATAGGATAATGCTCTGGTAGGATTTGTAGGGCGCGATGTTTATGACTGATGCCCGTTACTTCCGGTAGTAGAACAGCTAAATGTTCAATATTTTTGGCCGCTACTAACACCGTCGAGGCTAGTGCGTTCTGTTGACGTCCTAGCTTTTGGTTGGTTTCATTAAAGATATCTAGCAGCTCAGGATGGGCTGCAAACATGTTCTTGTAGAATACTTTGGTGATAGCAGTCCCATGTTCTTCAAGTACAGGGACAGTTGCTTTTACAATTTCTATCGTTTGGGGGGAAGCCATTATATTTCTCTTAGTGAGTCATCACATTGATAGGTTGAGGTGCTTAGGTTGATAGGCTTAAGTTGGCAACGATAACTAGACTTTGCAGACAATAACTAACCTGTCATGGCCGATTAATCAAAACGTTGCTATAAGATTCATTTTAAATGAATCTTATCATATTTCTGCTAATATACCAATGCTATATCACCAATTTTATTGTTTCTATGATGAATTTTCTTTCTAAAAATTTAATAACGCCGACCAAAACACTAAACAGGCGCACTGATGGTATGTATCAGTCATGTGAACCGAAAAGTCATGACTGAGGTAAAAACTGATATATTCTGACCAAAAAAAACAGCCACTATAGAGTTTATAGTGACTGCTTTTTTTATAATTCAATATTGTGCCAGTACCCATTATTACCAATGACTCTCATAAGTAACATTGATAAGCGATAGTCATTTTTATATTGCTACCGCGCCAAATGCGCCGTCATTTGTTCCACTCCATGTAGAGTCATCGGATACATCTGATTATCAAATATTTTTTTAATTTCGACAATAGTTTGAGTATATTGCCAATGCGCGGTATTCTCAGGGTTGAGCCATGCCACTTTATCGAAATGCTCCAGCACTCTTTTGAGCCAAACCACGCCCGCTTCATTATTCATATATTCAACGCTACCGCCCACTGACATCAGCTCATAAGGTGACATTGACGCGTCACCAACGAATATCACCCGGTATTCACGGCCATATTTATTGAGTAGGTCGAAAGTTGTCATGGGCGCACTGTGCCGGCGATCATTATCTTTCCAAACGTAATCGTACAGGCAGTTATGAAAGTAAAAGAATTCTAAAGTCTTAAATTCATTTTTGGCCGCAGAAAATAGCTTCTCTAACGCTTCAATGTGCACATCCATACTGCCGCCAACGTCGAACAACATCAGCACTTTGACACGGTTACGGCGCTCAGCCTGCATATGAATGTCGAGCACGCCTTTTTTGGCGGTACGCTTGACAGTCTCTTTAATATCTAGCTCATCAGCGCTACCGGTGCGCGCAAATTGACGCAGATTACGTAGGGCCATCTGAATTTGGCGCGTACCTAATAGATTATCGTCATCAAGATTGCGATATTTGCGCTGCTCCCAGACTTTTGCTGCGCTGCGCTTACGGGACTCACCGCCCACGCGCACGCCTTCAGGATGATCACCATAAGCACCAAATGGCGAGGTGCCACCCGTTCCCACCCATTTACTGCCGCCTTGATGTCGCTCTTTTTGCTCTTTTAAGCGTTCCTCTAAAGCTTTCATCAATTCTTCAAGTGAGCCGTATTTTTTAAGTAAACGCCGCTGCTCTTCCGTCAGATTTTTGGGATCGAGCTTTAAGTCTAACCATTCTTTGGGAATGTCAGTCAGCTTTGCCAACAGCTCATCAGTGTCTAGACTATCGACCCCTTCAAAATAATCGGCCATCGCCCGATCAAACTTATCAAAATGACGCTCATCTTTGACCATACACAGACGAATCAGCCGATACATATCTTCCCGACTGGCAAAATCGCGCAATTCTGGATTATTAGGATGAGGCTGCATCATGAGCCCCTGCTCCAGCGCCGCATTTAGGTCGAGCAGTTCACGCGTGCTAACGGGCACGCCGTAAGTGCGCAAGGTATAAAATAATTTGATAAACATAAGCTACGCATCACATATTGGCTGATGGGGTTATGATTGAACCTTAGTATTTATAGGCTCAAATCATGGCGACAGTGCGATTTAGTTGTCCGTTGATTAACGGCGCATCATATTGGCAAAGCGCTGGAGCAAGCTGACATCGGCTTCGTTTTTGAGCAGTGCCCCATATAGTGGCGGAATCGATTTTTCGCCACGCAAATTTTCTTCCAGCTCAGCTTGCGCCATATCGTCAGCAAGTAATAACGTTAACCAATCGACCAGCTCTGAGGTTGATGGTGGCTTTTTTAGCCCTTGAATATTGCGCAGCTTATAAAAAACATCCAGCGCATCGTTGACCAGTTTTTCTTGAATATCAGGAAAATGCACGTCAATAATTTGACGCATGGTTTGCTCTTCAGGGAAGTCAATATAATGGAAGAAGCAACGACGCAAGAATGCATCCGGCAGCTCTTTTTCATTATTAGAGGTGATAATCACTACTGGGCGCTGCTCAGCGGTAATGGTCTCGCCGGTCTCGTAGACATAAAACGACATTTTATCCAGCTCATGTAGTAAATCATTTGGAAACTCAATATCTGCTTTATCAACCTCATCAATAAGCAATACACTGCGCTCTTTACTAGTAAAAGCATCCCAGAGTTTACCCGGCTTGATATAATTGCCAATCTCATAAACTTTATCATCGCCCAATTGCGAATCTCGCAAGCGTGATACTGCGTCATATTCGTATAAGCCTTGCTCAGCTTTGGTAGTCGATTTGATATGCCAGGTGATCAACGGCATACCCAAGCTGGCAGCGACCTCCTCGGCAAGTAAAGTCTTACCGGTACCCGGCTCACCCTTAATCAGTAGTGGCTTTTGCAAGGTCATAGCAGCATTGACCGCCAGTTGTAAATCATCGGTGGCAATATAACTGTCGGTACCGGTAAAGCTTGGTTTAGTAGTGTTGTTAGCAGTGGTCATGGTCAAATCTCAGTCGTTGTTATTAATATAAAAGGTGGTTGCGATAAAGCAGTTGCCGGCATTAAAAAAGCCAACTATCGGCAAATTAGGTGAATAATGGCTAAGACTAGCACAGCCCTCTTAAATGCCAAAGTACTCGTGCGTTCGTAGTTTCTAGCTGCAATAACTTATTACTAAGCTCATTTATTTTACTAAGCTCATTTATTATTGAGATTACTTATTGTCAATAAGCGACATTCAATTAATGACCCGAATAGCTAATCCCCATAAAAAAAGACACGCCAAGGTGTCTTCTAATGTAGTTATAAAAAATGTACTTATAAAGAATCTATTTATAAAGACAGCTAAAGCATCACAGCTTCTTATCTTTTACCTCATTATCGAGCGGCTCTATAGACTCTTCAACGGTAGGCTTTTTAATAATAGAATTTTTTGTCAATTCAATGTCTTTTTTTGCGCTAATATCAGACTCAGGAATCACCACAGGTAATGGCTCATCAGTATCTTCGGTCAGATAATTACCCGTCGCCAGTTGCATATTAGCTTGGGTATCTTCAGCGCTGCGGCGACGTGCTTTTTCCAAGCTTGACTCAAAAGCACCGCGTATCAGCTGCCAGACAAAACCAATGAACAGGCCCACCACCAACACCACTAAGATGGGTAACGCATTAGTCACGGCAGCGGCCATATCTTTCATCATGACCGCATAGACCACGCTGATACTGGCTGGCGCAATCAAACTAGAATCATCCAGTGCGGTACCTGGCGCCAACAAAACGGCAAATAATACCATCCAGCTCATGCCACCGAGGGGACGTGGCAAAACGCGCGCGACAAGCAGCCATAATATCAGCACCACAATAGCGCCGCCAAGGTAAGCATACATCGGCAGATCAGCAGGTGGGACGTCTTTTACCATCTGGCTCCACCAAATGACAAGCTCGCCGAGGATGTCACTGATGGTTTCCAAAGGTAGGATTTGGAAGAGATTTTTTAACCAGTCCATGCGTGTTTAGTTACCTGCTTTTATAAGTCGCGCGACGCGTCTTTGTCTTCAATAGCTTATAGTACATTCTGTCGTACTGTTAGAACGGCTATACTTTTGAAAAACTGAATACAGAAGTGACGTGTGCGCTTGATAGGTTGCTAGTTTAGCACGACTTTATGCCGAAATGCATGCGACAAACTGCTCATCAATAATTTTTTCAACAGCAATTGTTGTCGGTATATCAATGATCATAGGCTCTTTAGAAGAAACGTATTAGTCGTATATATTGTCTTGAGCCTCGAGAGCGCGTAGCTCTGCTTGGCGACGCATGACATCTTGCGGTGGCATTTGTACGAAATATCCTTGCGAGGTTAACTTGGCAAGCACCTCTTGTTTATCAACACGAGCAAGCGTTGGTGTGGCACCCAAATCCAGATGCATCACAAACTTACTGACCCCCAAACCAGTGCGGAAGTCTTTGGGTAATACGCCTAGCCAGTCCTTAATCTCATCCGTATCGTCAGGATAGTCGGGACGTGCAATATAAACATACAGATCATCACGCTTGGTAAATTTATAAATATCACAATGCATAAAGGTACCCTATCAAACATTAGAAACTAAACAAAATACGGATTACAGTATTTATCAAAACGGCCATTAGAACACTTATGAATAATGACCCTAATAATATCGTAGCCTAGCATAATTTACTTTGCCATCAATAGTCGCTTTACGTATCGACATACGTTATTGGGGTGACGTCTTGGTAATATTACTCTTAGTATTGTTACCATCGCCTATTATCCTATTCAGTCCTGTAATGAATTGCGATGATTAATTTAGCAGCCGTATTTTTAAATCATTAATAAAACACAAATCCTTATCTTATAAGCGTTTTAGCGCTTAATATTAGCAAAATAACGGTCTTTTACTAAGTTTATTAACTTTAATCCGTTTGATGACTTGTAAAACGGCTATGAACCTTTCATAATAAAAGCGTTTTTCAGGAGAGAGTTTTATAGCAAGACGCCGCGTTTATTGTCCGCAACTAAGCCGTCTAAATCTGCTATAAGACCACCGAAGGCGCATCCACCCTGCTAATCGCTCAGGTAAAAGGACTGAAAGACACATACCCATACTGTTTATTTGCATCTCACTTATTGGCGTTTTGCAACTTCAAACATAAGGTATAACAAATCTGGAGAGCGGTAAGGACGGACGACGCCTTACCCACCGAAGGGGAGAAAATGCGTTACCATACGCTTTAGGCTTATAATCTTTAGGGTTATATCGAGGCCAGCTCATATTGAGCGTGCATAATGTACGGAACGTGTTGAAAATCTCAGGTCACAGGACAGATAGGGCTTTTGCTTAAACCGACGTTCAGCGTCTGTTTTGCTTACTGCTTTATTGTTTTGTGCCACCCTTTACCGCAATGCTTGCACCTTGTAAGCTTGATTCTCGCTACTGATGATGCCTATCTCATATCGTACTTAACGAGTGCTGATGGCGTATACATAAGGATTTGTTATGACCGATACTAATACCCAAGACACCAATACTCAAGATACTAACAACCAAGCCCCTCAGCGCACGCCCCTCTACCAGTCTCACGTCGATAGTGATGGCAAACTGGTGGATTTTTCTGGCTGGGAATTGCCTATCAACTACGGCTCACAAATCGAAGAACATGAAGCGGTCCGTACTGATGCCGGTATTTTTGATGTCTCGCATATGGTCATTGTTGATATTAAGGGTACAGGCAGCAAAGCATGGCTTCAGAAATTATTAGCCAATGATGTCAATAAGCTAAAAATTGTCGGTAAAGCCTTATATTCTCCCATGCTCAACGAGCAAGGCGGCGTCATCGATGACTTAATCGTCTATTTGACTAATAGCGACGAAACTGAATACCGTATCGTATCAAACGCGGCTACTCGCGATAAAGACATGGCACAGTTCGAAAAAGTAGCTAAAGATTTTGACGTTCAGCTAACTGAGCGTACAGAGCTTGCTATGCTTGCGGTTCAAGGACCCAATGCGGTTGAAAAACTGGCACAAGCCAAACCCAGCTGGGCTGATACCCTTGCAACAATAACGCCTTTTGTTGGTGCTGACCTGACTGATATCGAAGGTCCGAACTGGTTTGTCGCACGCACGGGCTATACTGGAGAAGATGGCGTTGAAGTCATCATGCATGCCGATGATGCGCCCGCGTTCTTTGAGCAATTAAAAGAAAACGGTATTAAGCCTGCCGGTCTTGGTGCACGTGATACCCTACGCATGGAAGCGGGTCTGAACCTCTATGGTCACGATATGGATGAGACCATCAGCCCTTATGAGTGCAACATGGGTTGGACGCTAGCACTGAAAGATGACCGTGACTTTGTTGGTCGCGAAGCACTAGTCAGTAAGCGCAAACAAACTAAAGATGACCATACCGCGATGAAACAAGTCGGCCTGTTACTTACCAGCCGTGGCGTGTTACGTGAAGGCATGGCAGTCACCATCAATCAAGGGACAGATAACGAGCAGACAGGTATCATTACTAGCGGCACCTTCTCTCCTAGCCTAAAAAACTCTATCGCCATAGCGCGTGTTCCTGCTAGCTTATCAGACGTTGATAATGTACAAATTGATTTGCGCGGTAAAGGAAAATTCGTCGATGTCCGTGTTCTTAAGCTACCTTTTGTCCGTAATGGTAAGCAACAGTTTGATTCGTAATTAAACTTTATAGCTTTTAATTTATACCCATTAATTTTCCACAACCTCTATCACTTAGGAGAGACCCTATGAGTAATGTCCCAGCAGAATTGAAATATATCGCCAGCCATGAGTGGTTACGCCTTGAAGACGACGGTACCATTACCGTTGGTATCACTGACCATGCCCAAGATTTATTAGGGGATGTGGTATTTGTTGAGCTGCCAGAAGTGGGTGCCAACATCTCTGTTGATGAAGAAATCTCAGTCGTTGAGTCTGTAAAAGCGGCATCTGATGTGTATGCGCCTATCTCAGGTGAAGTCGTTGCTGTCAATGAAAGCTTAGAGGATGACCCTGAAATCATCAACTCAGACCCGTATGGTGAAGGTTGGTTCTTTAGAATGAAGCCTGACAACATGGAAGACTATGAGGCGCTAATGAGTGCTGATGAGTATGAAAACGAGCTATAAGTTGCTCATTTGGTATTAAGCTTTATAAATTATTGCAAGGTAGATTATTGCAAACTTGCAGATATTAACACCAGTTGGTATCTGCCATTACTTAACAATGCATGCAACAATAGACAGTATCTGATAACAAGCAGCTTTTTTTGAGCGTATTTTCTGCTGTTCATGCTCATAGCGGTTATTTAATGGCGCTTATTCAACAGTCCTTAATACTATTCACAGCTCAATGCTGTCATCTTTTTTACATCCATTATCTGCTACCCTGCTCTGGAGTCATCTATGAAACCAGCCGATACGAATGCCAATCAAACCGATGCGCTCGATGCGCAAAACTCGCCATCGTCTCATCAAGGTTCCAACCAGCAAAGTGCTAGTGCGGGTACAGATAAAGCAAACCGCATAGCTATGCCTGACCATACGCCGCAACTGCAAGCGTTTCGCGACATAGTAGAGTCGCGCCGTTCAGTACGACGTTTTACTGACACCCCAATTCCTGACGATGTATTAGCAGATTGTCTACGCTTAGCCATGCTAGCGCCAAACTCTAGCAATCTACAGCCGTGGGCGTTTTATGTCATCGATAGTGCTGACAATCGCCAGCGCGCTATCAAAAACTGTATGAATCAAAATGCGGCTAAAACATCAGCACGCTTGATAGCAGTCGTTGCACGCACTAATAATTGGCATGATCACGCCCAGCAAATTTTGCGTGAATACCCTGATACGCCGGTACCAAAAAAGGTCAAAGACTACTACACCAAAGTAGTGGCCATGGATTTTTTGCGGGGTCCAGTCAATGTGGTATCAGTCGCTAAATGGGGTGCTACTCAAGTTTTCAGACAGGTAAAAGGGCCGATTAAATCGCCTTATTATACCTTTGAAGACGTCAAAAATTGGGCGACCAACAACACCTCTCTTGCCGCCGGAAACCTAATGCTGGCACTGCGAGCACATGGGTTTGATAGCTGTCCAATGGGCGGCTTCGATGAGCCAGCGATGAAGCGATTATTAGGCTTGAGTGACGATCACCATATTGTCATGATGATTGGCGCTGGTGAGCGTGCCGATAATGGCATTTATAGTTCGCAGTATCGCTTTGATCAAGAGCAGTTTGTGCATTACGTTTAACTAATGGTGCATTAAGCAGTTCGTTGCTTATTAACGACTCAGTTTAAATTTACCAAGACACTTTTACCCTACTCATTTTTACTATACTTATTTTTTCACCATACTTACCGCCTTTTTTATCGGCGCTACTAAGGACTGTCATGACTACCTCTGAAAAACCTACCTTTGATACCTTTAAAGGACTGTTCAACGAATCTGAATTTGTCTATCGCCACCTAGGCTCTAATGATAGCAAACAAGCCGATATGCTAAAAGCGGTTGGTTATGATGATATGGCAAGCTTTATCAACGATACTGTGCCTGAGCCAGTACGCTTACATAAAGAATTAGATTTACCACTAGCGATGAGTGAACACGGCGCCCTTGCTAGATTGCGTGTGATGGCAGACAAAATCACCGTTAATAAAAGCTATATCGGCCAAGGTTATTCACCTGTACGTATGCCAGCGGTTATTCAACGTAACGTGTTAGAAAATCCAGGCTGGTACACCGCTTACACCCCTTATCAAGCTGAGATCTCTCAAGGTCGTCTAGAAGCGTTGCTTAACTTCCAGCAAGTTTGTATTGATTTGACAGGCCTTGAAATGGCAGGTGCCTCGCTACTTGACGAAGCAACGGCAGCGGCTGAAGCCATGTCAATGTCTAAGCGTATGAGCAAAAGCAAATCAAACCAGTTCTTCGTTGATGAGCGCATTTACCCACAAACGTTAGACGTTATCCGTACCCGTGCTAAGTATTTTGGTTGGGACGTTATCGTTGGTGATTTTGAATTGGCTAAATCTGGCGACTACTTCGGTGCGATCTTCCAATATGTCGGTCATGAAGGCGATGTTAAAGATTTAACGGACGTTATTAGTGCCGTGAAGAAAAACAAAACTTATACCTCAGTTGTCAGTGACATCATGAGCTTGGTATTGTTAAAATCACCCGCTGATATGGGTGCCGACGTCGCACTAGGTAGCACGCAGCGCTTTGGTATTCCTATGGGCTTTGGTGGTCCACATGCCGCCTACTTTGCATTCTCAGACAAAGCCAAACGCTCAGCACCTGGTCGTATCATTGGGGTGTCAATAGATGCGCATGGCAACCCTGCCCTACGTATGGCGCTACAAACGCGTGAGCAGCATATTCGCCGCGAAAAAGCCAACTCAAACATCTGTACTTCGCAAGTATTGCTAGCCAACCTAGCTGGTATGTATGCCGTCTATCATGGTCCAAGTGGCGTTAAGCGCATTGCTACTCGCATCCATGCTTTCGCGACTGCCTTTGCTGAGGTCATCCGGACCACTGATGACAGTAATAGTGATTTGAATGTGGTGCATGAGCAATTCTTTGATACCGTCGTTGTTGACTGTGGTTCAGAAAAATTGGCCACGCAAATTTTTAAAAATGCGGACAATGTTGGCTATAACTTATGGCGTCTTGGTGACACCAAATTAAGCGTTGCTTTTAATGAAATCAGCGATCAAAAAGACTTTAACGTCTTAACCCAATTATTCGTAAGCAAATCGCATGACTTACCTGAAGATGCGACTGTATCTTTAGAGGCAGCGCATCTACGTACTGACGCTATTTTGAGTCATCCGGTCTTTAACTCGCACCATACCGAGCATGAAATGCTACGTTATTTAAAATCGCTTGAAGATAAAGATTTGGCGATGAACCGTAGTATGATTTCGCTTGGTAGCTGTACTATGAAGCTGAATGCGACTAGTGAGATGCTGCCTATCACTTGGCCTGAGTTTGCCAACGTGCATCCTTTTGCACCACGTGACCAAGTCACTGGTTATATCGACATGATTGATAGCCTACAAGACCAACTAAAAGCCATCACTGGTTTTGATGATGTGTCTATGCAGCCAAACTCTGGCGCCTCAGGTGAGTATGCCGGTCTATTGTCTATCCGCCGCTACCATGAGTCTCTAGGTGAGACCAATCGTGATATCTGTCTCATTCCTAAATCTGCGCATGGTACCAACCCTGCGACAGCAGTCATGATGGGTATGAAAGTGGTTGTGGTTAAAACCGATGACAATGGTAACGTTGATATTGATGATTTGACCGCTAAATGTGAAGAACACAGCAAAGATCTTGGCGCTTTGATGATCACTTATCCTTCAACGCATGGTGTGTTCGAAGAAGGCATCCGTATCATGTGTGACCTTATCCATAAGCATGGCGGTCAAGTGTATATGGATGGCGCTAACATGAATGCACAGGTCGGTATCATGCAACCAGCTGATGTGGGCGCAGACGTGCTACACATGAACTTGCACAAAACCTTCTGTATTCCACATGGCGGCGGCGGTCCTGGTATGGGTCCTATCGGTATGAAGGCGCATTTAGCCCCATTCATGGCCAACCATGCCATTAGCCCTGTACATAATGCGCAAAAAGACTTAACCGCAGTGTCGGCAGCGCCTTATGGCTCAGCAAGTATTTTGCCAATCTCATGGATGTATATTGCAATGATGGGCCGTGATGGTCTGTTAGAGGCCACCCATCTAGCGCTATTGAATGCTAACTATGTCGCCTCTGAGCTTAAAGATCATTACCCTGTTCTTTATGCTGGTAAAAATGGACAAGTTGCGCACGAATGTATCATCGATATTCGTCCGCTTAAAGAAGCAACGGGCATTAGTGAAAGTGAAATTGCTAAGCGCTTAATGGATTATGGCTTCCACGCCCCAACCATGAGCTTCCCAGTATCTGGTACCTTGATGATTGAGCCTACTGAGTCTGAATCAAAAGAAGAGTTAGACCGCTTTATCAGTGCGCTAAAATCTATCCAAGAAGAAGCCATGAAAATCAAATCTGGCGAAGATGGCTGGACAAATGAAGACAATCCATTAGTGAATGCGCCGCATACGGCATCTATGATCACTAATAGCGAATGGTCACATCCATACAGCCGCGATACTGCTGCATTCCCACTACCTTATGTCCGCGCGCATAAGTTCTGGCCAAGTGTTTCACGCATTGATGATGCTTACGGCGATAAGAACCTAAGATGTTCTTGCCCAAGTATCGAAAACTACATGTAGTCTTCGATAACGGTAGCTTTTTAATTAGGCCATAACATAAACCTCCAAGTCAGCAGCTGACTTGGAGGTTTTTTTGTTTATTGTTATCTATTAATAATGACCGCACTTAGCACTTAAAATCGGTATTTAACGCTATAATAAAACCATACAGTTATAAAAACGCCAGTTAATTCATTAAGCCAAACAACTTTTATGGACTGACCAATGCCGCAAAAAATAATCAAAAAGAGCCACGTTATTCTTATTCATGGTTTGCACCAAACCGCCTGGATTATGCGCCCACTCGCTAAGCGCTTACAAGCGCAAGGGTTTGATACTCATTAATACGGTTATCGTAGTATGCGTGATGGTATAAAAATAAATAGCCAACGTCTCAATAATTGGCTTGAGCAACATCATCATCCTGACCAGCCGATAGACCTTATCGGTCATAGCTTGGGTGGACTTATTATCCGGGATTTTGTTTGTCACTATCCGCAATGGCAGATTGGACGCTGCGTGACACTCGGCACACCGCATGTTGGTAGTATTTGTGCTGATTATATTTGGCGGTTGACGCCTGCTGTGGTAGGAAAATCGTATATTGACGCCTTAGATGGGACGGTAGCGCCATTACCTGAGCATATCACTTTGGGTATAATTGCGGGAAACCGCCCCAAGGGTTTGGGGCAATTGTTTCTGCAGTATCATAACCGCAAATTACGTAAAGCAGATAGTCCGCTGCTGGATGACCATCTTATACATAATGGCACAGTGTATTTGAAAGAGACCAAACTTGAAGCGGCTACTGACCACCTAATTATGCCAGTGTCGCATACAGGCATGTTAATCGATGCTGCCGTTGCTGAGCAAACCGGATATTTCTTACAGCAGGGAATGTTTAAAAGGTAATAGCGCCTTAAACGGTGAAAGCGTTTTAAACGTTAATACCCATGCCTTGTTTCAATTCAACTTTATGCATCTCAATCACCGGTATCAATATTTGGGTGACCCATTCATTACGCCAGCCCTTTAACCCTTGTGGTAACTCACCTAGATCTTTATCAAAGGCAATGACTTCATACAGCTGACCCAGCCATTTTTTACGCATCAATACATTAGCGGGTACACCGATTTGCTCTGACTGCTTATCCACCGCTTCTTGTACGGCTTTTGACAGAACTTTATTTTTGGAGCGATAAGGTGGCAATAGGCAAAGCGGATGCTCAACAGGCGCCAGCATTTTTGCATCATTGATTACCTTCATCAGCTCGTCTCCATACAGACGCAGCATACTTCGGTGAATCGTAGTTTTATGGGCCAGCTCGCGCATATTGCTCGGCTTTTCAGTGATAATCTCACGTACCGCTTGTTTTTTAATCACAAAAGTACGGGGTTGATTGGTCGCGCGCGCCAGTCCCTCACGCCAAGTAGCAACCGCTTGTAAGATAGCCATTTGTTGCGAATTATAGCGGTAATCCGCCATGGTCAGATACATGGCCTCATCTTCGACATGCTGAGCCTGATATAGATCGTGGGCGTACAGCTGGCAGTCTGCCCACACATAGTCAAAGAGTCCTTGCGACTTAAGCGCATGTTCAAGACTTAAATATAAGGCGGGCAAAAAGCGTACATCATCAATGGCGTATTGCTCTTGCTCATCTGATAACGGACGCATAAGCCAATCAGACTGGCTTTGCTCTTTATCAATGTGCATATCTAGCTGATCATCAAGGGCTTGCTGATAGCCCATTTGTAATTGTCCAGTCAAATAAGACAAAGCAATCTGGGTATCAAAAATATTGGTTAATGGTGGACAGCCAGACAACAGGTAAAAAATACCCAAATCTTCACCACAAGCGTGCCAGATGGCGACATCAACTTCGCTGAGTGCTTGCCATAATTCATTCAGTTGCAGCTGCGGTGCGTCTACTAAATAAATATGACCGCCAGTATTTAGCTGTACCAGTGCCAAACGGGGATAGTAAGTATCGCGCTTAATAAACTCAGTATCTAATGCAACCCGCCCGCAACCTTCTAGTGCATCAATAACTTCATCGAGCTGGTACTGCTCTTTTATCCAAGTCACTGGCAGGTCATCAGCTACGTCTAGTAGCGCATCAATATCTAGCTCTGATAGCAACACTGCTGAATTTGAATCAGGAGATTTATTTGGTTGACTGTTATCAGTAACATTAATAGAATCAGCCGTTTCGGAGGATGAAGAAGAGTTAGCTGAGGCGCTTAGATCAGAGTGGTCAGACACGGGCAGATACCTGCATAAATAGAAAAAAGAAAAACGCTAAAAAATAGCGATTAAAAAGGTTAAAAATAGACTATTAAAGAAAATTAATAGGCGCAGTATAGCAATATCAGGTAATAAAATGGTAAGCACTTACCTGTTATAGAAAAGAACGATTTTGCATCGCTTGACCAAGGGTCATACTATCAAGATATTCAAGCTCGCCGCCCATTGGCACGCCTTGCGCTAAACGGGTGACTTTGTTCACGTGCCGGCTCACCGCTTCACTAATAAAGTGCGCGGTGGTCTGGCCTTCAACGGTGGTACCGGTCGCTAATATAAGCTCCTCTACTGGCTCTTGCTTTACTCGCCATACCAGCTGCTCAATATTTAAATCATCCGCACTAATACCGTCAATCGGTGACAGATGACCACCTAGCACAAAATAGCGCCCACGGTAGCCAGCAGTCTGCTCAATGGCCATTACATCAGCAGCAGTCTCGACCACGCATAATAAGTTATCATCACGTCTTGGATCTTGGCATAGGGGACAAATACTATCGTCACTGAAGCTATGACAGCGCTGACACTCAACGATGTCACGCATCGCCTCATCAAGGGCTTGGGCAAGCGCCATCCCTTGGGGACGTTTTTTAGTCAGCAGATGTAACGCCATACGCTGGGCACTCTTTTGACCAACACCCGGTAAAATACGCAGCTGTTTTACCAGCTGATCAAATTTGGCTGTAAGCAAAGTGACTTCCTTTGTAAATGATATAGCTTGTAGAGAGTATAATTTTTAGAGGTTATAAAACGTTATAGATTATAAAAAATTATAAACAAACAAGCAGTGAAATCTAAAATCCTACCTATAAAAATGGGGTCGCATCGTGTAGATAACAACCCCATTTCTGACTTCAATGCGCCGTGTTTAGCACAAATGAATCCTTAGAACATACCTTGCATACCTGGTGGTAAACCCATGCCTTGGGTCGCGCCAGTCATAGTTTCTTCATATAACTCATCCGCCTGACGTACCGCATCATTAATAGCAGCGGCGATTAGGTCTTCAATCATATCAGGCTCGTCTTCTAACAAGCTTGGATCAATAGTTAAGCGCTTGACCACATGACGACCGGTCATGGTCACTTTGACCAAACCACTGCCCGCTTCTGCGTGAACTTCTTTATTGCCAAGCTCTTTTTTTGCGGTCTCGACATTGGCTTCGACTTTCTTTTGCATGGTTTGTGCTTGTTGCATCAATGCTTGAATATTCATAATTGCCTCTTATAGAAATGGAAAACTGTTAATAGTAAAGAATCATACCTTATCTTATATAAGCAGCATTATACCGCGATCGTTACAAACTGTCTAAACCGCGTGCCAAATCTTTGATAATATCTTCGACATCTTCCAGACCAACCGACAGACGAATCAGACCATCTTTAACGCCCGCTTCAGCGCGTGCTTCGGGACTAAGTCGGAAATGAGTGGTGGTGGCAGGATGAGTGATAGTGGTTTTCGCATCGCCTAGATTATTGGTAATCGAAACCATTTGGGTGGAATCAATTACATGCCAAGCGGCCGACTTTGGATCGTGATTGTTGGGGTTGTCATTGACATTGGTACTGTCACTCGCTTTGACTTCAAAGCCCATAATTGCGCCATAGCCGTCTTTCATATGATGCTGACGTTTGGTCAATTCATGAGACGGATGATCGCTTAGTCCCGAGAAATGCACAGCGCTAACATTGGGATGAGTGACCAAAAACTGCGCCACTTGATTGGCATTGGCACAGTGCGCCTGCATGCGCAGTTTGAGGGTTTCGAGTCCTTTAGTAAAGACCCACGCATTAAACGGGCTCATACTGATACCGCCTGAGCGTACCACAGTGAAGGCTTCTTGCATCAACTTGTCACTACCGACCAACGCGCCGCCCAGTACTCGGCCTTGACCGTCTAGATATTTGGTAGCTGAATGAATAACCACGTCAGCCCCTAAATCCAACGGCCGTTGCAACGCTGGGGTACCAAAGCAATTATCAACCACTAGCAAGATATCATTGGCTTTTGACAATTGGCTTAAATAGCCGATATCACAAATCTGCGCTAATGGATTACTGGGGCTTTCACAATAGATGACTTTAGTATTGGGCTGTACCGCATTTGCCCACGCCTCATTATCGAAACAATCAACATAGCTGACCTCAACGCCAAACTTGGCCATGTAATTATTAAATAGCCCAATAGATGAGCCAAATAATTGATTGGCGGCCAGCAGATGATCGCCAGCTTTTAGATACGCTAAACACATGGTCAAAATCGCGCCCATACCTGAGGCCGTTGCTACCGCTCGCTCGCCATTTTCTAGAGCCGCTAGCCGGCGCTCAAAAGTACGCACACTGGGATTGGTATGACGTGAATAGACATTGCCGGTCTTAGTGCCATCAAAGTGCGCTGCTGCATCAGCCGCTGAGGTATAAACATAAGAGCTGGTAGTAAAAATAGGTTCTGAGTGCTCGCCCTCGTCAGTACGATGCTGTCCTGCCCGCACGGCAATGGTCTGCATACCATAATCTAGCCCTAAATCTAGGGCGTCAGAACGCCAATTTGGATCCAGTTTATTTGTATTGCTGCTTAGATCGTTTTTTAAATTATTCTCATCATGACTGCTTTCATCATGCGCTTGCGACTGACTCATAAGTTTTCCATTACTATTGTTAATATGTTCGTTCATACTTATATTGATATTATTAGTATTGATATTATTAGCGACTTTAAAAGAAGATTAACGTTTTTATTTTGGTATTTATGGGGGCTACAACCTTTGGGTTATCATAGCATGTCACTTAGTATCAGGCACCTGCTAAGCGTTGTTTTTGAGTGCTTTTTAAAAAAACAGCGCCAAGCTTGGCTAAGACTTTGGTTGAGACTTAGGCTAAGAAAAATAACGTATTTTTAATAGGCAGATATCGCCACACCTGATAAGCTTGACGGCCGATTATGTTGTGCTTTACTCACTACACTTTTATGCCGTTTTTTTGCGCAGAATAACTTTAAGTAGACTAAGGTAAATCATTTATGTCGATGTTAAATATAGATCCAAGCAACCTATCGTTGAGTCTCGCGCTTGGACTATCCTTAGGTCTAAGCGGATGTCAAAACTTGCCCAAGCAGCCACATTTACCTGAAAGTCAAAACTTATCGGCACGAGTAAATGCTCTATACCAGCAAAATAGCACGCTAAAAAGTGAGCACTCTGACAACGAGAACAACCAAGATAACCCTAATGGCTCGGCGATTGATAATACTGACTTGGTGTCGGCCATCAGTGAGCAAAACAATATACATCCTGACCTGTCTGGCTATCATCCTATTGTAACCGGTGCTAATGCTTTTGCCGCGCGTAGTATATTAACAGAAATGGCCACACGCAATATCGACGTACAATATTATATTTGGCACGATGATCAGGTCGGTCATCTGCTACTCAAAGATTTATGGAAAGCCGCTGAGCGCGGAGTTATCGTGCGCTTATTGCTCGATGACTTTAATAGCAATGCCAAACTTGACCAGCAATTATTACGTTTTGCTAGTCACCCCAATATCGCGGTACGCATTGTTAATCCGCTGATGCACCGCAAATTTCAAATGCTGAACTTTGTTACTGGTCTACCCCGTATTAATCGGCGCATGCACAATAAAAGCATGATTTTTGATAAACAAATCACCATTATCGGTGGGCGCAATATTGGTAATGAATACCTCAGTAATGATCAAAACAGCCAATTCGCTGATTTAGATGTGCTGCTCATTGGTAAGGTAGTGGCAGATATTGACAACAGCTTTACCAGCTACTGGTCAGCGCCGATAGCATTCGATATTGAGACCCTTGTGACCCTTGATAAAGGAGCAACCAGTGACTTTTTAGCGGGTTTAGATAAGCTAGATGAAGATGAAAAGAATAACTCACGTAGCAGTTTAGCAGTTTATAAAACCGCTATTGCAGATTCTTCTATCGATACAGACTTGGTCAATAAGCGCGTGCCCTTTCGTTGGACAGATATGCAGTTTTTAAGTGACGATGTCGGAAAATTGACCAAATCTGTCCCTGCCAATACCAATTTGGTACACCAGCTTCGTACCTTATTAGGTAGCCCCTCTAAGAAACTAACCATTATATCTTCCTACTTTGTACCGACCAAATATGGGGTTAGTACGCTAGTACAATTGGCTGATTCCGGTGTTGATATTAAGATTTTGACCAACTCTTTTGATGCCACTGATGTGACCGCGGTTCATTCTGGCTATAGCCAATGGCGACCTGCGCTGTTGCGAGCAGGTATCAAAATCTACGAGCTAAAATCAACGGCCAGTGAAGAAAAACGCGGAAACAAACTGTGGAAAGCACGCAACCAATCCTCAACCAGCCTACATACGAAAACCTTTGCCATTGATGATCACCAAGTATTTATCGGCTCCTATAACGTTGATCCTCGCTCTGCTAACATCAATACCGAGATGGGGGTAATTATTAACGATGACGAGTTGGCGCGGCAATTGCATCAAGCGCTTAGCGATAATTTATTAAGCCAAGCTTATGAAGTTAAGTTAATGGATAATGATCAACTACAATGGCATACCGTTGAGAATGAAGAAAAGGTCATTTATAATTCCGAGCCACGCGTTGGCATGTCCGATCATATCTGGCTTACGATCATGTCATGGTTGCCTATTGATTGGCTGCTATAGTCTGACCGCCTGGAAGCTTCAATAGCGCTAGCCCTACTAATGTGTAGCTAGCGCTGCGCTTATTTATATTGTTCTTATTGTGGATCAATACCAAAGAAGCTTGCCATGGTTTACGGTGAACTGACTGCCTGTTTTTAAAAATTTCTAACGATATTTGTGCCTTTTAATGATCTTTAGACTTTTTAACGATTTTTGTACTTTTTAGTGGAAGGTTATTCCAATAATAACCTATCGATCCCCACTTCAATATGTGGATACTTATAATATTATGCCCTCCCGTTCTGAATATGCACTAATGTCTTCTATAGACAGAAATATGGTGTTGTTTATCTGTTTTAGCAGCGCTATCGCGTTTTTCGACTTTTTGATTTATTTATATATTGCAGATACAGTCGCTTTAGCTTTTTTCCCTGCTAATATTGACCCTAACGTCAATAAGCTGCAGGGGTTTGGGCTGTTTGCTGTTGGTTATTTGGCACGCCCACTTGGTGGGATTATTTTTAGCGGTTATGGCGATACTAAAGGCCGCAAACCGGTACTATTGATTAGTATGCTTGTTACCGCTAGTAGCTTGCTGGCAATGGCATTGTTACCAACATACGCCCAATGGGGGTTATTGGCACCCGCTTTATTTATTTTACTACGACTCATACAAGGTATGGCGTTTGGTGTCTATGTCCCGCTTGCATGGGTCTTCGTTGCAGAACATGTGCCGCGGCAATATTTGTCGGCTGGCTGTAGCTACGTAACCGCCAGTCTCTTTGTGGGTGTATTATTCTCTAACGCCTTTTTTGTATGGCTTAACGCTAACATGACTGCTGAGCAGCTGGTCGATTATGGCTGGCGTTTGCCGTTCTTTGTGGCGGCAATACTGAGTTTTTTACCGTTATTAGCCTGGCGTTTTATTCATGAATCACCCTTTTTCGTTGAGATGGTAACCTCAAAGTCTAGTAGCGACGGCGCAAAGCCATTTTCTCTACTCTTTCAGTATTGCAAGCATTCTATATTCATCGCTATGCTGCTGACATTTATTGTATCTAGTATTACTATAGTAGTGGTACTACTGTTACCAGATTTGATTGCGCTACGTTTTGCACCAAATAGTGATTTGTTTGAGCTTTCACACAGTCTTGGCATTGTATTTATGATTTTCGGCTGTGTCTTTTATGGGCTAATCTCTAATTATCAAAATTTCGGTAAAATTCTCACTATTGGCTCGGTGCTATTAATCGGTCAAATATTTGCTTTTTATTACCATCTGGATGCAGGTGGTGACTATATCTTAATCATGTATGCCCTCTTAGGGTTTTGTGCGGGCATTGTCGGTATGGTGCCAGCCATTTTAGTGCAGCTGTTCCCAACCAACGTACGTCTAACAGGCTTGGCATTTTCTTACAATATAACTTACGCTATCGTCGGCGGTTTAGTGCCCTTTGCTCTCGGCTACGTCACTATGTTCGTAAGTTTCACACCCGCATTATATATTGCGTTTGTGGGCCTTATCGGGATAATCATGGGGCTTTATTTTTATAATTTACCCGAGTTTAAACAAATTGATGAGTTGATTTAGTTCTTGTACCCTGACCTTTTTTAAACTGATGGTACAACATCATGACAATTAAACGCCTGTAAAAATATTTCAACGCAAGCAAAGATATTCTGATAAGTACATCCAAACTCTTAACCCGCAAGGCTTTGACGCTAAATGACTGACTTAATGAGAGATAAGCGCCTATCGGTTGCGCCGATGATTGACTGGACGACAACTGACTATCGTTATTTTGCGCGCCTGTTTAACCCGCAAGTGTTCTTATATACCGAGATGATTAGTACTGGAGCGCTGTTACATGGTAATCGCACGCGTCACCTGCGCTTCGATGCGCGCGAGCATCCCCTTGTACTCCAGCTTGGCGGTGCTGATATTAATGAGATGACTCAATGTGCTGAATTTGCCCAACAGCATGGTTATGATGAGGTTAATATCAATGTTGGCTGTCCCTCTGATCGCGTACAACATAATAAAATTGGCGCTTGTTTAATGGCAGAGCCTGCTACCGTCGCAGATTTGGTTAAACACATGCAAGCGGCGGTTGATATTCCGGTGACTGTCAAGCATCGTATTGGTATTGACGATTTTGACAGTTATGAGTTTATGGCGGATTTCGTACGAACTGTTGCTGATGCGGGATGTACGCACTTTATTGTCCATGCGCGCACTGCATGGTTACAAGGTTTGAGTCCCAAGCAGAACCGCGATATTCCACCGCTGCGTTATGACGATGTCTATAGACTTAAGCAAGACTTCCCAGCGCTTACTATTGAAATCAATGGTGGTATCGAGACGATAGAAGATATCCAAGCGCACCTACAACAGGTCGATGGCGTGATGATTGGGCGGGCGTTTTATCATAACCCTTACCTATTAGCACAAACTAATATCTTATGGGGACAGCCTGTTCCTAAGCGCTCAGAGATTTTGGCGCAACTATATCCGCATCTGAGTCAGCAGGTTGCCCAGGGCGAGCCATTGTCAACGATGGCACGGCATTATTTAGGTCTGTTTCAAGGATTGACCGGCGCACGCAGATGGCGACAAGCCTTAAGCGGTAAGCCTCATTTAACTATTGAAGATATTGAAAGAGCAGCAGATGAAGTTTTGCAATTAAATCCTGATGCTTAAGAAAGTTTGTTTGATAAAGCTTAAGAAACTGCTTAGAGAAGTAAGCAGTTTTCAAGAAGGGCTGACCAATTAAGCAGCTTGTGCTAGATACTGCCACATCGCAGCGCCATTATTAATAATATGTAGCAACATCGGCAATAATAGCGAGCCCGACTTGATACGAGCGTAGCAAAATATCAATGCCAATACCACAAGGGTACTGATTTCATATAGACCATATTGCAGATGAATAATGGCAAACATGACGCTGGTCACGATACTAGCAATTACTGCGCCGCGTTGTTCTGAGAACTGCTCAGCAATGGCTGACCACAATACGCCGCGAAATACCAGCTCTTCATATAGGGGTGCGACAATCACTATGGCGACAATCAACAACCACACTGAGTTGACTGACTCATATAAAGGATCAATAAAAACCAGTGGCGATTTGTCCAGCAAATAAGTTAACGCCTCACTGCCAATCATAAATAACAATAATAAGCCAAACATTCCCAAACCAATTGCTAATGAGAACGGTGTGAGTGCTAAATATCGCCGGACATCACTGCCTTTTAAACGAACAATCAACACGCTAAGCGCGGTCAATAATAAACAGCTGATAAAAATTGAAACGCTAACGACTGTGCCATCACTGCTACCAAAGAAGAATATGTCGCTAACTGACGATGTACTGGCAGCAGGTAGCAATAGCTTGCCGGCAACATAAACCCCTATCAACTGACTCATAAAAAAGGCAGTAACCATTGCTATTATCAGCGCCAACACGCCCCAGCGCGAAAACAATGGCAGGCGCTTTGACTGAGGTGTTAATGGGTTATTTAAAATATCAGTAGGATTAGAGTTAGACATGATTAACTATAGCTCGGTGATTGAATAGCCATTACTAGTAGATTGCAAGAAATAACCAACTAAGACGGCAGCTGCTGCTTAATCAAGTCTAAAACGTCTGCAGATACAGAGTCTGGGTGCTCAAGCGGGAACATGTGGCCACCTTCATGAGTCTGATAATTAATGCCCAAACGTGCCTTAATTTGCTGTGGGAATTTGCGTTTTAAAAACAGACTCTCCTTACCAATTATTAAGGTGACTGGTGGCTTAGGGGCGCAGTTTGGTATCAGCCAATACAGCGATGGATTGGTACGAAAAACAGCGACTTCACTAGCTTTAGGGATAGCTAAGGTCACTTTACCATCAGCACGCTCATGTAGACCATGCTCAATATAACCTTGAAAGCTACGCTCGTCAAAACTTTTAAAAAAGCCTTTATGACGTAGCGTATCGTAGGCGTCTTCACGGCTATCCCAGACATCACGGCGGTTCTTGGATATCCCAGCTGGTGATAACTTATCCATTAATCGATTGTTCATCAGCGGCAGTCTATCAGCGGTCTTAGCAAGATGCCATATGAAGCTGGTCTTGCCATAAAGCCAAGGTGGATCTAGTAGCACCGCTTGACTAAAATATTGAGGCGCGCGGTATAACGCTTGCAAGGTACATAAGCCGCCCAGTGAATGCCCAATAGCGACTACTTGCGTCACGCCATGTTGCTCGCAAGTTTGCTTCACACTATCAATAATTTGCTGCGTTAAGCTGCGCCAATGATCATCCACGGGATAATTGGGATTATCGCCTAGCATAGGAATATATTCAATGGTAAAAAATGCCTCTAAGCCCTCGAAGAACGGCTGATAGACCGCGCTTGGCATACCATTAGCATGAGCGAAATGAATGACCGGCTTTTGCGTTTTTTTAGATGCTGGCAGCGACGCAAAGGTCTGTGACTTAATAACACTCATGACTTACCCTTAATATTTCTCATTAGTTACGGTTGATTTTTACTAAATCGAATTTGTTGATAATAAAACAATAAAACTGAGCCATTATGTATGACTCAGTCTTTATGACAGTGTGCTTATGTAAATGGTGTTAAGTAAACCATCTCAACTAAACGCTGGTTTAAAAAAATGCCACTACTAGCGCATCTGTGCATTGCCTTCTTCTTGTGGCAACACATCAAGCTTAATGCTTGAGCCGATGCCCGCACCCATCTTGACAGCGAAGCGATCCATAAAAATCGCGAACGGATCTGTTGGCGTATAGTTCACGACGTTTTCAAGCTCAAGCTGCTTCTCTAAACTAGCAATACTGCCTGTTTCATCCGCTAGGCCCAATGCAATAGATTGCTCACCGGTCCAAAACAATCCTGAGAACAGTTTATTTTGTTCAGGATTTTTCAAGCGATCACCGCGACCTTCTTTAACGGCGTTGATAAAATGCTTGTGGGTATTGGCCAGCACTTTTTCGACATGCTTTTCTTCAAAGTCAGTAAGCGGACGCGATAGGCTCAAGATATCTTTATATTCGCCTGCAGTAATAGTGCGGTCTTCAACGCCTACTTTATCCATGAGGCCTTCGATATTATAGCTTGGCATAATTACGCCAATAGAGCCTACTAAGCTTGATGGATTGACATAGATTTCATCGGCTGCGGACGCTATATAATACGCACCTGAAGCACCGATATCACCAATGACGGCATAGAGTTTCTTATCTGGATACTCTTGGCGCAAATCCATCATGGTTTGCCAGATTTCATCAGACTGTACTGGTGAGCCACCAGGCGAGTTTATATCCAGCGCCACGGCTTTAGAGTTGCTGTTTTCAAAGGCGTGGGTCAAGGCTTCGTTAACATCATAAGCATTGGCCACATCGCCGCTACTGATCGTACCTTGCAGTTCAACCACCGCCAAATGTGGCTTACTGGTATCAATACCTTCAAGGCCAGTCGGTGCTTTACTGGTGCAACCACGCCCTAGTAGTAAAAATACCAACAAAATATAACCAAAGGTCAGTAGCTTAAAAAAGATACCCCAACGCCTTGCGCGGCGCTGTTCTACCACACTAGCCAACAAGGTATTTTCGATAAGTCGCCATTCTTGTCCACTAGGCTGGCTTGGCTGTTGTTGCATGGGGGCTGGCTGGTTTGCCGAATTTTCAGGATGTTTATTAGGGTCTGGTGGCCAGTTGGGCATATAACTTCCTAAGTTAGAAACAGTCTAAAGCAATAAAAGAGGTGATATAAAAATATAAATATAGCGAGAGTACTTGAATATTTTCACCTTATTATATACCTATATTGATACAGCTACATTGATATAGGTATGAATTGATATAAGTATAAAGAGTATGGTGCTATTTCGGTCACGGTTCAATAGTAGAAGCATGAGAAACTATAAACTGTAACGTTATTGCGGCGTTATTTGGGACTGTTTAATCTGCTTGAGGCTCATCACCCAGATCCAAACTCAGGGCTAACGCCACTTTTAAGGGCTTATTATCATAGGTGATTGCTTCACCTACGCGCTGTAAGCTCAATACCTCAGCAGATGCTTGTGAGGTACTGTGACTTAGCCAGGTTACTGAATTGTCGGAAGTATTATTAATAGAAAAGGGGTGGGCTGTGCATAGCCGCGACCACAATTGCCAGATACGCTGATGAGTGGCAGCATCAAGAATAATACGGGTTTGGGTAGATGCAGTCTGGCTATTCTCTTGCTTACTATCTTTTTGCTGACTACTTGATCGCTTAGTGTCTTTTATAGCAGCCTTTGTAGCAGCGTTATTAATGAGTGGAATGGCTGTTTTATTTAACACTTGGCCGGCTAATTGCGGAGAGTGCTGAGGATCAGTAGCATTGTACTGAACAATTTTGATGGGTAAATCACTGTCGATGGTAACGGTACAATCCCAAACGCTAGAATCTTTTATTGTAGGCCAGCCAGTCTCAGCTTTTAATGTCAAATCGCCATTCGCAAGCTGCCATATCTTCCCTTGTTCGCAACTTTGAGCACTGATAACGGATCTCTCTTTAGATTGGTCAGCTTGAACATAAACTTGTTGTAGTGTTGACCACTGATCACTACGCCCTGCTTGCCAATATTGGTTGGTTGGCATGCGTTGGCTTAGCTGCGCAACGGTCATCGGCAACAGCTCAGAAAAGCTCGTTTTAGCATTATCGCGTTTCTTTTTATCACGCTTGTTTTTAATAACCAGTGTATCTGTTAACGCGACGCTACTGGTTTGCACAATAATACCTGCTAAGCGCTTAATCGATAAGGTGCGTAGTTGCTGCTCTAACGTCGCGGAAAGTTTATCAGCCGTTAGCGAGCTTGGCATGGTGCGGGTCTCAGGCCCTCGATGATCGGCTAAGAACAACCAGCTGACACTATCCGTAGTCAGTGGTTTATGGCGTTTGTTAGTACTAATATCCTTAGTCTTACTATCATCAATCTCACTGTCATCAATCTCATTTTCATAAATGGGATATTGCAATACAGCAGCGCTCAAATAGCGATCGCCAGTAGGCAAAACATATAAAGTCGGTGTCAATGACAAGGCTTGCTGATTGGCATATATAGTCATCGCTAATAGTGTTAGGGGTGGTAACGCCAACCAGCGACTAATAAGGCCACGTGGTAACAACCAAGGCAGCATGACTAATAAAGCCATTAACAGAATGCCGGTATTTACCGGTGTATATAGCCATGCGCCTTTTAATGACGGTAAAGTTGTCAGCCATGTTATTAGTTCATGTAAGGCGGCCACTATGGCACTGACTAGTGCCCAAATACTATCAGCTACTGCGGGCAATAATAAGTAGCACAGTCCTGCAAGTAGGTTCAATGGCACAATCACCCAGCCAAACAAACCGATGGCAAATAAGTTAATTACCAAACCCCACAGCGACGCCTTACCAAATAATAATAAAGTAAGGGGCAACAGCGCTATAAATAGCCAGCACTGTAATTTAAACAAACGTTTAAAAATTGGTCCTATCTGATTAACAAAGACACTAAGTTTGTGCCTGTCTGTCGGCTGCCGATTTTTAACTGCGGTCTTACTCTGCGTCTGTAGTGTATTGTCATACTTTAATATTAGTGCCACCGCAATAAAAGACAACCAGTAGCCTGCTTGCCACAATACATAAGGATCAAACCACGCCATCAATACTGCCAATCCTAACAATACTCGCATGGTGCTAACCGGCAATAAGGTCAATCGTACTGCCCCAATAGCGAGTAACATCCATGCGGTACGGGCAGCTGGCACATCAAACCCTGTAAACAAGGCGTAAATAAAAGCGGCGCTAATCATTACTAACCAGCGAACTTGCCAGCGCGGTATATAGCGATAAAATTTTGGAAAAATACGGTCAACAAGTAACACAGCCGCGCCTGCCAGCATAATCGCCAAAAACAACACATGGGTACCAGAAATAGCCAGTAAATGCGAGATACCTGCCAGCTGATACAAGTCTTTAGTGTCACGATTGATTAAACTGCGATCGCCAGTTAATAGGCTGAGCGTTACTGCCTTTGCTTGCTGCTCGGCGGTGGTTTTCTGCGGCCACTCTTGATAAAAGTGCTGACGCAATTGCCAGCGCCATTGATCAATACTAGTACGGAAGTGTTTAAGGTAGGAATCAGAGGAAATCATCAGTCTCGGTGAATTGCTAATCTTAGCAATCGGTGTGCCAACCGTTATAATGGTGGCTACCCCATCAATATGACGGCTCCGTAGCCAACGATAGCTATCAAAACCTGTCGGATTATTAATCGCTTCTTGGGATGTAGCAAGGGGCTCAAGCGTCAATGTCATAAACAATTGATCGCCGGGCTGTAAATCGTTTACAGTCTCTATTGGCAAATTTTTAAATGGCTGCTTTGTTGATACTGTAGATGACTTTTTTGGATAGGCATTAAGTAATATACGATACTTTGTTTTTCTATTACTGTTGTTGTTTGAATTATTAATGCTTAGGCTATTATTAATGTTCTCAATATAATTAGTAGTGGCGTTATTTAAGTCTTGAGTTGTTAATGCAGAAACTAATGGTAATAGATGTTTTATGGTAGCGACCTGCCGATAGCCACTGTTGGTTGTGGGATCATAGACGCTGTCACTCACTCCCTCGATAGTAACCAATGCTTTTACACGCATAGGTTCGTTGATTGCCGTAGCCTCTGCTTGTTGATGACTGACCAAAGCTTGCAATGCACTACCGATAATCAATACGACCGCTAATATCGCTATCAGCGAATAACGAATAATATGAAGAGAAAAGCTAAAAATAGGCAGCGAATTGTGAGGAGAGCTTTCAGAGGGAGGTTGATAAGAGCTTTGGAAAGAAGATTGATTAGTATCCGCTGAGGATAGCGCACTGCGCTGGGTGATGAATGCTAAGATAACGGTAATAGTGATTAATAATAAAAGCCCAATAGAAACAGTGGCCATATTTTCTAACAGCAGACTGATCGGCAACGCTATACTGTTCGCGACCGCTAGAGCGCCTATCATGGCAGTTATTATAAGAATGCCTATCAACCAGTACACTAGCACTCCCAGCTTGATGATTTTAATATGTTTTAGATACGTTTATCGATAGCTATGCGTGACGATTGAGATGTGCATTGAGATTAGGGTACGTTAAGGCTAGCAAATTAAATCGTGATGGACTGTAAGAATTCACTAAATACCGACGATAGCATTTCTATTTATATTACCCTATACTGATTAAACGGCTTGCGCTTATAATGATCTGCCATTACCGTCCTGTTTCTTCTTATAATATTTTTCATCCATATTTTATTAATATTATTGCATGCCAGCCTCTCGCGTTAAGCGTTGCGGACTGTAGTTAATGATTAAAGGCAAGCCTGTGCCCCAAAAACGACTAAAAAATCTGCTGCCTACTCCCGAAAAAATATTAGAAAGCCGCACCTTAAAGTTATTTGCGCCGCACTTAGCTGACCCTCGTCTGTGGCATTTTAACCGTCATAGCTTAAATAAAGCAGTATATATTGGTGTGTTCAGTGCATTTTTCCCCTTGCCTGGACAAATGTTATTGGCATTAATTGGGTCACTAATTTTTCGCGCTAACGTACCGATGGCGCTGGGTTTGACATGGATTACTAATCCTCTTACTACCCTTCCTATTTTTTATGCGGGCTACTATGTTGGTGCCAATATTCTTGATCTACCGATGATTAGCTTACGGGTTATAGGTAGGATGATCACTGACTTTAGCTTGTGGATACTATCTGATGGTGCCAATCCATTTATCACTTATGAAGGTACCGTATCAATAGCCGCTTTTTGTTTGGGTCTGACTATACTGGCCATAGTTACCAGCATAGTTTGTGGCTTAACGTTTAAAGCCATATGGCGCTATAAGACGGTTGTTAATTGGCAAAAACGCCCGCACGACCCTTCTGATAAACCGCCTAAATTCTAATAAACTAACTTTTTTATTCATAATAAGAGTCCTTATGGATTGAGGAGAGCGGCTATTTGGCTGCCTCTTTGTTATTACGTTTTTTACACCACAATTTTGCTACCACAATAAGACTGTTTACTAGGGTCAATCACAATAAGCTCTACACCATATTATCTATACAATAAGCATTTAACAGCTTAATATTCTTACTCTGAAAATCTTGCTTTAGTATTCTTCCCAATGCCCATTACGTAACAGTAACTGACGATCAGCAAGCGCTGCTAGATTACGGTCATGGGTGACCATTAATAGTGCCGTTTTCATAGTGCTTTGTAGCTCTGACAGCAAACCAAAAACGCTTTGCGCATTATCATAATCTAAGTTGCCGGTCGGCTCATCTGCCAGAATCAACGACGGCTTAGTCACCAAGGCACGTGCAATAGCCACACGCTGACGTTCACCCCCTGACAGCTCGCCTGGTCTGTGATCCAAACGGTGTTCTAAGCCCACATTTTCTAGTATCTCAATCGCTTGTTGTCGTGCTTCTGTAGGTGAGATCTTTGGACGCATCAATAGCGGCATAGCGACGTTTTCTACCGCTGTAAACTCCGCCAACAAATGGTGAAACTGATAAATAAAACCCAAATATTGATTGCGCATCGCGCCACGCTCGGTCTCATTCATATGATTGAGACACTTACCATGTAGCCACACTTCGCCACTGGTTGGCGTGTCAAGTCCCCCTAACAAGTGCAATAAGGTACTTTTACCCGAGCCGCTGGTGCCGACGATAGCGATACGCTCACCAGGAGTAACGGTAAGGTCCAAACCGGTCAGCACTTGCGTACGTACTGCCCCTTCATCATATATCTTACTGATATTGCTTGCCTCTAAAATGGCAGACATACGGTTTCCTTTATTTATACTTAAGTTATTACTTATGCGGTTACTTATCGTCAAATCCAATCAACATGAGTACATGAAACTTATAACTATGTTGTCTTATAGTCGTGTTATACGCTACTCATAGCGTAGCGTTTGTGCTGGCTGAATTCTGGCTGCTCGGCGTGCTGGATATATAGTCGCCAAAAAGCTAAGAATAAAGGAAGCACCCGTAATCAATACGACATCAACCAAACGCAGCTCTGAAGGCAGATAATTGATAAAATAAGCATCAAACAAGTTCAAACCAAAGCTTTGGTTAATAAAGCCCAAGATATCACTAATACTTAGCGCAAATATGATGCCCAGTATAGTACCAGCGATGGTACCAATGAAACCGATGACCACACCTTGTACCATAAAAATTTGGGTAATCAATCGTGGAGATGCGCCAAAAGTTTTTAAAATAGCAATATCCGCTTTTTTATCCGTTACTAGCATGACCAAACTTGAGACAATATTAAACGCTGCTACCAAAATAATCAAAAACAGCAGCAAGCCTACCATAGCTTTTTCCATTTGGATTGCCCCAAATAGATTGCCATGAGTTTGCGTCCAATCGTTAGGATACAGCCGCTCAGGCGCAATGGCCGCTGCTTTTTGTGCCGCCATTGGCGCCGTAAAGAGATCATTGAGCTTCATGCGAATACCTTGCGCCCCATCCGGTAGACGTAGCAATTTAGCCGCATCATTCATCGGAATAAATGCCATGAGACTGTCCACTTCTGGACTGATACTAAATATCCCCGTCAAGGTAAAACGCTTAAAGCGTGGTATCACGCCAGCAGGTGATGGTGACGCTTCGGGTAGCACTAATGTGACCTTATCCCCGATGCGCAGCCCTAACGACTGCACCATCTCTTCACCCAGCACAATACTAAAATCACCGCTTTTTAGAGTATCAATACTGCCTTCGGTCATGTGTTCGTTGATAATTGAGACGTTTTTCTCGTACTCAGGATCAACGCCAGTGACCATAATTCCTGCCACTTGACCATTCGAGGTCAGCATCCCTTGCAGCTGAATAAAGGGCGCCACTGCCACAACTTCTGGATCTTCTTCTTTAATGCGATCAGCCAACTGTTTCCAGTCACCAATAACCTCGGTTGAGGTGACGGTTGCTTGCGGTACCATACCCAAAATACGGGTTTTTAGCTCACGATCGAAGCCATTCATTACCGATAGCACTGTGATTAGAACGGCGACACCAAGGGTCAGACCCATCATTGAAACTAGCGATATAAAAGAGATAAAGCGGTTACTGCGCTCTGCTCGAGTGTACCGTAAGCCGATAAATAACGCTAAAGGACGAAACATATTCAAACTCTTTATCTTATATACGTGCGACCTTATGTAAGCTATAAAACCAGTGATATCAAATGCATTAAGCATTATATCTGTTATCCTGATATACAGACCACTATATAAATCGAACACACAAATATGGTTCTAGACAGGCCAGCTATTTATCTAACTATTTACTCAACTGGTTATATAACTGGGCCTGTCAAAAGGGGGATAGTTTGACACAATTTATCTGACATGTGCCAGTCATTAGCGAAAACTGGACGTATTCTCTAATAAAATCTGCTACTTTGTTATTATTTTTTGTGAGGGGCTTGCTATTACTTGCGTCTATACCTATATATTGTATGCTAGGGACAATTGTCATTAACCCATCATTGTTGTTTGCTGACCCTTTACTAGTGCCGTTGCTACCTGTTATAGACCAATACTTTTATATATTGGCTGACATGTGAGCAACGACTTTTTAGCGTCCAAACTTCATGGCTGACTTAAGTTTGAGTATTTTCATGACCATCAATTATCAATATAAAAACGTTCAATCTCCTACCAAAATTACTTTAAGCGACGAAAAAACCGCCGGTCATGCTGATCATTGGCGTATTTTAACCGACGATATGAGTCATGATGTGCCGCAGTGGTTACAACAAATGATTGAACACGCAGCGCTACCCAAAGGACTCAACGCCAATGCCAGCGCTAAAGACAGTTGCTTACTATTATCGGAAGACCAGCCTTGTCATATTAATCAAGTGCTGGCAATGAAAGATGGTAAGCCTGAACGTTTTATTAATGCCTACCCCTGCGTTGACGGTCCCTATGGCCTTACCTGTAAGATTGAACGTCTGATCGTCAACGATAATTCACACGATGCGGTACTGCGCCTTCGTAGTACTGATGGCAGTATTGTTTATGCCTTTGATCAGCTTTATACTGCTAATCGCCACTTATATCAACAAAACACCTCTTATTTTGTGAATTTTAGTGCTTGGGCACATGAGATTACGCTCAGCGAACAAAATGAAGTCATTATGGTTGAAGATAAGGAAGCCATTCGCTATCACCGTGCTTTTAACGATATCGTTGCTGCTAATGACGGTCAAGTGCCAGACGATCTTCAAGAACAGATCAAAGATTGGCAACCGACTACTAAAGAGCAGATGGAGCCAGTAGAGATTAACCTAGGTCACATGTGCGCTTATTTGTTCGGTGATACCTTAGGACAAGAAGATGAGGCATGGTGTCAAGGCCAAGTGCTGGGCAAACAAGAAACGCTGTTTAATGGCAAATCAGTTATTTTATTTGACGTCGTGATACTGCGTGAGCAAGATACCGATCCCTTTGTAGTACGTATGGGCGCAATGAATACAACAAGCAATCAAGCTATTCAAGTCAACGATTATGTACAAGCTAATATTTGGCTACAAGCAGCGATTTATAAAGAGAACCAAGCCACGAACAAGCAGACGCAACCTAGCTAGCTTGACATAAACTGTTGTAACAACAAATTTTAGATCGAAAAAAGCCCCTAAATTCAACGTTAGGGGCTTTTTGCCTGACTGAATGCTTAACTGGTTTTAAAAATACTTGCTATGTCCGATATCGGAATAAAAATAATCGTTATAACTGAGTATTTTTAAAAAAGCGTTTAAGCCATAGTCGTCATAGTCTTAATTTTATTAAATAGCTCTTTTTGCTCTGAGCTTGGACGCGCAGTCTGTACCGCCATTAATTGTGACATATCACCCTCGACACGAATTTTACCACTCATGAATGCGCCCATAATTTCATTCATATCAAAATCAGTGATTATTGATTGTAAAAGGCTACGGTCAAGTAACAAAGTAGTAGTGGCAGCATCATTTAAACCGCGATGTAATAGACCATCCGCAAAATGGGCCTCAATATTTTGTTCAGCGTCAGAAACTTTAAGATTAATAATCATATTTGCTAGTGCAGGCGGTAGATTTAGCTCACCGGCCTCAGCTCCTAACTGCTCAACTTGCTCAAACCATGCGTCTGTCAAAAAAACTGCCATAATATTATCCTTTATGAATGTCATGATGGGCTAATTAAATTTATCACAGCAACTTTGCTGATACCCAAAATTATTGAAATAGTTGTTGTTAATATGCTGCGTTATTAACCACGCTGTATCATTAACGCTGTGTTCTTAACACAGTTATTATATAAAGCTTTGTTATTAATAATGCTCGACCTCATTATAAGGGGCGACTTAATGATAAGTAAAACCCTTTTACGTGACTGCTTGCCAAATGGTAACAAAACTCTATTAGAGATTCTTTTATGCGCCTAATCGCTACTACCTCATTTATTAATAAGTTATTGATGGGTAGTTAGCACTCTGCTGCTTTTGTTACCCCTTAAAATGTCCTTCAATTTAGACCAAATGCTATAATATCTTATGCTAATAAAGCTTACTTACTATTACAATCCATAATATATATCTTGCTTATCAATAGCGGTATATAGACTTTTATCTTTTTTCAGGTCCTTATAGAACCCTTAGACGACAGCCAAGCTGCGTCTAAAATACATTTATGTCATTGTCATAATAAGTTGTCTGCTAAACTATTTACCAAAGAGTTTGTATTTTGGCGCATAGTTCTGATGATATTTGCTTAATATTGGGTTACAATACCCTTAAACAGAGTCGGGAGTTTTAACTAAACATTACGTAAACCTGTTTTTTGTCAGCCGACGCTAGCATACATCTATGATTCATGATTTTTTTGTTACCAAATTGATGTCAGTACCCTAGTTTTATAAGTACTAATTATACGTGCTAATTTACAACTACTAACTTATAACTACTGACCTCGTTAGTAATGATATTAGTAAAAGTAAAAACAGCTACTTAGTACTATTAGATGTTTGATGCTCAAAGACGGCATACTTTCTTATTAACTTGAACGATATATTAACAATCCTACTATCGACTAGCTGTGAGCCCAGTGCATTTTTAGCGCCGTCCTCTACCCATCAGCACTCGCTGATATCTAGCGAAGGCCTAGCTTGATAGTTAATAAACCGTTACGGCAGTAAGCAAGTCAGACACTAGCAGGTGCCGCAGTCATTATCTGGTTATAGCACTCTTTTTATAACCCAGATGCCGCGGAGAGTTAGTTAATTCTGTTGATAATTCAGGCTGTAAAGGAATCATCCAATGAGTTTACAAAACACAGCAGTCGCCCCTATTGATCGTGAGTATGAAATCACTATCGTAAGATTTTTTACGATCATGGCCATAATATGGGGTATCATCGGCATGAGCCTTGGTGTGTTCATTGCATCAGAGTTGGTTTGGCCAGCTCTTAACGCTGACATTCCATGGATATCATTTGGTCGTCTAAGACCGTTGCATACCAATGCCGTTATTTTTGCGTTCGGTGGTAGTGCCTTGTTCGCAACGTCTTACTACATCGTCCAGCGTACCTGTAAGGCGAGATTATTTGCCCCTTATCTGGCCTGGTTTACCTTTTGGGGTTGGCAGGCAGTTATCGTCTCCGCCGTGATCACCCTTCCTCTAGGTTTAACCTCGACCAAAGAATACGCTGAACTTGAATGGCCGATCGATATTTTGATTGCATTGGTATGGATTTCTTATGCCATTGTTTTCTTCGGCACACTTATCAAACGCAAAACCTCTCACATCTACGTGGCTAACTGGTTCTTTGCGGCCTTTATTATTGCGATTGCGTTATTACATATCGTCAACAGTATGGCCATTCCTGTTAGTGCGTTTAAGTCTTACTCATTATTTGGTGGTGCAACCGATGCGATGGTGCAGTGGTGGTGGGGGCATAATGCGGTAGGCTTTTATCTAACGGCCGCTTTCCTTGGGATGATGTATTACTTTGTTCCGGTACAGATTGGTCGTCCTATTTATTCCTATCGTCTGTCTATCGTTCACTTTTGGGCACTGATTGCTTCTTATATGTGGGCAGGTGGTCACCATTTACACTATTCAGCGCTACCAGATTGGACGCAGTCTCTAGCCATGGTGTTCTCTATTATCCTATTTGCGCCCTCTTGGGGTGGTATGATTAACGGGGTTCTTACCTTATCCGGTAGTTGGGATAAATTGCGTACCGATCCGATTATTCGCTTTATGATTGTGGCCTTGTCGTTCTATGCGATGTCAACGTTCGAGGGCCCAATGATGGCTATTAAGACGGTCAACGCGCTATCGCATAATACAGACTGGACAATCGGTCACGTACACTCAGGTGCACTTGGCTGGGTAGGTATGATTACCATTGGTTCTCTATACGTGCTCATACCGCGTATTTATAATAAGCCAAAAATGTATTCAATCAGCTTGATTACTACCCATTTCTGGCTAGCAACGGCGGGTACTATATTCTATATCGTCTCCATGTGGATCTCAGGTATTGGTCAGGGTATGATGTGGCTCGCTACTAACCCCGACGGTACTTTAGTATACAGCTTCGTTGATACCGTTGAGTTCTCGCATTTCCCCTATATGGGTCGTGCTTTTGGTGGACTGCTCTATTTATCGGGTATGTTCGTAATGGCATATAACGCTTATAAAACGATCAAGATGCCAGAAGGTAAGCCGGTAGATATCGCTGATCCGACTGATCATGAACCTAGTGTCGATGAAACCTCGACAGCCAACGTATAAGGAGCGATCATGGCTGGTACACCGCATGAGATTATTGAAAAAAATACAGGCTTGTTGGTCATCGGTATCGTTATTGCTATTAGCTTTGCAACGCTAGTTGAGATTGTACCGCTGATATATGATAACAAGGGCCCTGAAGATGGTGGGGTGAACGCTCCCCTTCCTTCTATGGAACCTTGGACCGCGCTTGAATTTGAAGGTCGTGATATCTATATTCGTGAAGGGTGTCACGTTTGTCATACCCAGATGATTCGTCCACTACGCGCAGAAGTTGAGCGTTATGGACCATATTCACGGGCTGCTGAATCAACATGGGATCATCCATTTTTATGGGGATCGAAACGTACGGGACCCGATTTAGCACGTGTTGGCGGACGCTACTCTGAAGATTGGCAAAAACAACATCTGATGGATCCACGCTCCTTGGTGCCTGAGTCGGTTATGCCTGGTTTCCCTTGGCTTGCTACTAATGAAGTCGATGGCTCAGATATTCAAGAAAAAATGCGTCTATTCCGTGACCATTTCGGCGTCCCTTACACTGAAGAAGATATCGCAGGGGCTCCTGATGCGGTTCTTGGCGCCACTGAACTTGATGCTTTGGTTGCTTATCTTCAGCAGTTAGGCACCGCAATGGAAGGACAACGCTAATGGGTATTGTTGAGTTACAAATTATTGCGACTGTTTCTGCTTTTGTGGCCTTTGTAGCTATTGCCTGGTGGGCCTATTCGCCAAAAAACGAAAAACGCTTCGAAGAAGATGCACAACTTGCGCTTGATGATGAGGATAAAGAACCCTTATCTGACGAGCAGCGTGATAAGGATAAACCATGACATTTTTTTGGAGTTCTTGGATCACCATACTCAGTATTATGTGTTGGGCTGGTATCCTTGGTGTCTTACTAATGGTATTAAAATATAAACCAGAAGTAGAAGACGATGGTACGACTGGTCATGAATACGACGGTATCCGAGAATATGACAAGCCACTGCCTAAATGGTGGCTTGTTATATTTTTTGGCTCCATCGTTTGGGGTGTTGCTTACTGGGTATTTTTCCCAGGTATTTTCCCATCAAAGTGGGAAGGTATTGCAACGGTAGAAGTCGATGGCGAAACCGTGCCTTGGACCTCTCATAATGAACTGGCTAGTGAGCTTGAGCGCAATAATAAAGTATTTACAGATAACTTTGAAAAAAATATCTTGGTAAAAGCGGATGCCACTGGTGCAGCGCAGACATTAGGCACTTTAAATGAGATGCAAGCGACTATGCGTCGTAGTGAGGCGCCACCGGCTGATCTGCAAACTAAGATTGATGATAAGATTGCAGAACTCGCACCGGCAGTTGAGAAGCTTGCTGAAAATCCAAATGCTTTAAAAGTGGGTAGTCGTCTGTTCTTACAGAACTGCTCGGTTTGTCACGGCTCTAATGCTAAAGGTGCCACAGGCTACCCTAATTTGACCGATAATGATTGGCTATACGGCGGGGAAGCTACCAATATCTTAACGACGCTACATAACGGTCGTGTTGGTGGTATGCCCGCTTGGCGTGATCAAATTGGTGAAGAGGGCGTACGAGCAGCAGCAGAATATGTGTTGTCATTATCATCTAATAACGGTGATAAAGGTAATGGTGAGCTTGATAAGACTCTGGTCGCTCAAGGTAGTGCAATCTTTCAGAAAAATTGTGCGTTATGCCATGACAAAAATGGTAAGGGTATGATTTCAGCGGGTGCGCCAAACTTAACCGATACTATTTGGTTGTATGGTGGCGAGCGTGAAACGGTGCGCAATACTTTACGTTACGGTCGTGCAGGCGTCATGCCACAATGGGAAACTAAGCTAGGTAACGAGCGTATCATGCTAGTAGCCGCTTATATTTACTCGTTATCAGACCGAGGCGCGCTGACAGCTAAAGCGTCACTACCTGCCAATACTACTGCGCCTAAAGCAGCAGTACCCGCAGCAGCTACTGCTAATTAAGAGCGCTTCGTTAGATTGCCATATCATAGGATAATGATATTTAAAAAAAGGAGAACTGTCATTGCGGTTCTCCTTTTTTGGGTAAATGATTTTATGGAAAATTTTAAGTTAAGTATTTTTAATCGGTATTTTCTCTTAATTATTAATAAACAAATTTAGAAGTCATTTTTTTGATATTTTTTAGCTTGATAGCAGGCAATGTATGGCCCTTATATCGATATTTATTCTTATATAATGATTGTTTTTTTAGATTATCTCCCCATTTATAGTAAGGGGAATGGTAAAATAATCGTTACTATAAATTAGCGCTACAAATCAATACTATAACCCATTATATATAATCGCTCATTCGGTAGTTGGGACAAAATTAGCATTCGTTATGCACAAAACCTCCCCTACTTACTGACATTGATAACAGCGTAAGCTCACACATCTCATTTTCATAATAGGTGTTTGTTACCCATGCCAGCAGACTGATTCTTTTCTTTAAAGAGGCAAGTTTATGTCAGCACAACAACCCAGTCGAATTCCTGTTATTGAAGTCGATCTCAACGCCACCAAAAAACGTATTCATCCTAGATTTATCACGGGCTTTTATCAAAATATCCGTGTGATCAGTATGTATGCGTTTTTGGCACTGTTTTTGATTTTACCGTGGCTGCGCTATAACGGTAGACAGGCAATTTGGTTTGATGTTCCCTCCCAGCATTATTATATCTTTGGCATGACCTTTTTGACCCAAGATTTTTATTATATTGCAGCGTTTGCGCTTATTGCGGCTTTTGCCTTATTTATGGTGACCGTTTACGCAGGGCGGGTGTGGTGTGGCTATGCTTGTCCACAAACCATTTGGACACATATGTTCCAATACGTTGAGAAAATGGTGATTGGTGACCGTAACAAACGTATCAAATTCGATAAACAGCCGATGAGCGTCAGTAAAGCTTTTAAGCGCTCTTTAGTTTATTTTGTTTGGTTCGTGTTCTCGATGATTACGGCCACTACTTTCGTCAGTTATGTATCGGGGACAGACGCCCTATATCAAAGTTGGCAAATGATAGGATTTATACCCTTTCCTGATTGGTCAACGTGGATATGGGTTTCAGTATTTATTTTTGCGTTTTCGACCTACGTTAATGCTGGCTATATGCGGGAGCAGATGTGTGTTCAAATTTGTCCTTATGGCCGTTTTCAAAGTGTCATGTTTGATAAAGACACACTTATCGTCTCCTACGATTATGAACGCGGTGAGCCTCGCGGTGCGCGCAAGAAAGGCACCAACCCTGACGATTTAGGCGATTGTATTGAGTGCCAAATGTGTGTGCAGGTCTGTCCCACCGGTATCGATATTCGTGATGGTCTGCAAGTGGCCTGTATCCAATGCGCCGCCTGTGTCGATGCTTGTAATGAAGTCATGGACAAGGTAGGTTATCCACGTGGTCTGATTCGATATACTACTGAGCGTCAGTTGGTGGAAAAAGAAAAAAGTCGAGTATTTAGTCCGAGGTTTTTTGCTTATTTGGCTCTACTCACGGTATTATGTGGTGGCGTCATATACGCTCTGACGGATCGCATGCCATTAGAGATTGATATCCGCCGTGACCGTAACCAATTGTCTTCACTCAATACTCAAGGGATGATTGAAAACAGTTATATCGTCAAGCTAACCAATAAAACTCAAGACGAGCACACTTATACCATTACTTTAGCGCCGAAAGACGGTCTAAGCTTACATTTGACCTTTAATGATGTGCCATTAGATCCTGGTGAAAGCTTCAATATGTCAGTAAGTATTTACGGTGACCCTAAAGTTGTCGACGAAGGCCGGACACTAGTTACTTTAAATGTGGTTAGTGAAGGTGGTAAATATAAGGTTAGTAAACAAAACGTATTTACCACTCAAGGCCAGTAAACATCAAACAGCCTTATCAAATATTCAAATTTATCAGGTGCTTAGCAGATGCAGCGCCTGATAAATCAAGCTATACTGAATGCGATTACTGATTGTCATTAAGCTGGCTACAGTTAAGTGTCAGCTTAATCAGTTGATATATTTAATAGGTATTTCATTAATAGGTACTTTATGTCTACTCCATCACCGAACTTTAAACATCAAGACAGTCAGCCGTGGTATAAGAACTACATAGTGATTATCTTCGTGATTGGTATGCCAGCTTTTGTGGTTATTGCCTGCATTTGGTTCGTATATTATTCTTATCAAATTCGCGATAGCGTAGTACGTGATGATTGGTATATGGATGGTAAAACCTTATACCATGATGTGTCACGTGATAAGCTCACTTATGATTTAGACTTACATGGTGATTTGCAGTTTTCAGATAATGGCGATATTACTTTTTATCTGAACTACCCTGAGCAAAGTTTGCAATCGGGTAAATTACTCAACGGTACGCCGCTGACCTATCCTGATAAGCTGAACTTATCTATCTCGCACGCGACCGATGTCAAAAAAGATCGTGATGTGGTACTGCAGCACCAAAGCGGCAATAAGTACAGTGCGCAAGTGAGCTTAGAAGGTGTTAAAGCTAAATATTACCTACAGGTTAGTAATGACGGTAAAGATGATTGGCGCATGCAAGACGTGGCGAAATTACCACGCTCAAAGGTGAGCTTTGATCCGCTACCTGTCTTTGCTGAAAACCTATAATTATTAAGAAGCAGCTGTTAACAATTAAGTGAACAATCCCCACCAATAAAAAACCAGGTATCAATGAGCTGATTTTTTTATTAGTAGACAATAGGCAAATCAATTGTCTTTATGAGCCAGTCAGATAACTGGATTGATTGTCGGAATTTTTTGTTTTTCTTGGCCATTATCGGTAGCAGCATTTTCATTGACTAATTGAGGTTCAGTATCAATATTGGTGTTAGCAAACTTTGGGTTAAAGGTTTGCGTGTTTGGAGCAATCGGCAAACCAATTTCAGCTAGACTGTCAGTCTGCCCTGCTTGAATATTATTGCCTTCGAATAACCGTTCATTACCATTAGCATCATCATCACGATTTAAACTTAACTTTTCAAAATCAAATAACTCACGATCGGCCAGTTGTGACGGTGCGACATTTTGCATGGCCTTGAAAATAGAGGCCAAACGTTGCGGATGGGCGTCATCCCAATCGCGCAGCATATCGTTAATAATGCCTCGTTGTAGATTGGTCTGACTGCCGCATAAGTTACACGGGATAATCGGGAATTCTTTTAAGCGCGCATACTCAATAATATTTTTTTCTTCGACGTAAGCCAACGGACGAATTAATATATTCTGTTGGTCATCGCTCAGCAGCTTCGGTGGCATGGCTTTGAGAGCGCCACCATGAAATAGATTGAGGAAAAATGTCGCTAAGATATCATCGCGATGATGGCCTAGGGCGATTTTGGTCGCGCCAATCTGTTGGGCAAAGCTATATAGCGAGCCACGACGCAAACGCGAACATACAGAGCAATAAGTCTTACCTTCTGGCACCACACTTTTGACAATGCTATAAGTGTCTTTTTCTAAAATATAATGCGCAATTCCTTGCTGATTTAAGTATTCAGGCAATACATCTTCCGGATAATCAGGCTGTTTTTGATCCAAATTAACCGCCACTATGTCGAAATGAATCGGAGCAATACGCTTTAGCAATAGCAAAATATCAAGCAAGGTATAACTGTCTTTACCACCTGAGACACAGACCATCACTACGTCACCCTCTTCGATCATGTTAAAATCACGAATCGCCCATGATACTTGTTTGCGGAGCTTTTTTTGCAATTTGAGGAAGCAAGCTGACTTAGTAACTTTTTCCTTATTAGCAGACGGTTCGCCAGCGTTCTGCTCAGTGCTGTCTTCATCACTACCCTCGTCACGATCCTCTTCAATACTGTATTTTTCAGTCTCTAAAGAAACGTTATTAAAAAAATTAGCTTCCAAAGAGTTAGCCTCTAAAGATTGGATATGCAGGTCACATTCAGCAGACGGTATATCAGGCCGTGGCGCAATTTTTGGCGTAAACAAGGTGGCTGCGGTCATAAATTACTCATCTTTTTTACAATAATGGTTTTGCTATAAGGCGGTCAGTGCTGTGCAGTTAGGCGTACAACAGCGCCAAAGATAAGACTACAAGCCGCGGCATTATAACAAAACTTGCTAACATATTGAAAAATGGCAGCAAATTATCAAATTAAATGCCGTAGTGTGCAAATACCCTACTTAGATATGACTGAAATGCTGACGACCTAGTCTGTATCGTATTTTTTGATAGCGTTAATAGCTTTGATGGTTTTGTAATAGCGGTAATTTTGCTAAAATAGACCTTTTAAGCCAATTGATAACAGACCCCACTATGACCCCCATGATCGAAGATACGCTGCAATCTACCTCGTCTAACCAAGTAACTAACTCTACCTCTACTGGTTTTGAGAAAAACCAAAACGCTGTCGTGCTGCTATCGGGTGGGCTCGACTCTGTTACTTGTCTGTATTGGGCAAAGGCGCGTTATGCTGCTGTGACTGCGGTTAGCTTTGACTACGGTCAGCGTCATAATAGCGAGCTTGTTGCGGCAAAAACCATTGCTGAGACCGCAGGCGTTAAGCACCGTATCATTGACATTGATATCGCTCAACTTGGCGGCTCCTCATTGACAGACCATAGCATGATCGTACCTGACGGTGATGCCGATAAGTTCCCTAATAAGAAACGCGACGAGATCGACAATGAGGCCATTCCGAATACTTATGTGCCAGCGCGTAATACCATATTTTTATCTTATGCCCTTGCCGTTGCTGAAGTTGCAGATGCCAATCATATCGTCATTGGGGTTAGCTCAGTCGATTATTCCGGCTACCCCGACTGCCGTCCTGAGTATATCGCAGCCTTTGAACACATGGCCAATCTAGCCACCAAAGCTGGCGTCACTGGTCATCACTTAAGTATTCAAACCCCATTACAGCAGTTATCAAAAGCGCAAACCATTGAGCTTGGTTTAACACTTGGGATTGATTATGGACAAACCATCTCTTGTTATCAAGCTGACAGTCAAGGTCGTGCGTGCGGTATGTGTGACAGCTGTGCGCTACGTCGTCAAGGCTTTACGCAAGTAGGTATCGCTGATCCGACTCATTATCAGCCTCAATATTGATTTGATAGAGCTTATTGTTAACTTTCTAAAACTTAGCACTAACTTTGTAAGAATATGACACGTTGCATCTATTAATAATCGCTGGAAGAAATTTATGCTGCCGCTGAAGAGAGGCTACAATAAGTAAATAAAATTTTCCAGCTACGATATATCTTGGTATATATAGTCACATATTATTTAGAGTTTACGATATTAAATGCTGCCTAACGCCTGATTAGCATGAAGTAAATAAATATAAGCGTAACATTTACTTGCATCATCACAGCACGCGTGTGGTTTTCTTTAACAGGTATACTTGTTATGGTAGGTGCGGTTATTTTGGTCTTACTGGACTGATACTATTTAACATCAATCGAAAAATACATATCATCGTACAAAAAATGCTTAATGATATGACCCTTTATTTATCAGTTTTATCATTGTTTTAATTTTTTATTTTATTGAAGCCGCCTGTAAGAGGATATTTATGAAGTTATTACAAATACTACCCTTAGCGCTGCTTGGTTTTGTCGCCATGCCGCAAGCAAACGCTATCGACATTAAGCAAAATAACATTAACACTTGTGTCAATGGTGCCGTAAAATATAAAGTCGCGGACCAAAACACAGCCACCAAGCTATGTAGCTGTACCATTGGTGTCCGCAGCAAAATGACCATCGGTCAAATGTGGGAAATCGAAAGCTACGCGCAAGACAAAAAAGATCCTTCTTCGCTACCATACGTGAAGAAGATGCAGAAAGACTTACAGCAATGTACTGTAGGGTTGGATCTCAAACAGCCACAAAAACCTGCTTAAATCGATCAATAAAGCAGTCCAATAAACAAGATACAATAAGAAAGACTGGCAATCGTCAGTCTTTTTTTGTTGCCGGTAGTTGCCAATACTGGGGCAAAGTGTAAGACTTAGAATCTACTGATTCAGTAACAGCCACGACTAACGAATAAAAGAAACATAAATATAAACACAACAAGGAATTTATCATGGCCAAACCCACCACTGAAATGCTTGCATTACCCGATTTTCCAGTAACGATGGTACGTGAGTTAGACGGCAATTTCATTCATGATGACATTAGCCTAAAAGAGCTGGTTCAAAATACGAATAAAGGATTGATTCTATATTTTTATCCAAAAGACAATACTCCCGGCTGCACCACCCAAGCTACCGACTTTACCGCCAATATTAATGCCTTTGACGACTTAGGTTACGATATTATTGGGGTATCACGTGACAGCGTTGAATTGCATGAAAAGTTCATTGCTAAACACGATTTACAAATTCCACTTATCAGTGATGGCGATAAAAAACTATGCCAGTATTTTGAGGTGATTAAAGAAAAAAATATGTACGGCAAGACGACTATTGGACTGGTACGCTCAGCATTTATCTTTGATAAAGACGGTACGCTTACCCATGCGCAGCGTAATTTGCGCGCCAAAGATTATGCTGAACGCCTGCTGGCTATTCTAGCGCCTTAGTAATTCTTAATAACCCTTAATAATAACAGCCCACCCCACTCTCAACTATCATAATTTTTGGCGTAGATACCATCTTGCCAAATCATAATCAAGCAGCAGTTTTGGCTATTTGAGGCTGATAAGGCATCTGGTGTTTTAACACACCAAAGCAGATATGGACAAGTTTTCGCATGGCAGCACAAATGGCTTGCATCTTACACTTACCATTAGCTAAGAGGCGCTCATATTGAGCTTTTATATCAGGATTCCATCTGGTTGAGACTACTGCTGCCATGTACAACTTAGCTCTAATAGCACTAGAACCATTTTTAGCCAAGCGGGTTTTACCTCTAAACTGACCGGACTGCACTTGCTTGGGTATCAGTCCTAAGAATGCTGCCGCTTGCGAGGCTTTAGTAAAGCTTTTATTGTGCATTAAGGACAGCATCTGTCTTGAGGTGGCAGGACCAACGCCTTTAATTGTCTGAAGCAGTACTTGGTCTTGTTTAAGGTTAGGATGATCCTCTATATGAGTATCAATGTCATCGTTGAGATTAGCTATAGCCTCTTTTAGGGCACTAATCATCTGTTCAATAGAGGTTTTAACGATAACAGCAGTATCCGTGGCATCCGCTTTCTCTTGACGGTTCTGCTCACGCATTAGGTCTTGTTGCAAAGCATCTAGGCGAGATAGCAGGGACTTTAAATGACGGGCTTCAGCCGGCGGCGGTGTCCATAGATTAGGTTTGGCACTATGGGCGTAACGCGCTAGTAGAATACTGTCTTGTTTGTCTGTTTTATGACGAGAGCCTAAGCTATCCGCATAGCTTCTGACAAAGGCAGGATTAACGATACTAACGGATAGCCCTTGGTCATACAGGTAGTAGGCGATGTTCTCATGATAGACGCCAGTGGCCTCTAAGATGATATGAATGTCGCTCAAATCTTCAGTCACGTTGGATTTGAGCCAGTCAATCAACTTTAAGAAGTCGGTACTGTCGTTCTTAAAGACTTTGGTTTTAACTTTAGGTTTTTCGATATCTTTAAGCCAAGCAAGATCAAGTTTGGCTTTGCTGATGTCTATTCCAATATACTGTGTCATCTTATTATCTTCCCTTGTTCATTCAGTGTCACTTATACTAAGGCACTTGGATACCATTCAGATTGTGAAGATGAAAGGATGAGCATTGGGCGTAATCTACGTTACAGTGTCTAAGCACTAAGGCTGTGGTCACGCTCACAATGCTCGTGAGTAGATGATAAAGTATATCAAGATTTGATTAAATTTAGCATCTAGTCAAGATACAAGGCTGTGGCTTTAGCCCAGCGTTTTTGGCAAATGGTTACGATTGACTGGGCTAAAAGCGCCAGCCTACGATAGCCCCTATTAAGTTGAGAGTCGCGTAACAGCCCCATAATAATCAGCCGTAGCATTGTTCTGATACAGCATTGTTTTAATATCAATTATCGATTTTCGGCAAAGTTACGGTTACACATTTTTGCAACAGCTTGCTACGCTTATCCTGCTGCGCACTTTGCAGAGATACTTTACTATCAGAGCCTATTACTAAAGTTACTGTCTATTAGGACATAAAATATCAATAACTCAATAATTGGGGATAATATGACTGAACAATCTGATAGCACGTCTAACAAGGTCACCCGTACAATAGATGTAGCAGTGATCGGTGCCGGCACGGCCGGACAAAACGCCTTTGGTCAAGCCAGTAAAACCACTAAAAATATCGTTATAATTAATGATGGTTTTTGGACGACTGTTTGTGCCACTGTTGGCTGTATGCCCAGTAAACTACTGATTGCTGCTGCGGGTCGTGCTCATGAAGCCAAGTACTCTGATCAGTTTGGTATCCATGCTGATGTAAAAATAGACGGCAAGCAAGTCATGGCACGGGTACAAGCTGAGCGCAACCATTTTGCCAATAGCGTCAAAAAGCAAGTCGAAGGCTGGCCTGCGGATAAAAGAATATCGGGTCGCGCCCATATCAATAAAGACGGTCTGATTGAAATTAATGATGAGCTCATTAAAGCTGATAAAATTATCGTTGCCACTGGTAGCTCGCCGTTTATTCCGGATGGCTGGACTGATAAATTAGGCGATAAGCTGCTAACGTCGGATATCGTTTTTGAATTATCGGACTTACCCGTATCAATGGCAGTTATTGGCGCAGGCTCTGTAGGCTTGGAATTGGCACAGGCATTCACCCGTTTAGGCGTGTCAGTAACTTTATTTAACCGTGCTAATCGTGTTGCTGGCTTACAAGATGAAGATATCAATAAAAAAGCGATTGAGTGTTTAGGCAGTGACCTGACCATGCACTTAAATAGTGAAGTCGAGGATGTTGGCACTCAAGCTGATGAGGACAAAAATCTAGCAGCCTTTGTTAAGTATAAAGACAAAAATGGTAAAGAAGGCCAGTGGCAAGGCGAGTATGTCTTGGTAGCTACTGGACGCCGAAACAATATTGAACAGCTAGGAATTGAAAATCTAGGCGTTGAGCTGGATGATAAAAATCGTCCGAAGCACTTAGACAAAAATACCGGTCAGATTGGCGATCTTAAGGTTTATATTGTCGGTGATGCCAATGCTAATATTCCGTTATTACACGTTGCCAGTGATGAAGGCTTTAGCGCCGGCAGCTCAGTCTGCAAAGACAACAGGGACGCTTACGTGCATGCCCCTGCTATTCCTTTATCTATCGTGTTCTGTGAGCCGCAAATTGCGAATGTTGGTATGTCGCTATCCGAAGTTAAAGAGTCAGGGCTGGAGTATGTGATCGGTTCCGTCAGCTTTGATAACCAAGGGCGCAGCCGTGTTATGGGTGTCAATTGTGGCCTGCTGCATATCTATGGCTGTAAAAAAACGGATAAAATATTAGGGGCTAGCATGGTAGGACCTGATGCAGAATATATTGCCCATATTTTAGCAGTCGCCATTACCAATGATATATGCATTAAAGCCCTGCTCGATACGCCGTTTTATCATCCGACTATATTAGAAGGTCTACGTACCGCGCTGCGCGATGTGCAAGATAAAATGGCCATTCCTTACCAATCTTATGACACCCAGCAAGATGGCTTTTAGTCTCGCACTCAGCTACACTTTTAAAGCACTACAAATACTAAAACTCCCCTGGATGAGATAATGGCAATTGCTGGTATTACTGATTTTTTTCAAGAGATTATTCGTGATTTACATACCAGTCTTTATCTTGCGATTGGGGGTTCATTAGAAGAAGACTCGCGTGATTGGACATCTCGAGCAGTAGAATGGGTCAGCACGAGTATTAAAATCCTTATACTGCTTGCGGTGTTAGGGTTTTTTTATTGGCTGGCAACTTATATTATCAACCATAATAAAGCGCGTTTTCGCCTGAATGAGCGACGGGCGAAAATTGTACGTTCAATCCTGCGTTATATGTGGATTGTCGCCAGCTTAATTGCAATAATGAGCCAGTTTAATTTTGAGCCCAGTACCGTTAAAGCTACGGCTAAAGCCAGTATTTGGGCAGGCATTTATTATGTACTGTGGGCGTCATCGGGACATATCATCCATAAGGTCCTCCAGCATTACGGTCTTAACGCCTCTATTGAGCAGCTACTCAAAAATATCTTCTCGGTACTGGTTTTGGTGTTTGGACTTGCCAGCGTCATGGCGCAGTTTGGCTTTGATATTGTCTCCTTAGTGGCAGGTTTGGGTATTGCCGGCTTGGCAGTAGGTTTCGCGGCTCAATCAACACTGGCTAACTTTATCGCTGGTATTACTATTCTAATTGAGCAGTCCTTTGAGGTTGGTGACTGGATTAACATTAACGATAAAGAAGGCCGCGTGGTGCTCATCTCACTGCGTACTACCCATATCTTGACTCGTGACAATATTACAGTAATTTTTCCTAACTCTAATGTTGCTTCCACCGAGGTAACTAACCTGACTTCCAAAAACTTTATCCGCTTTGATATACGCATGCGCATCGCCTTTGAAGATGATATTGCTAACGCACGAGAGGTGATATTACAGGTACTCACTGATAGTGAAACCGTATTGAGACGCCCTGAATCCTCAGCGACAGTAGCGGAAATTGGTGAATATGGTATTTTCTTTATCGTACGCTTTTGGGTAAAGCCAGCTTCCGTTGCTCGGATGCCCAAGATAAAAGAAGGCTTACAGGAGGATATTAAACGCGCCTTTGATGCCGCTAATATATCTACCCCCTACCCACATATGCGCTTGCTGATGCCGAAAGACGTCGATTATCCTATTGCCACTAAGCCATTTGCGACCACTACTCAGTTGGTAAAAGCAGATAATCCATCAAATATCTCGTTGACTAAAGACCCAAAGTCACGGTTATAGTGTGACTTTGAATCTTTAGCCTTTTATAAATCGATTATTAGCTCATTAATTCGCCAATGCTTATCACCTTTTTCCTAGGGTTGTTTTGCTATTATTTTTAAAAACCTATCTGAGTACACTCCAATTATCTCTCACACTCTAAGCGCAAGTGCGCTCAACAATAGGCTCTTAAATTATGGTAAAATTACCGGTTGAACACCTTGTTTCATTATTCGCGCAATCCATTTAGCACACTTAGTTTACATACATTTAGTTTACACAATAGCCCATAGGTATCCGTATGACCGAACAAACCTCACCTGCATCTTCATTAGCATTGTCGCTCGACCTTATTATCACCTGCGCCGATGGGCTTGAGGCACCGCTACAGACTGAGCTGACCAGCTTCGGTATTGCCAGCGAGATTAAAAGCACGGGGCGCCTTACCGTCACCGGAACGCTGCGGGACTTATACACGATTTGTCTTTGGTCGCGGGTGGCCTCGCGGGTACTAATGCTAATTAAACGTAAAAACATCAATGCCGAGTATGATGTGGCAGAGCAGCTGTATGGCTTGGCAAAATCGGTCAATTGGACTGAGCAATTCAGCTTAGAGCAGACCTTTGCTATTCGTCTGTCTGTTGATAAGCGCGTTGCCGTCAGTCAGCAATTTGCCATGCTACGTATCAAAGATGCCATTGCCGATACCTTTAATGAAGTTCATGACAGTCGTCCTAATGTAGACAGTAAAAATCCAGATTTCGCTATTTTTGCAACCGTGAATGACAAGCAAGCTGAGCTGTATTTGGATTTATCCGGTACCAGTTTGCATCGCCGTGGGTATCGCGTAGCAATGACCGATGCGCCGCTCAAAGAAAACTTAGCGGCAGCCCTGCTCTATAGCGCCGGTTGGCACCAGAAAAATGAAGCAGGCAATACCCCTTTCTACAATGCTCTAGTCGATCCAATGTGCGGCTCAGGGACCTTCATTATCGAAGCGTTACTAATGCATTGTGATTATGCGGTGGGCATTGATAAAGCGGCCAATCAATTTGGCTTCTATCAATGGCAACATCATGATGTCGAACTGTGGCTGGCGATGGTTGATGAGGCACAGACACGTTTTCGAGAGAGCTTAGCGATTGCCTGTGAGCAACCGGACACGCTACCGCTTATCTTAGGTTTTGATGCCGATAGTGGTGCGATTGTCGCAACGGAAAAGAACTTGATTGCCGCCGGTCTGCACGACTTGCTACCACTTATAGATCTGGAAACCCGAGCACTCGACCAACTCAGTAACACGCTACGTCCGATGGTCAATGACGGTAGATTGAGTAACCCACTAATCATCACCAATCCACCTTATGGTGAGCGTTTGGGTGATGAAGAGATGATTAAACCGCTTTATCAAGCGATAGGTCTTATTCTACAAGACAGCTTTGCCGGTAGCGGTATTGACCCTATGCTGGGCATCCTTGCCGCCAATGTTGAGCAAGTCGATATCTTGCCGATCAAAGACCCAAAAACCTTGCGTTGTCATAATGGTGCGATTACTGTTTATTTCCGCCACGGTCATTTGATTGCTGGGCAAGTAGGACATTTAATGAGTCGCTTTGAAAAGCGTGAGATTGAGTCTGAAGAAGGTCAGGACTTTATCAATCGCTTGCAAAAGAATCTGGCTCGCCTCAAAAAACAAGCCACTAAAGAAAATGTCAGTAATCTACGGGTTTATAACGCCGATTTGCCCGATTTTAAAGTCGCTATCGACTTATATGGCGACTATGTGCATGTGCAAGAATATGCGCCGCCCAAAACTATTCCACCTGAGACCGCTAGAAAACGCTTTAATTTAGCCTTGATGGGTATCCGCGAAGTCTTCGGTATTAACCGTGAACAAATCTTTATCAAAACTCGAGCACGCCAGTCTGGCAACGATCAATATAGCAAGCAAGGTCAAACAGAAAAACGGGGTAAATTTTATGTCGCCCGTGAAGATGGCGCTTACTTTTACGTCAACTTTACCGATTATCTCGATACCGGTTTATTCATTGATCATCGTAATATGCGCACACGTATTAAAGCGAATAGCCGCGGTAAAGCGGTACTGAATTTATTTGCTTATACTTGTACCGCTAGTGTACATGCAGCTTTAGCAGGCGCAAAAAATGTGACCAGTGTTGATTTATCGCAGAATTATCTAGACTGGGGCAAACAGAACTTTGTGCTCAATGGTCTGGATGTCAGCCGCCGTAAGTATGAATTTGTGGCCGCTGATATCTTTGAATGGATTAAAGACAATACTGAGCAATACGATATTATCTTTATTGATCCACCGACCTTTTCGAACTCGAAAAAATTTCAAGGTACCTTTGATGTTCAGCGTGACCATGCGGCGTTAATCAATCGCGCTATGAACCGCTTGACGGCTGGCGGGGTACTGTATTTTTCGAATAACTTTACTCGTTTTGAGCTTGATGAGCAGCTGGCCGAACGTTATGACATTATTGACATTACTCCACAAACCATTGGCTTTGATTTTAATGTCAAAAAACCCATTCATCAAAGTTTTGAGATTCGTCACAGTCAGGGTGCTCTATACTAGAAGTAATAATAACCGTGATTCCGTTCCTCACAATTGAACGGAATCATTATTAACGCTCCGTAACAGCCGAGCAAACAGTTTAGATTTGTATCAAAAAGCATAATGACCTCATCAGCTTTGATTGGGTCATTTTTTGTTGTTATGATAGGGTGTTACTAAGCAATCGTTTTTAATATTACGGTTTATTTTATTCTAATAACTTTACCTCACTCTAATAACAAGGACTACCCCATGGCTTTATCTCTTAATAAAGGCGGTAATTTATCGCTAACCAAAACGGATCCTAACCTAACCAAGCTAGTCATCGGTCTGGGCTGGGATGAGCGCGCGACTTCAGGTGCCGAATTTGATCTTGATGCCAGTATTTTCCTACTAAGCACGGCCGGTAAAGTACGCGGCGACCACGATTTTATTTTTTATAATCAGCTTAAATCCGATAACGGTGCCGTTGAGCATACTGGTGACAATCGTACTGGCGAAGGCGATGGTGACGATGAAGCGGTTAAAGTAAACCTCACTCAAGTCCCTGCTGATGTCGATAAAATCGTCGTAACCGTTACTATCCATGATGCCACTGCCCGTAGCCAAAACTTCGGTCAAGTTGACAACGCCTTTATCCGTGTTGTAAATGAAGAAACCGGCGCTGAAGTGGTACGTTTTGATTTGGCAGAAGACTATTCTGTTGAGACCGCAATGGTATTTGGTGAAGTTTATCGCCATAACGCTGAGTGGAAATTCCGTGCAGTGGGCCAAGGCTACTCGGGCGGTCTGCAAGCTATGTGTCAGCAATATGGCATTGATATATAAGTTGCTCCTTATATTTATATCGCGTCTAAAAAGTAAAGCGTATATAGTTGCAAAATAGTCACAATTTGCTATAGCCAAACGACCAATAATGCTTTATGTTTCATTTAAATTTATGCCTAAAAAGTGGTTAGCAATAGCCGCTTTTTTATGGTCTATTGTATAGTAGGTCGACCTTAGCTTTACGCAACCAGACAGGATATGTCATGAGACATTTTTATTTAGACTTTATCTTCACGGCTATTGCCTTAATGGTGGCAGCGTGGTGGGGATATTCACACGGTGGTATGGGCGGGATGATATCCACGCTGTCGATTACCGCTATTTTGGCCGTCATGGAAATCTCGTTATCGTTCGATAACGCAGTGGTCAACGCCTCAGTACTTAAAGGCTGGGACGAATTTTGGAAAATGATTTTCTTAACCGTCGGTATTTTGATTGCGGTGTTTGGTATGCGCTTGGTCTTCCCTATCGTTATCGTCGCGGTTACCGCTGACCTTGGTATGATGGAAGTTATCAACTTGGCGTTAAACGATCCAAAAGAATATTCAGCAAGATTAATGGCCCATCATGCTGAGATTTCTGCCTTTGGTGGCATGTTCTTATTATTAGTATTCTTAAACTTCGTGTTCGATGACAAAGACGTCCATTGGTTTGACTGGCTGGAGAGCCGCCTAGCCAAGCTTGGAAAAGTCAATGCCATGAGCGTGTTTGTGGCGTTGGCTGTTTTGATGGTTTCCCTAACATGGGTTCGCGCGGATCAGTCTGCTGCGGTGTTAGTAGCAGGTGTCTGGGGTATCTTAATCTACTTAGGCGTACAAGTAGTCTCAGGTATGCTAGAAGGTGACCTTGAAGAAGAGCTAGAAAGCGAAGGCAGCAACTCTGGAGCGGCAGGTAGTGCCATCATGAAAGGTGGTATTATTGGCTTCTTATATCTTGAAGTGCTTGATGCCTCATTCAGCTTTGACGGTGTGATTGGTGCATTCGCGATTACTAATGATGTCATCGTCATTATGCTAGGCCTCGCCATTGGTGCAATGTTTGTGCGTTCTATGACTATCTTTTTGGTGGATAAAGGCACGCTTGATGAGTTTATTTACCTTGAACATGGCGCGCATTATGCGATTGGCGCGCTTGCCGTTATCATGCTATTGTCCATGAAGTTCCATGTGCCAGAGCTGATTACGGGTCTTATCGGTATTGCCTTCATTGGTTGGGCATTGCTTGCCTCACTTAAGCATCGTAAACAAGAAGCCAAAAAAGTCAGTTAATGACGGGATGACCATCTCGGCTCTATACAATTGGCTTTAACGTAGCATTTTACTGTTCGCAGGTTATATCAAACATCTTGGTATAACCTGTTTTTTATTTGACAGGTGGCTTTTTAGTATTTTTTGCTCTTATACCATTATCTAACCATCCAATAGTTCATCACGCTTTCTCACCTACTATTTATACACACGACTCAACTTATTTTTTAATAACAATATCTTATCTACTGTTGTCAGACGTGTAAAAGAAGTATCAGACAGACAGGGTTACTATGTCCCTTCGTAAGCATGTAAAGTAAGCTCACAAAATACGCCTTGCTTAGTGACGATGTGCTTAGTATAGTAAAACGTAACGATATGCAGGACGCAGCGTGCCAGTAGCAACATCGATATGTTGTGCTAGCGAGCTTAATATGACACAGTGCTGTGTTATTTTTAGTTCATATTTTATGGACGAGTCAATCAATTCATCTCTCAATTACTAATAAAAAGGACAATTACATGGCTATTAGCTTAACGAAAGGCGGCAACGTAAACTTATCAAAAGAAGCACCAGGCTTAACCAATATTACGGTAGGTCTTGGCTGGGATCCACGCGCGACTGATGGTCAAGATTTTGACTTAGATGCCATTGGTTTTTTGGTTGATGAATCAGGCAAAGTCCGTAACGATCAAGACTTTATCTTCTTTAATAACCTAAAATCAGATAACGGCGCGGTCGAGCACACCGGTGATAACCGTACCGGCGAAGGCGACGGCGATGATGAAGCGATTAAAGTGAATCTAGCTAACATTCCAGCTGACGTTAGTAAAATAGCGCTCTGTGCTATTATCTATGAAGGCCAAGGCCGCAACCAAAACTTCGGTCAAGTTGGCGACGCTTATATCCGTGTCGTTAACGACACTGGCGCTGCTGAAATTGCTCGTTATGACCTATCAGAAGATGGTAGCACTGAAATCGCTATGATTTTTGGTGAGTTATATCGTCATAACAGTGACTGGAAATTCCGTGCCGTTGGCCAAGGCTTCAGTGGTGGTCTAGGTCCATTAGCAGGTTCTTATGGTGTTAATGTTTAAGTTAAAACTTAACCCAAGTATCTAACACATAAAGGTGTCAATCAGACAACTGGTTGTACCTTATAAGCTATCAAGTGTGACTTTTTAATCACATTTGATGGCTTTAAAATTAATAAACTACCGAAAAATTATATTTCAGACACAGACATCGCGAAAAATAGATATTAAAGAATAAAAATAAGGACTTATACTCATGGCCGCCACCTTTAGCTTGATAGGCACGATTGAACCTTTTTTGCATTGCAACCTTAAAAAGGGCGATTCAATATATTGCGAAGCCAATGCGATGGTAATGCTAGAGTCTAACCTTGAGCTCAAAGGTAAGCTACAAGGTGGGTTGGTACAATCATTGATGCGGCGTTTTGCCAATGATGAATCCCTGTTTCAGCAACAGATCGAAGCGGTCAATGGCGAAGGCGATTGTCTACTTGCGCCAACACTCGATGGCGATATGCAAATCATCGATGTCGGCACGCGGCAATATACCTTAAGTGATGGTGCATTTGTCGCGGCGCAAACTGGGGTCGATATCAAAGCCAGTATTCAGCGTAATTTAGGCGGTGCCGTATTTGGTGATACTGGAGGCTTTATGGTGATGCAAACCCAAGGTAATGGCCAAGTGGTGGTATCAGGCTTTGGCTCACTGTTCGAGATTGAGGTGACTCCCGGTAAAGACGTTATCATTGATAATGGTCATGTGGTTTGCTGGGACTCGCGTCTCGAATATAACCTATCGGTCGCAACCAGTAAGAAAAAAGGCTTCATGGGTAATATTATCAATTCCGTTACTAGTGGCGAAGGCATGGTCTTAAACTTCTCTGGCACTGGTAAAGTTATTATCTGTTCGCGCAATCGTGAAAGCTATCAAGGCTGGCTACAAAGTATCCTAGGCTCAAACTCAGGGGGCCGCGGCGGTAGCAATGGCTTTTTAGGAAATATTTTATAGACCATATTTTTAGATGGTAACAATAGTCAATTCTATAAACATCAATTTTTATTCATCGCTTTATTAATAAATAATAAAAGGATTATCGTATGGCAATCAGTCTACAAAAGGGACAAAAAATATCCTTAAGTAAAGAAGCGGGTGGTACGCTCACTCAAGTTAAGTTAGGTTTAGGTTGGGATGTTGCACAAGCACCACAAGATAAAAAAGGCGGCTTCTTAGGTAAGTTATTCGGTGGCGGTAGTGGCGGCGATTCTATTGACTTGGATGCATCATGCATTATGTTCGATAGCAATAAACAGCCAGTCGATGCCATTTGGTTCAGTCAGCTGAAGTCAAAAGATGGCAGTATTGTCCATACTGGTGATAACCGTACCGGTGACGGTGAAGGCGACGATGAAGTGATTAATGTTGATCTCTCGAAAGTACCTGCTAGTGTAGTATCACTGGTATTTACGGTCAATAGCTTCACTGGTCAGACCTTTGAAACCGTAGAAAATGCGTTTTGCCGCATCGTGAATGCCGATAATAACACTGAAGTGGCACGTTATAACTTATCATCACAAGGCACTCATACGGCAATGATTATGGCAAAAGTTTATCGCCATAATGATGAGTGGAAAATGCACGCTATCGGCGAAACAGCTTCTGGTCGCACCTTTCATGATTTGATGCCTGCTATCACACCGCATGCTTAGTTAGTTAAGATTTTGGGTAATTTAGAATTACTCAGTTAAAAACCAATCAGCCCCTCTATTATTTTATAATGGAGGGGCTGATTTTTTTAATTTTATGGTTAACCTTAAGATTTTTATTTACGGCCACGTTTCCAGCTAAAGCCCCAATCAAAGGCTTTATCCATTTCTTGATGACCTTTAAAGTACTGATTGATACGCTCAACGTTAATACTGCCTTGTTGATTGACCAAACGCGCAATCGCGCACATTGGCAGATTGCCCGCGCCTTCTGTCAATCGAGTCTCAATCGGTGGCTGGTCAGGCGCATGAATAGTTACTACCCCGTCCGTTTGCCCCCAATTGGGTGCGCCCTCATAGATGAAAGCAAAAATAAACACTTCCTCAATCTGTGACCACTGCTGACCATTGATATCAAGCCACTCACCGCCAGTGGTTTGTCCGGTTCTATCGTCAGCACGTAAGCAAACGTAAGGCTCAGACTGCAGACTACCGAAGCGATTGCCTAATGCTTGAATAAGGGTTTTTTCACCGTTTTTGAGATGAATCATCGCCCCAACATCGAGGTCAATTCCGCCAGCCTTATGTTGCTTAAACAAATCCCCTAATAGACCTTTTTTGGGTGCTTGCTTGTCAGTATTTGGACGCTGGTTCCAGTTAAGATTAATAGATATTTTACCGAAATCATCACGCTTGCTTAGGTTGATGCTGGATTGGTTCTTGGTTAAAGTGATTTTACTCAGATTGATAGACGGTTTTGCAGGCGCATTATTGGCAGGAATCGGTGGTGGAGTGCTGGTTTGATTCGATTGACCTGAACTCCCTGCTCTTTGAGTATTGATCGGCTTCTGCGTATTGATAGAAGATGACGGGTTGTTGGTTGAAGCATTGTTGGTTGAGGAAGGGTTAGCTGGTGACTGGGCTTGAGCCGGAACCTCATCGGCAATCTCAACGCCGAAGTGCTCGGATAAAGGCTTCAACCCGCCGTTAAAGCCTTGGGCAATGAAACGGAACTTCCAACTGCCCTGCCGACGATAACATTCTGCTAGGATAATCGCTTTTTCAGAACGACCAGTCGCGTTCAGCTGACAAGTGAGCAACACTTGGCTTCCTTGTAATACTTGGATATCGACATCACCAATTTGTGCTAGCGTCTGTCCACTAGAAAAGGCTAAGGCAATCTTATCAATATTTGCCGGCTGCGTAGGCAAATTGATATCAAAAAATCCATCGCTATCATGACCGCGAAAGCTGACGCTACCATCATCACTACGTGTCTGACCATAAAAAATCATATCGCCATCACCACGTACTTTGCCCGCCGTGGTTACCTGATAAGCAGCGCAGTCAATAGAATTTTGACTCAAAATACGAATGCTAATATTATCATTGGGTAGCGGCGCATTGGCACCGGCAATCAAAGTTTGACTCATAATATGTCCTTAAGATTAATTATAATTTGTTGTGTAAACTACCGTGTAAAAAGGCCGCGTAAAACAGTATCAAGCTGGCATACGTTTAAGTGCACAGTTTAAGTGACTTCTGACAGATTATCACTATTTTAGCTATCGCTATATAGTAGCATAAATGGGGCTGGGCGCTTAATTAGCACCCCTCTTTGAAAACAGTCATAAATAGCAGCAAGACCTTACAATCGATAGAACAAGACGACATAAATAATACGACAGATCACCAGTCACAAATATCACTAAGCGTTGTTTTGTCACGAGTATTGATAACGCAGGCATTTATATATAGTGACATTTGTATATAATGGCTGTGGCGTAAATCAGATGGTATAAAATAAATAGTATTGCGGCGTGGTCGCAACTTACCAATACTGCTTTATCAAAATGTCTCTTATCAGAAATGTGGCTTGCCAATAGCGTATATTGCCAACAATGTTAATGATTCTACAATTACTACAACAGCATAATCACAATCTTGAATTACTCAACTCTGAATAAAGCCAACGATAGCGCTGAGAATATTATGGACAACCGTATTAACAATAACAGTAGTAATACTATAGTTAATAGTAGCAATCATACCGCGCCGCCAGCTGCTTGGTTGGCTGAGGGTCAGTCAAGCCAGCGCGATATGCTAGCAAGCTTACAAACATTAAAAACCAAAACTGCCACTCCGCTGTCCGTCATTGCCTCGCATCGGCAGAACCGCCCAGAAATTTTTGAATTTGCTGATGAAGTCTACTGTGAGCCGACTGATAATATAAATTCTAGCGACACAGACCCTGATAGCATAGATCTTGACAATGCAGATTCTGAAAATATAGACTCTAACGACGATCAAACAGCAACTGAAATAACGGTACCACGTTGGCAGTTTGTGTTAGACCATGCCAAGCAGAATAACGTCAAAGTATTACTTACGGGACGTAATGGTGCTGACTATGAAGCGCAACGCGAGGCGTTTAGCGCCGCTGGTATACGCTTATTAACAGGTGCTACCAGCGTATCAGCACTGGCAACGATTGATGATAAATTTGCCTTTATGCAACAATGTTACGCGTACGATATTCCGGTAGCAGAAAGCTGGCGCTTTGATAATACCGCGGAGCTTGAGGCTTTACTTACCGAACACGGTCATCAGCCGCTATGTGTAAAACCAGTCACTGGTATTTTTGCGCAAGGGTTTTGGCGACTTGATTCAGGTAAAGCAGCAGGTGAGCAGTACGATAGCTTTGAGCATCTATATTTCACCGAGGATAAAAAGATAAATATCGAGCAATTTATCAATGCCTATGCCAATAGCAATATGATACAAGCGCGTCCGATTCCAATGCTGCTGATGCCTTTCCTATCAGGCCAAGAATACTCCATCGATGTGGTCTGTGAATACGGCGAAGTGTTGGCGGCTATCACTCGCTACAAAACTGGCAAGGTTCAACATATCGGCTACGATGAGTTAGTTATGGACGTGGTTATCCCTTTGATTAAGACGTTTGGTTGTGATGGCATCGTTAGCGTGCAAACCAAGGCGGATGACGACGGTCAGCATCGCGTCCTTGAGATTAACAGTCGCCCCTCAGGTGGCATCGGCTACACCGCTCACAGCGGCGTGGACTTAACCCAAATAGGATTTGCCTACTGGCTTGGCCTGACAGACAAACCAAACTTAGCAGACATCACTCAGCAGATTATCCCGTGTCAGGTGCGCTCTATTATGATGAGTGTAAAAATTGAGGAAGAATTTGTTGAGTAAAATACCGACCCAAACTCTTTATAAAACCTTTAGAATAAGTAAAAATAATCTTATATCAGCGATGATGCTAAATATAATAGGTATTTAAGAACTTCTATCACCATACGGTATGAGATTGATGAAAGGGCGGACGGGATGATGACAGCAGAGACTACGTTAGTTTTGGGAGCCAACACCGTTATCGCTCAAGCGCAGTGCACGGTTGCGTTTTCTGCTGCAGATCAGCTCAAATTTGGCCAACACCTTGGGCTCATCTGGTTGCCTTTAGATGACAATCGCAAAGTCGCGTGTAGTCCCGCCTATCTCCACGAACCAAAGACTGGGCGCGTCTCGATAATACCAACACGCCGAGCGCATGGCAGCTGGATTTAAAGACGCTATTCGCTATATGCAGTTCACTGCACCCATTCAACCCGGCTCTAGCGGCAGTCCCCTACTACCACCAACTGGCGAAGTCATCGGCATGGTAACCTCCAGCCTCAATCATGAGCATGCACAAAACATGAACTATGCAGTGAAATCTCAGCTATTATCTGCCCTACTAACCAGCGCCGGAATCAGTCTTGCTGAATTAAGCAACTCAACCGCTGCTCAACATAACCAAAGTACTCTGCCGTCGATTTCGTCCAAGCCCTTATCTACCCCGCAATTAAGTAAGCAAAGCCGCGGGGCACTATGGCTGGTGGGCTGTCAAGGTTAGCAATAATAAAATTTAAAATCGTATAAAAATAATTACTCCAATAAAACAGTTACTTTAATAGAAATACGTTAAGGAATATGAATGCTTGATAAGCAACACAACACAACCATCACCTTACCCCGTGGCACACTTGAGCTGACCTACCAAACCAATAATGCCGCAGGTAATAATCATGGCACTTACCAACTCGATGACTTACTGGGTTTTGCTCAGCGCATCAATCCGAAACGGGCTTTTTTGTTTGTCTCAAAGGTTTTGGGTCGTCATATTCCGATTGCACCCCGTATTATGCGTCGTAGCTTTACCGATCTAGCCACTCTAGTACCTGACAGTTTACCTGAGCCTATTTTGGTCATCGGTATGGCAGAGACGGCGGTTGGGCTATCGGCAGGTGTGCATCAGGCGCTACAAACGCGCTATCCCAAGGCGTTACTGCTTAACTCTACTCGTCACGCGCAGCACGATGACAGTAGCATGGACACCTTGCTGACGACCTTTAGCGAAGACCACAGTCACGCCAGCCAGCATTTGATCTATCAGAGTAGCGATCACGTTACCCAAGCACAGTTGCGTGCGAGTAAAACCTTGATCATGGTCGATGATGAAGCTTCAACAGGCAATACGTGCATGAATGTGGTCAGTGCCTTACGTAATGCAGGACTCACACAATTAGAACAGGTCCATTTGACGACATTAGTAGATTGGTCATTGGGTCAAGCTGGTATGGACGACACCCTGGCTGAACGCCTGCCAGATATCGACTTTTCTCGTCATCATTTGTTAGCTGGTGCATGGCAATGGACGGATGCGCCCAACCCTGAACCCATTACCATGCCATCGGTCGACAGTACCGCTGCGGGCAGCCAGCCACTAGGTCATACTGGCAATTGGGGACGCTTCCCAACCCTCGATAGCACAGATGGCTTTGCTGATTATTTGGCGCAGTTCCAACAGAGATTTACACGTTTTCAAGAGCAAGCGGCATTCGCTAGTACCAATTTGCCAAAAAGAATCTTAGTGTTAGGCAGTAATGAGTTTGTTTGGTTGCCGTTCTTATTGGCTGAATGGTTAGAAAGGCAAGCGCAAGGCCAGAATGCTGAAGGGACATCTATCGTCAAATTTAGCGCATTAACGCGTTCACCAATAGCCACAGGTGCTGCGATTACTACGATGCTGAGCTTTACCGATAATTACGGGCTTGGTATGACTAACTTTGTTTATAACGTCAATCCTGATGACTGGGATTTGATTGTACTGTGCGTGGAAACATCCGCTGATAGTGTTGATGAGATTTGGAGAGGTTTAGATAATGTATTGATCGTGAGTCCTACGCTTTAAATTGCTTTATACCATTAAAATACATCGCCTACGGATTGCTCTATGACCACCCCATTCTTCCAGCCCAGCCCTGATATCATCAAACCCTATACCCTAATGGATTTAGACGACACTTTATTCCAGACCCAACGCAAGATTGAGGCATGGGACTTGCCTACGACTGAACAAGATAAACTGGTTTGTGCTACGGTGAACAAGAATAACGAGCCATTGAGCATGATGAGTAAGCGTCAATCGGCATTCTTTAATTGGTTACTGGCCAGCACCGAGCTGATTGCAGTAACAGCACGTGATCGTAGCGAAATTAAGCGCGTAAAATTGTCCTTTAGCAGCTGGCAGGTTCTAACCCATGGTGCGATAATCTTAATGCCCGATGGTCAACTGCTTAGTGTTTGGCAGCAAAACATGTATGATAAGCTGGTTCCGCTACAAGACCCGCTTACCCAGCTCGTCGCGCACATTAATAACTATAGTGCACAAAGCGACCGTTGTCACAATGATTTGGTATTCACACCGCATACTGATAGCTTTAACGATACTGAATTAACCATTTATCTTGCCATCAAACATGCACAAAAAGACCATCAAGTCTTGGCAGATTTAGCCCAGCAGTTACCAACGTTAATGCCAGATTTTAATCAGCACTTTTATGTGCACGTGAATGCTAATAATCTAGCGATACTGCCACATGTTATTCATAAACAGCACGCGGTACAGTTTTTATTAGAAAACTATTTAGATAACCAGCGTCCTAGTTTTGGCTTTGGCGATAGTATGGCAGATTTACCATTTCTACAATTGCTAGATTGGTATGGCATGCCCAATCACGGTCAATTGCACTCAGAGCTACAAGCGCAACTTCACTCTCAACTATAGACATGGCAATCATAATGAGCGCGAATAATTCTAATATGACAACAAATAAATCTAATGCAAAAGCAGAAAAATTGCGTAACGATAATTTAGAAAGCACTAAGTTAAAAGACCGCCATTTAGCAAGCTATGGCTCGGGCAGTTATCTTGCCAGCGATGTCACGGTACTATTAGACATCGTCGATAAAGAGGCGGTCGCTGATGTGCCCGTCACGCAAAAGGAAGCGCTAATTCAGAGCGGCCAGCGCCATTATTCAGATATGCTGACCTTAGAGCACGCACCAAGTGCGATGCACGAGCAGCTATACATTCAAGCGTTAGCACAAGGCACCCAACGAACTGCCACTGATATCGCTAACCTTGCGTATGCGTTACATCAGAGTTTTCATAATACTGTTAACAGTGAAGGCCCGCTAGTGTTGATTAGCTTAGTGCGGGCAGGATTGCCCGTTGGCGTATTATTACAGCGTGCGTTAGCAGATACTAATAGCCTATATTCATTACCCAGCGTTCATTATGGTATCAGTATCATTCGTGACCGTGGTTTAGATCCACTGGCATTAGAAATTTTACTAGAGGCTTATCCCAATAGTCCAATCGTATTTGTCGATGGTTGGACAGGTAAAGGGGCGATTTATCAAGAGTTAGCGCACAGCCTTGAAACATTTAGTAAACCTACTCATCCAAATTTTACTAATATTTTTCATCAAGGAGCCGATACGATTCCGTTGCTCACACTCGCTGATCCTGCTGGGGTTGCTTGGCTTGCCGCTAGTAGCGATGATTGGCTCATTCCGTCAGGCTTATTAAACAGTACGGTATCAGGGTTGATTTCGCGCAGTTTATATACCGCACCGCAAGAGGGTCTACATCGCAGTGTGTTTTATGATAACTTAATAGAGGTTGATCATAGCCTTGCGTTTATCGATCATATCGATACAGCTAGGCAGCAACTGACCACGCCGCCGTCGCAGTTACCGACCTTTACTCAGCCGCGTTATGATACTAAGAACATCATTGATACGCTGGCCGCGCGCTATCAAATTACCAATCGCAACCGTATCAAGCCGACCATCGCCGAGGCAACACGAGCGATATTACGACGAGAACCTGAGCGCGTCTTGCTAGCATCTTCTGATCATCCCGATACTGCATTGTTACGCCATTTATGTACTGAGTATCATATCAATATCACAATATTAGGTGCTAAAATATTACCTTATCAAGCCGTTACGCTTATTAAGCAGCGGACTGCCAATACGTAGCCTCAACAATACGAAAAAGTCTTTGATCCTGTATATAGGGTTTAACGTATATACGGTCTAATAAAAATAAACAAGCGCCTATGAACGCTTGCGAATAATAGAGCCAAGAATTTTTTGAACAAAACAGCGCCTTTGTTACACTGTTATTCCTATTTTTATTCCTCTGTATTCTCATTCACCACTATTTATGACGTCGACTATGCCAGATAAATCGTCCAGCCTTTACAATCATACCCAGTCTTACGCACATCTCATCACTGAGCGCCACGCGATGATCAAGCCATGCACCCATCATCCTTATCAGCTGGGGGCAAGCCTATATATGCCAGCGACACGGCAAGATATTTGGCAGGTCATTAAGCGAGACAAGTTACCGACTATTGATAGTATTATTATTTGTTTAGAAGATGCCGTTAGTCATAGTGATGTGGATTTAGCGCTGACACGATTGCAGGCACTGCTCAATATGTGGGCGTCACATGTCAATAGCATCAATGAGCCCTCAAACCAAGCAGACATTCAGACCCAGCAACCGACGCGCCCCTTAGTATTTGTGCGTCCGCGCAATCCGATGATGCTGCAAGAATTGGCAGACTTTGAACATATTGATTTGCTTGATGGCTTCGTGATGCCCAAGGTCGATATGTATAGTTTATCTAACTGGCGCATGGCCTGTCAGAACTTAAGTACCGATCAGCTGTTGATGCCAACGTTAGAGACTGCTGCCCTATTTAATCCGCATCACAATCAAGAGCTGGCAATCGCTTTTAAAGAAGCCTTTAGCCAGCCTATATTTGCGCTACGTATCGGTGGCAATGACTTATTTGCCGCATTGCGTCTACGTCGTCCAAAAGACAGTATTATTTATGATACACCGATTGGCACGCTCGTTTATCAGCTGCTGGGCTGCTTTGTGCCGCATGGGTTTTATTTGACCGCGCCCGTATTTGAGTATTTAGATCAGCCGATGCTATTTATGAAAGAGCTGACCCGTGATGTGAGCTTAGGATTGGTAGGCAAAACGGTCATTCACCCCAGTCAAATTGCTTTGGTGCAACAGGCTTACTGCGTGCCATTGAGCATGCTTGATGAAGCACAAGCCATATTACATAGCGAGGCCAAAGCGGTATTTAAGTATAATAATACCATGCTAGAACCAGCCACTCATCGCGCTTGGGCACATGAAGTGGTCAATCGATCAGAAGTATTTGGCACTATCAATGATGGCAATAGCGACTATAAGCCGCTGCTTTAAAGTATAAACAGTGTCACAATCAATATTCGAAATAAAAAAGCTGCTATCATTAACCCGATAACGGCTTTTTTCAGTTAAACATGAGCGCTAAACACAGCACTCTAGAAACTTACTAATGGCTGTATTAACTTGCTCAGGTTCCTCTACAGTCGAAGTATGACCGGCACCTTTAATCACTACAAGCTTAGAGCCTTTAATGGCAAAGTGCATTCGCTCAGATTTTGGATAAGGCGTGGCTGCATCTTGATCACCCACTATAATCAGCGTCGGTGTGCTGATATCACCAAGCTGCTCATAAGTCCCTTTACGCTCAATCACACCCATTGTCGCTTTAGTCACACCGCCTTTACGATTGCCTTGTAGCATCAGTAGCCATTCTTTATTTTCGGCTTTACGCGATTTATCCCCTAAGAAAGTACTGCCAAACATAATGGGCATCACCTTGTTACTGACTCGCTTCATTCCTAACCAGCGAATGGCCGTCATCAGTTTACGATATTGTGGAGCAAGTTTTGGATCTTCAGGGTCAGATGATGTCTCTAACAGTGTCAGTGACAGCAGTAACTCAGGATGTTTAATTGCTATACGCTGCGCTACAAAGCCCCCCATTGATAGCCCTACAAAGTGACACTTCTTTATATCAAGTGTCGATAGTAGTTCGAGAGTATCCTCAGTTAAAGTTTCCATATCGTAGCCAGACTTGGTAATCTGCGACTGCCCTTGCCCGCGAAAATCAAACGCGATACAGCGATAATCCTCTTGAAAATGGGCTATCTGCTTATCATACATCCGCGTGCTCCACAGCAAACCATGCGCGAACACCATCACTGGCTTTTGCTGATCATCAGGTGCGCTATCTTGATAGTAGATATCGGCGTTATTAATCTTTATATTTGGCATAACCACTTCCTTGTCTGACAGATTTATTTGATATAAATGGACATATACTCATCAACGAGCATATCCCTGACACTCGTCAGGGCCTTTTAGCATAATGTACAAGTCATTTGTTTAATAGTATTATTTTTGAATGGGAAGTTTTATTGTGGACGGGTTGATAGAGACAAAGCAATGAGACCTTGTTTGGTTGTGATCTGGCCGTGTCATAATCGCGCACAAAATCAACTTTTATAACAATCTCAAACTGCTATAGTAATGGGCGTTGAACAACTCATTGCATAGAAACTATAGATAAAGGAAATACCATGTCGCAACCTTTAGTCGAGTACCAAACCGAGCAGCATATCGCCACCATCACTATGAATGACCCCAAGACCCTCAATGCTTTTAGCACTTCTCTCAAAGATGCGATGATGGATGCCCTGAACAAGGCGGATAATGATGAGCAAGTGCGTGTGATTGTTTTACAAGGCGCAGGCAATAACTTCTCAAGTGGTGGTCATATTGGTGAAATGCTTGAGAATGGTATGGAAAAGGATGCTTTAGCCGATAAACTTAACTTTATGGTAGGCAAAGTTGCTGAGATTAGCCTAAAACTGCGTAATATCCATAAGCCTATTATAGCCAAACTAGAAGGTGCGGTCGCAGGCGCTGGTATGAACTTGGCGTTGACTTGTGACTTTCGAATCGCTGCTGATAACGCAAAATTTATACAAGCCTTTGTCAATATCGGTTTGATACCCGATGCTGGCGGTATTTATTTGCTCAATCAGTTAATTGGTTCAGCGAAGACTACAGAGTTAGTCATGCTCGGCGATAAAATCAAAGCGGAAGATATGGCACGCTTAAACTTAGTTAATGCAGTGGTTAGCGCGGATGAGCTGGATGCCAGCGTTAACGCCTTGGCGACTCGTCTAAGTAACCTACCCGGAAAAGCATTGGCGTCGATGAAGCATATGATTAACGTGCATGCGTATAGGGGTCTTAATGAAGCGCTAGATATGGAAGTCGAGCAGCAAACGATGCTGGCCAAAACCGATGACTTTAGAGAAGGTATTACCGCGTTTATGGAAAAGCGTAAGCCGGTTTATCAGGGTAGGTAGCAATAGAAAATTACCTTACTTTTTATTAAGCACTACGTATATTTTACTTCCAAGAAAATATACGTAGTGCTTTTAACGTCTATTGTATAATGGCAAATTGAGGCTTACTTTGCTGGAAGTCCCCATCGATTGGCCTCAGGTTTAGTATCACTAGCAAAAAATACTAGCAATACTATAGTGCCTATTAACGGGATAAGCGATATCAGCAGCCACCATCCTGAACGGCTGGTATCATGCAACCTACGTAGTCCAACTGCAATACTAGGTAGAAATAAGCCAAACGCTACCAACATATAAAACAAGCCAGTTTCTGAATTGAAGATTATTGCATCTAAGACCATCGCAATAATCATTAGAATAAATTGAGCAAGTGTGAAGTACCAAAATTCCTTACGACGTGCTCGACCAGAGAAATTTATATAATTTCTTAATCCTTTTTTGAACCAATCAGCTATATTATAATTATTTTCAATCATATTTTTATTTTTCATAGGTCTTCCATTAGTGGCGTCTAAAGGTGAAAACAAAAGAACTTTAGTTTGAATATAAGACATATAAACGTATTTCTTAGTAAGTCTTACACATTGTTAGACATTATTATTCAATAAAAGTTTGCAAAATTTATCACTATATTTTAAGCTTAGCAATGAAAAAACCCTGCATCATTACGATACGGGGTTTTTTCATTCTAAAAAATTAAACTTCATTCAGCTCAAAACTTAGGTCAATTGAGCAACGTTAATTTTATCCGCTTCTTCAGTGTACTCTTCCATACGGTCGAAGTTCATGTATTGATACACTTCATCGCCCATACTGTTGAGCATGCCAGCATACTGCTGATACTCGTCGTTGGTTGGCAATTTACCCAATACCGCAGCGACGGCAGCAAGCTCAGCTGAAGCTAGATATACGTCTGCGCCTTGACCCAAACGGTTCGGGAAGTTACGGGTTGAAGTCGATACCGCCGTAGAATTCGGGGCGATACGTGCTTGGTTACCCATACATAGTGAACAACCTGGCATCTCAGTACGAGCGCCGGCTTGTGCATATATGTTGTAGTAGCCCTCTTCCATCAACTGACGCGCATCCATCTTAGTTGGTGGCGCAATCCATAGACGAGTTTTTAAGCTACCTGCTGGTACTTCTTGTAGCAGTTTACCTGCCGCACGGAAGTGACCGATGTTGGTCATGCACGAACCAATGAATACTTCATCAATGGCATTCCCTGCCACGTCTGACAGTGTTTTGGCATCATCAGGATCGTTCGGGCAGCAAAGGATAGGCTCTTTGATCTCGCTCATATCGATGACCATATCAATGGTGTATTCAGCATCGTCATCAGCGCGCATGAGGCTTGGATTTGCTAACCATTCTTGCATCGCTTCAATACGGCGGCTGATAGTACGCGCATCGCCATAACCTTCTGAAATCATCCATTTAAGCAAGGTAACGTTCGAGGTCAAATATTCAGTGATTGATGCTTCTGATAAAGCAATAGTACAACCCGCGGCACTACGTTCAGCTGAGGCATCAGACAGCTCAAAGGCTTGCTCAAGCGTTAAGTCGTCAAGACCTTCAATCTCAAGGATACGGCCGTTGAATTCGTTAATTTTACCTTTTTTATCAACCGTCAATAAGCCATCTTTGATCGCTTGGTACGGAATCGCATGAACCAAGTCACGTAAGGTAATACCGGCTTGACGCTCGCCGACGAAGCGAACACGGACAGACTCAGGCATATCAAGTGGCATTACCCCAGTTGCAGCTGCGAATGCAACGAGACCAGAACCGGCTGGGAACGAGATACCCATTGGGAAACGGGTATGCGAGTCACCACCAGTACCAACGGTATCTGGAAGTAGCATACGGTTCAACCATGAGTGAATAATACCATCACCTGGACGTAAGCTGACACCGCCACGGTTCATGATAAAGTCAGGTAGCGTGTGCTGAGTCTCGATGTCCACAGGCTTAGGATAAGCAGCCGTATGACAGAATGATTGCAATACTAAATCGGTCTGAAAACCTAAACAAGCCAAGTCTTTAAGCTCATCACGAGTCATCGGACCCGTAGTATCTTGGCTACCGACAGTGGTCATTTTTGGTTCGCAATACATACCAGCACGAACGCCTTCTAGACCACAAGCTTTACCAACCATTTTTTGCGCCAAAGTGAAGCCTTTACCAGTATCAACTGGCTCTTCTGGCTTAGCAAAAATGTCTGAATGCTCAAGACCCATATATTCACGAGCACGATTGGTCAAACCACGACCAACGATTAGCGGAATACGGCCACCGGCACGTACTTCATCCAGTAACGTTGGTGAGTTTAGCTTAAACGTTGACAATACGTCATCAGAATCATGCTTAGTAATTTTGCCATCGTGTGGATAGATGTCGAACACATCGCCCATCTCTAGATTGTCAACGTTGACGCCATCGATAGGTAGTGCGCCTGAATCTTCCATAGTATTAAAGAAAATTGGGGCGATATTGTTACCAAGAACCAGACCACCGCCACGTTTGTTAGGGACGTTAGGAATGTCATCACCCATCAGCCATAATACTGAGTTAGTCGCTGATTTACGGCTAGAGCCAGTGCCGACTACGTCACCAACATAAGCAAGCTGATGGCCTTTTTCTTTTAGCGCTTCAACCTGTTTCATCGGACCAATAACACCCTCTTCGTCAGCGGTGATACCGTCGCGAGAGTTTTTGTGCATGGCTAATGAATGTAATGGGATATCAGGACGGCTCCAAGCATCTTGCGCCGGTGACAAGTCATCGGTGTTGGTTTCGCCAGTGACTTTAAAGGTCGTATAGGTTGATTTCTTTGGTACTGCAGCGCGATTCAAGAACCACTCAGCGTCCGCCCAAGATTGAATCACTTCTTTAGCGATGTCATTGCCCGCTTCTGCTTTTTCAGTGACGTCATGGAAGGCATCAAAAACCAATAAGGTTTTTTTCAAAGCTTCGGCAGCGTCTTGCGCCAGTTCTTTGTCATCTAATGCAGCAACTAATGATTCAACGTTGTAACCACCTTGCATGGTGCCTAAAATCTCAATGGCTTTTTTCTTACTGACTAGTGAAGAAGTTGCTTCACCTTTAACGATAGCGGCTAAAAACGCGGCTTTAACGTAAGCGGCTTGGTCAACACCGGCAGGAATTCGGTTTTCCAACAAGTTCATTAAGAACGCATCTTCGCCTGCTGGTGGGTTTTTTAATAGCTCAACTAAGTCTGCTACTTGCTTCTCATTAAGTGGAAGCGGTACTGTTCCTTGCTCGGCACGTTCTGCGACATGTTTACGATAAGCTTCTAACACAATAGTCGTCCTCGTTAGTTGGGTCATCAGTACATCACGTGAGTAGTCAGAATGACTGCCTGCATCGATGTACGACATTGAATAATTATCCCTACAATATAGCTTAAAACGGCCAAAATGTTAAGAAGCAAACCGAAATCTCCTCCCCATAACCAACATTTATTAGAAAAATGGGAGGTATTTTTCTTTAGGTTACTTATAGCATTACTCATCATTAGATTCAGTTAATTTAACTGTATTTTCGTGCCGATTTTCTGTTAGATTAGACCATGTACACCATATAAGGTTCTGTCCTCAAAATAGCGCACCTTTGTACTCATTCGTTGTCTTTTTATCACAAATCGTGCTAACGCCCACCCTCATGTGGGCAACTTGTATCCTTACACCAGTGTGCACCACGTCAGTACATTATATGTTTGGCATCACTTGCGTTTGTTACTAATACAAAGATGAAAAATAATATAAGGTTTGCTATAATCAGCGTATAAAATATTACCGTTCACTCTCCTTGAATAATAAACAGAACCCTTATTTAATAAAGGCTTAGGTATTTCATAAAAGCTTAAAGTTATAAGGGTTTAGGATCAGTTTATGAGCTCATTAGCCGTACAAACGCACGTTCCTGCTGCTAGAATCAAGCCGAAAAAAGCCATCCAAGGCGAAAAACTACGTGGCTATGACAAAGTAGCGCGTATCCCGATTAAAGTGATTCCGACCATCGAGGCTAAGAAAAAGCCAGATTGGATTCGGGTCAAAATGTCATCACCTGCCGAAGTAGCGCGTATCAAAGCCACCTTGCGTGAGCAAAAGCTCTATACAGTCTGCGAAGAAGCGGCCTGCCCGAACTTGCCACAATGCTTCGCTGATGGTACGGCCACCTTTATGATTATGGGCGATATTTGTACCCGCCGTTGTCCGTTCTGTGATGTGGGACATGGTCGCCCTAACAATCTCGATGCCGATGAACCGCGCCATACTGCTGAAACTATTTTAGGCTTACAGCTGAAGTATGCCGTTATCACCTCAGTCGATCGCGATGATCTCAAAGATGGCGGCGCTGCTCATTTTGTTGAAGTGCTTGATGAAGCAAGAGCGCTCAGCCCCAATTGCCTAATCGAAATCTTGGTTCCTGATTTCCGTGGTCGTATGGAAGTGGCATTAGACTTGTTGAGCGAAACCGCGCCAGATGTCTTTAACCATAATATCGAGACCGTACCACGTCTGTACAAAGCATTCCGTCCCGGTTCTGATTATCAGCATTCGTTAGATTTGCTTAGAATTTATAAAGAACGTCGTCCTGATATTCCCACCAAATGTGGCTTTATGGTCGGACTTGGTGAGACCGAAGAAGAAATCTATGCCTTACTTGATGACTTAAAAGCAAATAATGTCGACATGATTACAGTTGGGCAGTATCTACAGCCCAGTAAAGACCATGTACCTGTCGATCGCTATGTCCATCCGGATGAGTTCCAGCGCTATATGGACTATGGCAAAAAGATTGGCTTCTTTAGCATTTGGGCAGGCCCAATGGTACGTTCAAGCTACTTTGCTGATCGTCAGTACTATGGCGAAGATTGCCCAGCACCAATACGCAGTAAAAAAGCCTTAGAAGCGGAAGGTAAGCTTGGCTGTTAGTATTCGATTGATTACGCTAGGGGCTGTTTAGAATTCACAAATAGGCTCTGCTAATAGCTAAAATTGATCTAGTCTAAGTAAAAAGCGCAGATAATGCTTATTGCCTTAGCTAGATTTTTACAACGAATAGGGCAATTTTAGCATCAGCCCAGCTTTAATTTAATATTATTGGGACAGGACTCTTTTTTGCCGCTGCTGTGTTAAAGCTTATCCGCTTAGAATGACTAAACTAGATAAGCTCTGTCGTATATCGACTAAAAAATAGTCTCTGTCAGAGCCATGGTCGAATTCTAAACAGCCCCTATTTATAAACAAAAAGGAGACCTATTATGGGTCTCCTTTTTTATGGCCGTTTCATTGTTACTTCAATCTTTTCTTTATGCAGCGAGTGTCATTGTGCTAAATAACTGAAAAATCAATAACTAATAATTACCACCCTTACTGAAAGCTATTACACTAGTAAGCTAAGATAGTGCTATATTTTGAAACTTAGATTTACAAATAATAAATAATGACACTCTCTTATTAAGGACTGACCGATGAGCAGCGCATTTATCCCACAGGAAGCCTCTTGCTCCTGTTATAGCAATACTTATACTATCAATAATAAACCTATTGGCCGCTTTATCTGCCACTGTACTATTTGCCAAGAATTCACTGGCCAAGCTTATAATGATGTGACGGTTTTGCTCAAGTCGGATGTGAGTGAGTTAAAGCTAATTAATACCAAATTTCGCCGCTGGAAACTCCCGCCGAATATTAATCGCGGGCTTTGTACTCGCTGCAATAAACCCAGTATAGTAATGGCTGTGGGCGGGAATCTCATATTAGTACCTACGGCAAATTACCCTGATGGTGCCGCTCTGCCTGAACCTACCATGCATTTATTTTATAATCGCCGCGTCGAGGATATGGACGATGACTTGCCCAAGTACAAGGGCTTTGTGCAAAGTCAGGCGATGATGGTTAAAGTGCTTGCTCAAGGTAGGTATAAAAGAGTCGCTAAGCGCTAGTGGCTATTTTTAAATATGTTTAGAACTTAAAAAGCACTCTCTAAAAAGAGGTCTATTGAGACCTCTGTTCTTTTGATTAAAATCAAGTTAACTTATGGTCAATGCTAAATAAAAACGAGATAAACAACACTAATGATTGTTTATCTCGTTCGTTTTGACTTGAGATTCATGGCTCTTAAACGCTACGACTCCTAAACGGTTGAGGAGGTCGATACGGACTTACTGGCTCTAACATTTAGCACAGCAATTCCTAGTACAATAACCCCACCTACTAAACCGGTCATAAGCTCAGGATAGATGAGCAGTAACGCACCAATTGCTAATATTGCACGCGTCAGGGAGTTCATACTTCCTTTGAAATAGCCCTCTAACGCTGCACTTAGTGCAATAACACCAGTAACAGATGTCAATACCACAGTGACTATGTCAATAATAGGCGGTATTGGGTAATCTTTAGCCGTTACTGCCAGACCAGTAGGATCTATCATCAACATGGCAGGATTATAGATAAACATAAACGGCACGATAAATCCGGCTAAAGCTAATTTTAGTGCCAAATATCCGGTTTTCATCGGATCACCGCCTGAGATACCAGCGCCCGCGAAAGCTGCTAGACAAACCGGCGGAGTAATATTGGCAAAGACTCCAAAGTAGAACACAAACATATGCGCTGACAAGATAGGAATATTAAATCCTGCTAAGGCTGGCGCAGCCATGGTCGCGGTGATGATATACGCAGGAATTGACGGCAACCCCATTCCCAAGACCATCGACGCTAGCATGGTTAAGATTAACGTGAGAAACAATGACCCTGCCCCTAACGTCACAATTGCAGAGGTCATCACCGTACCAAAGCTGGTCAGGCTTACCACCCCAATGATAATACCAACTACCGCACAGGCTGCCATCACCGCTAGTGACTGGCGAGCACCCTCTTCTAAAGCGCCCAGAATATCAGCAAATCCCATGCGCGTCTCCGCTCGTAGCAGACTAACCACCACTGTGAACCCAATGGTATAGGCAGCCGCATAACCTACTGGTACATTTTTGATTAATAAAAATATCAAAAATACAATTGGCAATAGCATATGGCCGCGCGCTTTTAATACCTCTTTTACCTGTGGGAGACTCTCTTTGGCAATGCCTTTTAAGTCGCGACGTCCGGCACGAAAATGAACCTGTGCGATAACCCCCAGATAATACAGTACCGCGGGTAACAAGGCCGCCAAAGCGATAGTGCTATAAGGTAACCCTGTGGTCTCTGCCATAATAAAAGCACTAGCACCCATAATGGGCGGTAAAATTTGACCGCCGACCGAGGCACTGGCTTCTACCGCGCCAGCAAAATCTTTATGATAACCGACCTTTTTCATCAAAGGGATAGTAAACGCTCCGGTACTGACCACGTTTGATAAGGCTGAACCATTGATACTGCCCATAAAACCGCTTGAGATTACAGCCACCTTGGCCGGGCCGCCTTTTTTATCACCTGCCAGCGCTAATGCCAAGTCATTAAATAACTGTCCCATTCCAGAACGCGCCAAAAATGCCCCAAACAAAATAAACAAAAAGATAAACGTAACTGACGCCCCAATCGCAACGGAGTATAGCCCTTCAGTTTTCAAAAATAACTGACCAAAAATATCACCAAAATCATACGGTCGAGTGAGCAGCCGGTCAGGCATAAAGTCTAAATGACTTACGAATGGATAGAGCAAAAATATTGACGCCAATATAGGCAATATCCAGCCAGTGATGCGCCGACTGCCTTCAAGCACACAGATTACGGTGATGATAGAGAATATCACATCAGTCTGATTTGCCATTCCGCCGCGAGAGGTTGCGATATCTTGGTATTCATATATTAGATAGGTCATCCCCGTTAAGGACAGCAAAAACCAAATCCAGTCATACCAAGCCACCTGCTTGCGACTGCTTTTTTTACTCGCTGGAAAGATTAAGAAAATCAGCGCAAAGCCAACCCCTAAATGCACCGCCCGTTGGAGCAACGCTGGCATGGGATTGAAGGTGACATACAAATGATAGAGCGAATATAAAATGCAAATCCCAGCAATAAAATATTTTACTGGTCCTTGAGTAATATGACGGGTAATTGACTCTCGGTCGTATTTTTCCAATATCGCTTGAGTGACGTTAGGATCAGGCTCAATATCCGAATGAGCGTTCGGCTGTTTTGACAAGTCAGGGTCATCGCTAGACATAAGAGGCGCGCTACTGTGATTCGTCGCTTTGGAGTTCATGACAAAAGTCCTTATTCAATCTATCAATTATACTATACGCTTTGGGCGTAATAGTTACTTCAGAGTAATCTGGTACCCATTGATGAATCAAAATCCGATGGTCAGAATAATCAATTTCACCTTGAGTGAGCCTCGATACTACCCAGTTGAGATGGGGCAGTCTCTCATTGATTTGATACCCTATATAGCCAGGCTTTTTTACTTTAGCAACGGCTTCGGTTGACGGAGTGCCCGCACCAAAAGCTTCAAAGTAAGTCGTGGTCAGCAGTAACCCATCGCTTTCACGAAGATACTGCTCCTCCCACCATTGTTTTTCCACAGAATGAATCCAGCGCAACTCGAAGTTGGGTTCGACGAAATAACATACCTTTTCATCAACCCGCACTTCGATTACTGACTCACGTGTAGAAACCACCCATAGCAGAAAAAAAACTAGCGCAACAATGACTGTTGCGCTAGATATTAACCACAAGCGTTTATTTGGCGGCTTGTTCATCATAGTATCTTTTGGCTCCAGGATGGATAGGCGCTACCATGCCTTTCTGTGCGGTATCTAAACTGATATCGGCGGCCGCTTGGTGAGCATTTCTCAAACCCTCTAAATTATCAAATAAAGTTTTGGTCAGTTTATAACCATCCCCCTCAGATAGCTCAGAGCGTACTAATAATGCATTCATGATTGCCGCGGTTGGAACCGCGGTTTCATTACCATAAGTGCCCGCAGGAATCTCAAAGGTTTTGAAGTAAGGTTTTGTTTTAATAAGCTCTTTAAGCTTGTCTTGATTGATACTTACCACTTGCAAGTCTAAGCCCTGCTCTAACTCCAATAACGATGAGTTTGGTAGCCCACTACTAAAAAATGCAGCGTCAATTTTGCCCGCTTTCATCGCATCAGCAGCATCAGCAAAGCCTAAATAGTCTACCTCAACATCATCATAAGTCATTCCAAACCCTTCTAATAATGTTCGGGCATTGACCTCGGTCCCAGAACCTAAATCGCCAACCGCAAAGCGCTTGCCTCTTAAGTCTTCAATATTTTTAATTCCAGAGCCTTTGGTGGACACTAGCTGAACCACATTGGGGTACAATACGGCAATCTGTTGAATATTGGTTATCGGCGCATCAAAGTTGTTTTTACCTTCAACCGCATCAGTGACGACATCACTAAGAGCCAGTACCATATCAACTTTGCCTAGTGTCAATAAATTGACGTTTTCTACTGAGGCGCCTGTGGTTTGAGTCTTTGAGTTGACGTCAAAGGTTTTGGCATAGATTTCTGCTAATGAGGTGCCAATGATATTATAAGGGCCTGATGCACCGCCTGTAGCGATAGTTACAAACTCGGCATCAAGTTTATCAGCAGCAGCTGGAGCAGCGGCGTCAGTAGCGGTAGTGTCACTGCTTTCTGAGCTTGGAGATGAGCAGGCAGTGAATGCCAAACTAGACACAATCATTGCTAAGATTAAAGATACTTTAGTAGTAGACTTCATTGTTTTCTTCCTTGATAAAATAAAGCAAACATCACATTATTGTAGTAATAAATCTGTATTGCATTAAAACCTTAATTGAACACAGGGACTTTTCATGTAAATATATTTTACCATTTACGCAATAAAAAATTTTCAATCGAGACGTGCGTTAGTAAGTACTACCTTACTATTCGTCGTCGTGACTGATTAACAATGCTTGGCTAACAGTTACATAATTACAAGTTCCGCTAGACGAAACACAGTTTCATGATATAACCATTTAAACAGAATATAGGTACACTGTAAACCTTTATCCGACCATAAATAGTAATTCTATTTTTAATTATTAAATGTTTGGAGATTAATATGACATCACCTCTGACCCAAGACACCATGCAAATATCTGCTTATACTGCAATTATTGGCGGCAGCGGTCTGTATCAAATGCAAGCCTTAACCAATAAACGCAGCGTTACTATACAGACGCCATATGGCAATCCGTCTGATGATATTGTGCTTGGTGATCTAGATGGTGTAACGGTAGCCTTCTTAACGCGACATGGGCAAGGCCATAGGCTGACCCCGTCTGAAGTGCCTTATCGCGCTAATATTTATGCGCTAAAAACCTTAGGTGTGCGCTATATTGTCTCGGTATCAGCAGTAGGATCATTACAAGAAGCGCTTAAACCTTTAGATATGGTCGTTCCGGATCAAATAATTGATATGACTAAGCAGCGAGTGAGTACATTCTTCGGAGATGGCGCGGTTGCTCATGTGTCAATGGCCGATCCACTGTGTCCTGTTCTAGCAGATATTCTAATGCGTGCTTATAGTGAAGCGAATATTAATGAGGGAACATGTCATCCAAAGGCGACCTACGTCTGTATTGAAGGGCCACAGTTCTCAACTCGTGCGGAATCAAATTGGTATCGCCAGATGCAGGCAGATATTATCGGTATGACCAATATGCCCGAAGCCAAATTAGCGCGTGAAGCCAGTATTGCCTATGCAACCTTAGCATTGGTAACGGACTTTGACTGTTGGCATCCTAATGAGGAAGCTGTTAGTGCAGATTATGCTATAAAAAACCTGATGAAGAATGCTGAAAATGCTCAGCAAGTGATCAAGCAAGCGGTGGCGTTAATTGCAGCTGAGCAACCCGAATCAATCGCTCATAACGCCCTAGCACAGGCATTGGTCACCCCTATTGAAGCGATGGATGAACAGACTAAGACAAGGCTTGCGGCATTATTATCGTAGATTATCCGTATTAATTATTGTGTATCACTAGCGATCGCATGACCATCAAGCCAGCCCGAAGGCAAATGCTGTAAATCATCTGGGTCATCAATATCATGCAGTGGCTCCAATATTGCAAGCGTCCAGCCTAGTGCTGCAATACGTTGCTGGGTCACTGCGGCTACGCTATCAACACTCCATGTAATATTTGAGAATAAACTCTCATCAGCGTGCTTGAATCCAAGCAACACATAGCCACCATCTGAAGCAGGAATCATTACGACATCGTGCTGATCTAATTGATGCACTGCTGCTTGAATGCGTTGTGCCGTTAAGCTGGGACAATCGGTACCAACTAATACTATCTTTTGATACTGATTTAACGCCTGCTGACTGGCAGTGAGTAAGCGCACACCTAAGTCGCCTTCAGCTTGAGCTGTCCACTGCAGCGTCCTAGGTAAATCAAGTACTTGCCAGCAGGGATTAGCAGGCACAGGACTGACGCATAACTCAACCACATAATCGGTAGCTACTGCTTGCTCAACACTATGTAATAGTAGCTTTTGGGCCATACGCGCTGCACCATTACTGCCAAGTGCGGGTTGCAGACGAGTCTTCGCCATATTTTGGGCCGGATATTTAGCAAAGATAATAATGCAGGTATTTTTTTTGTGGGTATCCGTTTTGCAGGTGTCTGTTTTGACGGTCTGTTGGCTTATTTGCACTATGGACGTTGCTATTTCCTTCATCATACTTAAAGATGACGCCCGCAACCTGTCGAACTCTTTCAGCCATTCCGCCCAAATTACTCGCGTCATCAACTCGATCTCCGTTTGCATCCAGCCAAGGGTGTGTTTGATCAGCTGGTTATCCGCCATTAACGCCGCCGGGTCGCCCGCACGGCGGCCACTCACCGCACCGGCTTTGGGTTCAGTAGCGCCGTACACCACTCGGCTGATGCGGCTGTGGACAATCGCGCCCACGCACATGGTGCACGGTTCCAGTGTAACGTAAAGCGTGGCGCCGCTTAACCGGTAATTGTTCAGGTAGGCCGCGGCCTGGCGCAAGGCGCAGATTTCGGCGTGGGCGGTAGGGTCGCAACTGCTAATGGGCTTGTTAAAACCCGCACCCATTTCCTGGCCGTCAACCACGACGACCGCCTCTACCGGCACCTCGCCCAGAGCGGCTGCCTGCTCCGCCAACGCCAGGGCGCGGTTCATCCAGTGCTCGTCGTGCGCGGGTGGCGATGTCAGTGGTTCTTTCATTTACAGGCGATTTCTAATGATTATGGCGCTGCCGGGAAGTACTCATGTTGACTTTTTCCCTCCGTGAACGAAGGGGATTCTAAGAGCCATTACAGCCCAAAGACCAGGGCGGCTTGCGCCGTGACCAGGAAATGTCCATACGCTGCCACAGGTCTTGCATGCATTTTCCTTAGCGCTAATAATCCTTCAGAAAGGCAATAATATATTATTACTATGATTAAGATCGGCATGATTATGAATTCGCGAACACACATTAACCATTAACCGACGCCAACAGCGAGTCAGCGGATTGTTCGATGATAGTAAAAATGCCAGAAAGCCCCTCTTAGCTCTACTCACACCGATTCTTTTCAATGACTTCCTGACAAATCTGCCTGGACTTTTTATCAGGTAATGCTTTTTATTGGCACAGAATCCTGCTACTGTTAGCGCCCAGCCCTTCACGGAGAAATCAGTTGGCGCTCTTGAATTTCGTAATCGACCGGTCGGACCAGATCTGGCTCGCGTCCTGGCAACATTTATCACTCGTGGTGCAATCCCTGACATTAGCAGGCGCACTGTCATTGATTCTCGCCTTTCTCGTTTATAACAGCCAAAAATTGAGCGCGGTGGCAAATGGACTGTCTGCGGTGGGGCTAACCATTCCCTCTTTTGCGTTGATAGGCCTTCTTATTGCTCCGCTCGGGTTTGGCGTGACACCGTCAATGGTGGTTGTTACCTTTTTTGCCGTACTGCCAATTTTGCGCAATGCGATTGTCGGGCTCAACGGTGTCGACAAAGCCATTGTCGAATCGGCACGTGGCATTGGTATTGGCCGTATCCGCACGATGCTGACCATCGAACTTCCGCTGGCGTGGCCAATCATTCTCACCGGCGTCAGAATTTCAGCCCAAATGACCATGGGTATTGCTGCCGTGACCGCCTACGCTTTGGGCCCCGGGCTTGGGAGTTTTATCTTCTCCGGGCTGTCACGGCTGGGTGGGGCAAATTCACTCGAGGCCGTTGTGGTCGGTGTGGTCGGTGTTATCTTATTGGCTTTCATTTTAGATCTTCTTCTTGTCGGCATCGGCCGCCTAACTATCTCGCGAGGTATTCGTGTCAGCAACTAACACTACACAGAGCAACGATCAGGCCTCACGTACCATCCTGCTCGACAAGGTAACCAAGCACTACCCGGGGCAATTGAAATCCGCCGTTGACGGCCTTACGCTGGAAATACCCGCCGGCAAGATCGTGATGCTGGTTGGTCCCTCGGGGTGTGGCAAAACAACGACGCTAAAGATGATCAATCGGCTTATTGAGCCAACGTCAGGTCGCATTATGCTGGGGGACGAAGACGTCACCGATCTGGACGGCGACAAACTCAGACGGCGAATGGGTTACGTGATCCAGGCCGGCGGCCTGTTTCCGCATATGACAGTGGCCGCGAACATCGCGATTGTCCCGAAAATGCTGGGCTGGTCGAAAGATGCGATTTCCAAGCGGATCGATGAACTGCTGGATCTGGTATCGCTTGACCCTGCGCTCTACCGCGATCGTTACCCGAAAGAGCTGTCCGGCGGCCAGCAGCAGCGGGTTGGCGTGGCCCGTGCGCTGGCAGCAGACCCCCCGGTGCTGCTGATGGATGAGCCGTTTGGAGCCGTCGACCCGATCACACGACAGCGCTTGCAGGACGAGCTAATCCGAATTCAGGAAGAGGTGCAAAAAACGATCGTTTTTGTCACCCACGACTTCGACGAAGCGGTAAAACTGGGTGACTGGATTGTGATCTTTGGTGAGGGCGGGCAGATCGTACAATATGACAGCCCGGAACGAATTCTGGCACAGCCGGCAAATGATTTTGTTGCAGACTTTATAGGCGCGGGTGCGGGGCTCAAGCAGCTGACGCTGGCCCGGGTGCGAGACGTGCAGCTTGACGACGCCGTTACTGCTTCGCCCGGTGAAAAAGGCGCGGATGTGCTGGCGCGCATGCAGCAGACCAATCACGATTATGTCGTCATTATTGATGGCCGGAGTCGCCCTATAAGCTGGCTATCGCGGCGCCAACTGTCGCGTATCGACACCATCGGGCAATCGGAAAGCCCCGATCTACCACTGGTGGCAGAAGGGTCTACGCTGAACGATGCACTCGACGCCATGCTGGCCTCCAGGCTTGGCGCCGCATTGGTTACCAACCGCAGCAAAGCTCTGGTTGGGGTGATCACGTTCGATATTGTCATGAAGTCCATAAACCAACTACGCGCTGATGTGCAAACCGCCGATGACGAGTCACCCGCTGGCACCAATACCGACTCCCCGGAAGTCGCAGAGGTGCCAAATGATTGATACTCCACGCAACAAGGTGGCAGCCAGCGACGCGAGCGGCACAACCGGGCGCAGCCTGATTATTCAACTCGTTGCAATCCTGCTGGCTCTGGCCGCTTTTGCCATCTGGCTGGCGACGGCGAATCTGTCTTCAACGGAACGGGCCACTCTTAATCCTTCCGCTTTACTGGCCTATACCGGCGAGCACCTGGCGCTGACGTTTGTTTCGATCATTATTGTTCTGACGATCACTATCCCGCTGGGAATTCTGCTGACGCGGCGACCGTTCGTGCGCGCCAGCGGCACCATTCTGGCCATCGCCAATTTTGGCCAGGCGGCGCCGATCATCGGATTGGTGGTGCTGCTTGCGTTTTGGCTCGGATTCACATTCTGGACGGCTGTGGTCGCCCTGGTTGCCTACGCCGCACTGCCCGTGCTGAGAAACACCATGATCGGCATTCAGAGCGTGGATGCCCAGCTGGTTGAAGCGGGCCGGGGCATGGGCATGAGTGCAACGTCGGTGTTGCTGCGCGTTGAATTGCCACTCGCAGTGCCGGTAATGCTGTCCGGTATCCGCACCGCCCTTGTATTGGTAGTAGGCTCAGCAACACTTGCAACATTCATTGGTGCCGGCGGCCTGGGGCTTCTGATCACCACCGGTGTGAACCTGTTCCTACCCAGCGTACTGGTGTCAGGTGCCCTGCTCGTCGCACTACTTGCCCTGTTCATCGACTGGTTTGGCCGTGTTTTTGAACACTATGCCCGCCCAAAAGGACTTTAAGTTATGACCGTTCGCCATCACACTCACGCCATACGCCTTAGCACCTTTACCGGTGCCGGACTCGCGGCAGCGCTGTCGCTTGCCGGATGCGGCCTGGAGCCGGCAGGCTCCTTCGTGCCCGCTGCCGCACCCGGTTCAATACAAGCCATTGAAGGCCTGCCCGCCAGCGCAACTATTACCATTACTTCCAAGAACTACACCGAAGCGCTAATCCTCGGCAAAATGGCGGTACTTGCGGCAAAAGTGGCCGGCTTTGAAGTTACCGATATGTCGAATGTACCGGGCAGTGTGGCTGTGCGCGAGCTGATGCTCAACGGCGATGTCGATTTTGTCTGGGATTATACCGGAACAGGCTGGCTGGCCTATCTCGGCAACGAAGCAGGCATACCGGGTGAGCGCCCGCAGTACGAGGCGGTTCGCGACGCCGACCTAAAAAATGGCATAACCTGGCTGGAGCCCGCAGAACTTAACAACACCTACGCCTTTGCCGTAAAAGCCAGCGCGGTGTCTGAACTTAATGGCATCACCAAGCTATCAGAAATTAAAGACCTACCGCTGAGCGAGCGCTCGTTTTGCGTGGAGTCGGAATTCAATTCGCGGCAGGATGGCTTCAAACCCATGCTGGAAGAATACAACCTGACGCTAGGTGGCGCAGACGGTGTGAACCCGTCCAATGTCAAAATTCTCGACACCGGCACCATCTACGAGGCCACCGCTCGCGGTGCGTGTAACTTTGGTGAGGTGTTCGCCACAGACGGTCGTATCGTAGCGCTTGATCTAGTAGTTTTGGAGGATGACAGAGCCTTCTTCCCCGCCTACAACGTGGCCCCGGTGGTGCGCAGCGAAACCCTAAAAAAATACCCGCAACTGCAACAAATCTTTGCCCAGATTTCCTCGAAGCTGACAAATTCGCAGCAGCAGACACTCAACTCCCGAGTTGATGTTGATGGCGAGGAGCCTGCCTTTGTGGCCTTCGACTGGATGCAGGCAGAAGGCCTGATCACTGCGCCTGTGAAGTAAATTCGACGTACATTTAATACCTTGAGCATCACATTTCTTCCTGAATCGCCGAGAATGTTGCCGATCAATACCGGGGAAATAGGGTAGATCAAGGCGGTAAAGATAGTCATGTCGCCATTGAGCACCAGAGTGAAAATTTCGTTTGACCCGGCAATCACATGGGTAAAACCACCCGCCGCGATTAGCCAGGTGAACATGATGATCACCAGTACTTTAGATCCTTTTGCAGACGGCAGCATCCACACCATGGCCGCTATAAAAAAGCCCGAGGGAATACCTCGCAAAAATGTCTCGGTTGGCGTCAGCGTTGCCAGGTGGCGCGATATCTCAATGATTTCTAAAGGGTGTCTGTTCGCGGGATTCACGATCCTTTGCTTTCTTTTCGGAGGAGGAGTTCCGATTGGCTTTCGCGTCACTCATTCCGCTGTCCTTTGGCCGTTCAGAAAAGCTTGTTTTACGGCAATATTTCGTCTGACGGAAAGTTGGCTTCAGTGACTATAATAACCTAGATTCTGCCGCTCAATCAGGCGGCATAACTGATGATGTCGGACTGGAGTTGGCGACGTGATCAGCCCCTTTTCTATTTTTCTAACAAACATTGTCTTTTTAATTATTATAACGCCGTTTTAATGTCTCAGATGATACCCCACGCCAATAGTCAAAGCGCAAATGCCACATTAAAAAAATCGTCCGCCACGTGCCATATTGCTGCCAACGCCGTGCTGAGGTCGTTACTTTACTCTTTAAACAAGCAGGCTTAGTCATAATTTTAAGACGTTTGCACAGCTCAATATCTTCCATTAGGGGTTGATTGGGGTAACCGTCAATTTGTTCGAATAATGACTTTTTAATAAAAATTGCTTGATCACCAGTAGCAATTCCCGTCAAGCGTGAACGCGCATTCATCATTCCACTCACTATCCATAGCATAGGATTGCAGCTGTCTAAGCGCACATCAAAGCGCCCCCAATCTGCCTGCAACAACGCTTGAGTAATCTTATTCATAGCGAGTTTGGATAGCTGGGTGTCAGCATGCAAGAATAACAATACATCACCAGTCGCTTGTGCCGCACCTGTATTCATCTGTATAGCACGACCGGCGGCAGACTTAATAACCTGCCACTCAATAGCGGACTGCATATTATCAACCAAACTATCAATGAGCGACTTAGCATCAGTGACCGATGTATCGGTTGAGCCGCCATCGACCAATATCACTTGATACGGCGAAGGATTGAGAGTAGCCACGCGCGTAATCAGTTGAGAGAGGTGGTCCGCTTCGTTTAATAACGGGATGACAATAGAGACGGCAACCGGTTTAGGCGGTACCGTATGAGCTGACGTCTGCTTTGATTTATTGTCATTGCTGGGTTTATATCCGCTTGGCTTATCCTCGCTTAACAATGCTCGAGCAACTCGTAGCACTGTTTTAACGCTACGAGCTAAAGCTACTGCTTGGGTCAAAGGCGTTGCAAGCACTCTCATTGCTCTTTTAATCATGAGTGTACTGACGTATATTTTTTGCTCACAAATAGAATTAACGGATGGCTCACATTACCCTCATTTTTTATTTAAGCGCCAGTCATAATCGGTATAGCTAATATCTATTTTGCCTTGTTTTAACGCTGCGGCTTGGGTTTTATTTAATCCCAATGATTGGCTATAACGTCCCAAAAACCCTTCTAAGTTATTACTGCCACGCCAGTTGGTGGCAAAGTCTTCTTTGTACCATTTAAAGAGTGGCGATATCTCCAACGTATTGCCTTTAACACGGTTGCGACTGTTATCTGCTAAGAATTTAGCAGTAACTTGCTCCAACTGTTTGTCCAAACGCTTGCCTGTAAAGGCATCATCTTGTAGTGCCGGACAGCCAATACTCGCGCAGTTGACCGCAAAATGAATACGTGGATCGTTGTAGCGCTTTGAGCCACGAATCAGATTGTGCTCAACGTCATCCAGCGAGCGAGTCTTACCGAAAATTGGAATGAAATCTTGCTTCCATGGCGAGCTAAACAGCGACCCGATGTCTTTGATTGACTTGATATTCGGATACTTGGTCAGGACTAATTCCACCGTGCGCGCGTTATAAACGTTGATTAAAAATGCCAATTGATCATTCTTATTCCAACGATCAAATTCAGACTGACTCACCTTACTAGTAGCGTTAAGATAACTTGTTAGCTGCGATTTATCTGCTTGCATGCCCGCATAATCAACCACTGACGCTTTACCGCCATTGATCATAGTAACGTGCTGATCTAACAAGCTATCCCAACTTTGGTGGCTAAAGTCTGCATAGACTGCGACACTAGGCAGTAGCATAGCTACTGCGATAAGAGGTTTTAACATCGAAAAGTTAAATACTGACATCGGGTTAGCTCCGTCTAAAACAGTGGTATTTTTCCACCCATTTTAATAAGGTTTGCGGGGCATGAGCACGTTTCCACTCGCCCGCAGCGGCTTTATTGGCCTCACTCATGGTTGGATAGCTGTGTATGGTACCTAGAATTTTATTCAGTCCAAGACCGTGTTTCATGGCGAGTACGTATTCAGCAAGTAATTCTCCTGCATGATTGCCTACGATAGTCACGCCTAAGATTTTATCTTTTTTGGGAACGGTTAAAACCTTGACCCACCCTGTGGTTTGGCTGTCAGTAATGGCTCGATCAAGCTCAGCAATATCATAGCGCGTCACTTCAAATTCGATACCTTGTTCGCATGCTTCTTGTTCATTGATACCGACTCGAGCAATTTCAGGGTCAATGAAAGTTACCCAAGGAATCACTCGATAGTCGGCTTTAAATTTTTTAAAGGTGCCAAACAGCGCATTCACTGCGGCGTACCATGCTTGATGTGAGGCCACATGGGTAAACTGATAAGGGCCTGCGACATCACCTGCGGCCAAAATATTAGGGTATTTGGTTTCGAGATAATCGTTGGTTACGACGGTGCCTTCGGTATCAATACCTAGGTTCTCAAGTCCGTACCCTGTCATGCGCGCACTGCGGCCGACAGCGATAATCAAGGTATCAAATTCAAGCACAGTTTCAGTACCTTCATACGCTACTACTATGCGTTGACTGCCCTCTATACGTTCACAGCGCACCGCATCATGCTCGAGCATTACTTGCACGCCATCTGCTTCTAGACAAGTTTTGGTATAGTCTGAGACCTCTTGATCTTCTTTTTTGAGCAGACGTGATCCGCGCTCTACTTGAAATACGTTAGACCCAAGACGAGCAAAGGCTTGCGACAGCTCGCAACCTATTGGTCCGCCACCAATAATAACCAAGCGTTTAGGCGGTGCTTGTTGTTTACTCAGCACTTCCCACAGGGTGTCACTGGTCAGATAGTCAACGCTCTCAAGCCCTGCTATCGGCGGTATGAATGGCTTACTTCCGGCCGCAACCACAATACTTTTCGTGGTTAAACGTTGAGTCTTACCCTTATCATCAGCAATCTCAACCGTCCATGGGTCAATGATAGTGGCATAACCCTTAATAACGTCGACACCCAGATCTGTATAACGCTCGACACTATCATGTGGCTCAATCGTAGCAATAATACGATGAATCCGCGCCATGACAGATCTAAAATCATAGTTGACGTCTACGTTTTGCAAACCATAATCGGTAGCATGACGCATATTATGGGCAACTTTAGCACTTTTTATCAGTGCTTTACTGGGTACGCAGCCATAGTTGAGACAATCGCCGCCCATTTTATGAGCTTCTACTAAAGTGACTTTTGCTTTGACAGCGGCTGCAATATAAGACGAGACTAGACCCGCTGCGCCCGCGCCAATTACTACCATATTGCGATCAAAGGAAGATGGCTTATTCCAATCCTTATAGACCTGACGCCCTTTGTACCAGTCGAGGATTTTTTTGGCAATGAGTGGAAATACAGCTAACAAGGCAAACGAACCCAGCAACGCCGGTGAGATAATATCTTTTAGACTGTCAATTTGCGCCAGTTGCACGCCAGCATTAACATACACAAAAGTGCCCGCCAGCATACCGATTTGGCTTACCCAATAATACGTCCACGCCTTAATCGTAGTTAGACCCATTAATATATTAACAATAAAGAACGGAAATAACGGCAGCAAACGCAGGGTGAATAAATAAAATCCACCGTCTTTTTCCATACCTTGATTAATATTTTTTAATTTGCTGGCGAATTTGTTTTGGAAGCTCTCGCGAAGTAGATAGCGCGCAGCGAGAAAAGCAAACAACGCCCCAATACTGGACGCAAATGAGGCCAGTAGCAGTCCCCACCATAGGCCGAACAGCGCTCCTGCCAGCAAAGTCATTAATGCAGCCCCCGGCAATGAGAATGCCGCGATGACCACATAGGTTAAGAAAAATACCCCGCCCACTAACAGTGGCGCGTCATCACGCCATTGGTAGAACTGACTTAAACGTGCTTGAATCCCTTCGAGGGTCAATAAATCATTCAATCCAAAAAAGAAAAATCCAGCGACGACTAATGCAATAGCAAGGACAATTAATACTTTTTTCATACGCTGTCGCTTATATTTTGAGTATCATTAAATGTAACGTTACAAATGCACTGTTAATGTAAAGTTTAACTAATCAATACTACCTTATTATGTATACATTGTTGTAGTTAATAATCGCATTTTGGTTCGTTATTCCATATTAGCACTGGCTTTGATATTTGTATTGTCTCTATTGGGAATACTGCTATTAGCAATATTTTAACTGGCATTACCCTTGATGCTATTTTACAAAACCCTCGTCGATGTAGCGTTTTAAATACCACAGCCAACGACCCTGCAAGCTAATTCTGCCCCAACTGGCAATGGCATACCTGTCGCCGCAGGACAATAAGTATAAGGTGCGCGTTCTGGGCTGATATTTTTTTAGTGATTTACTTATCAGTGACTTACTTGGCACTGAATTACTTGGCGTTGATTCTCCTACCAGCGACTTCCCCGCTAAATAGGTTAGCAAATTATCAGCCTCCACAGCGCCGCCAAATACTGCATGAACCCCTGAATGCTCCACCTTTTGATCTACTCGCGTCGCCACATCACCCACTGCAAATACATTGGGATGGGAGACGCTTTGCTGGGTGGCATTAACGGCTACAAACCCATTATCTACCGTTTCTAAATCAGTGCACTCTGTCCATGCTGCACCCGTGACCCCAGTAGCAGCAATAACCGAATCCATCGGCAATGACTCTTGCGATGAACCACGTAAGGTAAGCAGTTGACCTGCGCTATACCCTGTCGCTCGCGCATGAATCATGGTAATACCGTGGCGCTTGAGCTGACTGATAACACAACGCTTGAAGCGCTGATGGAATCCAGACAACAAATTCTCACCACAGACCAGATATACTTGGTGCTTGGGATTAATTCTCTTTAATGCGACTTGCGCTGCCATAACCAATTCGGTCGCGGCCGCCCCAGCCCCAACGATAGCCAGTCGATAATTTGATGATTGTTGAGCATCTAGGAGAATTGCCTGCCAACGATCTATAAATACTGATAGCGGTCTAATAGCAATAACGGCGGCGGTAGTAGCATTGCTGGTATTGGTGCTGATATTGGTGTTGGGTATGGCTTTAGCTGTCGCCGCTTCGTTTAACCAGTGCATATCGGTATCTGCACCAGTATTTAGCGACAGCACATTGTAGTCGAAGCGCTCATTTTTAATAGTCGTTACAGTGCAAGACGCGGCGTCTACTTTAACTATTGGCTGCTGAATAAATCGCACACCTGCCTGTTCACAGAGTAACTTAACATCAATACTGATATCATCTAGATCATAATGTCCAGCCATCCAACCAGGTAACATTCCCGAATAGATAGACTGCGGCTGTTCGGTAATTAGAGTAACTTCAATATTCGTAGTAGCAGCGTCCGCTAAGTGCTCGGTGCGGAGCCGACGCAATAGGCCAATATGGGCATGACCTGCGCCCACTAATAACAATTTTTTTATAGGCGCTTCTGACTTTACAGGCACTTCTAACATAGACAAGGGTTTCATAGGCATTTCAAAAATTAGCTCTATTATTTAGTGATATATCCTAATAATACAATGGAGTCGGTAGATAAAGGCACAAGCTTAATCGAAATTAAAACATAAGTTAAAAGAATTTGAGGTGTGACTGTTGTACGATGACAATAATTCAAAAATAATATAAATCAGCAAATAATATTGACCCCATAAAGCTTTGTAGTTAGATTGGGTACAACCACGACTTATCTGATGGCAGCTTTATTCTGAATAAGTCTCATAATATATAACAAGCCGTCCATTTTTAAACTTTTACCCATTTAAGGAACCGCTTATGAGTACCGCTAACTCCATTACTTCTTCTGACCAGACACATTATCTGCATCACCAGTTTTTTGAGCCAAAAGACGCAAAAGCTGTACCTAAGAATGTGAAAGCCACCTTGCTCATTGTCCACGGAATGTCAGAACACAGCGGTCGATATGCTGACTTTGCACAGTTTTTAGCTGACAATGGCATCGCAGTCGCCACCTATGATCAGCTCGGACACGGACAAACGATTAAAACACCGGATGAGCTGGGATTCTTTGGTAATGAACATCCAGTACAGTCGTTATTAAAAGATGTGATTATCATGGCGGATAGCTTGAAGACACGTCATCCTGATGTGCCACACTTTATTATGGGTCATTCCATGGGTTCCTTCATTGTGCGCACGGTACTCAAGCATCATGCTCAAGATTACAAAGGTGCTATCCTTATGGGCACAGCAGATACCAACCCCTTAGTTAAAGTCCTGCTGCCACTGAATAAATTCTTAGCAAAAGCGGCGCCTAAAAAGCAAAATACCCTGCTTGCTACTGTGATGAATAAAATGCTCAATAGTAAGCTTGATAATCGTATATCCTCCTCCCAGTTTGCCTGGATCAGCGAAAATCCTGCTAATATTGAGGCTTATGAGGCCGACCCATTAGCGGGCTTTGAATTTACTAATAACGGTTTTATGACGTTGTTTACGCTGATGCAAACTGGACTTAATAAGGGCTGGGCGACGACTATCAACAAAGACTTTCCGATGCTGTTTGTGAGTGGTAAAAATGATCCAATAGGCGATAGGGGTAAAGGGATTCAAAATGTCGTCAACCGCTTAACGAAACAAAAATTTACCAAGGTGACGGTACAACTCTATCCCAACATGCGCCATGAGCCCTTGCATGAGGAGCACAACAGTCTGGTCTATCAGGATATTTTGGACTGGATACGCACCTCAAGTACTTAATGTCTAACACTTAAAACAATTGTTAAAACAACCATAGTGCTGATGAGTCATTACGTGGTTTGCTAAAATCGGCTAAATTAGCGACAATACGGCGAGCAGCGTTTTTAGTTTAAGCAGCACTATTCATTTTGCTATCAATCCCATTTTTACTTACCTTCACCTATGAGCTTTTAGGAATTTTTATGTCATTACAACAAACTATCGAACAAGCCTTTGAAAACCGTAATAATTATAGCCCAGCCAATATGCCACAAGACGTGCGTGATGCGATTGAGCAAGTGCTTGAGCAACTTGATAACGGTAGCCTACGCGTTGCGGAAAAAAAGGACGGTGAATGGGTGGTCAATCAGTGGGCAAAAAAAGCCGTTTTATTGTCTTTTCGTCTTAATGACAATTATGTTATGTCAGCTGGCGAACACGTACAGTTTTATGACAAAGTACCGACTAAATTTGCTGATTGGAGCGAAGCACAGTTTAAAGAAGCAGGCGTTCGTGTGGTACCACCTGCTATCGCCCGTAAAGGCTCATATATTGCACCGGGTGCCGTCTTAATGCCGTCTTATGTCAATATTGGTGCTTACGTTGATCAAGGTGCCATGGTAGATACATGGGCAACCGTTGGTTCATGTGCCCAAATTGGCAAAAACGTGCATCTATCAGGGGGCGTTGGTATCGGCGGTGTCTTAGAGCCATTGCAAGCCAATCCTACTATTATTGAAGACAACTGCTTCATCGGGGCGCGCTCTGAGATCGTCGAAGGCGTGATCGTAGAAGAAGGCGCAGTCATCTCTATGGGCGTCTATATCGGTCAATCAACGCGTATTTATGACCGCGAAACTGGTGAGATCCATCGTGGTCGCGTGCCAGCCGGATCAGTAGTTGTACCAGGCTCATTACCTTCAGAAGACGGTACGCACAGCTTATACGCTGCTATTATTGTGAAAAAGGTCGATGCCCAAACGCGCGCCAAAACTGCAGTAAATGAGCTATTACGTTTAGACTAATTATTTAGCGAATAAGTGATTACTCCTTATAGATAATCGCGATAACGGTATTAATTAAAAATGAGATGCTGAGGGTGAACTTCAGCGTCTTTTTTACAGCTTAACACCCCGTCTTACGTTATAATTCATCTTGAAATACAACCCTATTAAAAATTATTATCCGCTATTGCAACTATGGTAGCTTTTTTAATGATGCTTTTTAATGGTTGTTTCTAATGAGTCTTTGCTAAGCAATTATTAATCATCTATTAATAAACTGGCCTATCACCCAGTCATATAGTTAATCCAATTTAAAAACGACACAATGCGAATGAACTACTGGAATGAATTTTTTGCAGTCTCTGTCACGCTTGTGAACAGCAGGCAAGAAAAATTCATGCTAGTAGCACGTTGCTACAAGAGTATTCCTTTTATTTTGAATCAACTATACCCAAATGAGCAGTACCCAACCTTACATACTATTGGCCTAGAGTTTTTCACTCGGTCAGGTCGCAGTGTGTGTTATTTTTCTTTTGTCTGACGACCGTGTTTAGTACGCTTGCTGCTATTGTTAATTGGCAAGCTTGAACGTGGTATCGACACCCTATCTTATTTGAAAACGTTATGACTGAGCTATTGCTACGCAGCCCTGCTATCCCTGTTACTGACCCTGAAGCTGGGTTACGAATTACTGAGGTTTTTTATTCCTTGCAAGGTGAGGCATTGACTTCAGGTTTGCCGACCATATTTGTGCGCCTGACTGGCTGTCCACTTCGCTGTGTGTATTGTGATACTGAATATGCTTTTAGTGGCGGCGAACGTCAATCGTTAGAGACCATCATAGCAACTATCCAAAGCTATCCGTGCAAGCGGATTTGTCTGACCGGTGGTGAGCCTTTAGCACAGCCAAATGCGATTGAGCTGATCAAACGTTTGCTTGCCGAGGATTATGAAATCTCTTTAGAGACCGCAGGCGCGCTTTCAATACAAAATGTCCCGCCAGCAGTCAGCAAAGTGATGGATCTTAAAACGCCAAGCTCAGGAGAGGTAGATAAAAACCTATGGTCCAACCTTGATTATCTTACTCAGCACGATCAGCTTAAGTTTGTCATTATGAACCGCGAAGATTACGACTGGGCCAAGGCCAAATTTATCGAACACCAGTTAGATAAGCTGGTTGGTACCGTTTGGTTTTCACCGATGTTCAATGTAGCGAAAGATGATGCTTTAAATAATAACAGTCCCGATGTACCGCTATTAGCGCGCGAGCTGGCTGAATGGATGTTAGCCGATGCCCTACCGGTGCGCTTTCAGTTGCAATTGCATAAAATTATTTGGGCAGATGCTAAGGGTAAATAATTAAAATAATAGCCTGAGCCGAACAACCAAAGTTGATTCAAAGACAAGAAACGGCAAGGACACAGGGATGGTCAAACTAATTTTATTGGGCTTATTGGCCGGTGCACTATTTAGCTCAACGTTTATCCTAAACGAGGTGATGAGTTCTGCAGGTGGCGATTGGTTTTGGTCAGCCAGCTTACGTTATATTTTTATGTGGCTGATGATTACGGTGATTATCACCATGCAGCATGGATTTGGTCGCATCAAGGAATTGACCGCTATCTTCCGTGAGCATTGGGGCTTTTGGTGTATTACCGGTAGTATTGGCTTTGGGGTGTTTTATACCGGCATTTGCTATGCTGGCGACCACGTTGCTGGCTGGGTAGTAGCAGCCACCTTTATGTTTACCGTGGTGACTAGCTTATTGGTACTGCTAGCCTTTGGACAGCGATTTGATAAAAAATTCATTATTTACGCGCTATTGGTATTTCTTGGTGTGGTATTAGTAAACGTCAGCGAAGGTCTACGTGCCTCCGATGTGGCAGATATGGCTTCCTCCGCTTCAATGACAGATATGCTGCTCTACGGCGCGCTACCGGCTCTAGTAGCAGCTTTTAGCTATCCCATTGGCAATCAGCTGGTCTGGCAAGTGTCTTACAATTCCCGAAAGCATACCGCCGAGTTGCGTAAACTACGCGAAGGCAATGTTAATCAAAACCACACACATCAAAACGACTTTGACGAAAATACGCAGCAACTCGTCACTGAAGCGCCCACTTTATCTATTGACGTCAATAATACTGCGAGCGAAAGTAGCGCTTTAAAGGCAGGACACACGGCCCAAACTCAGCCCAAGTCCATGCTCCAAAAACTAATTGCCCGCATCCCGGCTATTGAGACTGACCTCTTACAAAATGCGTTTAATAAAGTATGGTTAATGACCCTTGGCAGTTTGCCGTTTTGGCTGTTTTTAGGCATTATAGTGCGTCCTGAATTACCCAGTACCTCACAGGTGTTCAATACCTCGCTCGTGGCTTTATTAGCAGGAGTTGGAGCGACCAGCATCTTTTTATATGCGCGTGAGAGAGCCGTGACCTCCAGCGAAGTTGCCGGTGTTGACTCTACCCAAGCCAGTGAGGTTATCTTTGCCTTGATTGGCGGTATACTACTGCTCAATAACGCTCTGCCCTCGACCATGGGTCTGATCGGTATTGGTCTTATTATGCTGGGGTTGATCCTGTTTGCAAAAGACGGCTAAAATCAATTTAATAGCTAATATAGTCGGTACACTTTAGAAAAGATACAGTGTGGCTGGTAGAAATCTTTGCAGCCTCTGTCTGGCGACAGCGCACAGCACGCTAGAAAATTTTACCAGTTGCACGCATTTATCTACGTATCACTTTTATTTAGCCTTGACTATAGATAGACAATCACTATGATAAGCAAATTTTATGTTGAGCAACATTTAGGGAAATAACGATGGTCCATACTTTCATTTTCCCCGATATCTTGCTGTACTTATTGGATATGGTTGGGGTCATTGCCTGCGCTATAGCTGGCACGTTGCTTGCGCAGCACAAAGGCTTCGATATTTCAGGCTGTATCTTAGTAGCGATGGTCAATGCAATTGGCGGCGGCACGCTACGCGATATGGCACTAGATCGACATCCTCTATTCTGGATGACAGATCTCAATTATGTGATTGTCATCACAGTTACCTCCCTTATCTTACAAGTATTTTTTCATCTTTATCATAAGATTGATAACGTGCTTAAACTCTTTGATGCTATAGGTCTAGCATCATTTAGTGTCATTGGCTTTAAAATCGCTTTAACGCAAGATATGTCACCCCTGATTGCCGTTATGATGGGCGTATGGACTGCTATTATCGGCGGATTACTACGCGATATTATCTGTAATGAGATACCGCTCGTGCTGCAGCGCGAGATTTATATTAGTGCGAGCGTTGCAGGATCAGTGACTTATTTGCTACTTGATTACTGCGGTGTTAATCCCGGAATCAATAAATTTATTATGCTGAGCGTCATCTTTGCGGTTCGTATGTTGGCGCTCAGATTTGATTGGCATCTACCCTCTATCCACTTGGTTAAATAAGCAGTTGGTACTCCTTGCCAAATGAAATAAAGACAAAGCAACACGTTACGATTTGACAATAATTAAATATTTTAGCGAGACTTACACATGCTGGCTATCGCATTGAACACCTTGGATCCTGCTGCGCTGATCACCACTTTTGACCCACGATCTTTGCTATATCTATTTGACATGATTGGTATTGTGGCTTGTAGTATCTCAGGCACGATACTAGCCAAGTACAAAAACTTTGATGTGTTTGGTTGCTTACTGGTGTCAATAGTCACGGCTATTGGCGGTGGCACCGTGCGCGATGTCATTTTGGATCGTCATCCGCTATTTTGGATGGTAGATATGAGCTACCTTACGGTCATCACCATATCTTCACTAGTGATGCAGATATTCTTTTATCCCAACTCAAGGCGCGTCGATAAATTCCTCAAGCTATCCGATACCATTGGATTGTCAGCTTTTACCTTGATCGGTATCAAGGTTGCCAACAGTATGGGCGCAAACATCCCCGTGGCGCTATTGCTTGGGGTGATTACCATCATTGTCGGCGGTATCATCCGCGATATGATCTGTAACGAGATTCCGCTCGTGCTTCAACAAGAGATTTATATCACCGCGGCTTTAGCTGGTGGCGTGCTCTACTTCGTTATGCACGCATTTGGTGTGATTGAGTGGGTCGCAGATATCTCCGCCATGAGCACTATTTTTACCTTGCGTATGCTGGCAATCCGTTATGATTGGAAATTTCCAGATATTGGACTAATGAAAAACCATCCGTTTTAAGGGATGGTTTACGTGGGTAGCCGCTAGGTTAATAAAACAAAAGTAAAAACCATCACCTTTAAAATCATTCTCTTAAAAAACAATCACTACCACATTAAATCATCTGGAATCACATAGGCCGCATAAGGATCATCAGTCGCCAGCTCAACATCTGCTGTATCGTTAGACACAACCATAAAACCTTCCAATTTTGCATCTATACGATCTGCTAAGGGACGAGGGAGCAGAGCATAACTTAGGTCATGGTTTTCTTCTAATCGCGCAATAGCCACATGGCCCGCCACTATTTGATCATATAATTTTTGGGTAATGTTAATTTTTTTCACTTTAGAGTAATCAACGAACTGATAGCTGACATCACCTTGTATATCAGTAATCTGATGCTGCTTAATCATTTGAATAATATTAGCTTTTAGCATCTTCTGCTCTAAAACCTGTTGTCTTTCTTGATTAAGCTTTTGATCCTTCTCTAGTTTTTTTTCTTGAGCTTCTGCCACCGCTTTTTTAACTTCAACATCTGATGAATCGCCAGTACGCTTGGCATGCTGAGACTGTTTGCTTATTTGCTTGGCTTTTTTGCTATCAACCAATCCAGCTTTTAAAAGTTGAGCCTGTAGGGCATTTTTGGCCATAATCCAATCACCTAAATCATAAAATCTAAAAGATATATAGTAGCAAATTTTGCTAGGGGGCGTCATCAATTAAGCCAAACGCCACAGAGACCACATGAACAGTACATCGATCATAACTTGCTAACTTAGCATAGCAGGTTGTAATAGCAAGATACGATATTTCGAAAGTCACGACGCTTTACGCATCAATAACGGCCAAATCTTTAACCATCAGCTGTAAGCTTTTTTTACCATTCCACTCATTAATATCGAGCTCAAACAATAAGTGCACCTTTTCAGCCCGGTAATCCCACGCACTACTATCAAAGTTAAAATAAATAGCGTCAATTGGATATTGTACATCGGGATAGCGCAGTGATAACTTCAGATGTTTGTCTTTTAACACTTTAAAGCTGAGTACTTCAAACACGCCATCGAATATGGGCGGTGCAAAACCATGACCCCAAATGCTGGCCTCGGCTAATGTATCGACAAACCATAAGCTAAAGTCTACGGCCTGTAGTGACCCGTCGGTGAACTTCTGCTCTGCAAAAACTTCGTCGTCAAGCTGCCCCATGACGTTATCAAAGGCACTAACAAAAGCGTCAAAATTGCCGCGTTTAAGGGTCAAGCCTGCCGCCATCGCATGACCACCAAAGTGGCTGATTAGATTGGGGTTCTGCTCTGCTACTTGCTCGATAGCATCACGTATATGCACGCCTGCAATCGAACGCGCTGAACCTTTAATCGCGTCGTCCTTACCTACGCGCTGCGTATCTGCTGGTGCAAACACAATGCTAGGACGATAATGACTTTCTTTTAAGCGTCCCGCCACAATACCGATGACCCCTTGATGCCAATCATCTCGATATAAAATAATGCTGCGATTGCTATTATTGTTGTCACCATCAAACGTTTTTTGATCCGCTACTTTGTGAGGGATAATGTCATCATTATTAATAGTGTTATCAGTAGCGTCTTCGGTGCTGTCCTCGCTATTATCAATAAGCCCACTATTAGCATTTAAGGTTTCCACAATGCTATCAGCCTGGGATCGCATGTCACCTTCGACCCGACGGCGCTCGCGATTTAGCTGCTCAAGCTCCTGTGCTAAACGCTGAGCGGTAGACCAATCTTCGGTCAGTAAACATTCGATACCCACACGCATATTGTCCATACGTCCAGCGGCATTAATCCTTGGCCCTAATACAAAGCCAAAATCCTGCGCCTGCAATTGCTTCGGGTCACGACCTGCTTGTTCAAGGAGTGCCAAGATACCCATACAGCATCGACCTTGACGGATAGCGGCTAGCCCATGATGGACTAAAATACGATTGTTTTTATCCAGTATGCCAACATCAGCAATCGTTCCAAGTGCCACTAAGTCTAAATATTGACTCACTTGCACAGTAGACTTGCCCGCTTCGCGACGCAATTTTGCCAAGCGTCCGAGTACATAAAAAGCCACGCCTACCCCGACCAAAGCCTTACTGATAAAATTACAGTCTTGTTGATTGGGATTGACTACTGCTTCAGCAGGCGGTACCGATTTGGTGGTTAAATGGTGATCGGTAATAATGACTGTGATGCCATCGGCCTGCGCGCGTGCCACGCCTTCATGGCTTGAGATACCATTATCTACGGTGACAATGACCTGCGGCTGATAGGTCTCAATGCCTAACTCTACAATCTCAGGCGTCAAACCATAACCATATTTAAAACGATCTGGTACCAGAAAATCGACCACTGCACCCATCGCGGTCAAGGCACGCATCATCAGCGCGGTACTGGTCGCACCATCACAGTCAAAGTCGCCAACGATAAGAATACGCTGACCCTCATCAATGGCCACATCCAATAAGCGCACGGCTTCGGTGACACCATGCAGCATCTCAGCAGGCAGTAAACCGGATAACTGAGTTTCAAGCTCATCAGGCTCAAGGATACCGCGACCTGCATAAAGCTTAGCAAGGGTCAAAGATTGAGCTGCAAGTGATTGCAGCGCGATGGGCAGCTCGTCAATGCGAGTGCCGGTATAACGGGGGGTTAAATTTAGCATGTCCGTATTCTACTGGCTTTGGTAGGCGGCCACAATGCTAATTTATAGCAGATTAGTTTATTATAAAAGGCCATTGGCTTTTTTTTATTTCACAACACCATTATTAAGCTGGTTCATTCCTATATCTCACTTATAATTTGCAAAAACCTTGCATAGATACAGCCCTTCTTTGTATTTTGATACAAAGCTATAATTGTATCGTGCTCATAAACCCATAAAATGATAACTAACTGTAATACTTGAGATTTATTTACTATATAATCACTTTATAAGGAAGACGCTATGAAAACCACTCCAAAAGCCGAAAAAATCCCAAATACGATTGACCCGAATCTAAATCTTAATCAAGTTAAAAAAGAATGTAAGGCAATGGTCAAAAAACGTGCCAAGTTCTCTGCAGGTGTGGCCATCGTCCCTGTGCCCTTCTTTGATGTAGCCATAGATGCTGGCATGTTAACCCAACTGCTACCTGACATCAGTGAACGCTTTGGGCTGATTGAAGATCGTAAATCCGCAGTAGACTTAGAGTCACGCGCTATTCATTGGGGCGCTTTAAAAGATCGTACGGTCGATTTTGCGGGCCTCATGGCAACACGTGGTATTGTCAAAAAGACGGTTCAGGGCTTCGGTGGCCGTATTGCTGCTAAGCAAGTCACTAAGTTTATTCCACTTGGTGGACAATTGGTCGCCGCTACCATGGGTTATATGATCTTTAAGAAAATCGCCTTTGACCATATCGAAGAATGCTACAAACTAGCCAAAGATATTCAAACAAAGCAACAGGGTAAGAATGTCTAAAACTTAGATCTAGAACATGGAACTAACTGTCCAAAAATAAAAACCAGCTAAGGATAACTTGGCTGTTTTTTTTCGATTATCAATAAGTGGAACGTGGGTTAGGATATCTCCAACATATTTTGATCTTACTATATATGGTGTAAATCAACATTATAAAAATGCAAAGTTATAAAAATATGCAATAATCACAGGTTGTTATTAGTACATCAAATTGAGCAATATTTGTCATTTTTGAATACCCCTTTTTTATGCCACTTTCAGACAATATTCATAAACTTTATAGGATAAAACCATGAAAAGATTCTTAGTTTCAATTACTATGCTTGCCACCTTTGCCCTAGCGGGATGCACGACGACAACAGGGGCAAACACTACTGCAGGCAATGCTATTGGCACAGCAAATAATATTGGTATGAATGTATTTAAAGCGGCTATCGACAATCAGTGCCGTAGCGAAATTCAAAAGCAAAATGCGTGGCGAATTGCCAGTGCTGTCATGACTGCCGAACAAAAAGAAGCGGTACAAAGTAACGTTTGTGGCTGCGTGAGTGAACAAGCACCTCAGCAAGTGACCATCGTTGAGTTGGGTAGTGCGGCAATAGATTCACAATATCGTACACGACTGGTGACTAGAGTCGTCGCTAAATCTCTACAGAGTTGTTATGCAAGTTTCACAAAATAAGTAACTGATTATTAAAAATAATGAACAGTAGCACAGGGCGCGCTAATAAATTACAACGCACCCTGTGCTACTGTAAAGACTTATATCAGACTCTATAAAACGAAGGCATATAAAGCAGAAAATTTTAGAACTTATCTGTTGCAAATGGTTCTGGCTTTAAAGGGGCTGTTAAGGGTAAAGAGGCCGTTGAAGGTAAGACAACATTGTGAAAGTATTTAGATTTACCATCGAGGATTTTGTTAACTTCTTTAACTAAGTCGTCGATAACGTCATCATAAATTCCGTGATTCAGTTCTTGGTCAAAAGAGGTAAATGGATGTTTACGAGCCGCTGCTCTTACGTCAGTAACACCTTGCTTAGTATAAAAAATATTGACTCGGCCATCACTATTTAAGACACACTTTAGCTCACCCTCTTCAACCACCATCTCTACATTCTCAGGCATGAAGATATAATCATCCACATCAAGTAGTTCTTTCTCTATTCCTCTTTTTAAAAACGATTTAATATCAAACATAGTTACATCCTTAAAATTCGTAAACTTATAATCAGAATCGATTCAAAACAGCTGTCATATAAGCTAGGATTTATGACTCTATCCTACCCAAACCCACTGTCTTTTTTAAGTTGCAAAGTGTAAAAATACGTTTGATATTAGCAATAATGGGGTGTTGAGGTTATATGGCGTAGGAATCGTAGCGTGGGTTAGCGATAGCGTAACCCACGGGTTTTAGTAATAAGTATATTATTTTTTATTAATCCATTGTATTCCTGCTAATTTTTTGCACTTTACGACGGGCACAGCATTTGACATAGCTAAAAATCCAGACTCTATTTCTTCTTTATAAGTCAGAAATGTAATATCTACTTTTAACCCACTAAAAGACTCTAAATATTTAATCATACTTTGATACTTTTTAAAAACGTATTTTGGGTGACAACTATAAGGGTTATATAAGCATAGAATATCTAAATCATTAGGAAAATCAGTATTTAAATAAGATCCAAAGACATAAACTGACGTGCCTTTAGGCAACTTTATATGCATAGACTGGTTTTCCCTCATCGTCTTTTTTATAAAATAATTTAGGGTTGTCCGAATAGATTGCCCCTAAAAACTCTCCTATATTATAAATTCCTAAATCATTAATAGTTTCATAGCGGAGTTTATCAAGCTAGTTGTCACCATAAGCCGGTTTAAACTCTTCTAAAGCAAATGTGCTTTCAACTCCAACACTTTGTCGCGAGTTTTCGCTGCATCCTCAAACTTCAAATCACGCGACATCTGCTTCATTAACTTCTCAAGACGACTGATTTCTTTAGCCAATAAGTCAGGACTACGTAAAATACTGATATCGACATCAGGCAAATTACTCTTGACCGGAATAGCTTGGTTGTCATTGGCATCCAAATCTTCACCAGTATCAATCTTATCCGTGACGTTCCGGCGCGCGCCCCTTGGGGTAATATTATGCTCAAGGTTAAAGGCCACTTGTTTTTCGCGGCGACGATCTGTCTCCTCTATCGCTTTTTGCATACTGTTCGTAATGCGATCCGCATAAAGAATGGCTTTACCATTAATATGACGCGCAGCACGACCAATGGTTTGAATCAAGGCACGCTCAGAGCGCAAGAAGCCCTCTTTATCCGCATCAAATATCGCTACCAATGATACTTCTGGCATATCGAGACCTTCTCGCAGCAAGTTAATACCGACCAGCACATCATGCACGCCCGTCCGTAGCTCATGAATAATCTGCATGCGTTCAAGGGTATCGATATCTGAATGGAGATAAGCGACTTTGACATCGTATTCTTTTAGATAACTGGTCAAGTCCTCCGACATACGCTTGGTCAAAGTGGTGATTAATACGCGCTCATCTTTTTCGCGGCGTTTGCTGATTTCCGATAGAACATCATCAACTTGCGTCAATACCGGACGAATCTCAATCTCAGGGTCAATAAGACCGGTTGGACGCACCACTTGCTCGACCACTTGTTCGCTGTGCTCAAACTCATATAACGCTGGCGTTGCACTGACATAGATAGTGGTTGGCTTAATGCGCTCCCACTCTTCAAACTTCATCGGACGGTTATTCATCGCGCTTGGTAGACGAAAGCCATAATTAACCAAGTTTTCTTTCCGTGATCTATCGCCTTTATACATCGCACCGATTTGCGATACCGTGACATGCGACTCATCAAGGAACAATAAAGCATCCTCTGGAATATAATCAAACAAGGTCGGCGGCGATTCCCCTGATGGACGACCAGATAAATGCTGTGAGTAGTTCTCAATGCCATTACAGTAGCCGAGCTGTTGAATCATCTCTAGGTCATACTGGGTACGCTCTTTTAGACGCTGCGCTTCAATCAATTTATTATTATCACGGAAATATTCAAGACGCGGCTCAAGCTCAGCTCGGATAGTATGAGTTGCGGCCTCTAGCTTATTACGCGGGGTCACATAATGCGACTTTGGATAAATGGTAATACGTGGCACACTGCGTACCGTTTTACCCGTTAACGGATCAAACCAAGTGATTTTCTCTACTTCATTATCGAACAAATGCACGCGTACGGCCAATTGCTCCGACTCTGCTGGATAGATATCTAATATCTCACCACGTAAGCGATAAGTACCGCGCCCAAAATCCAGCTCATTGCGCATATACTGCATTTCAACCAAGCGCTTGATAGTCGCCGTACGATCTATGCGGTCACCAACTACGATATGTAGCAGCATTTTCAGGTAACTTTCCGGGTCGCCCAAACCATAAATGCAGGATACCGAAGCAACAATAATTGCATCACGGCGTTCTAGTAAGGCACGAGTTGCTGACAGGCGCATTTGGTCAATATGATCATTAATAGCACTGTCTTTTTCGATAAAGGTATCACTGGCGGCTACATAAGCTTCAGGCTGATAGTAGTCATAATAACTGACGAAATACTCAACGGCATTATTCGGAAAGAACGCTTTAAACTCGCCATATAACTGCGCTGCTAAGGTCTTGTTATGCGCCATAATAATGGTTGGCTTCTGACATTCGCTGATGACTTTTGCCATGGTATAAGTCTTACCAGAGCCAGTTACGCCAAGCAATAACTGCTCATCCATACCAGAATTAATCCCTTTTACCAACTTATCGATCGCTTGTGGCTGATCGCCTGCGGGCTCAAATTCAGTGACCATCTCAAAGGGGCGACTCGCTATTTGCGTTCCTGATGCATTGACACCACTAATTTCAGCTTCGCCTTGCAGCTGAGTGGCCAATTGGTTTAACTGACGCGATGAGCGCGGTTCGGGCATACGCATAACGGCTTTCTTCTTCTTAAGGTTTATAACAATGTGGGGGCTAAGCTGCTATTTTTAAAGGACAATTGAGGGGTTTATCATTAGGATTAATGGATTAATTTGACAGTAGATAAGGCCTGATACGGATGCGCTTCAACCCAGACAACTAGGCGAACAGGTACCCTTGCAAACAATAAGTTTAAGTATTCTTCGATGGCTCACTATAATAGATGTAAATGAGAACTAAATACATTCCAACGACAAAACACAGTGAAAGGAAAGCCTGAAAACTCAGGTATAGTTTAAGGCGAATCATTAATAACAGTAACTATAATAGTAATAAGGGAATGTTTTATGAAAGGCAACTGTCTGTGCGGTAATGTGACCGTTGAAATAGAAGATATTAACACCTTTGAGGCCTGCCACTGCGGTATGTGCCGGCGCTGGGGTAGCGACTGATGGCGTTACATAGTAATTCGAAAGTTGCTATTACGGGTCAAAAGTCAATGACTGTCTATCAATCATCAGAGTGGGCAAAGCGCGCGTTTTGTACCCATTGCGGTACCAATTTATACTATCATAAGATTGGCGCTGAGACCTATTCCTTATCGCTCGGGCTATTTCAGGACCACCCCAACTTTAACTTTGAAAGCCAGCTATTTATTGATAAAAAGCCCGACTATTATGAGTTCGCTAACAACACTAAAAAATTAACCCAGCAGCAGTCTGACTAATGAGCTTAACAAAGCCTACAAATAAATATCAAAATTGCCTGTATAAACTTGCCTCTACTAATGGTTAGCTTTACAAAGCTTTTCATGTTTAACAAAGTTGTTACACGACCACTCAATAAAGCCTAACGCTTAGGGGTTCAATCCACGATACAAGCTGGTATTATTAATACTGAATTGATGAGCAATATAGTTAACAAGTAATGTATAGACAAAATAGTTGTTCTAAATGTGTATATTTCAGAGCAATCGTAGGTAAACATTACCTAATTTATTTATAAATAAAAACTCAATAAAATAATTTCAAATAACGGAGTAAGAATATGAGAGAACGTTACGCAAGTGGAATAGACGACGCTACCGCACAAAAAATGTCAGATTTGTTAAATGCTAACTTAGCAAACGTCATTGACTTAACTTTAGATGGCAAACAGTGCCATTGGAACTTACAAGGTACTGGCTTCATTGGTGTGCATCAGTTACTAGATGACACTGCTGATCGTCTACGTGATGTATCAGACATGATCGCAGAACGCATTGTTATCTTGGGCGGCGAGCCAAACGGTCTAGCAAGTCGGGTTGCCAAAGACTCTATCTTAGATGATTACCCAACGAACATTACCGAAGTGCCTGAGCATGTACGTGAGCTAACCAGCCGCTATAAAAAGGTTGCTGCTACTTTACGTCAAGCAATCGAAGCTGCAGGCGATGCCGGTGATGAAGATACCGCGGACTTGTTTACAGAAGCCAGCCGCATTATCGACAAAGACGCCTGGTTCATCGGTGCCAATACTCCTAAAAAATAAAGCTTTTATAATATAAATTTAAACTTAGATTATAAAAAGGTCACCATATTGGTGACCTTTTTTTATGCTTGCAAGATTGTGAATATTCTCAATTTAATGTTAGCAGTTTTAGTGAGTGATCATTTGAAGGTCTCTAATTAAAATTTTGAATAAAAGACCCTTAAAATTAGACTTTACCCTACTCTATAAAATATCTTTAATAATTTGTCGCAGTAATTCGCTTGGTCTGTAATGGTATCTGGTGGCTTCTCGACTACTCTTGATTGTCTGCTAGTTTTAAAGGTTCGTCATTAGGCACTGATAACGTTAAGATAGCTTCTTGAAACAGCGGATTGGCACGGAATTGGTTTTCGATATCTTCAAATTTTTGCGCGATTTTTTCTTCTTTTTGGTTGCCCGCAATATCTACTGCTGCTACCATAAATATCTTTTTAGGACCGACCCACTCTAAATGTAGATACGAGACGCTATCAATATCTGGATGATCCAGCAGCTCGCCTAAAATATAGTGATGCATTCTATCGGTAACTTTATAACCGACTAAGAAATCACGGTTACGGCTGATCAAAAATATTGCCACCACGCCCAATAACAAGCCTACGATGATAGAACCGAGCGCATCCCAAAATGGCTGACCCGTATAAGCGTGCATACCCATGGCAGCAGCGGCAATAACTAAGCCAACGACGGCCGCTAAATCCTCAAAGAACACACCGCGCAAAGTCGGGTTTGAAGTATCCATCACATAGCCGATTGCGCTGACATTAATCGCTTCACCATGCTTTTTACTTTGCCCATAGGCTTGTATCAAGGAAAATCCTTCGAGCACAAATGCTACCGCCAATACGATGAAGCCGATGGTGTAATTGGTATCAGTCTCAGCTGTATTCCATTCTGTAATACCAGTATAAATAGAGACAATAGCGCCTGCCATAAACACGCCAAAAGCTGCAATCATCGACCAAACATAGGACTCTTTGCCGTAGCCCAATGGATGGCTTCTATCAGCAGGTTTGATCGATTTTTTTTCTGCGACGATCAGTAACGTGCCATTGCCAGCGTCTGCCCATGAATGCGCTGCTTCGGCAATCATAGAGGCAGAACCGGTCAAAAATGCGGCAAAGGTCTTAGCAATAGCGATAATGAGATTGGCACCAACGGCAATAAATACCGTGATTAGTGAGCTTGAGTGCTTCTCATCACTATCAGGCGCTGGATTGGGATTAAAATCAGCATCATTAGGAGATCTAGACTTGCCAGCACCGCGAGCACGAGGAGGATTGTGCAACGGCGGCGTGACATTAAGATTGGTTTTTGGACTGGCGACAGATGGCTTTAAACTCATACTAGACTCAATAAAATGATAGCTTAATGGTAACTACCTTCTAACCTAAAAATACTTAACTAAAATAGCTTAATAATTAAATGTCATTACATTTGAATCAAAAGATAGCTTAGCCTAAAATAAGTTACTTAAACTATCAGTAACTTTTTAGTGAATCACTGTTTATATTTTGAGTTTTTTGCACGAGTAACAGTTAGTTTTTCTGCGAAATTCTCATAGATAAGAATTAACTAATCAATTATGTTAGAGATATCACAGCTGGGCCGACTCGAACCTTCCGTGCGTAAATGTTTACGCTCTAGGGCAGCGTCAAAACGGCACTGGCGCATCGGTGTGTTAAGTTTGAGCGGCGGAATCGGCGTCGGTTTACCATTATCATCAATGGCTACCATAGTGAAATAACAGCTATTAGTATGGCGAATGGTTCGCGCTCGTACGTCTTCGGCCTCAACCCGGATGCCAATCTCCATCGAAGTGGTACCTACATAGTTGACACTGGCAGCAAAGGTAACTAACTCACCAACATAAATAGGCTCGCGGAACATCACTTGATCGACCGATAGGGTCACGACATAACTACCGCTATAACGACTGGCACAAGCGTAGGCGACTTGGTCAAGCATTTTGAGTAAATCACCCCCATGGACATTACCGATGAAGTTGGCCATATCAGGAGTCATGAGCACCGACATGTAGAGCTCACTATTAAGAGGTGCTTTTTTGGCGGTTGAGGTAGTATTAGCTTGAGGCATTGCATTCCTTACTAGCGTTTGAGACTTATTTATTTTGAGAGACATTTATACAGCAGCGCTTATAAACTAACAACTAATCTAGCGCAAATTAATACCAGTTGGATAGTAGGCTCTCGATACCAGCTTTAATGCATAAGTAAGTATTTATATTACGTTACGCGACTAAGTGTGGCCAATCGAAGCTTATATGCTTAACCTAATTTCCTGCAGCTAAGCCACTTTTAGGCTGCTATAGTCAGTACCAGATAAAATGAATACACATATGATTTCGTATAGCGGGTAAAAATTTTGCTAGCTTGCTGTGCGACTGCGTCACTCCAGAGGCTTCGAAAATTTCTCCCAGCCATACTATATTCGTTTAAAATTGGCTCCAACTATACAGGCTATCTTTAAAATATCTAGCTTAACCAATTAAAGTGATAAGCCAACCAGGCCACGATAGCACTGACAGATCCGGTTAAAAATCCACCCCATGCAAAGTCTACCAATGCGGTATCTAGCGTAAATCCTTTATATAATGCAAGGTTGGTAAAGTCATAGGTTCCGTACGCCATCAGCCCTATTAGGCCACCAAGCAAGAAAATATATCCGACTGAGCTACCGGCTTTGATCTGTGGATACAACACCAATAGGCACAGCGCTAATACATAGAACATGTAAAACACACCAGCTGCCAACATGTTTGGTTCGTCAGCAAGCAAGTGCCCGATACGTTCCTCATAAAACGCGCTTTTCATGGTGGTTAACCAAACCGCGTCAACGCCTAAGAATATGACAACAGCTGCAAGATAGATAAATATATAGCCCATGATAATGTCCTTTTTATAGGGGTGTGCTGATAGTGTTAGCAGTATTTTAATGATGCTTTAATATAACGTTAATGGCAGTTATTTAATGACGTTTATTTAATGTAAGTAATTAACCCAAACAGCTTCGATTGCTTTTTTTAACCTATTTTGCTCATTGCTTTTTTATTGAGTTGTTCGTTATTTTATTTATCACTTAAGCCACGACTTTACGCGTCAGCGGTAACTGCTGCGGGCAAATCAGAGAAGTGTAGGCTATCAGTATTATCTGGCTTCACCGCAGTCACCTGCACCACACCAATGGTACGCTCCAAAAACCCACCTTCACAATAACAAAAGTAAAATTCCCATAAGCGTATAAAGGCCTCATCGTAACCGAGCGCTTTGATCTCTGTACGCTGCGCCATAAAAGCCGCGCGCCAATCACGCAACGTATAGGCATAGTCAAAGCCATAATCGTGTAGCTGCTTGACGACCATATCGGTCTGCTCAGCGAATTGGGTGGTCAGCTCTTGGTTTGATAGCAGGCAACCACCTGGGAAAATATGAGTCTGAATAAAGTCAACTGACTCCACATAATCATAATAGTTCTGATCGTTAAAAGTAATGGCTTGTAGCACCATCAAACCTGTAGGCTTGAGTAAGCTATTACACTTAGCGAAGAATGTCGGCAGGTATTCATGCCCGACGGCCTCAATCATCTCAATACTGACTAATTTATCGTACTGCCCTGTCAGCTCGCGGTAGTCTTGTTTGAGCAAGGTAATCTTGTCAGACAGTCCAGCTGCTTCAACACGGCGACGCGCTTCTTGGTACTGCGCATCAGAAATTGTGGTAGTAGTCACCTGACAGCCATAATAGTGCGCAGCATAAATCGCAAATCCGCCCCAGCCGGTGCCAATTTCAATCACATGGTCATCAGCTTTGAGTTGCAAGCGTTGACAAATGAGCTCCAGCTTGTGCTGCTGCGCCTGTGCAAGTGAACTATCAAGCGTAGGATATACCGCTGATGAGTACATCATAGTCGGGTCTAAAAAGCGCTCATACATGATATTGCCCAAGTCATAATGCGCTAATATATTTGATTTCGCGCCGGATTTATCATTACTACGTAGCTGATGCTTGGCCTTCTCTAAAGTCTTACTGATACCGGCAAAGCGGCTCTCTAACTTATTAACAACGGCCAAGTGGCGCGCCGCCAATCGTATCAGACCCGTCAAGTCATCAGTATCCCACTCGCCATCGATATAGCTGTCTGCTAAGGCAATCGAGCCGCCAAATAACAGCTGACGATAGACCTTGCTATCATGAACTATTAAAGTCACATTCAGACTATGCCGCCCTACCGCCGAGCTGCTAAGCGGGGCTGACTCGGTGGCTTTCAGATCTTTAGCTGTTTCTCCAAAGGTTTTCTTATATGGGCCCTGCTCATCAAAATCTTCGATCACCGTAATAATGCCGAATTGTAGGTGATTTAACGCGCGAAACACGGCCTGTCTTGCTAAATAATTCACACTATGGCTGATAGGCTTTAAGAGGGCACTATCATTCACCGTTTGGCTCACACGGGCAGTGATTTTTTCTAAGGCTGAAGTTGGCGTGCGGTTGGTTGGGCGTGCTGGCATCGTCTTATCATCCTTGTTAATAAATATTCTTATGGTAATCATCATTCGGCATGACTGTTAGGACATGTAGTACATGTTCGTAGCACACGCTTAGTACATGTACTACATGCTTAATATTTAGAACGCCGTTCCAAAAATATTACTCAAATCTCACTAAATATATCTAACTAGCTAGATTTAAAATTTTCTTTCTGCTTCAATGCCATGCGCTACCTCTCGTTTGAGACTTAGACTGACTACGACTCCACAGACTTTTTTAATTGGCGATGGAACTCACCGACCAATGAGCGGGGTTATGCGACTGTTAAAATAACAGTCGCGTTATTTAAAATATTGATACTGGCGTTGAGATCGCGGTCATGTTTGGACTGACACTCAGGACACGTCCATTCGCGCATCTTTAGTGTTAATTCATCTTTGCCAAGGATGTGATTGCAGTTTGAGCAAGTCTTTGAGCTTGGGTAAAAACGACCGACTGACTTCACAACCTTGCCTTGCTCATTGGCTTTATAGATAAGCTGACGCTTAAATTCAAAGAAACCCAAATCACTAATGGCGCGTGACAGCTTTCTATTTTTAACCATGCCTTTGACATTAAGACTTTCAATCGCAATCACATCAAACTCTCTGACCAAGCTAGAGGTTATTTTGTGCAACGAATCCTGCCTGATACCTCTGATCTTATAATGCAAACGAGAGAGCTTGGTTTTCGCCTTTTCTCTGTTTTTACTGCCTTTTTTAGTGCGACTCAGGTTTTTATTGAGTGTTCTTAATTTGCTTAAATATTTAGCTAAGGGCTTAGGTGCTTTAATTTTGGTGCCGTCTGATAAAACTAATAAATCGGTAATACCAAGGTCGATACCAACGCTTTTACCTGTCTTGATAATCTTTTTAACCCTGTGGTCTAAATCAACTGCAACGCTGACAAACCATTTCCCGCCGCGCTTAGAGATGGTGGCCGCCATTATTTTACCGTCAAACCGTAAAGCCTCTTTCATGCGCACCCAGCCTAAATTAGGGATGCGAATGGATTTACCTTTAATGGCAAATTGGTCGTTAGAGAGACTGAATCTATCGTCTTTACCACGCTTGCGCGTGACGGGGTATTCAGCCAGCCCTTTAAAGAAGTTGTTATAAGCATCGCCCAGTTGCATGATTGCGGCTTGCGGGGCACATTTTGTCACTTCCGTCATCCACGGGAATAGCTCACGTTTAATGGCGTTCAATTCGCGTCTGAGCTTGGCTTGTGAGGGTCTGTTTAGATTTTTGGAATCAATCTCAATACCAGCCAATAAACAGGCGTCACGGTAGGCCTTGTCCTCTCTATATTGACGTTGCCACTCATGCAAGGCCCAGTTGTAAGCTTTCCGCGCCACACCGCAAGCACGGGCAAAATGGTTCGCCTGTACGTTGTTTGGTTTGAGTTCGATGATATGACCACGGATCATAATACTTGTTTAACCGCCTCTATTAGTTTTTGATTTTTCTTGCTGCGAGAACCGTAGAGCCTCGCTGAAAATACAGTGATAATCTCTAATACATCTTGGGCTAATTCTTGCTCAAAACTAAGTTCCTCGCCTTGATTGATAATGACCACCTTAACATCACGCGCCTCACATAGCATAAACACCAATTCAGCACCAAAGCGTAAAAGTCTGTCTTTGTGGGTGATTACCAGTCGCTCGACTTTGTTGTCAAGAATGTCGTCAAGCAGGGTTTTTAAGCCTTTCTTCTTATAGTTCATACCACTACCAAAATCGGTGATTGTCTCGAAACGCCAACCTTGTTTGGCACAATAAAGTTCCAAAACCTGCGCTTGGCGCTGCAAGTCATCTTTTTGGTCACGACTTGAAACACGAGCATAAGCAATGGTTTTTCGGTCTAATTTTGGTGGTGTATTTAAAGGGTGTGGTCTTACTTCATTTAAATCATAACGTCTGTGACCATTTTCGGTTCTTTTGGCGACTAACGTACCATCTTCATCCCAACGTCTTAATGTCGATTGAGCAACCCCAAAATGCTTGGCCGCCTCCCCAATACTAACCAGTTTTCCCATAACCCTATCTCTTTATTGTTTTTTAATTTACTTATTATAGATATAAATGATTAGAATTGGTTATATTTTAGGTAACTGTTCGTAACCCTTAATATTTGGCCCTATCTCAGACAGAATATAATAGGTGAATATTCAGCTTATGAATATCAAGCGCGCCCTACATCTATTATGTTTCTTTATTACCAAACTTTAAGGGTACACCGCCACCAATCAGTAATAAGTCATTGACCGTATTTAAGTTATTCGAGTCTGGATTGGCACGCGCAATATCAGCAAGCTTACGCGTTGGCGTCTTAGTTGAGAGCGCTGTAAATGCTTTACGAACCGCTGCATCGGTATTGTGCGGGCCAACACTGTTATCACGTTGCAAGGCAATGAGATTACCACCACGATCGACGACCGCTACCACAGCAGATTTACCTTCGGCATGACAGGCCGCCATGGTGGGCATCAATTAATTCATTGGCGAGCTCTAAAGAGACATTAGGCTGTTGTAATACTAGGCTAGCTTTGCCAACAGTAGGTGTAGCAGCCAAAACACCGGTTGAACAGCCGATTACTGCTAACGTTAATAAAGCTTTAGATAAATGGTTTGATATTGAACGCATCAAAAATTCCTGAGATGTCACTCACATATGTGAGCATGGGTTTGAAGTAATATCTTATAACGTTCAAAGTATTACACTAAAAAGTTAATCAATATAACGGCTAGTAACGGGTAAAATACGCTCGTCTTAAACGACTTAAAACCTTTGATCAGTTTCTTGCTGTTCGCTATCTGCTAACTTCTCATCATAATTAATATAGGGCACTTTTTTAATGGCATAAAGCTTAAAAGCATGCCAATAAATGCGTGTCAATGAGCTAATATTCATCAGCGGATTTTTCCGTAAGCTGTGCCGAACAGAATCAGCAGTCATCGGTACGCCAGACATCTTTATACCCGTTTTTAATACTTCACCGCGCGCGTCACTGATATTGATCGCAATACGAACTTGCAAGCAATTGGATGATTCTTTGCTTTGCTTGTTTACCGAAACTTGCCAGCAATATTGCTGATCGATGGGATTAAAGGGGGACACATGAAAGTTTTTATCATGACAAAACTCAGTGTCCGCCCCATCTAATAAAAACCCATAATAATGACGTTTATTCCACGGCGTATTAGAGACTTCAGCTAATAAATGAGTCGGCATCTGCTCATTATCAAAGCCCAAATAGAAGTTCACTGGGCTAAAATACACCCCTACGTTACGGCAGACTACCAGCCCGATCATATCGCCTGTCGGCGCGCTACCGGTATGTTTCATAAACGCATGATATAAACGCTTTGCTAATTTTTGAGCGGGTGCTTGGGCTGCGTTACAGCCGTCATTTGCATTGTCAGGAATATTAGCAGTGTTATCGTTGCTGTCCCCATTATTTCCATCGACATCTTCTGAGCCATCTAAACCCATTAAATAATCTTCGGCGCAAAACTGCTGTAGTGCCTTATGCTGTGCTGAAAATAGCGGCAGTCCTTTAAAACGGATACGCTTACTTATTGTCGGCGTCTTTACCTCGGGTAGGACCTGCCCTGCTGCTAAAGCGCTAATGTTCACGCCCCAATAACGGTACGGATAAGCAAACTTGTGCACACTTGGCAGCAGACGACTATGCCATGTCGTTCCATAAAAAAGCTGATGCGGCATCGTTTGCGACACCTTTGAATGGATAGATTCAGACGACGGTGACAAGGTAGGCATAATATTCTCTTAAATAAAAAGTAACTTAATGACAGTCTTACTTATAAACAACTTCACGGTATATGCAACCTAGCGGCGACGTCCGAAAAATCCGCGTTTCACCTTGTCTGTATGGCTCACAGCATCCGTCTGTAAGGTAGCAATATAATCAACCAGCTCTTGATTGGTAGTGGCAGTCATCACCTGACGTTTCTTAAGTTTGCGCGGCTGCTTATCCGCTTTTACCGGTAAATCCTGATAACGAAATGGTGTATGCGCACTCTCAGCATCAGGTAGATGACTAGGGTCTACCTCATCCTTAATATCAATAGTGCTACCTAAGGCCTGACAAACGCGCAGACCACTTCGTACTCCGTCTTCATGAAAACCATTAAACCAATATGCCCCGCAAAAGTGAGTATGCAGACCGCTACCGGAAATACGTGACCACTGAGCTTGGGCATTAATCATCGCTTTATCAAAGACCGGATGGCTATAATCAATGGTTTTAATCGTCTGTGCCGGATCAATCTCACGATTTAAAGTCACTAAATAGTTATGTTGCTTGGTCAAGCGCTGTAAGATATTCATATGATAAGTGAGCACTGGTTTTGATGTGACTTGCTCCCTATTGTCATTAGCAGCGGTTTTTTGGCTATTTTTTACCTCGGATTCTATATCTACCTTGTTGTTGATAAGATAATTCCAACTTGCCCATGCCAAAGGCTTCTTGGGCAACACACTGGTATCAGTATGGAGTACGGCAGTATTTTTGGTAAAGTGAAAATGGCTAAGCACCTCTGACTCATCTGAACTGGCATCACTTAATAAACGCAAAGCGGTATCGGCATGGCAGGCAAAGATAACCTCATCGACTGTTAATGATTGGGAGTCACTACTGGTTTTAGTCTCTGCATCAGTATTTATATTGGTATTTACATTAGCATATGTAAAAGTTATGGAAATCTTGTCATCGTGACGTTTAATAGACTGTACCGGACTATTAACCCGTACCATCCCGCCCGCTTTAACAAAGCGCCTCACCAACTTATTAACATACTGCTTAGAGCCGCCCTTGATAGTAAACCACTGCGGACGGTTAACGACCTCCAGTAAACCGTGGTTATCAAAGAACTGTGCGAAAAACACTAACGGAAAGTCTTCAACTTCTTCCAGACTGGTTGACCAGATGGCTGATACCATAGGTAATAGATAGTTATCAGTGAATAACTGGCCATAACGTTGATTGGCTAAATAACTACCGAGCGTTTGCTCAGTAAATATACTGGTGTCTTGTCCCTGCGCTCGAGCACTGTCATAATCTTTACTAAGCTGAAGAATGTGTTTATTGAACTGTAAAATATCTTTGATAAACCGCCAAAACTTGGGGCTAAGTATATTTTTACGTTGCGATAATAGCGTGTTGAGCGTATGACCATTATATTCAAAGTTGCGGTCAGTGTTTTTGACCGAGAAGCTCATATCAGTCGCTTGAAATGGCACTTGTAAATCATGCAACAAACGGAAAAAATTAGGATAAGTTCGCTCATTAAAAACAATAAATCCGGTGTCAATTGCGCTAGTCTCTGTTTTATTCGCTTTTGATTTTTTACCGTCTTGCAGCGCCACATCAATAGTATTGACATGCCCGCCGATATAATCATTGGCTTCAAATACCGTCACATCATATTGCTTAGCTAAATAATGCGCACAAGTTAGCCCTGATACCCCTGAGCCAATAATAGCTATTCGTTTTTTTTTCTGAGTATTTAATGGGTCTTTGACAATACTGCTATCCTTTACAGGCGTTCGCTGGCGACGAATAAACGACATAAACACTTTCCTTTGTACTCTATTTAGATATTCTATTTGATAGGGTATTGCTAACTACTTTTTATTCATTTTCTTGCTGACTTGCTGCCAAACCATATCCGGTAACGTACCCAAAGCCTTTAGCGGTAACGTTAGCTTTTTAGGAAACTCAATCACCTCATCACCATTTTCAATACCGTCACGAATAGCACGACTGGCCTGTTCTGGTGTTTGAATAAATGGCATTGGGAAGTCGTTTTGTTTGGTCATTGCGGTTTCTACGAACCCCGGTACGACTAAGCTTACTGATACTTCATGTGGCGCCAAGCTAATTTGCAAAGTTTTCATTAGATAATGAATTGCCGCCTTTGAGCTACCATAAGCTTCTGCACGTGCAAACGGTACGTAAGCAGACGCTGAACCTATACCCACTAATCGTCCACGTGAAGCAATCAGTTTAGGCAATACGCCTTCAATAGCATGCGATAAGGTGCCCATATTGACCGACATCACTTTCATAAATGCGCTACTATCAAAGTTTGGCATATCTAGATATTCGCACATGCCAGCGCCACAAATTGCTAAATCGACCTGATTAATCTTGTCGAAGGCCTCAATGACCTTGTCACGGTCCATTAAGTCCAAATCAACCGGGGTTGCGCCTAGGTCTTTAAGCTCGGCAAGCGCTTCATCATCACGGCCGACCGCATATACTTCGTGACCTGCTAGAAGATAGTCTTTGGACAATTGATAACCGATACCAGAGGTCGCACCAGTAATCAAAATATGAAGTTTTTTAGGAGAAATTGTCATCTTAAACATCCTTTTAAATCGCTATGGAGGGACATGAAACTTTTAAAATATGCCTTATTCTATGCGAGCAGTAGTTGTTTTTGTTCACGCTAAGCTAATCAAAGAATTGCTTTGATTTACCAAATCTAAATAATCAGTATTTAGGCAATTATAGTATAAGGTGGCACGGCTATTGTTGTAACTTCGCAAGCGCATGGTTAGCTATCGGTTTTTATTGACCCAACTTATTAAGACAATATGAAAACTAATACAGTTAACTCGCGGTAATTTTAATGCGAAGAAAATCAGTGCAGACTATAATTCTTCTGTTACCAGCGGCCTAAGACAGGATAATATCAGCATGCTACAATGCCAAAACTGCACGCACTTATTATAATTAATGTTAAATAAAATTGATACGTATATAAATGCGTGCAGCTGATAAAAAATTTTTAGCGTGCTATGCGCTTCGCCAGACAGAGGCTGCAAAATTTCTACCAGCCACACTGCATCTGCCTTAAAGTGTACCGACCATATTAATAATTAAACGAAGCTGTTTAGGCGGACTTATCGATTAGGCAAAGCTATATTTTTTACCTAATCGCGTCCTTACCATGCCCTGATAACTATCAAAGCTTTATGAAAATTGTCAAAACGTTATATAATCATTATTTGACTTCCCTAAACCTCAACCACAGATAAAAAGGATCTCTCATGAGCGAACTGCAACTGTCTGACCGTGTCAATAACATCAAGCCGTCACCTACCCTTGCCATCACTAGTAAAGCCAAAGAACTAAAAGCGGCTGGCAAAGACATTATCGGTCTAGGCGCTGGCGAGCCTGACTTTGATACCCCAGAACATGTCAAACAAGCGGCGATTAAAGCGATTAATGATGGATTCACTAAATACACGGCCGTTGATGGTACTCCTGAGCTCAAAAAAGCAATCATTGAAAAGTTCAAGCGCGATAATGATCTCAGCTATGAGCCTAATGAAATCTTAGTATCAGTCGGTGGTAAGCAGTCCTTCTTTAACCTTGCACAAGCTTTTATCAACCCAGGTGATGAAGTTATCATCCCAGCACCGTACTGGGTCAGCTACCCTGACATGGTTATCATCGCAGAAGGCGTGCCGGTCATCGTCAAATGTCCTTCTGAGCAAGATTTCAAAATCACGCCACAACAATTAGAAGACGCCATCACTGACAAAACCAAAATGTTGGTACTGAACAGCCCTTCTAACCCAACGGGTATGATTTATACCTTAGACGAGCTAAAATCTTTGGCTGAAGTGCTCAAAAAGCACCCACAAGTCTATGTTGTATCAGATGATATGTACGAGCACATTCGCTGGACCGGTGATAAGTTCTATAATATTTTGAACGCGGCTCCTGAGCTAAAAGACCGCGCTATTATCTTAAATGGTGTATCAAAAGCTTATGCGATGACCGGCTGGCGTATCGGTTATGCGGGTGGCCCTGCCAAATTGATTGGCGCGATGAAAAAAGTACAGTCGCAGTCAACCTCATGCCCAGCGTCAATCAGCCAAGTTGCTGCCGAAGCGGCTATCAGTGGTGACCAAAGCGTCCTTGTGCCAATGGTAGAAGCGTTTGAGAAGCGTTGTGACCTCGTCGTTGACGGCTTAAATGCGATTAAAGGCATTACTTGCTTGCATCCTGACGGCGCGTTCTACGTTTACCCTAATATCGTGCCTTTGATTAAAGCTGCTGGCCTGTCTTCTTGTACTGAGTTTTCAGAATGGTTACTAGAGAAAGTTGGCGTTGCTGTCGTTCCTGGTGATGCATTCGGTCTTGGTGGCTATATGCGTATCTCCTACGCCACTGATGAAGCAACGCTAAAAGATGCACTATCACGGATCGAAAAAGCCGTTGCGGACTTAGACGTTACTGAATAAGCATTAACAATTAGCTAGTTTGAAAGAGGATACTTAAGAGTGATTTCAAAACCAAAAAAAGGCGTCCCATAAAGGGCGTCTTTTTTCTATTATTGAATCTATTGTTCGTCGAATTTAGCGTATAAAATTCGGTGTTTAAGTATTAAATCTTATATTTTTTATAGAAAGTGCAAAAAAGGCTTGACCTATTTTTTATCTTTGCTAGAATACGCCCCACTTAGCACGAACTTGAAAGAGTCTGCGTTAAGCTAACTGTAAGATAATAAACACTTACAGCTCATTCCTCAATAGCTCAGTTGGTAGAGCAACGGACTGTTAATCCGTGTGTCCCTGGTTCGAGCCCAGGTTGAGGAGCCAAATTTCAGTAATCGCTAGTAAATTTTTTGAGTCATCTTTGATTCGATTATGGCATATGCCAAGACCCTCATCACTTTGATGGGGGTTTTTTTATGGCTACTATTATAAGACATTGAATATCTCTGATGCTACTCGATTAGAAAGCTATTTTCGCTTTCAATCATGAGTTATTGACCTTAATTTTCACATTTATAACAATAAGCAGAACTATCTATTAGGCTAGGGTTGACAGATATCAAAACCTTGGCTAAAATGTGCACCTCTTAACGCGAACAAGCTTAGCGGCTATTACCGTTGTTGTTTAGCCAGTTTTTCGTTATCACAGCTTATTCCTCAATAGCTCAGTTGGTAGAGCAACGGACTGTTAATCCGTGTGTCCCTGGTTCGAGCCCAGGTTGAGGAGCCATATTGTGGAAAGCCTTCATCATTATCCGATGAAGGCTTTTTTATGGATGCTGTATTAGCGCTTCTGTAGTTTTCTTTTGAGCGGTTTTGTTGTATGGTAAGTGTTATTGATAACTTTTGGTTAATAGCCTCTATCGTAAATATTTTCAGATGGTAGTGGCGCTGTTAGCGAATAGCTTAAGGGCTATTTATCAAAAAGCTGTCTATTGTTTAAACGCTGTCTCTAGTTCTCGTTCAAGTTCTTTATTCCTACTCACTAACAGTAATGGTTTATTATGATACCTGTACGCATAAAAAATAAATTTTCTGATCATCCGCAAAAAATCATGCGACCGATTAGTATTCGCCTCTCTGAGGAGATGATTGAGCTGTTAGAGGCGACCTCATCAGAGCTTGGCTTTAAACGTATTCAAGGGCTGATTCGTTTATATATTCGCCAAGGTCTTGACCGTGATCATCAAGACTATACGTTAGCGCACGATGAGGTGTTCATTGAGACGCTACGTAAGCGCGGCGTCAGTCAGCATATTATAGATGAGGCTATTGTGGTCACGCATAATAATAGTATTACCCATCCATTATCTGAGCTGCAAAATAACGATTAGCGCTGAAGATATTTTCTCGCTGTCATTAACAGCATCACCGATATGAGATATTATTCATAAAAGAAGCACTGATAAAAAAATACGTGAGGGTTAAGCTTACTTACTAGTACTTAACCCTGACATATTTGTCATCTCCAATCCCTTTGCTTGCTTCTTATTATTATTATTTTATTCTGATTATTACTTTATTTTCTGATACTAATATTTTCTTTGAACTGGCTTCACCTCTAAAACCTCCCTTTTTTTAGTCACACCTTATAAACTTTTAGCTCATGTCTTGCAAAATTTAACACAATATTTAGCAATGATTAAGCGTACTAGTCCCGGAAACACGGTATATTAAAGTTAATGCTCTGCTCATAAGCTCAGCCGCAACCTATATTACCCCCGGCTTGTCTGTAACCTCGTCAAATACAATCAAAACATTTTTGATCTAGGCGTGTTGAGCATCTACAAACAGTCTATATTTGAGTCATGGTCGAATATCAAACATACCCTAATTATAATAACTTATAATAAAAGACTGGCCGTGTGAGTTTACAAGGAGAGAGATAATGATAGCTTGCTTAAAAAAGCGTTTAGGCATGGTAGCTGGCGATAATCATACGCTCATACATCGACGTGCGACATCATTCCACTCAGTATCGAGCTGCCCGTCTCAGCGCACAGGTAATGTTCTATTACTACTGCTAGCGCTTGGCACAGTGCCGGTTATCACTGGCTGCTCCATGCCGCAAACTGATCCCAGTCAGCAAACTATTCCCACCGACTCTAATCAATGGCAGAAAAAACTGGGCGATACTTTTGAGCAGTTACCTACAAATGATAGACAGCTACTCAGTCGCTACATGCTGCGAATGAAGCTCAGTGAAGCTTATCAATCAGGAGCAATGCCGCGTACAACCATTAAGCAAGCCTTAGTGCAGCAGCGTGAATATGAACGCTTGCATCCTAACAATCCGACGGGTAAAAAAAGTCCCGTCGTCGCCAGCCAACAAACCAGTGTTATCACTGCCCAGACTTATCCTATCGCCCTACTCCCAGTCAAAACTAGCGATAGCGATAGCGATAGCCTAAACCAAGTTAAGCTACAGTTCATGCTGTCCAATCATGGCTCAGTACCCATTAAGAGCTTTAAGGGGTCGCTACTGATGAAAGATGCCAAGCTAACTCAAGGCAAAGGCTTTAATGTACCGCTGACGCAGTTTACACCACCTATTACGCCTGAACAGTCAGGTAAAATAGTGATTGAGACTAGTATCGAAGACATCAACGTCATGCGCGCTATTAGAAACACTCAAGACGTAACGGTTGAAATTAATGACGCCACCCTTACGCTCACTGATGGAAAAAAAATCGAGTTTAAAGATAGGCTCGCGAGATGACAGTAATGTCAATATTTAATCTTGAAGTAAAAAAAAGCCATAAAAAAATCCCCAATCAATTAATGACTGGGGATTTTTTATTATACTTAAATTTGGAGGAGACGGAGAGATTCGAACTCTCGAAGGGCTACGAACCCTTGTCGGTTTTCAAGACCGGTGCATTCAACCACTCTGCCACGTCTCCATTTGTGCATCATTATAGCGATCTCAAATAAGAATGCAAGGGCTAATGTAAAAAAACTAAATTATTTTGTCGCTAACCGCTGTTTGCTGACCTGTTGCTTACTAGAGGCGAGATGCAGACACATATCTAATAGCCGATTGGCATAACCCCATTCGTTATCATACCAGGCAAAAACCTTATACTGATTGCCCACTTGCATCAACTGCTGACCGTCTATGATGAGCGATTCAGGCTGATGGATAAAGTCGCTTGAGACCAATGGCTCATCGGTATAAGCCATGATGTTGACCAAGTGTCCTTCACTGGCAGATTGTAGCGCCTCTCTCATCGCCTCTATACTAACATCTGGCGTACTAAACACAAAGGTCACATCAATAGCAGCGACATTAATAGTCGGCACCCGAATAGAATGACCATTAATTTTGCCGACCATCTTTGGTAGCACGCGTTCAGTGGCCGCGATACTGCTCGAGGTGGTAGGAATAATGTTATATCCTGAAGCACGCGCCCGTCGTGGATCACGATGTGCTTGATCCAGCACGGTTTGATCCGCAGTGACCGCATGGATTTCCGTCATCATCGCAGACTCTACCCCAAAGGCCTTATCAAGAGTATCAATCAATGGCACCAATGCTTGCGTGGTACAAGAAACGCTAGAGATAATCGGTAGCTCATTGGTTAGCTCGTTGGTATTAACACCCATAACGATGCAGGCATCAACGTCATCAAAGGGTGCAGCACCGATAATAACTTGCTGGGCGCCAGCTTCAATATGTAAATGAGCTTGATCGTAAGAGCGAAAATAACCGCTACATTCTAGCACTACATCGATGCCAAGCGTTTGCCACGGGAGCTTTTGCGGGTCTGCCTCTGAGAGCATACGTATACAGTAAGTATGATTATTCTTGGTCAAGCAAAGCTCAGTCTCACTATAGTCATTGACAGTATCAACAACCAACTCCGCATTGACCCCAAGCCGACTTAAACGTCCGTGAGTGCTGTCAAATTTCAATAAGTGCAATAATATATCAGCGGGTGCTAGATCATTAATAGCAACCACATGAATGGCACGCCCAAGTACCTCAAAGCGTTCCAGCAGCGCGCGCAACACATTACGGCCAATACGCCCAAAGCCATTAATAGCAATTCTAAGTGGCTGTGTGTGCTCGCTGGTCGCATGGAACGCGGCTACTACCGCAGGATCAGACGTCAGACGGTAGGTAGCGCTAGAAAAATCAGGCATAAAAGAGGGTCGCTATAAATGTAGGAATAATGTAGGAACGAGGATATTCTGGCGTCATAGAGACAATGACCGCATGAGGTTAGGCGTGCTTATGTCATGCACGCCTTGCGAGTTTTAATCATAAATGGCTGTAATAAGAGGCTGTTATGAAAATTTACGGGGTAATAAAAATCAGTGCCAAGCGAATAGTATTATAGTCAATGGTCTGCTTGAGATGCTCAAAAACGGGTCTTAGCTTGATGTTACCATCATCATGAAAGTCGTTAGGATTGTTAGCTACTTTGATAGCCACATAGGCATTACCGACCGCGGTCATTACTGCATCGTCAGGGCGCAGATGATCACAAGCGAGGCTTTGATCTTCGCGTTTTAGATCACTAATATGGCGCATAATAGTCGATTGTGCAAGCCCACGCGTTTGCGCAATTTCAGCAATGCTTAGACTTTCTTCCAATAGTAACCGTGTAGCAAGTAAGGTACTGGCCGACTTATCAGCGACTTGATTGCCTAATTTTTGCTTTTTATCTTGCTGCGCTTGCTGTTGTTCTCGGCGTTTTTTTTGTAGATTGGTATAGGCATCAATCACTGATTTACTAAGCGTACCGCCCGTTTTTAGAATAAACTTTTCGTGCGCTTGCTGCATACTTTTTTCATCAAGCATCGCATAGTTGGCATCGGCTTCATCAGAGAGCTCTAGAAACCGTTTATCTGCCCCGCGTGCTAGTGGGTCAAGCTGTAAGCTCATCTCGTTCATGCCAAGCAGCTGTAAGCCTGCCAAAGATTTAAGCCGTGATAATGCCACATAGCCTTGGCCAAGCTCAAAAGTACGAGACAAATCAATTTCAGCGGCATCAAGGGTCATCCCTTGCGATTTATGAATGGTAATCGCCCAAGCCAAACACAAGGGTACTTGTAAATAGCTTGCCAGCACCTCGCCACTTTCGTCTTCAATCATCCATTCTTCAGGCTCGGCGACTACTTCACGCCCTGAATTTAGTCGGACCACTGGCATTTTTTGGGGTGCTGGCTTTTTAGTTTTAGTTTTTGACTTCTCTTTTGCTTTAACATCAGTACCAGTATTATCGCCGGCGTCAGCCTTGTCATCAGCGCTTAGCTCATCATTATCTTCCTTGATTAAAGCGTCACTTTTATCCTTACTGCTATCATCAACCTTTACCGCTGCAAAGCCAATCAACTCGCCCATCGTGCCGTTAGAGACGCCAAGCTCAGTATTGTTTTTGATAAACATGACTTTCGCGCCGACTTTCAGGATAAGCTCATCTTGAGTACGCACGGTCTTTTTCAGCGTATCTACTAGCTTAGTATCGCCAGTTGCCGTCGCGTCAAATCGCTTCATCTCACCAGATAACGCCGCAAGCTCATTATCATTGATTTTATTAACATTGAGATTATGGGTATATAGGCGAGTACGGTTAATATCAACGTCTTGATCGTAAGTGGCTTCTAAAGCCGCTATCGACTCAAAAGTCACCTGCTGACGACGGATTTGATTCAAGATATCATCCAAATCAAGTCCGCCATTAGCCTCTTCACTGACCTGCCGATGCTGCTCACTCAAATAACAAATATGAAACTTTGCCTCCAGCCACGCCTCGGACATAAAAGCGAATTTTTCTCTATTACTCTCACCCTTGCTGCCAATAGGCGGCAACTGAAAAAAATCTCCTGCAACCACCACTTGAATACCGCCAAATGCTGAGTCGTTCTTGCGGACATGCTTGAGCACTTGGCTGACCAAGTTCAGCTGCTTAGCATGCAGCATGGATATCTCATCAATAATAAGTACAGCGGTATCTTTCAGTCTATCGGCTAAAAACTGCTTACGAGATAAATTGGTTAAATCGCGCTCGCTCAGCTCATCCTTAATGCCAATTCCCGACCAGCTATGAATAGTAGTGCCATTCATATGGGTGGCAGCAATTCCGGTACTTGCGGTCACTGCCACCGGAACTCGGCGAGCGCGCAAATAATTGATATATTGATTAAGAGTATAAGTCTTACCTGAACCTGCCGAGCCCGTCAAAAAGACGTTTTGACCTGTTTTTAAGATATCAAGAGCAGAAGATTGACGCATATATCCAAACCAACCAATAACATGAGAGAGGGAGAGAGCTGCTATTCAAAACATTCAATGGGTAGCAGTGTAAATACAATGAACCATAAAACAGTATGACTGTTTATAAGACAGCTGATTATAACAGCTGTACACGCTTTGCGAACCTATTTAACCATAGGATGACCAATAACTTAAATTTATGTATTAACTAATTTATTCTTATTAAAAGTCATTATAAGTCTGACTAAAAGCTCAGTACGATAGACAGACAGTACGAGAGATAGTCAAGATCAGGAAGATCAGGTAATCAAGGTGTGAGCAGCCCTATTATATAGGGTTATTGAATTGTTTATAACATAGCTTACACGCTTATATTGCCTTATAAAACAACACAATAAGGAGTTATAAATGCTATACGCCTACCCTAACACTGAAAACAGTCCTGTACAGTTCCGCAAAAAATACGATAACTTTATTAATGGTGAGTGGGTCGCGCCAGTTGATGGCGAATACTTCGACAACTCAAGCCCTATCGATGGCAAAACCATCTGTCAGGTTGCGCGCTCTAAAGCCGCTGATATCGAAAAAGCGCTGGACGCCGCTCATGCTGCCAAAGAAGCTTGGGGCAAAACCAGTGTCACTGAACGCTCCAAAATGTTGCTCAATCTTGCCGATGGTATCGAAGCCAACCTTGAAAAGATCGCTATTGCCGAGTGCTATGAGAACGGTAAACCAGTGCGCGAAACCCTTGCCGCTGATATTCCAATAGCAATTGACCATTTGCGTTACTTCGCTGGGGTGATTCGCGCGCAAGAAGGCGGTATCAGCCAAATTGATGAAGATACGGTCGCCTATCATTTTCATGAGCCACTGGGCGTCGTCGGTCAAATCATTCCTTGGAACTTCCCTATTCTAATGGCAATCTGGAAAATTGCTCCTGCCCTGGCAGCGGGTAACTGTGTCATCCTCAAGCCTGCCGAGCAAACCCCCGCTTCTGTTTTGTACATGCTTGACTTGATAGGCGCGGCCGACATTCTACCTAAAGGCGTACTTAACGTCGTTAACGGTTTCGGTGTTGAAGCCGGTAAGCCAATCGCTTCCAATCCACGCATTGATAAAGTTTCCTTTACGGGTGAGACCACAACCGGTCGCTTGATTATGCAATACGCTAGTGAAAATATCATTCCAGTGACTTTAGAGCTTGGTGGTAAGAGTCCAAACATCTTCTTTGCTGATGTGATGGATGAAGACGATGACTTCTTAGATAAAGCGGTTGAAGGCTTGGTCATGTTTGCGCTGAACCAAGGTGAGGTCTGTACTTGCCCGTCACGCGCTCTCGTTCACGAAAGCATCTATGATGAATTTATGAAACGCTGTATCGCCCGCGTTAAAGCCATCAAAATGGGCAACCCACTCGATACAGATACCATGATTGGTGCACAAGCCAGCTCTGATCAGCTAGAGAAAATTCTTTCTTATCTCGATATTGGTAAAAAAGAAGGCGCCAAAGTCCTTGTTGGTGGTGAAATAGCCAAACATGATGGCGACATGGCAGACGGTTACTATGTACAGCCGACCATCTTTGAAGGCACGAATGATATGCGCGTGTTCCAAGAAGAAATCTTCGGTCCTGTACTTGCCGTCACTACCTTTAAAGACGATGAAGATGCTATGACTATTGCTAATGATACCTTATACGGTCTCGGTGCTGGAGTATGGACGCGTAATGGCACTCGCGCTTATCGTTTCGGTCGTGGCATCAAAGCGGGTCGTGTTTGGACCAACTGCTATCACCTCTATCCTGCCCATTCAGCGTTTGGCGGTTACAAGCAGTCTGGTATTGGCCGCGAAAACCATCTAATGATGCTAGATCATTATCAGCAAACCAAAAACATGCTGGTCTCTTATAGTCCTAAAGCCATGGGTTTCTTCTAGGTCGTTAACTGCCAGCGCTTCATTTACAAAGTCGTGGAATCATAGAGTAGATACTTTTTGCACATTGGGATCGAAGATAAATGACTGGGAATTATTATCATGAGTAAGAAAATGAAAGCCGCTGTATTGCATGAATTTGGTCAACCTCTGCAAATTGAAGAGGTTGATATCCCAACACCAGGTGCTGGTGAGATTGTGGTCAAGATGCAAGCGTCAGGCGTTTGTCATACTGACTTACATGCGATTGAAGGAGACTGGCCGGTAAAACCTAGCCCGCCATTTATCCCTGGACACGAAGGCGTAGGTCTGATAACGGCAGTTGGTGAAGGCGTCACCCACGTCAAAGAAGGCGACCGCGTTGGGGTTCCTTGGCTGTACTCTGCCTGTGGTCACTGTACCCATTGTTTAGGTGGTTGGGAGACCTTATGTGAGCGTCAAGAAAACTCTGGCTATTCGGTCAACGGCAGTTTTGCAGAATATGTTCTAGCCAATGCCAACTATGTCGGCATTATCCCTGATAATGTTGACTCCATTGAAATTGCACCCGTTCTATGTGCGGGCGTTACTGTATATAAGGGCCTGAAAATGACCGAAGCCCGTCCGGGTGACTGGGTTGTTATCTCTGGTATCGGCGGATTGGGTCATATGGGCGTACAGTACGCGATTGCTATGGGACTAAACGTTGCCGCTGTAGATATCGATGATGAGAAGCTTGAATTTGCCAAAAAGTTAGGGGCCACTGTCACTGTTAATGCTAAAAACACCGATCCCGGTGAGTATCTAAAAAAAGAGATTGGTGGTGCTCATGGTGTGCTAGTGACCGCTGTGTCCTCTAAAGCGTTCGATCAAGCGCTGAGTATGGTAAGACGTGGTGGTACCGTGGTCTTTAATGGTCTACCAACAGGTGATTTTCCGGTATCGATTTTTGATACCGTTCTGAACGGTATCACCATACGTGGCTCAATCGTTGGTACGCGTCTTGACTTGCAAGAGTCATTAAATATGGCAGCAGCAGGAAAAGTAAAAGCGACCGTCGCCGCTGAACCGTTAGAGAATATCAATGATATTTTTGAGCGTATGCGTGCTGGAAAAATCGAAGGTCGCATTGTAATTGACTATAATATGTAGCTATATGATAGTTTGATGATTAACGTGCTTAATCATCAATGATGGGTCGTATCATTGATGATTAACGTGCTTAATCATCAATGATGGGTCGTATCATTTTCAGCCACATGCTACTAATAATGTGATTGATGGTGATACGACCTTTTCTCTTTTATATAGAATACTTATTTCTAATAAAATTAAAATTTTAACGATAAGGAGTATTACATGAAACTTGCTGCTACAGAATCTTGTAAAGAACTGATCGAACTATTAAAATCCAAGCACGGCGATTTGATGTTTCATCTATCAGGAGGTTGCTGTGATGGCAGCTCTCCAATGTGTTATCCATTAGGTGAGTTCAAAGTGGGTGGTCAAGACGTGCTGATTGGTGAACTTGCTGGTTGCCCTTTTTATATGGGTAAACCGCAATATAAGTTATGGCAACATACGGATTTAACGATTGATGTGGTCAACGGTCGCGGTGCGAGCTTTTCGCTAGAAATACCAGAAGGCAAACGTTTTATGGTGCGTTCTGAGGTTTGTGCGGTTGAAAGTGATACTGAATCTGCTAAATAATTAAACTATTATATAGCAACTTGTTATTAGCTAATATTTACCACTCCACGACACTTTGGAAACTGTGTGCAGCCAGTAGCAAATGCTTTATCAACTATTAGCTAGCTATTGCCTAAGTTTGTTAATGCTAAGCATTTCCACAATATATAACTTTAATAATACACGATAACCAAATAGGTGTAGTACGCTATAGAGTCGTTACTCGCTGTAAAAAGCTAGCCAAATTTTCATATAGTTTCATGAAGATCGCCCTTTGGATTATAAGAATGAATACACCTGCTGCCTCTTTAGTCAAAATAACGCTGAGTACCTGTTTATTAATATCATTACCGGTAATGGGTTTAGCCTCCACCAACACCCCGCAAAAATGGAAGATGGATGTGCCAAAAACCAACGTAGACTTTAAAGTGGCCTATTTAGGAAATGGCACCATTGAAGGTCAGTTTAATAAAGTTAACGGTTCAATCAATTACGATATGAAGAATCCAACTGGCACTACAATAAATTTTACCGTCAATACCAATAGTATAGATGCAGGTGGCAATCTACGGAATGCTCTTTTGCGCCGAAAAGAGCTACTTAATACTGCGCAGTATCCTACTATGACTTTTGTATCAAAAAAAGTTAAAATGATTAATCCTAAAGAGGCGAACGTAACCGGTAACTTTACTGTCTTGGGTCAGACCAAACCTTTAACCGTTAAAGTAACGCTGGCAAATATGAAAAATGACCCCGTGACTCAAAAACCTATTTTAAAGTTTCGGGCAACGGGCATGATTGATAGGTTTACTTATGGGGTGACAGCTTTTCCAAGCATCGTCGGTAATATGATACCCCTTGATATAACGGGCGAACTTATTGCTGCTAGTTAATCGTAGAAAATCTTAAAAAAAAGAGCTGCCAGATTACTCCAGCAACTCTTCTATAGTCTAACAACCAAATTCTAACTAAACTAAATTCTAACTAAACCAAACTATTCACCGCATCAACTACCGCTTCGGTGGTAATACCAAACTCTTTATACAAGTCGGTAGCAGGCGCTGACTCGCCATAAGTCGTCATACCGATGACTTTGCCGTCAAGACCTACGAACTTGTACCAGTAATCTACATGCGCCGCTTCTACTGCTACGCGCGCGCGGATATTGGCAGGCAATACGGCTTCACGATAGCTGGCATCTTGCTCGCTAAAGATTTCAGCACAGGGCATAGACACCACACGAACACCAACGCCATTGTCGCTCAAAGTTTCATAGGCTTGCATGGCAAGACCAACTTCTGAACCAGTAGCGATAATGATGGCCTGTAGCTCGCCTTGTTCTTTAGCAAGGACATAACCACCTTTGATGATATTGGCGACCTGTTCGCTATCGCGTTGCTGATGTGGCAAGCTTTGACGACTAAAGATCAATGCTGATGGATTATTTTCTGATTTGATGGCTTCAACCCAAGCGCTAGCAGACTCGGTCGCATCACAAGGACGCCATGTGCGTAGATTAGGTGTGGTACGCAGGCTGGTCAATTGCTCAACCGGCTGATGGGTAGGGCCATCTTCACCAAGACCGATAGAGTCATGAGTATAGACATGGATAATACGCTGCTTCATCAATGCACCCATACGGACGGCGTTACGGGCGTATTCCATAAACATCAGGAAAGTTGCTACGTAAGGGATAAAGCCACCATGTAGCGCGATACCATTAGCAATCGCGGTCATGCCAAACTCACGCACACCATAATAGATATAGTTGCCTGCGGCATCGTCTTGAATACCTATGGCGTCTTTGAATAGCGTTAAGTTCGAGCCAGCAAGGTCAGCTGAACCGCCCATGAGTTCTGGTAATAATGGCTGCAAGGTATTGATTGCATTTTGGCTGGCTTTACGACTGGCTACATCACCGCCTTGTTCTTGGCACTGTTGAATATAGTCTTGCGCTTTCTTATCAAAGTCAGCTGGCAGATCACCATCTAGACGGCGTAATAGCTCAGCTGCTAGCTCTGGATACGCCTTTTTATAAGCTGCAAAATCCGCATCCCAGTTCTTCTGCAGCACATCGCCTTTTGGCTTGCCATCCCACGCCTGATAGATTTCTTCATCTAACTCAAAGGGGGCATGTTTCCATGACAACGCATCACGGGTTAAAGCGATTTCGTCGTCACCCAATGGCGCACCATGACTAGATGCTAAGCCTTGCTTATTCGGGCTACCCGCGCCAATAGTGGTTTTACAAATAATGAGGCTAGGTTTAGTGTTCTCTTTGATCGCTGCTGCTGTCGCTTCGGTAATGGCATCGGTATCATGACCGTCTACTTTAATTACTTGCCAGCCGTAAGCTTCAAAACGCGCTTGCGTATCATCAGTGAACCAGCCTTCAACATCACCATCAATTGAGATGCCATTGTCGTCGTAGAATAGTACTAATTTGCCAAGACTTAACGTGCCAGCAAGCGAGCAAACTTCATGGCTGATACCTTCCATCAAGCAACCATCACCTAAGAACGCATAGGTATGATGATCAACGATATTATGACCGTCACGATTAAACTGTGCGGCTAGCGTTTTTTCTGCAATAGCAAAACCAACAGCGTTAGCAATACCTTGGCCTAGTGGACCGGTAGTGGTTTCAATACCTGGGGTATAACCAAGCTCTGGATGACCAGGCGTTTTTGAATGCAGCTGACGAAAGCCTTTTAGGTCATCAATGCTAACGTCATAGCCTGATAAATGCAGCAATGAATAAATAAGCATCGAGCCATGACCATTCGATAACACAAAGCGGTCGCGGTTATACCAGTTAGGATCGGCAGGATTATGCTTTAAAAATTTGCGCCACAAAACTTCAGCAATATCGGCCATACCCATCGGCGCGCCAGGGTGACCAGAATTGGCTTTTTGAACCGCATCAAACGACAGTACGCGGATGGCATTGGCTAATTTACGTTCGCTAATTGGAGCAGGCATAGAGTGTCCTAATATTCGAATGAGAGGTATTGAAGATAAGAGGAGAGTTTACTCAAGGGTAAGCAAATAAGGACGCGAAATGCGCCCTTAAATAATAGGCTGTAAAATTAAAGCGTAATCTTACCATAGTTGGCCTAAGCCACGCCAAAAAATGGCATGACAAGACCGTTAGTATTTAACAATGATTCATATTAGTTTTGCCAAATTAGCACTGATAATAAGCCACTAATTGTTAATTCAAAATACTTATTTAAGCCAACTTAAGCCAAAATAGTTTCTGCACCGCCCATAAACGGACGCAATACTTCTGGAATGGTAATGCTGCCATCCGCGTTTTGGTTATTTTCCATCACGGCAAGCAAGGTGCGTCCGACTGCCAACCCTGAACCATTCAAAGTATGCGCAAGGCTGGTTTGCTTGCCATCTTTGACGCGCGTACCCATACGGCGCGCTTGAAAGTCACCACAGTTTGAACAGCTTGAGATTTCACGATAAGTATCTTGGCTAGGCAGCCACACTTCAATGTCATAAGTCTTTTGCGCGGCAAATCCCATATCACCCGTACATAGCTGTACCACTCGATACGGCAAATTCAGCTGCTGTAAGATATCTTCTGCTTGTCCGGTCATTGCCTCAAGTAACGCATCAGATTGGTCAGCTGTGGCTATATTAACCATTTCGACTTTTTCAAACTGATGCTGGCGAATCAGACCACGGGTATCACGACCATGCGAGCCAGCTTCACTACGAAAACAGGGCGTATGCGCGGTGAACTTTAAGGGTAGCTCACTGATGTCTAAGCGCTCGCCGCGTACCAGATTAGTCATTGGCACTTCAGCGGTAGGAATCAAATAAAAATCCATTTCATCATTATTAGTATGATTGCTTAGCTTAAACAAATCATCTTCAAATTTAGGCAGCTGACCTGTGCCTTTTAAACTGTCTGAATTGACAATATAAGGCACATAAGTCTCAAGATAGCCATATTTCATGGTATGAGTGTTGAGCATAAACTGAATCAGCGCCCGATGCATTTGTGCTAACGGCCCTTTAAGGACGTTAAAACGGCTGCCTGTAATCTTGACTGCTACTTCAAAATCCAACATACCTAAGGTCTCACCGATGTAAGTATGATCTTGAATCTCAAAGTCAAACTCACGCGGCGTGCCCCACTGGCGTACTTCTACATTGTCATCTTCTGACTCTCCAACAGGCACATCGGCTGCGGGAATATTGGGAATTTGTACTGCCGCTTGGGTAATACGCTCTTGCAAGCTGCGCAGATTATCTTCAGCGGTTTTAATCTCACCGCTCACACTCTGCATTTCAGCCAATAACTCACTGGCATCTTCACCTGATTTTTTGAGAGCGCCCACTTGCTTGGCCCCTGCGTTACGACGCGACTGCAACTCTTCGGTCTGTACTTGTAACGATTTACGCTCATTTTCGATGGTTTGCCAAAACTCCATATCCAGTGCATAGCCACGGGTGGCCAATTGCTGTTGTAAACCGTGTAAGTCGCCGCGTAAGAGTTTCGGATCGATCATAATATTTGCCTGTAACGCTGAGAGTGAATAGAAAGTTAACAAAGAAAAATCAATGAAGCACACAAATACTAAAGCAAAAATTAACTTTATAAAATCGCCATGCCATTATATCTGTTATGCACGTTATGATGACACTTGTTAGCCGCTATGATACCAAGACCCAGCAGTTTTGACTACGTTTTCGCTTATTATCATAATAGCTTATAGCCTGTTGAGTCGTCATCATTTCACACCACCCTTTTCATATTTTAAGGGAACAATTAAAGGCAATCTGCATCAGATGATGCCTATTATCACTATCGATATGAATCTAACGCTCAGTAGATAGGCTTATATGTTTCTTTTGGAGGCACTTTTCGGTAAGATAAGGCATAACTTTGCTCCCTTATATTTGCGGACGGTGTTGACCTCGCTTGCCATACACCTTTATATCCTGCACTCAGCTTCCTTACGACGCTTTTATATTGGAATAAATATACCTATCCACTTCCAGCCCAGTAAGATCGTGGCTAACCCGAGTATTTGAGAAACCTTTATGGCCCTGTACCCCTACACGCTACAACCTGTCGCCTTAAACCTGACCGAGGCTGAATTTCACCAAGCGCAATATGAGCTATTTTCCAGTGCCAGCCCCTCTTTTGGTCTGTCAAGTATCAAAACCAAAGAATGGATCATCATGGCGGTAGTAGTGATACTGGCGATTGCAGGACTGGTGTTTGTAACGGGCTACTCAACGATTATTTTTTGGGTGATGCTAGTTTCTGCGGCGATTTATCTACTCGTTCGTACCCTTGGCTTTAAATGGTATGTCAAAAGAGAGTTTGAAAAACAAGTGGCTGACCAAGAAATGCCGGATGAAATGCGCCAGATGAAGCTGGGTGTCCAAAAGCATGGATTGGTCATGGCAATGCCAAACAATCAACCTGACTCGATGAAAAACTCACAAATGCGCGGCATGCAAATGCGTGCAGGCTCAACGCAGCAAGCGATTATTCCATGGACTGCGATCAAAAGCTGGGATGAGACTGACGACTATATCTTCATGATGTTTGAGATGAAAGGCCAACAAGGCAGTCAAATCGTGCCCAAACGCTTAAAAGCCCAAAAGTTCCCTATTGATACGGTACGCCAACATTTAGAAGAAGTAATTCCAATAAAGGGCTTACAAACTGAAAACTTACAGCCACCCGCTTAATAGCCTATAGTTTTAAATTATGAGTGGTTTGCTGGTCTTTCATTGGTTTTACAAAACACAATACGTGTTTTGATTTAATTAACTTAACTTATCATCGATAGCTTGCTATTATAGTAAGCATCAGAGGTAAGGCAACTTACCCGCTATCTTTATACTCACACTTTTTTTACACTCACACTTTATAATAAAACCACAAGGATAACATTATGAGTAACACAACGAATAATGACAGCACCAATCAAATCGGTTTAGAAAGAGCAGATATGAGCCAAGTAATCGCTAAGCTTAACAGTCTTTTGTCCAGCTATCACACCTTCTACATCAACGTACGCGGCTATCACTGGAACGTAAAAGGTGAGCACTTCTTCACCTTACACCCTAAGTTTGAAGAGCTGTACACCGCACTACAATTACAAATTGACGAAATCGCGGAACGTATCTTGACTCTAGGTGGCACGCCACTCCATGCTTACAGTGATTTTGCTCAGCATACTGGTATCGCTGAAGACAAGAACGTTAAAGATGGCACGACTTGTGTGAAAGGCGTAGTAACAGGTCTACAAGCCCTTATCGAAGAGCAGCGTAAAATATCAGCGCTAGCAGCAGATAGTGATGACCAAGGATCAGCGGATCTGGTCGATGCTTATGTGCAAGAGCAAGAAAAACTGGTTTGGATGTATAACGCCTTTTTAGGTTAATAATGGTTGGGTTAATAGCAGCTTGACTAAAAAGCCAATAGTAATCGAATAGAACTAAAAATAATAAAAAAGCACCTAATAGGGTGCTTTTTTATGGTTTGAATGTCGCTGGAACCAGAGCCGCTAAAATACAGTCACTAAAATAAAAATAGAGCGACTTACTTTTGAGTCCATTGGCGAATTTTTTCACGCTCAGCTGGCGTCGCATTGAGCCACAACTGCATAAACTGATCTAGCGTACTAACCGACTGGCCTATGTTTGCCGTTTGCTTGACAGTATAATTTGTAGGAGCCGCCATACCTGTGTTTACATTACTTTGGGCAGTAGTCGCCGGTTGCCCTAATGCGGCAATAGCGCGCTGGTTTTGTAGTTCAGCATTACCGCTGCCACCGAATACACCGCCCAATGCCTTACCGAGTCCTGAAAAGATTCCACCGTCACTACCGGCCATGCTTTGCTGACTGGCAACGATCGTATTGTTTTGTTGTACCGCTAGAGTTGGACGATCAGCATACTCTTTGGCCGCTGCATAGTCTTCTGGCTGACCCGGCATGGTTAGACGGTAGGTTTGGTTATCCGTCATGTCGGCTGCAACACTAATATTGCCTGAACGCAGATAATCGTGCTCATCACGGGGTAAGTTATATAAGCGATCATATTTAGCAGTGATCACATGCTGACCAGGTTGCAAAGTAAATGTTTTAGTTGACGGCTGGAAGACACTTTGTTTGATTTCTTGCCCATTGATAGCAGTCACTTTAATATTGTCATCAACCAGCACGGTAACTGCTGCATGTGACAGCATAGATACTGAGCCGGCACCCAGTAACAACGTACTAATGGACAGTTTTTTTAGCCAAGAGGCGGTAAGTTTCATAAGTTATCCTATCAGTGATGAAAAAATTTGAATGGTTTAAAAATCTAGGGGCATCGTATGCTGATCTTGATTGGCGGCATCGTTATCGACTTGCGTTTCTTGAGTAATATCAGCAAGTTCAGCAGCCAGCGTCTGCTCATCAATAGTGCGTAGCGCATCACTAATTACTGCTTTGGAGATATTACTGCGCCCAAGGTTAGAGAACATCGGCTGAATATAGTTCAATACTTCCATCATCGCGCCGATACGATGCGGGCCTTCATGGAGCAAATGATGGACAATACGCTCATCAAACTGCCAACCACGGCGACGCAAAATAGACTGTAACAACGCTTGACGATCGGCTAAATCACGACCGTTAGGAACTTTGAAGGTGGGGGCTTGTGCGAGTCTGGTCAGTAAATCTGTCAAATGAAACGGCAGTTCACTAGCAGGCTTATTGGCTGCAAATAACAACTGGCGTTGCCCTTCTCGGCTACGGTTGATCAGATGAAATAAAGCTTCTTGCCATTCATTGCTGTGCTCAAGCACCTCTAAATCGTCAATGGCAATGACATCGAAGTTCTCCAGCGAGGACAGGACATTAACATCGGTATGTATGAGCTCGTCAAGCGACAAACAAATTGCTGATTTGTCCATCTCAATGAATGACTCACAAATAGCGGATAACAGATGAGATTTGCCGGTGGCAGGACTGCCGAATAGATACAGCTGACCAATCAGGCCAACATGTAACTGCCGCACTGCATCAATAATTGACATCCAACCAGGACCTGAAAAGTCGCTGAGACTTGTGTCATGTTTGATGTCCAGATTGAGACTTAGCTGTGCTTCTGCCATGAATCATCAACTCGTTTAGCGTAGTGTAATAACAGTGTCATAAACATGAAGCTTAACACTACATTATATTTTTTATAACTGTCTTCGAGACTGCGTAACATTGGGTTGTAGCATCTATTTGTAAGGAAGTTTTGTAGCCTAAATTTGCAACGCTATCTAACCATTTACAGCGCATTAATCCATCACTCAGTATAGAACTAACATAACAATGGCTATTATCGTAAATGCTGAGCCTATATATACCATATTTGCAAAATGACTGACAAGTCTTTTACATCTTAACCCTTATTAGTAGCTGCGTCACTGATGAGTTCTGAGTCCTTTCAAAACCTTGGAATCCACACTGAAACTCATATTAAAACCCACATTAAAACCCACACTTTTTTTTAAATAAACCGTTAAAAAGCCTCATGCTTACTTTTCTAATTGGCTTATTTTTTTTCAAATAAATCCAACTGCTTGCGACCTTTATAAAAGTCAGTGGTTTGATAATAAGCGTACAGATGACGGAACAAGACATTGAGGACCGCAGATACGGGTAGCGCAATGAGCATGCCAACAAAGCCTAACAAGCTAGCGCCTGCCAATACTGAGAAAATAACCCATAATGGGGACAGACCAATCTTATCACCTAACAATAGTGGCTGCAGCACATAGCCCTCAGCGGCTTGTCCGATTAAAAATGCGCCGACAATCAAAGACAAATGAAACCAATCCAAACCGAACTGAAATAAACTAGCGATAACAGCAGCAATGAAACCAAGACCAAAACCTAAATATGGTACAAAGCTGGCGATACCTGCGCCCATGCCAATAATAAGACCAAGCTCAAGCCCAATAATCTGTAACTGTACGGCATAAATGATACCCAGTAGCACCATAACCAGTAGCTGCCCTTTCACAAACTCCATCAATGCGCGATCACATTCTTGCGCGATATCGATGACTTTTTTGCAGTAAGCAGCAGGAATGGCCATCTTCCAGCTATTCAAACGTTTATCCCAGTTGAATAAAAAGTAAAAGGTCAAAATAGGTACCAATACAATCAGGCCAGCGCTATTAATAAAATTCATACTGGAGGCCAATATTTGGCTCATCAAGGTACTGGCATCCTCAAACTTATAATTGTTCTGCATATAACCTACCAGCGTTTCAGAAAAACCTTTTACCTCTAATTCTGGTAAACGAATGCGGCTGTTATTAACAAACCATTCGCGTACGACTTGGTTGTACCAATTGAGCGTCCTTGGTAAGTATTCCCAAGCAGATTGCAACTGGTACCACAACGTCGGTAACAACCACCACAGTAGAAGCACCAGCCCCAATGTAATGGTAGAATACACAACAATAATAGCTATCCAGCGCTTGACATATTTCGATAAGCGTTTTACCAGTGGATTAAATAAATAAGCGAGCACAAAAGCAAATACAAACGGTACAATGACCGGCATCATCAGATACAACAAAACGAGCGCCACTACGATGGCAACGACGATAAATAAGCGCCGAAAAAAAGGATCTATCGGTTGGTTTATCATTAATGGCAGTCCTATAGTTAAACTGATGTCGATGACTTAGAGAAGTCGAGAGTCGTTCTATTGCTACAGAATCACCCTCGCGTTATGATTGAGTGTGCAAATTCTAAGGGCTCTATTATCGCAGAGTAAATAAAAAATGCCGTCTTTTTTTGTTTCTTAGCTTTTTATTTGGCACATATGCCTAATGTCAGCGGAATATTGGTAAGTTGCTTTGCGAGTGTAGGCTGTTTTTGGGTATAATGCGCCCATTATAGTCAAACTTTACATTACTGACTTCTATTATTAATTCTAACTGCTGATTCTAATTACTGATCCCAATCCCCTATCTAATTGTGAGATGACCATGAGTGACAAACCTTCTTTAAGCTACAAAGATGCCGGTGTTGATATTGATGCTGGCGACGCGTTAGTTCAGCGTATTAAGTCAGTGGCAAAAGCCACTACTCGTCCTGAAGTCGTGGGCGGGCTTGGCGGATTTGGTGCCCTGTGCCGCATTCCGACTGGCTACACGTCACCTTTGTTAGTTTCTGGTACTGATGGTGTGGGTACTAAGCTTAGATTGGCCTTGCAGCTCAATCGTCATGACACTATCGGAATTGATTTGGTGGCGATGTGCGTCAATGATTTATTAGTGTGCGGTGCTGAGCCTTTATTCTTTTTAGATTATTATGCGACCGGTAAGTTGGATATTGATACTGCTGCTACCGTAGTGACTGGTATTGGTGACGGCTGTAAGCTGGCTAATTGTGCGCTTATCGGTGGTGAAACGGCTGAAATGCCAGGTATGTACCATGATGACGATTACGACTTGGCTGGGTTTTGTGTGGGCGTGGTTGAAGAAGCCGAAGTCATCACTGGTGAGCATGTCGCAGAAGGCGATGCACTGATTGCGCTAGCTTCAAGTGGCGCGCATTCAAACGGTTATTCACTAGTACGCAAGGTCATTGAAGTCAGCGGTATCGATGTGACGACTAGCAACGAGCAACTGGATGGCAAGTCGATCCAAGACGCGCTAATGGCCCCTACCCGTATCTATGTCAAAGCCATTAAATCCCTACAAGATACCCTTGGAAATTCAGCACTGCATGCTATGTCACATATTACCGGTGGCGGCTTAACGGACAACCTTCCCCGCGTGTTACCGGATAACTTAGCGGCTAGTATCGATACCAACAGCTGGCAATTTTCAGAGCTATTTACCTGGTTACAGACTCAAGGAAATATTGACCAACGTGAGATGTACCGTACCTTTAACTGCGGTGTTGGCTTCGTGATTGTCGTACCGCAAGATAAAGCTGAAACGGCTATTGAAACCTTAAATGACGCCGGTGAACACGCTTGGCAAATCGGTGAAATGATCAGCCGTGCAGCGGATGCAGTGGTGTACCGTTAATGTCTGTTGATGACTTAAAGCAACCAACCCAGCAACAGCGGACAAGCCCGTTACGCATTGCAGTGTTAGTGTCCGGCAATGGCAGTAATTTACAAGTCTTAATAGATGCGATACAAGCGGGCGCGCTACCGATTGAGATTGTCGGCGTTATCAGCAATCGTGATGATGCTTACGCTATCACGCGAGCTCAGCAAGCCAATATTCCTGTTGCCGTGTTGTCACATACTGAAAGTGGCAAACGCATGGGGATTAAAACTTTTGAGACCCATGCCAGCGTGCAACTTGTGGCATGGCAACCTGACTTAATCGTACTTGCAGGCTTTATGCGGGTATTGAGCAGCGCATTTATTGATAACAGCACAGCGACTATGATTAATCTGCATCCGGCCTTGTTGCCAACTTATAAAGGCCTAGATACCCATCAGCGCGTTATACAAGCTGGTGAGCGTTATCATGGCTGTAGTATCCATGTGGTTACTGCTGAGCTTGATGCAGGACAAGTTTTGACTCAAGGTCTGCTAAACGTCAATCCAAAAGATAATGCTGATAGCCTACAAACACGCGTGCAAAAGCTTGAGCATCAACTACTACCGTGGACCATTTTATTATTGGCAAAGGGCGTTTTACCTCTCAATACTAATAAAGTATCAGCCGAGGCAAAATCTTATTTGCCAACTTTACCTTTAAAGCTCTGGTTAGATAATTAAACCTTAAGTTAGATAGTTAAAGCTTCGTTTAGTAAAAACTATTATCCAAACCAAACAGAATCGCTATAAGCTATAGACATAAAAATACCCCGTTGCTCAGCAGCGGGGTATTTTTTGTGGCTCTCTTAAATAAGAATAGCTTAAATAAGGCTATTTTGAACAGTCTATGAACAGATATAAAAACTAAGCAGGTTTTTTGCCAACCACATGTACCGCTTTAATATTTACGAACTCTTTTATACCGAAACCACCATGCTCACGGCCGTAACCAGAGTTTTTGACACCACCGAATGGCAATCCTGGATTAACCAGATCATAACCATTGATATAAATCATACCAGTGTCGAAATACTGTTGGGCTAGACTGATGGCCTTGTCTTCATCTTTAGAGAAGATACCACCGCCCAATCCATAACGGCTATCATTAGCAATGCGTAGCGCATCATCTTGATCTTTGGCACGGATTAAAGAAGCTACTGGACCAAACAACTCGTCTTTGTAGGCTGGCTGGTCTGGGGTAATATCTTCCAAAATAGTTGGCGGATAAAAAGAACCGGCTCTATCTGGTACTTCGCCACCTAAAGTAATCGTTGCCCCTTTATTTACACTCTCTTCAACTTGCTGATGTAACTTATCACGTTGCTTGGCACTCGATAACGGACCTATGTCAGTTGAATCGTCCATTGGCTCGCCCATTTTATAAGTGTTGAACTTCTCGATAAGACGCTTACGAAACTCATCATAGACACTGTCCACTACTACAAAGCGTTTGGCAGCAATACAGGTTTCGCCATTGTTGTATAAGCGAGCATGGGCACAAGTTGCGGCAGCTAAATCTAAGTCGGCATCTTCTAGTACGATAAATGCATCGTTAGACCCAAGCTCCATAACTGTTTTCTTAAGCGCTTTAGCCGCTTGCTGGGCAACTACTCTACCGGCTACATCACTTCCTGTCAGCGTAACACCGCGTACTTTATCATGTTCAATAACTTTTTCTGATTGATCATGACCTATAATAAGAACTTGGAACAAATCATTAGATAAATCAGACTCATGGAATATTTTTTCGATCAACAACGCAGAACCCGTAACGTTTGAGGCATGTTTTAACAGGATACTATTACCTGCCATTAGGTTGGCAATAGTGTAGCGAAACACTTGATAAGATGGAAAGTTCCATGGTTGGATACCATAAATGATACCAATAGGCTCATAACTGATTAAACCTTTCTTTATACCTTCAATATCGCGCTCGTCTTTGGCTAGCGCGGCTACACCATTACTAGCAGTATAATCACAAATTCCTTTACATAAATCAACTTCACCTAAGCTGTCTTCGTAAGTTTTGCCGCGCTCTTCAGTCATTAGTTTTGCTAGTTCTTCTTTATGCTTCATCAAAGAATCACCAATAGAGTTAATGACTTTTGCACGCTCTTCATGGCTAACCTGGCGCCATTCTAAAAAAGCCTGATGAGAAGCATCAACGATCTTGTTGACCTCGTCAGTACTCATATAATCGTAATCTTTGATGTCTTTACCCGTGGTTGGGTTGATAGTAGTAATATCTGCCATGGTTATTATCCTTTTTGGTATTGCGTGTTTGGTTTTATTAAAACTTATGTTTATCTAGGGGTTGTTTTAGTTATGCGTTTTATTGCTACGTCACTTTTTAGTTTTTCTTCACTACAGCTATCATAACAAGATATCTGTCTTGGAATTTTACGAGATATTATGAAATGTACTGAAGATGTTAAGAATGTATTTTTTTTAAGAGTAATGTAAATGTATTTGTTTTAAGAGTAATATATTTGAATATATTTGATAGTCACAATTCACAGATAATAAAAAACCAGCACAGTGGCTGGTCAAATATCAAGTGGCAATTTAATTTTAAGCTTTTACAACATGCTATTTAATTTTAGAACAAATGATTAATCACCGGAATCTCTTCTTGTGTTTGATGCTCTTCGTCAGCGACCACTTGCCGTGCAACATGCATAATCAACTGCCGTAACCAACGATGTGCGGGATGATGCTGCAAGAGCGGTGACCAGGCCATCGTTAACTCAAATTCAGGGATAAAAAACGGCGGGTCCACCATCATCATGCTGTCATTATTCGCCTGCATACGTGCCACCCGCGTAGGCAAGGTTGCGATTAAATCTTTATTCGCTGCCAACATAGCAGGCATTTGATAATGACGGGTAAAGACGCTGATTTTTCGCTTTTGCCCCAAACGCTGTAAGGCTTGATCGATAGAACCCAGACCGCCAGACTTTTCTGGATTGACCCCAAAGCCCACCCCCATGCCAGTTTTTGACACCCAAACATGCTGTGCTTTAAGATAGTTTTTTAGGTTAAAGCGATGCGCATAAGGACTGTCAGCGGACAGCAAACAACTAAAAGTATCGCGCCAAACCAATACTTGATGAAAACTTTGCGGTATTTCATTAAAGCGATTAATGGCCAAATCTACCCGACCCTGCTCCATATCACGGTAAGAGACATCCGATGGGGTTAAGAAGTCCAAGATAACATTGGGCGCCTCCGAACGTAAGGCTTTGACCAGCTTCGGTACTAACGTTGCCTCGGCATAGTCTGAGGTCATGATGCGGAAGACCCGCGAGGTGCTATATGGTCGAAACTCGGTGCGTGGTTCAAGTACTTGGGTCAAGTCGGCGAGTATCTCACGGATACGCGGCTGTAACTCCAAAGCGCGTTCGGTGGGGGTCATACCTTCAGATGAGCGTACTAACAAGGGGTCATTAAATAGTTTACGTAGACGACGCAAAATATTACTCATCGCTGGCTGGGTAATCCCCAACTGTTCAGCGGCCCGTGTTACGTTTTTTTCTCGTAGCAATACATCTAAATGTACCAATAAATTTAAATCGACCCGCTGCAAATTCATATGTATGTCTCTTTGCTATAGAATAAATGCCAGTTAAAGCTTGGCGATTTTGTGCGTTATTATGGCCTATACAAAACATCAAACCATCAAACCATATGATATAACTGTTTTTTGTCTGATATCTATTTAATATTTGGCTATATTTTACTAAAATACTTCAAAATTAGTGTGAGGCGTCGGTCTTAAGCTGTTGTTTTTATTATACTATAACCAAATAAAATACCCAAGATAATAATCATAAATTAGATAAATCTTGGTAAGGCGGTTATAGTAAGTAATATAAATAAGTCGAAGTGCAGACGATAAACCTTATGTTGAGCTGCCATCATACTTATACAACAATTAGTATGACAACTGTTTATATAAGCTCAATAATAACAGCGCACAACACTAAGGTGACTCTTTTTAGGTATGCGCTTGTTTGAGTATGCGACTGGTTATTGTAGCATTATCTTACTGATAAGTAGTCATACCGCTGCCCAGCACTATAAGCTAGGGTTAATGAGCCAGTACCACTTAAAAATAAATGCCAAATATCAACCAAACACTATTTCATATTCTGACCTACAATAGATGACAATATGATGGCGGTTTATAAGCCACCAACTATTTTTTAGCAATCAAATCCAGCAAACCCCTTGTATTTATCAGCAGGTCTGTTTAGGGTAATAGGGCTAAGATTTATGACAAATTACTATTCGTAGTTTATGGATTGAACTTCAATACATTCTTACTTAGTCATGCCAGCAAACATTGAGTCTCATTGCAATCAATGTAATCGTAACCTCTGCAAGTCCCATGCAAATAATGCACACCTAGTTATGATCATTTTTATCACTTATTTTTTTGTGCATTAATCTTTAATACCCCACCAAGGAGAAGTCTAGATGTCAACTTATACATCAGCAATCGATTTAGTACGTGAACTAAAGCAAAAACATGGCAATTGGGAAAACATCAGTGAGACCGATGCCGCACGTATGATGGTACAAAATCGTTTTAAGACCGGTTTAGAAATTGCGAAATATACTGCAGGTATCATGCGCCAAGACATGGAAGACTATGACAATGATACATCACAGTACACTCAGTCTTTAGGTGCATGGCATGGTTTTATTGCTCAACAAACTATGTATGCTAAGAAAAAATACTTTGGGACCTCTGCAAAAACTTATATCTACTTATCAGGTTGGATGGTTGCAGCCCTACGTTCTGAGTTTGGTCCATTACCTGATCAATCTATGCACGAAAAAACGTCAGTACCAAAACTAGTAGAAGAGATTTATACCTTCTTGCGTCAAGCCGATGCTAAAGTATTGAACGATTACTTCCGCGAGCTAAATGCTGCTGAAGAAGCCGGTCAAGACACCAAAGAGATTCAAGCAAAAATTGAAAACTTCGATTCACATGTGGTGCCAATTATTGCTGATATCGATGCCGGTTTCGGTAACGAAGAAGCGACTTATCTATTGGCCAAACAGATTATCGAAGCCGGTGCTTGTGCCCTACAAATCGAAAACCAAGTATCTGATGCCAAGCAATGTGGTCACCAAGCTGGTAAAGTCACCGTACCACATGAAGACTACATCGCAAAAATCAATGCCCTTCGTTATGCATTCTTAGAGCTTGGCGTTGAAGACGGTATCATCGTTGCCCGTACTGACTCTGAAGGCGCATCATTAACGCAGAAAATCCCAGTATCAAACGAAGCGGGTGATTTGGCCTCTAAATATATCGACTTCATCGATATGGAAGAAGTGACGCTTGCTGATGCCAAAGAAAACGACAGCTTGCTTAAGCATGATGGCAAACTAGTACGCCCTGTACGCTTAGCAAACGGTCTATACCAGTTCCGTGAAAACACTAACATTGACCGTGTCGTGCTTGACTGTGTTACTGCCTTAGAGAACGGTGCTGATTTACTATGGATTGAGACCCCAACGCCAGACGTTGAGCACATCAAAATGATGGTAGATCGCATTAAAGAACAACAGCCAAAAGCGAAACTGGTCTATAACAACAGCCCATCATTTAACTGGACCCTAAACTTCCGTAAGCAAATAATCGCAACATGGGAAGAAGAAGGTAAAGACATCTCGAAATACAATAAAGATGACTTGATGAGTGCTGATTACGACGGTACTGACCTTGATACAGCCGCTGATGAAGCCGCTAAGAGATTCCAGCGTGATGCCTCACGTGAAGCGGGTGTATTCCATCACTTGATCACCTTGCCTACTTATCATACTACCGCGCTTAGCGTGCATGAGCTTGCCAAAGGCTACTTCGGTGAAGACGGTATGCTTGCTTATGCTGCGGGCGTACAACGTAAAGAAATCCGTGAAGGTATCGCTTGTGTTAAGCATCAAGCCATGGCTGGATCTGATCTTGGTGATGACCATAAAGAAATCTTCTCAGGTGACAACGCGCTAAAAGCTGGCGGCGGTAAGAACACCATGAACCAGTTCTAATAACTACTATGTTATAAGTAACTGTTAGAAGAAAACTAAAAGCCGCTCTACATAATGTAGAGCGGCTTTTTTGTGAGCAATAAAAAAGATATAGTTAGTTCACAATAAAAGAGAGTCGTGTATAGCAACGTGCTACTGGTATAAACTTTTCTGGCGTGCGGTTCGCAAGCGGGACAGAGGCTGCAAAACGTTTGTTACAGTAGCATCCCAGTAGCACTGTATCGTTTTTAGATTGAATCGACTATAGCCACTTACGTTAAACATAATAAAAAATTTAATCAAACTCACATTGAGACTTGTTAAAGGTACGCTTGTCGCCTACGATAAAGTAGAGACAGCTCACATATAATGCCTTTACTCAATACCGTTACTGAATTACGTTATTGAATTAACAGCCCTTACCACTATAGAGGACATTACCATGCAAGAAATAGAACTGAAGTTTTTAATCCCTCCAGCGCGATTAAAAGGGCTGATGCGGCAAGCTAAGGTCAAGTCCTCACAAGATATTCACATGGCGGCTCATTATTACGATACGCCTGAGCAAGATTTGGCACAGGCTGGTATCGGTCTGCGTATTCGTCAAGAAGGCGATGCTTGGGTACAAACCATTAAGGCAGGCGGCGATGGCATTGCGGCACGCTTAGAGCACAATACAATCTTAGATAATGAACACGTACAAGCGATGCTCGATGCCGATGAATTAATGCCTGATTTGATACTTTATGAAGACCCTGCCATCGCGCCGGCACTGGCTGACTTTAAGCTTAAAAAACTGGCAAAAAAATTAACACGTCAGTATATGACTGATGTGCAGCGCACCACGCGCTTGCTAGAAGATGACAGTAGTAAAGAAAGCAGCACTAACGAAGACAGCAACGAAGACAGCAACGAAGACAGCAACGAAGAAAACCGTAGCAAAAAAAGTAGTACGATTGAAGTCGCTTATGATATTGGTCAAATTATCCACGGTAATGACGATTCCCAATGCCAAGATATACACGAAATTGAGTTTGAGCTGGTCTCAGGTGAGCTGGAGTTTTTATTTGCGACTGCCAAACTATGGTGTAAGCGTTATAAGCTATGCTTGTCTACAGTAACCAAAGCTGAGCGTGGTGGTTTGCTGATTAAAGGGGAAAACTATAGCCCAGCAGTTTGCGCTGACCTTAAGCATTTAAATGTAGATCAAGACAGCAGCATGCCTACCTTTGTACGCGCAGCAGTGCATAATTGTCTGCTACAAATATTACCGAACAGTAGTGCTATCGCGGCCGGTAGCCAAGATAACGAACACGTTCTACAGCTACGGATTGGCCTCCGTCGCCTACATATTGCCTTAAAAGCCTTTAAAAAATTCTCAGATCAGCTAAATACAGAATGGCATTCTATACTAAAACAAACGGCAACCCTACTCGGTGACTACCGCGAGCTTGCTCATCTAGCAACGACTATCGAACCCAAGTTACAGCAACACGGCGCGCCTAGCCTAGATTGGACTGAGAATATTGAGCGGATCAAAGTTAAGCCTATTGACGCGGTACGAGCCAATGACTTTCAGCTTACCCTACTGGAGCTTATCGAATTTACCATGAGCGACCCCAGCACTGAGCCCCAAGCATCTACGCTCGCTATAGATAAACTGCCAAAGATATTAGCAAAAAAACATATAAAACTACTCAAAGCTGAGCAGGATTTCGATGACTTAGCGCCCGATTATTTGGATTTAGATGACTTAGAGGCTGACAATGCAGAGCGTAATAGCTTAGTTTCTGATGATTTGGACTCCAATCCTGTGCATAAAGTACGCCGTCATCTTAAAGACTTACGTTATCTGAGTGAGTTTGCGGCACCATTATATTCTAAAAAGAAAAGCAAACGCTGGCTTAAGCGCTTAATAAAAGCACAAAAATCGCTGGGACAATATCAAGATCATAGATACTACCAACAGTGCTATCAGCAAAAATCGCTAACCGATCCTAACGCGCTATATGGAGCGGGATGGTTTGCGGCAACGTTAAAAAATGATCGTAACCGCTTGCAAAAACGGCTGGCTCGTATTCAAGATAGACCTACGTTTTGGTAACGCAAATGGTGTGATTTTTTGGAGCGCTATCATTAACCATAAAAAAGACAGCATCACTAATGTGAGCTGTCTTTTTTATGGTTAGAGTTAAGCCAATCTAAAAACAGTACCGTGCTAGATGCTTAATCATTTAATCCAAACACTTTCATACGCTCATTAAGGGGCTGATAGGTTTTTTCGCCAGCAGGCTCAACAATACTGCCAAACGGCATCTGCGCAACCAGCTCCCAATGATCAGGAACCGAAAACGCTGCGGCGACATCTTTATCAATCAGCGGGTTATAATGCTGGAGACTCGCACCAACCTCTAATGTACGTAGTTCTGTCCACATAGCATACTGGTGCATCGCTGAAGTCTGCTGCGCCCATATGGGGAACTTATCGGCATATAGCGCAAGCTTATCTTGTAACGACTTGACAACTTCTTCATCTTCAAAAAACAATACCGTTCCTGCCCCAGCACGGAAGCTATCCATTTTTTGTTTGCTACTCGAAAAGTCACCATCACCGACTTCCTGACGCAGCTTATTCTCGGTAATATCCCACAGCTGTTTATGCTGCTCATCAAATAACACAATGAGTCGCGAGGACTGCGAGTTAAAGGCAGACGGCGTATGTAGTAGCACGCGCTCAGCAATATTAACAATCGCCCGTGGATCTACTGGTAAATCGTTACCTAAAGCATAGATAGTACGGCGTTCATCAAAAGCTTGTTGTAGGGTTACTAGACTGGCTCGAGTCATTTTTATTATCCTTGTAGTAATTGTTAATACGTTTAATAAAGTAGCATTATAAAAATTAGCGTTATAGATAGGTTTTATACTCTTACGAGTTATAAATACTTCGACGTAGATAGTAGGGGTATAAAATGTATGGATAAAAATACTTTTGAATCAATCAAAACTTCAAGCACTCAAAATACTAATGAGTATTATAGCAATCAACTTAACGCTAATACGTTATTGTTAAATTATATTTTATAAATAACCTTGTAAGTGTGTCTTGTAAACTTGGCTTTTATGACGCTAAGAAGTTAGTAGACTTCTATAACAACACATCTCACCGATTGTCAAAGCTGCCGATTATTCAGCAATGCCGCTAACATCATTAACACTATCAACAATAAAAACAGGAGTGCCCTCATCTACCTGTGCAAACAACTCAATAATATCCTGATTGCGCATACGTACACAGCCATGTGAGCGCGGTACACCCATAGGTTCATTATCAGCCGTGCCGTGAATGTAAATATAACGCTCGTAAGTATCGCAGCCGCCTTGGCTATTATTGCCTTTATTAATGCCAGCCTCAAGCCCGCTTAGCCATAAAATTCGACTTAGTATCCAATCACGTTCAGGGTGCTGGGCGCTTAAAGTCGCGCTGTGGATTTCGCCTGTAGCTAATCGCCCGATAAATACTGTATTTATTGGCTCATTGTTGCCTATTTTTTGGGCAATAACGTGCGCACCCAGTGGCGTACGTCCACTGTCCTGTTGACTACCAATGCCATTTTTGGCAGTTGAGATAGGATAGCAGCAAACCTCAGTATGCGCTTGAAATAACGTCAAGGTCTGCTGAGCAATGTTAACTATGAGCTGCGTGCTCGGCTTATTATCTGGTGTCATAAATGGCGGTCCGGCTATTATCAAAAGGTATTGTAGCTAAAAGTCTTTATAAACTAATAAAAAATCTGATTTTAAGGGATTGTATCAAGGCAGTTGGCACCGTAATATAGGGGCACACTTTCTGATGCTAGCAGATTATGACGTCTATTTCACCGACACGTGTGTCGATGTATGATTTTTTATATCAAGATATCCAGCCCCTGGTACCATTATTGGCAGATGCTGCTCAGCTGTCATTACCGCAAACGCATCTTGCGCTTGGTGCCAGCTTGCAAGCAATCGTCAGTACTTTACTTTCTTCTCAACAGCTTCATAAGGGTCAAGCGGTTAGAAAAAAGCTCTTTGGTCGTAGTGCGGTTAAAGAGCTGCGGCAATACAACTCTATGAACTTTGCGACCATCAAGGCTACCTTATACCATCGTCATGATGCGGCTAGTGCTCTCTTTGGTGATAGCGCACGGGTCATTAAAGCAAGCGAGCATATTGCTACACAAATTGATGCGACTACGCCGCAAGCGCAAACCTTACTGACCTGTTTATGCGTCATCGTCCTGCGTGAATTGGCTATCTTGACCGACTACAGTCAGCTTGATAACGATGAGATAAATAAATGGTTTGCTTTGCAGCCACAATTTTTATCAAAAGCGCGTTTTACGGCTATTGAACCAATCGGGCCTGTAACATCAACAGATACGGATAACAAAGACGCTAATGTCGAAGGAGATACCATACCGACAAAATCAACAATGACAGGAACAGAAGACAACAGTCTAGAGTCTGAGCAGCTAAAAACTGAGCGGCTAGAGTCTAGCCAACTAGACTCTGATCAGCTAATAAGTACGCCGCCCCCTTTTGATTCTTACTGGTATGAGTTGACAACATTTAAGCCCGATAATCATGAACCTGCACAAGATATGCAACAAGCCACAGCCAATTACTTAAAAGTCATCGGTCGCTCATCAGAGAACACCCAACAGGGTCGGCATAACGACTTATTAATGTTCGCACAGATGCCAGCCATCGTTTTACCGCACCAACGCTGGCTATTGCAACTGGCTAAGATTTCAGACATCTACTTGCATCGCAATCGGCTGCGCATCACCTCTGAACCGACTACCCCGCCGACCCCACCACTGGTCAGCTTAGGGTTAATTGGTGGTAATAACGACAATACTCCGGCTACCACTAGCGAGACCCCTATTAAATACGATGCACCGTTGCCGCTGTGGAAAAATCCTATTATCCTTATCATCATTCTAGTGATTGGTAGTCTTGGCGGGCTTGCTACCCTAAAGTACCAAATGAAGAAATCTAATGGTGCGATACCAGCGACTGTAGTAGTATTAAAGCAGGACCTTGCTGAAGAGCGTCAGCAACAAGATGTGGCTATTGTGAAAGTAAATGATGAAGATAAAACCAAAGAGGCAGAAAAAAATTAGATAAAAATCTTAAATAAAGACAAAGAAAATCTAAGGCATTAAAGCTATATTATTGGCAATAAAAAAACAGAGACTTTGCGCCTCTGTTTTTTTATTTTATACTCTATTTAGTTTATTCGTTTGGCAAAACTATTTAGACAAATCACGACCACGACTGGCTTCAATCGCCAAACGTAGACCATTAAGACGGATGAAACCTTCCGCATCTTTTTGATCATACGCGCCAGCATCGTCTTCAAAGGTAGCGATTTTTTCATCAAATAGTGAATCGTCTGATTTACGACCGACTACGCTCACAGCGCCTTTATATAGCTTCAGGCGAACCGTACCATTGACATATTCTTGTGACTTGTCAATCAAAGCCTGTAGCATCATACGCTCAGGGCTGAACCAATAGCCGTTATAGATAATTTTGGCATAGCGTGGCATCAGCTCATCTTTTAGATGCGCAGCTTCACGGTCTAGCGTTAATGATTCAATACCGCGATGCGCTTTTAGCATGATGTTACCTGCTGGAGTCTCATAGCAGCCACGTGACTTCATACCCACATAACGGTTTTCTACAATATCCAAACGTCCGATACCATGACTGCCACCGATTTCATTCAGCTTGATCATAATCTCGTACGGTTTAAGCCGCTCACCATCGATAGCAACGATATCGCCTTTTTCATACTCTAATTCTAGATATTGCGCTTTATCTGGCGCTTCTTCTGGGCTGACAGACCAGCGCCACATATCGTCTTCTGCTTCGGCATAAGGATCTTCTAGAATGCCCCCTTCATAAGAGATGTGTAATAAGTTGGCGTCCATTGAATACGGAGACTTGGTCTTATTACCGGCATAGTCGATAGGAATATTATGCTCTTCGGCGTATTGCATCAAGCTTTCACGGCTGGATAAATCCCACTCACGCCAAGGCGCAATGGTGACCACATCTGGGGATAGAGCGACTGCGCCCAGCTCAAATCTTACTTGGTCATTACCTTTACCCGTTGCACCATGGCTGATAGCGTCAGCGCCGTGTTCTTTGGCAAGCTCAACCAAACGCTTGGCAATAAGAGGACGAGCAATAGAGGTGCCTAGTAAATACTCACCTTCATAAATGGCATTGGCACGGAACATCGGGAACACATAATCACGCGCAAATTCTTCGCGTAAGTCTTCAATATGGATGCTTTTGATACCCATCGCTTCAGCTTTGGCACGTGCCGGCTCAACTTCTTCACCTTGACCGATGTCAGCAGTAAAAGTAATCACTTCGGCATCATAAGTGTCTTGTAACCATTTAGCGATAATGGACGTATCAAGACCACCAGAATAGGCCAAGACAATTTTATTAATATTTTTCGGATCAAGCTGAGCCATGAATAACTCCTAATATGAGAATTTAGTTATAGAACATAAAAATAATACGGCAGAATCAATCAAAATTTAATTTACTTACTCAGTGTACATCATATTTACTATAGGCAAAAGTACCACAGCCCTGCAACACTAGGTTTTGGCTTCAATACGCCCTAAAGTAAGTTAGATACTGATGTTGATAAAGCAGGTTGGTAAGGTAGGTAGGTTGGTAAAATAGATACTGAATTAAATAGTAGCTTATAGGCCTACCAACAAATTATGTATAGTTCTTTAGCCGCATATTTAGTCAAGCAGGCAAATCTGTTATGATAACCACATACTAAACTCATTATTATCAGCCCTGCACCACTTCCCCTTATCCCCGTATTTTATGATATAGAGCGCCATGAACCCGACTACCGATTTGATTACAGAGTTAACCATCCTCCAGCCAGACGACTGGCACATTCACTTGCGTGATGATCAAGCGCTGGCAACCACAGTGCCTCATGCCGCTAACAGCTTTAACCGCGTCATTTGTATGCCAAATCTAGTGCCGCCAGTAAAAACAGCTGATGATGCCCGTGCGTATCGCGAGCGTATTTTGCAGCATCTACAAGCCAGTGACTTGACTGCTGAGCGCAAAGCGGCTTTTGATCCCCGTATGACCTTGTATCTGACTGATCGCACGACCGCGCAAGATATTGAACTGGCGGCGCAGTCTGGTATCGTGCAAGCGGTCAAGCTTTATCCTGCCGGCGCGACTACCAATTCCGCTGATGGCGTGACCAATATCAATGCCTGCGTCGATGTGTTTGAAGCGCTAGAAAAATATAACTTGCCTCTGCTACTACATGGTGAAGTGACTCACGATCATGTTGATATTTTTGACCGTGAAAAGCGTTTTTTGGACGAAGTACTGGCGCAAATTATCATGAAATTCCCAACATTAAAGATTGTGTTGGAGCATATTACGACCAGTGATGCGGCTGACTTCGTCCTTGCTCAAGGTAATCACATTGCAGCAACCATTACCCCGCAGCATCTACTGCTCAACCGTAATCATCTGTTACTGGGCGGCATCAAGCCACATTTTTATTGTTTGCCCATTTTAAAGCGCGAATCACATCAAAAAGTGTTATTAGACGTCGCCACTAGCGGAAATCCGAAATTTTTCTTAGGAACGGATTCAGCACCGCATGCTACTGATAAAAAAGAAGCGGCTTGCGGTTGTGCGGGCTGCTATAGCTCGGCGACTGCTTTACCCTTGTACGCTACTGCTTTTGATAGTGTCGGCAAAATAGATAAGCTTGAAGGCTTTGCCAGCCGCTTTGGCGCGCAGTTCTATGGACTACCAGTGAATGAAAACACGGTTACCTTAATTAATACGCCCATGCAAGTCCCTGCTGCTTATCCTTATTTTGATGGATCAACGCTCACACCGCTCATGGCAGGTGACATATTACCTTGGTCTATTAAGGCGTAATAATACTTAACTTTGCCCGATAATATGAGCTTAATGTTTATATTATCGGGCGCTTATTTATTTTTAATATACGCATCGTTTTAATACAACCCGTATTTTAATATAACCATCTTTTCAATATACTTAGCATTTCAATATACAGTACGACCGATATAAGCGATTTAACTTGATATGACCACCTCAAACAACAATGCCTTACCTATAGATGACTCATCAAATATGCCGCCGAGCAATGATCTTAATAAAAGTGCCGCTCTTAGTATTAATGAGAATAATAGCAATGCCAACAGTAGCCATGCGAATATAAATGAAGATACATCATCTGCAGAAACCTCGGCACCGATGGCCTTAAAAGAGCGCTTTCGCAAGTTTTTGCCTGTCGTCGTTGATGTGGAGACTGCGGGCTTCAATGCACAGACCGATGCTCTGTTAGAGATTGCTTGTATTCCTATCTTATTAGATGAACATGGTGTGTTTTATCCAGGCGACGCCTTGAATGCGCATATCGAGCCGTTCGAAGGAGCGAATCTAGAGCCCAGCGCCTTAGCCTTTACCGGTATCGACCCTAAAAACCCAATGCGTAAAGCAATCGCTGAAGATGAAAAGATGGGCCTAAGACGTATCTTTAAAGGCCTTAAAGAAGTGCGCCGCGATGAAGACTGTCGCCAATGCGTCTTAATCGGTCATAACGCCCATTTTGATTTGGCCTTTTTAAATGCCGCAGTACTGCGTACCAATAGTAAAAATCACAACCCTTTTCATCAGTTTTCAGTATTTGATACCGTCACCCTAGCGGCGCTGGCATTTGGCCAAACGGTTCTGGCACGCGCCTGTAAAGCAGCAGGCCTTGATTTTGATGGCAACAACGCCCATTCAGCACTGTATGATACCCAAAAGACTGCTGAACTATTTTGCCATATTCTTAACAACTATCCTATGCTGCCCAATGCTTTACATGTAGCGCCCGTTCAAGACACGTTAATTGAAGACCCATCAAAGAATAGCGACAACAACTAAACAATACGACTGTATTTTTTAAATTATACTTACCCCACTCTCAACTATCATAATTTTTGGCGTAGGCTGTGGCTTTAGCCCAGCATTTTTGGCAAATGGTTACGATTGACTGGGCTAAAAGCGCCAGCCTACGATAGCCTATATTAAGTTGAGAGTCGCGTTATACTTATAATTAGTTATTAGAAAGCAATGCTATTGATTTGTTAAATTTATAACTTTTTTATTCTGACTTCTAAATCAATATGGATATGGTTAATACAATGATAAGCAAGTTAACTGTCAGCCCAACCAGTTATTTTGTACTGTCTAAATGGAATTGATAGTTCGCTTATTAATTATTGTTTTGTCTCTGAGGACGCCGTATGTCCAATAGATGATTTAAGTTGCTCACGCTGCCTTAATAGCACCTTATACGCTATTACTGGCTTAACAGGAGGGACTTTGCCATGGAACCACATTATATGGTATGGGGAACCATTATCGGTTATATGATGCTCGCTTTGACCATAAGCGTTTGCACTTCTTTATGGATTCGTCATCATTTAAAGAATAATGACCTACATCCGCGCCGTGCTATCAGAAAAAGATACTTAATCTTAAAAAGAAGAAGGAAAAGGCTTGACAGAAGACGTAGACGCCATTAGAATACGCACCACTTCAGCATAAAAGGTGAAAGCAGCTGAAGCGCGTTACTAGTCCCCATCGTCTAGAGGCCTAGGACACCGCCCTTTCACGGCGGTAACGGGGGTTCGAACCCCCCTGGGGACGCCAAATATTAAAGCGCTACTAATTATATTAATAGCACTTTCAAAACCCTCAAAATCTATAAGATTTTGAGGGTTTTTTATGTCCGTCTGTTTTTTATATCTGACTGCTTTATCATTCATCGCGCTTTTATAACATACAAAAAGCCAGCAATTTATGCTGGCTTCTATGACTTTGTGCTGGCTTTAAGACAAAACATCTTTAACAAATAACTTAAAACTTATGACAGCATAAACCAAAGTAGCGTCAACACAATCAGCGCACCTAGTACGCTTTGAATCAGAAAGAAAGCTTGGTGTTGCCCCATGACTTTACTTAATGTTAAACCCAATGCACTATATTTGACGGGTTGATCATCAATATGAACCTTTCCCATATTTTTTTGTTCTTCGTAATAGCCTTGTAAAAAATCTAAAAACTGTCGCCCCTGTTCATTGCTCCAGCTATAGGGTTTAAACGGCATTAGCGCTTTTACTTTGGGATCAGTAGTCATCCAACGTTCAAGTATAATAGACCGCATCGACCAGCGCGTAAAACGTCGTTTATCAATTTCTGAAAACTCTAAGATTTGTAAATATTTATGCCGATCATCTAATAATAAGCGATTTTTTAGGTTGGTTAGTGCCTGCTCTGACCCTTCTATACATTGAAAAAAATAACCATTGCCATAGCAAAGAACGCCCGTTATATCATCTGCTTTATTATTTTTTACAGAGATTTTGGCAATATCATTAAGCGTACTAGCACCTGACAGACCCGTCGAGGTAATGCGGCTTATATATACAAGCTGGTAAAGCTCTGTAATTACTGGATTTGCAGAATTATTATTAATTGATGACACTCAGATTCTCCCTATTATTAAATGAATTTAACTGAGACAACGATACAAGGGTTAGAAAAAATATAGAGTCAAGACAAATAGGAGTGCAGAATTATCTTGGTATCTTATTGATTTGGTAAGTATTTATATTTGTTGTATGAGATTAGTTACATCATAAATTAGTTCAGCCAACAAAGCAAATTATTACGATAAGACAACAATAAATTGTTATAATTGCGAAAATTTCAGCGTTATTTTGTATTCATAAAATATCATGTATCGAAGATGAGGAACAAAAAGAGAAATAGCAAGAGACAATAAAGACAGATACATAAAAACAAGCCGACACAAGTATGCAGCGTTTAGTAGCTATATTGAATGCTTATACTAAGGGCTGGTATTCAGCGATTATAGAACTGACTTACAACGCTGACGATTGTGCAGTAAGAATGGCAGATACTAAGGTAGCATCATCAGGATAAGTGAGCTTGATATTTTGACGGCTACCAGTCACAAGACGGATAGGCAAATTTAAATGCTCAAAGGCACTTGCCTCATCGGTAATATCAAGATTATGCTCAGCTACGTAAACAAGCACGCGGCGTAACTGTCCAATACGGAATACTTGCGGGGTTTGTGCCTGCCACAGACCCTTGCGGTCAATAGTACGCTTGGTATAATAGTGCAGGTTGCCTGCATCTTCATCTATAGGCTTGGATTGAGCTGTGCATCGGGTATGCGCCTGATACTGGGACTCTTTTAAGGTATCAGCAACAGGTTTGGCTAAAATGGCGCCATAAGGCTCTAGTTTTGCGGCTTCAATGACTTGATCAATATCGCGAAGTGGTACCGTAGGACGCGCAGCATCATGAATCAAGATTAAATCACTATCATCGGCCCCTTTTTCAATAATAGCTTGTACCCCAGCATATACTGACTGCCAACGCTCAGCCCCACCAATGGCATACCACACTGGCAGCGCAAAATCTAAACGTTGTGCCGTGTTATCCTCTGCCGAGATGACCAATAGACAATTGTGAATAGTGGCACTACCCGCTAGTCTTGCGGCACTATGTTGCAGCAACGTTTGACCGTTAAGTGGCAGATATTGCTTGGCTACAGACGCACCAAAACGGCTACCGCGGCCAGCAGCAACGATCATGGCATGTACATAGGGTTTAGAGTTCATGGTTAGATATTCAAAGTATGGGTGAACGGAAGTAGAACAATAGAAAGGGTTACAGCGACTTGTTAATAACGACTGTACGTCGTTGGTGCTGTTGATACTTGTACAAAAGTCTCATTGGGCTTGATGAGTCCTAAATCTAAACGCGCATGCTCTTCTACCGCTTCAAGTCCATTTTTTAGATCATAGACATCAGTACGTAGCAGATTATTTGCAGTGACTTGATTGTCATTTAGCTGCTGCTGATCGGCGACTTGAGTAAGCAATTTCTTACTCGCAAAGTGACCATTTTCACCCAGCCAATACTGATATTGCAGCCCTAGTAGCATCGCAACGGCCAAAGCAAGTAACATGAACTGGCTAAAGTATTTCATAAGAGAACAACGCCAAACGAATAAAGGTAAAGTTAAAATTAGCTGAACTCGCTAGGCAATATACAATCTCATAAAAACAGTCATATATTGCTTAGCTGTGTACTGAAGTTATTCAGCTTTAAGAGCTAGTTGGCTTGACCGTTTTAACCCCGCAGACCGATAAACTCTTCGTGGCCACGATAACTGGCGCGCACTTGTTGCTCAATACGGAGTAGTTGGTTATATTTTGCCACACGATCCGAGCGGCAGAGCGAACCCGTTTTGATTTGACCTGCTGCTGTACCGACCGCCAAATCAGCGATGGTGCTGTCTTCAGTTTCACCTGAGCGATGTGAGATAATAGTCGCGTAACCGTTATTCTTTGCTAAGTAGATGGCATCTAGCGTTTCTGATAACGTGCCAATTTGATTAAACTTAATCAAGATGGCATTAGCAATATGCTTATCAATGCCTTCTTGCAAGATGGCAGGGTTGGTTACGAATAGATCATCACCGACCAGTTGAACTTTATCGCCGATTTGTTCAGTCAAATATTTCCAACCGTCCCAATCTGACTCATCAAGACCATCTTCGATTGAAATAATAGGATATTGACGCGTAAGATTAACTAGGTAATCAGAGAACTCCTGACTGTCAAAGCTTTTATTGCCCTCACCTGCCAAGATATATTGACCGTCTTTATAGAACTCACTGGCGGCGCAATCTAGGGCTAAGTGGATGTCTTCCCCTGCCTTATAACCAACCTGCTCAATCGCCTGCATAATGACGGTGATGGCTTCCTCATTGCTACGCAAATTAGGGGCAAAACCGCCTTCATCGCCCACTGACGTACTAAAGCCTTGAGACTTTAGCACTGACTTTAAGCTATGGAAGATTTCAGTACCAGCACGTAATGCTTCTGAGAAGCTACTAAAACCGACTGGCTCAATCATAAACTCTTGAATATCGACCGTGTTGTCCGCGTGTTCGCCACCATTGATAATATTCATCATCGGTACGGGCATGGTCAGCGAGGTTTGATTACGCAAATTGGCGATATATTGATGTAACGGCAGGCTTTGTGCCTGTGCGGCCGCTTTTGCAACAGCAAGCGATACCGCAAGCATAGCATTGGCACCCAGACTGTCTTTATTTTCCGTCCCATCAAGCGCAATCATAGCGTCATCGATGTTTTGCTGCTCAGTTACGTCTTTATCCATTAAAGCGCTGCGGATTTGGCTATTCACATTGGCAACGGCTTTTTTGACCCCTTTACCCATATAGCGATCTTTATCGCCATCACGCAGCTCTAGCGCTTCACGTGAACCCGTTGATGCGCCACTTGGCGCTGCGGCACGTCCAACGGTGCCATCAGCTAAGATAACGTCGGCTTCAATCGTTGGGTTACCGCGCGAGTCTAAAATCTCACGGGCGCGAATGTCTTTAATTGCGGTGACGTTGTTGGTTTCTTCAGCGTACATAGTGTCTGTTAATTCCTTTGGTCATGCCAAGTTTGTGAGATAAAAAAGGGACAATCAATTATAACAAAGGTAGTGCAAATAATTGTATAGCTCGCCTACCAAAAATAGCATCAAATGTCTATTTAGATAGCAACTTATGAGTGCGGTTAGCAGTCGTTTGAGTATATAGACAACAAGCTATAGTGCCTGGCATCATAGCATAAATTGAATTAAACATCGCCTATCTTAATGCGAACCATTATGGATTAAAGTTATTATTAAGCTTGATTATAAGCTTAATAATAACGCTGATATCTTTATGGATATCATCTTGTGTTCAGCCGATTATACAGAGGTTGGCTGCTGTGCGTCTTGCTTAGTTATTGTCACGGTATTATCCAGCTCAACCTCGGTTTTAAAGCGCGTTAGTCGTAGCGCATTCATCAATACTGATATAGAGCTGAGGGCCATCGCTGCGGCAGCAATCATTGGGTTTAAAAAGCCAAAGGCGGCCAATGGAATCCCAAGGCAATTATAAATAAAGGCAAAAAATAAATTTTGTTTGATATTGCGTATGGTGGCATGGGCGATTTTTTGTGCAGCATCAATATGCATCAATGATTCGCCCATTAAACGCGCCGAAGCACTGTGCTGTGCCACATCGGTGCCTTCAAACATGGCAAAGCTGGCATCAGCGGTCGCCATAGCTGGCGCATCATTAACGCCGTCCCCTGCCATCGCTACTTTACGGCCTGCTGTTTGTAATTTAGCAATTTGACTGGCTTTATCACGTGGGCTCATTTTGCCATAAGCAGCCTTAATACCCAATTGCTCTGCCACATGATCAACGACAGATTGCTTATCACCACTCATCAAGATCACATCAATACCCGCATCTTGTAGCGCCGTAATTGCTTGCGGAGTATCAGCCTTTAAATCATCAGCCAAAGCAAAAGCCCCTAATGGCTCGTTATTGATACTGATTGCCACGGTACTGGCGATTTGCCATACTTTTGGCATCATCTTTGGTAGCGTGAAATTGGCAAATTCTGCTGTGCCGACTTTAACCACACCAAGACCTTCGATTTGCGCTTGGATACCCGCACCTTTAACCACGCTAATATCGATTACCGGTAATAACGGGAGCTGGCGCTCATTGGCGACGTTAATTAAGGCAGTAGCCAATGGATGGCTGGCATGAGCTTCAACACTGGCGGCTAGCTGGAGCACATCGTCAACGGCTAAGGATTTATCAACCATCACTTGATCGACGATAGTGGGCTTACCAAGGGTTAAAGTGCCTGTTTTATCGAGCACCACGGTATCGATATCGCCTGCAGCTTCTAAACTCTGCGCATCTTTAAACCATACCCCATGACGCGCTGCCACACCCATACCTGCCATAATAGCGGCTGGAGTTGCTAGACCAAGCGCACAAGGACAGGCAATCACTAATACTGATACGGCATGCATTAAGGCGGTATCGACCATACCGGTCAGCCACCACGTCAGCCCAAAAGTGATTAACGAAATAGCCACGACCACAGGCACAAAAATAGCCGTTACTTTATCTGCAAGGCGGGCCAGCTTCGCTTTAGAGCCTTGAGCATCACTCAACGCTTGTACCATATCGCCAAGCTTAGTATCACTACCTTTAGCGCGTACGCGGTATAGTAAACTGCCATTTTCGACTAGTGCGCCTGCTAACAGCTCATCTCCTTGTTCTTTTTTGAGCGGTACCGACTCGCCAGTTAGATGACCTTCTACACACCAGCCAGCACCATCAATAACTGTACCATCGGTTGCCACTCGGCTGCCTTGTTTGGCGCGCAAGATATCACCCACTTGCACGTCTTGTAACGCCACCATATGAAAGTTGCCATTAGACTGTTGCTGCTCGACCTCATCTGGTGTGAGCGATAATAATAAATCAATGCTATTTAGGCTATGTTTTTTAGTACGTTCTTCTAGATATTTACCACTACGCACAAAGGCAATGACCATTACACTGGCTTCAAAATATACTTCAGGGCTGTTAGCAGAGCCGTGACCGCCGGCATGAGTGGCACTTTGCATCAGACTCGCCAAACTGCCATCGCCATACGTGAGCCATATATAAGTTGAATAAGCCCAGATAGTCACGGTACCAAGGACCACCAGCACATCCATGTTGGCAAGACCACCCTTGATAGAGGCCCAAGCGCTTTTATAAAAAGGCAATGCCAGTCCGAACTGTACAAACGTCGCTAACACAAACTGTATCCAAACCGGCGGCATCCACGCCATACCTTGTCCGACCAGCATTCCTGCCATGCCGACTAGAAACGGTAGCAAACAGACCCAAAGTCCAATCAGTCGCCATGGCAACTGTGTTGCGGTATCCTTATCAGTCTGTGCAAATAGATCATCACCTGCTTGCACGTTCGCCACAAAGCCAGTTTTGTCGACCCATTCGGTGATTTGTTCAGGTGTGGTCTGCGTTGGGTCATAATCGACATTGGCAGTCTCGCCAGCAAAATTGACGCTCACCTCATAGACAGCAGGCTTCTTATTCAGCACTTTTTCTATTCGTGACGCACACGCCTGACACGACATTCCATCAATCGCCAGCTGCAGATGAGCACGCTGCGGTTGCGTTTGTATATTTGATTGAATATCGGTTTCAACGTTATAAGAGGAGTCGGTCGCTGTACTGGTGGAATCATTCATAGATAAAACTCGTTATGGCGATTATAAAATTCTAGAAGTTGTAAATAAGAGCTATTAATAGAAGCTGTAACAAGTACAAACCTGTCAGTAGCCAACATATCAATGTGTGTTTATTTTAAGAAATGGGTATCAAGACGAATTTAAATTAAAGAGGCTGTTTGCTTTAAAATCAGGTCATCAACAGGTTTTTCAAGTTAATATGCCTTGCCTATACTTTATTATACTAAATAACATATTGATAAGACATACTTTAAATAAGCCAAATAGCGATACCCGTTGCTACAATAGTAGTAGTTTAGCATTACTACCACTCAGCCACTAAAAAACCAGCTATAGCAGCTGGTCTTGTCATTCCGATGTCAATTACAATTTACTTAACTTATGAGTTAGCTACGGTAGCTTCAAATCCCGCCTCTTCGATGCCAGCAGCAATCTTTTCAGCGCTGGTGATGCTGTCGTCAAAAGTCACGGTCGCCTGATTGGTTGGCAGCTCGACGGTAAGGCTAAGTAGCCCATCAATATCGCCAGTTGTGCTATGCACACTTTCAACACACTTTTCACAAGTCATGCCGTCAATTTTAATAATACGCGTTTGGTTCGCCATGTTAGGCTCCTTATTGTTATCTATTAATGGGGTTATTATTTATGAGAATTTTTATAGACTAACTAGGGCGTGTTGAACATTCGACCATAACACTGACAGCGACTATTTTTTAGGCGATTCAAAGTCAAAAGTATCTAGTTTAGTCACTCTAAGCGGATAGTTTTGACAAAGTAGCGGCAAAAAAGAGTCCTGTCCCTTCGGGCTAATGCTAAAACTGCCCCATACTGTGTAGCAAATCTAGCTAAGGCATCTGCATTATCGTCAATTTGCATCTTGTCTGGAACAGTTTTAGCTATCAGCAGTGCTTATTTGTGAATGTTCAACACGCCCTAATAACTATTATAAGTTAGCTAGTCACTACGTTAAGCGATATCGACCTTAACATCAAGCAAGTTTGGTAGAGATTTTATTACCAGCTTAATCATTGCAGAGTTAACACGTAACTTTTACATAACGGCTAGCTTTCAAAAAAGCAGCCCTGTTAGCGTTAAGTCATTAGTGATGTTTTAGTACCTTTACTACTCATCATGACTGCTCATCATGATAATGCGGGTTTTTGGGCGCATCGATAGGATACGGCTGAGTAACATAATCTACCATACTGATCGCTGCGGTAAACGCATGGATACTGGTATCGGTATCATCATAACGCACCAAAGCAGTACTAGTATTAGTATCAAGATCAATAGCGGTCACCCCGGTGATGTTTTTCAATGCTACCATTACACTATCAACGCCTTCGGCATCGTCAATGTTTTCGATACTCACTTTTGCAACTTTAATCGCCATTATCTTATCCTCTTATTATGTCTTTGACTGTCGATTTTATTACTGAGTATCTAAGACCTCAAAGCCTTTAACCAAGTCATCAATTTGTTTTAATTGACGCAAAAATGGCTCTAATTGATTCATACGTAGCGCGCAAGGCCCATCACACTTTGCAGTCTCGGGATTGGGATGCGCCTCTAAGAACAGACCTGCCAAGCCGGTTGCCATACCAGCGCGCGCCAAAGTAGTAATCTGTTCACGGCGACCACCGGCGCTATCACTGCGCCCTCCTGGTTGCTGCAAGCTATGGGTCACATCAAAGAATACGGGCACATCCATCTGCTTCATAGTGTCAAAGCCCAGCATATCGACAACTAGATTGTTATAACCAAAGGCGCTACCACGTTCACATAAGATTAGCTTATTATTACCGGCTTCAAGGCATTTATTAACAATATGACGCATCTCATGCGGGGCTAAAAACTGGGCTTTTTTAATATTAATAATCGCGCCAGTTTTGGCCATAGCAGATACCAGATCGCTCTGTCTTGATAAGAACGCTGGCAACTGAATAACATCAGCAACTTCTGCCACTGGCGCAGCTTGATACGGCTCATGAACGTCAGTGATAATCGGTACTTGATACTTCTCTTTGATTTGCCCTAGCCAGTCAACACCTTTTTCTAAACCGGGCCCACGAAATGAGTGCAAGCTTGAGCGATTGGCTTTATCAAAGCTGGCCTTAAACACATAGCCGATACCCAGACGCTGGCAGATATCGATATATTGCTCAGCGATTTCAAACGCCAGTGCTTTGGATTCTAAAACGTTCATCCCACCAAACAATACAAACGGCTGATCATTACCGATATTAATTGTGCGGTTATCACTGCTATCGAGCTGAATATGCGACTGCGCGGTTAATAAATTATCCATGATAAATAGGTATCCTAATTATTGTTATCACTGTTTCTAAACATATTGTAACCGATAGTGAGATAAAGAGAAGTGCACGAACGCAATTAGCTACGTTCAATAACAATCTGCACGGAAACAAGTCCGCTTATTTACAGAAGCTCTATTCAAAAGCCAGAGATAAAAGCTGTATCCAAAAACTAGATATAAAAAAAGACCAATCCGCAGATCAGTCTTTTTTAATAATCGTTATGACAATATACGCACTCAAATCATTATTTATTCGCGTTATTTGTACGTATTATTGATAACAGTTACTTTTTCTCACTATAGTTCTTTGCTGCTTTTACAAAGCTATTAAACAGCGGATGACCACCACGTGGAGAGCTGGTGAACTCGGGATGGAACTGGACAGCGATAAACCAAGGATGATCGGCAATCTCTACCGCCTCAACCAAATGCTGCTTGGCAGAATAGCCTGACATCATCATACCCGCTTGCTCTAACGGCTCAATATAGCGGTTATTCATCTCATAGCGATGACGATGACGTTCGGTGATGGTATTAGCGCCATAGATTTGGCTGAGTTTACTACCAGCGACCAGTTCTGCTTGTTGCGCGCCTAGACGCATGGTGCCGCCCAAATCTGAATCATCGGTACGGATTTGGAGCTCGCCACGCTCATCTAACCATTCCGTAATCAGGCCAATGATAGGTTCAGCAGTTTTACGATCAAATTCAGAAGAATTGGCATCAATATTGAGTACATTACGCGCGTATTCGATTACCGCCAGCTGCATACCCAGGCAAATACCTAAATACGGCACCTTGTTTTCACGAGCATAGGTAATGGCTTTAATCTTGCCAAACGTCCCGCGCTCACCGAAGCCGCCGGGGACTAAGATGGCATCAGCATTATCCAATTGCGCCAATAAAGCATCATCATCCTCTAAGCGCTCCGCATCAACATAGTCAATCTTGACTGCCGCTTTATGAGTGATGCCCGCATGCAGTAAGGCCTCATTAATGGATTTATAGGCGTCAGGTAACTCAACATATTTACCCACCATGGCTACCGTTACGGTAGTCTCTGGATTGAGCTGAGCGGCGACTACTTTGTCCCAATCGCTCAAATCGGCTTCAGGCAAATCGAGCCCAAAACGCTCACAGACCAAATCATCAAGATCTTGCTCATAGAGGGTACGTGGTATCTGATAGATGCTTTGCGCGTCTTCACACATGATGACCGCACGCTCTTCGACGTTGGTAAATAGCGAGATCTTACGGCGATTGTCGAGAGAGATATGATGCTCAGAGCGGCAGATCAGGATATCAGGTTGCAGACCGATAGAGCGCAGCTCTTTTACCGAATGCTGGGTCGGCTTGGTTTTGGTTTCACCTGCACTGGCGATATAGGGAACCAAGGTTAGATGCATCAACATAGCGCTGTTGCGACCCAGCTCCACTTGCATCTGGCGTACTGCTTCCATAAAGGGTAGCGACTCGATATCACCGACCGTACCACCAATCTCGATAATGGCGATATCATAACCTACGCCACTGGCAAGGATTTTGCTTTTAATCTCATCGGTGATGTGCGGAATAACCTGCACCGTACCACCAAGATACTCACCGCGACGCTCTTTATTAAGGACGTTCTGATAGATGCGACCACTGGTAAAGTTATTACTTTTGCTCATTTTTGAATGGCGTAAAAAGCGCTCATAGTAGCCCAAGTCCAAATCGGTCTCCGCACCATCCTCAGTGACGAATACTTCACCGTGTTGAAACGGGCTCATGGTGCCTGGATCGACGTTAATATACGGATCCATCTTGGTCATGGTGACGTTGACGCCGCGCGCTTCAAGGATCGCAGCAAGAGAGGCGGCGGTAATACCTTTTCCTAGTGAGGACACTACCCCACCGGTCACAAATATAAACTTGGTCATAGTACTCTGTCGGTCATTGGTAAAGAAGGATTTTACTAAAAATACGTCATAAAATATAGGGCAAAAGCGCAAACTCTCTGAAACTTTCTGAAACTCTGAGGTTTTAGCGTTTGCTTATTATGAGATGCTGGCTATTTAAAACAACCATAACAAAAAAACTCACCCCGAAGGATGAGTCTTTTTGCATACTAGCTATCTAATAGTTGGGCTTAGAATTTGTATTCTAGACCGCCACCGATGGCGAATACATCAGCATCGCCACGTGCGAAAAGAGTGTCAGGAGTATTATCATTGTTTTCCACAACCAGATCACTTTCCAAATCAGCAGAGTTGTAACCCGCATAGGCATGAGCAATTATATTTTTCTTAAACATATATTTTCCGCCTAAGACGATTTGATCTGAATCATTGCTGTTAACACCACCTAGATTGTCAGTCTTATCATACTGAAGATAAACAGAGGCTGGACGGGCAAAGTTGCTTAGACCCATCTCCGCACTTACTACTAAACCCTTCTCTTCATCATCACCAGAATCGAAGTCTACTTGTTGATATAGAGCGCCTAAAGTGACAGGATAAGCAACATACTTGCTTAGATCAACACTAGCACTACCACGGAGAATTTCACCACCAGTAATACTCATGTCTTTATCATAAGCAACACCAGCAGTGTAGCCAGTACCTTGGTCAAACATCAATGAAGCACCAAAGCCGCTGTCACGGTCATTATTGTCAGATACAAAAGCCTCATCAGCACTATACTGTAGAGCTAGCTCTAATGGTAGGTTATTATATTTAGGTGCAATCCATACGATTGAATTATCAACACGTCCACCATCGGTCAGGGTTAAAGCCTCACTGAGCGTGTCGTTGTCGTTGCTGTCGACATCAAGACTACTAGAGCCGATATTGTCCCAATATCCTTCATTGACTGACACGTTATTTATATAATCAGTCACTGAGTAGTTACGACCAAAGCGGAACTCACCAAGATCTTTATTTGCAAAACCTAGATAAGTATCACGGCTTTTAAAATTTCTGTCTGAACCATCAATAGCAATGCCATACTCTAACTGATAGATAACATCAGTATTGGCCGTCATTGCTTCAGACCCTTTAAAGCCGATACGTGAAGAGTGTGAGCTGACTTGTACTGAACTGTTATCTTCGTTGACATTGCTAGTGTTGTCCATAGACTGACCATCGAGTTCAGCGTCGACATAGTTGGCGGTAACGAATGCTTTACCATAGACAGTCGGTGCTGCGTTGGCTGCAGATACAGATACAGATAAAGCAGCAACTGCTGAAGCTAAAAGTAATTTTTTCATGGGGTATCTCCACTTTACAATTTTAGTAATAGGCTAGCTAAGATTAGCTGGTGCCCATAATGGTATCGTCACAAATCCTCAAAGATATAATGTGTAACTGGCTACCGAGATTAGTCAGAAACAAGTGTGGCGGAGTTTTATTACCGTAAGATGAAAAAAACAATGACTTACATAATTGGGATCGACAAGGTAACTGTTATGTAAACTTAGGTCTTTAACGCTCTATTGTGTAACACCCGTTACCAAACTCATACTTCGGCTATAAGCATAACAACTTTGACATAATTTGCAACATATTTTTCAAACTTTCATAATGACGCCCATTTGACTTCCTCACCGCCCTAAACGACGGTGATTCCTACTGCTAGACGCTCAAGCCCGAGCGCGAGAATGTTTTTTGCCGCATTAACGTCGCGTTGATGAGTGACACCGCACTCGCAAAGCCATTCTCTTATTCTCAAATCTGTCCTACCTTTCGGACTGTTTTGGCGTGAGCCGCAGCACGAACAGGTTTGGGTGGTGTAGCTTTCATTCACTTCTAAGTATTGGCAACCTGCGTTCTCGCATTTGTAAGTTAACTTCAGGCATAGCCCTACGCCTTGCGCTCGGGCAAAGCAGTGCTTTACTTTATCCTCGCTCATGCCGTTTTACTTCAAACCAACTTGCGTCATAGACGGATTTGGCTAGTTTGGTTGAGGTGAATGATTTTGATTGAAGCTTACCAACGATGATTACGTTATTATCTTTGACGAGTTTACTGGTAAAAGCATGGATCAGGTGTTGGCGGGTGTTTTTGATCTTGGCATGAATGGCCTTGACCCTCTTTTTATTCTTAGCGCGTTGAGCGATGCCTAGTTTTGATGCGTATTTATGGGTTAATTTGGTTACTAAGGTATCACCGTCGCTTGTCGTCGCTGAATCCTTGCATCCTAAGTCGATGCCAGTTTCACCATAACCACACTCAATATTTGAATGCTCTTTAACCGTCACACACGCATACCAAAGACCACGACTGTCTTGTACTAATTCACAAGTATTGATGGTGTAGAGGGCTAAATTGTAGCTATCCCACACATCAATAGTCAGATTTCTACCTTTGGCAAGACTGAATTGAATAGTGGATTTAAGGCTTTTCTTACCCGCCTTCTTGACACCTAAATACTTGATGGCCGATTTTTTGAAAGGAATCCAGCCTAAGCTTTTACGCTTGGCTTTAGGGTTGTTAGTGCGCCAATTCAGTTTTGCTTTCTTAAATTGCTTGCGGCTTTTGGCATGGGTTTCAGTGATCGCTTGAAGGGTTTGGCTGTGCAGATTTAGAAATTCACCGCTGCCTTTGGTATAAGCTGCTATATCGTATGCTGAAAAGAAATGCCCGGTGCGTTGCAAGTGCTTAAAACTCAAATCATTCACATAGTTCCACACAAAATTCACCGCGCCAGACAGCTTATTTAACTGATTGGCGTGCTTATCTTTGATACGTAGCTTGAGTGTTTTCATGGTTTAAACTATAATGATTTAATGTTATTTTACATTTGGTCTAATGGTATGTCAAACACATTAAGGCGTGGTAGACACGTTGTTTATAATCTTCACGTTCATTTGGTCTTTGTTACTAAATATAGAGGAAAAGTATTTACCAAAGAGGGGTTAGATGAACTGAGCTTAATATTAAATCAGGTCTGTCAGGATTTTAATGCTCAGCTCGTAGAGTTTAATGGTGAAGAAGATCATGTGCATCTTTTGGTTAATTACCCGCCAAAAGTCAGCATTTCATCTTTAGTAAATAGCTTAAAAGGGGTGTCTAGCAGAATGATTCGTAAAAAAAACTACGTTTCTATCAATCAAGAACTTTGGGGTAGCGCACTGTGGTCGCCCAGTTATTTTGCTTCAAGCTGTGGCGGGGCTTCAATTGAAGTTATTAGACAATATATCGACCAACAGCAAGTACCTAACTAGAAATGCCTTACATCCACGCCCTAGAACGACGTGGTTTTACGGCACTTTTTGATAAACTGACCCTCGTTCGTAACTATGTCTATGAATAGAGTCTAATTATCAGTACCGCATCCCTAGCATAATCGAATCACTATCAAATTAGTTTAAGCACTGGCTTTTAGATCTAGACGTGCTTGATGCAATAATGGCTCAGTATAGCCACTGGGTTGAGTACGACCCTTAAAGATCAAATCACAGGCCGCCTTGAATGCGTATGAGTTCGCCAAGTCAGTAGCCATAGGCTGATAATCAGGATCATCAGCGTTCTGCTCGTCGACGACTTTGGCCATGCGCTGCATTGTATCTGTCACTTGCTGTTGGCTAACAACGCCGTGATGTAACCAGTTGGTGATATGCTGGCTGGAAATACGTAAAGTCGCGCGATCTTCCATAAGACCGACATCGTTGATATCAGGTACTTTAGAGCAACCAACGCCTTGGTTTACCCAGCGTACGACATAGCCTAAGATGCCTTGAGCATTATTATCAATCTCTTGCTGCTTCTCTTCTTCTGTCCAATTGGTGTTTTTTGCCAATGGAATAGTGAGGATGTCATCTAGGCTTGCACGGTCACGTGATTTTAGGCGGTCCTGAACGTCAGACACGCTCACTTGATGATAATGCATACTGTGTAAGGTAGCCCCTGTTGGTGAGGGAACCCAAGCCGTACTGGCACCAGATTTTGGATGGGCCGCTTTGGTATCCATCATCTCTTTCATCTCATCAGGTTTTGCCCACATGCCTTTGCCAATCTGAGCACGACCTTGCAGACCAGTTTCTAGACCGATATCAACGTTCCATTGCTCATAAGCAGGCTGCCATGCTTGCGACTTCATCTCACCTTTACGGACAAAGGGTCCGGCATTCATGCTGGTATGCATCTCATCACCCGTACGATCTAAAAAGCCGGTATTGATAAAGATAACCCGCTCTTTGGCTTGACGAATGGCTTCTTTGAGGTTGACCGTCATGCGACGCTCTTCATCCATGATGCCAATCTTAAGGGTGTTGCGTGGTAGACCAAGCACATCTTCAGATGCTGCAAATAAGTCATCAGCAAATTTAACTTCATCAGGGCCATGCATTTTTGGCTTAACGATATACATTGAGCCTTTGCGTGAGTTCGATAGCTCGTTCTTACCTTTGATGTCGTTCAGGGTCAAGAGTGGGGTAATTAAACTGTCCATAATCCCTTCAAAGATCTCTTCTTGTCCGTCACCCATATCGACTAAGATGGCAGGGTTTTGCATCAAGTGACCCACGTTACGGATTAACAGTAGTGCGCGTCCGGGTAGAGTAAGCGTACCGCCATCTGGCGTGGTATATTCACGGTCTGGGTTTTGTTTACGCGTGCGGGTTTTGCCGCCTTTCTCAAATGTCTCTTGTAAATCGCCATTCATAAGGCCTAGCCAATTGCGATAGACTTCGACCTTCTCTCCAGCATCAACCGCAGCGATTGAGTCTTCACAATCTTGAATGGCAGTAATCGCTGACTCAAGCAGCACATCTTTGATAGAGGCAGGATCGTCTTTACCAATCGGATGGTTACTATCGATCTGAATCTCAGCGTGCAACTTATTGTTTTTAAGCAAAATACCAGAAGGACTATTAGCATCGCCAACATAGCCTACGAATTTAGCGGAATCTTGTAGCTGGGTGCTGCTAGTGCCTTGTGCGATTTCAAGCTTACCGTCTACCACATTGAAACCAGTCACATCGTTATATGAGCCTGAAACCAACGCAAAATGTTCATCCAAGAATTTTTTAGCATAGGCCACAACAGCGGCGCCGCGCTTAGGATTATAACCGCCTTTGGCTTCTTGACCCTTGTCATCACTGATAACATCAGTACCATACAGCGCATCGTATAAGCTGCCCCAGCGCGCGTTAGTAGCATTTAGCGCATAGCGGGCGTTACGTACTGGAACCACTAACTGCGGTCCTGCAATATGAGCAATCTCGTCGTCGACATTGTCTGTGGTTACTGTGAAGTCATCGCCTTCTGGTAACAGATAGCCAATATCTTGTAAGAAGGTTTTGTATTTAGGGTAATCAATCGTGCCGTCTTTGGCAGGATGGTCCAAATGCCACTGATCAATCTTGGCTTGCATCTCATCACGGGTAGCCAGTAGTGCCTTATTGCGCGGCGTAAATGCTTTAATAACTTTTTCAAAACCTGACCAATAACTGTCTGAATCAACACCAACTTTAGGCAGCACTTCATTTTCAATAAAGTCATAAAGCTGCTCGTCGATTGCAAGAATTCCTTTTTGGATACGATTGACGTGAGAAGACTGGCTCATAGTGGTGTCCTTATGTATTCGTAAAATTTATTGGTTTTGGTTTATGTCATTGACAGCTTACATTAACACTGGCTTAACGCATGACATTCAGTCCAAATTTGAATGAGACGCCAAGCAAATTTGATAACTGCCCTGCTGCTACTTGATGGAAACGATATAACTGAAAGGCTTATCAATTACTGTCAGTTAATTATGTGCTACTGGTAGCAACTGATAATGAACGCCACTAAAAGCATGCTGATATCAGTAACACACTAGCTTGATAGCGCTTGCCTCTAAAATACTGATGGCTGTCATATTCGGAGGTTTCATTTTCTCAAAACATGATTGTAGTGATAAAAAACGCCTTGTATGAAGAATGGCTCTCGTAAAAGCCACTTCAATCTCATTGTGACATTCAGCTATTATCCAGTCATTATCTTTGGGAGCAGACCTTATCTACTATTGGCTACCCTCGCCAGCAACTACTAATGATAAGATAACAATAGTAAGATAAAACGCTGCAAAAGCAAATCTCATCCTACTATCAAATAATGAAATAAACAATAAAATGCCATTCATGAAATAAATAGCGTACTTTTATACCCGTGATAGCCTATAGTCCGTCTGCCTCTAAAGGTATAATAGGACGCCTATGAAGAAATGACCTACGAGTAACTATAAACTGTAAGTAATTATTACAGACCCTGATTATGCTTAACTGGTATCTATGGTAGCCAATTTTTTCTATTGCTTGTACTGCGATCGTGACAATATCTAATAACAAACCGGCATCTACCGATCACAATCTTGCTAATATGGTTATTGTGATCGGTATCATAACGACAGTACGTACCTCTGACCCACCACTACCCTTATCTCAACAAAGACTAAACTATGATGACTACCAGTAATTACGTTAGTAGGACTCCTCCCACAGCAGCCAATCAAAATATAGATACTGACACAAAGTCTGATATAACTACTATAGGAAGCATCGAAGGAGACAGTGTCGATATTGCGCAGCTGCGCACGCCGTTAAAAGTCGATCTATCGCCTATTTATGGATTTTTGGGCGGTCGAACCACGCAAGCTTGGGTTGATGCGGCGCTTAGCAATCTTCCATTAATCATTCAAGATCATGCCAACTGCGAAAAGAAGGCGGCAGGCACAGCGATGAATCTAATCTTTCGTTATGAGTTTTCTTATGATCTGCAATGTAAGTTAGCCCAGCTGATACGCGAAGAGATGCTACATTATGAGCAAGTGCTAGGCATTATGAATGAGCGTGGGCAGGACTGGGAATATCTTAGCGCGGGTCGATATGCTAAAGGCATGCTGAAGCACAAGCGCACTTATGAGCCAGCAGCGATGGTAGATGTATTGATTATCGGGGCGTTTATTGAGGCGCGCTCTTGTGAACGCTTTGCGGCGCTGGCAGAAGTCATTGACGATGAGCGACTGGCTAAATACTATCGCTATCTTTTAAAGTCAGAAAGTCGCCATTTTGAAGATTATTTGACTCTAGCGCAGTCGTTATCGGATGATAATATCGATGAGCGGGTTACCCTCTTTAAAGAGGTAGAAGCTGAACTGATTGATAGTCCAGACCACGATCTGCGCTTTCATAGCGGCGTACCTGTTGGCTAAACTACTTAATAAAGTGACTGTTTAATAAAGTGACTGTGTGGAATACGTAGAAACAGCAGTGCCTATGGCGTTACTGTCTTCTAATGCTAACCTGTTTTGTTGTACCAATTATCTGATAGTTACTTTACCTGACGTTATTTATTACCTTCAGTTAAGCTACTATCATATTGTTTATGGCCCTTTGCAACATTATGCGGATCATGATCAGCAGTTATTCGTTCAGCTGCGGCTGGATTAACCTTCTGTAACGCATCGTCAGGCACGATACCTTCGTTATCATCAGCATCTTTTAGCTTATAGTTTTTGTCATTGCCCTTCTGATCGTCTTCGTCAATGCTATTAACATCCTTTGGCGTATTCATAACATTTCCTTATCATGATGTTTGTTAGGTCGTTTTATTCATATACCTATATTTATTTTTTATGTTTGGCTTTTGAATAATATTTAAGTCCAAACTTAATCTTTCTCATCAGGGTTTAAAATACGGGTTTGCGCGTTATCGACACTCGTATAACGATTCATGTCAGTAATACCTTCGCTTTTTGGTGCTTCGCTACCAACCGTATTTTCGTTAATGCCTTCATCGAACGAATTACCTTTTTGGTCCCGGCGATCTGGCTGACGAGCTTCGTTATCTCCCTCGTTGACATGCTCTGAACCTACTATGGACTCTTGAAAAGTGTCGGTACCTTTGTTTACTGTAGTATTTTCTTCTATCTCATCGTCACTATCGTGAAAGCTGTCATTATGCGTCGCTGCCAATGCTGCTGATTGCTCATTGGACGCTACTGGATCAGTAGTGATATTACCAGCAGTCTCGTCACCAGCTATAGCGGGCGTTTTTGTTAATGCAGGGTCTTTAGTTTCCATTATATTATCCTCGAAATAGGGTGTTCTTGAAAGTTGTAGGATCTTTAGAAAAAATTCTTTAAGGGTCTTGAACGGCTGTCGTCGAAAACTAAATATTTGATTTTACTTTACCGTTGAAAGCCAGCTTGCAGATAGCCTTTCTAATGGCTGCTTTTGGATCTAACTGCTTTTAGATTTCATTGCTTTTTTGGCTTAAATCAAGAGCATTTAAGTCGCCGACGTTTTTGCCGCTTGCTGGTAAGTCCTCTTCCTTACGAGGGTCAGAATAGATTTCATCTGTTTCCTGTGAGTCTTGCTGCGGACCGTCTATGTCTGGCTCGTGCTTGCGGCCTTCATAGCTGTCTTCTGTATTTTCAGGTTTTAAGGCTGTTCTGTCTTTAACAGGCACTACTTCTTCGTTGTTCGGCTTTTTATGAGTAGTATCTTGGATGGTCATCTCGTGTCCCTCGCATTTATAGACTAAAATTTAAGCGGTTATAATTAGTTGTTGAGTTGATAGTCATGTACGTTGAATTAATAGTTAATAAAGCCAGATGTCATTATTACTACTTTTCATCGCTGTATAAGACTGGCATTAATTATAAGCAAAGTATTTGGTACTCCACCAGTGTACTGCCGTATCAATATGTGAATATATGTGAAGTTGCCAGACAGTTTGTAACTTTTTTGCTCAGTTGTAAAAGCAAAAAACCAAGCGTAGGTAAATTCCCACACTTGGTCTAACAAATAATAAGAGGCGTTGGCTTACTTGAGTAGCTAATTTAAGCAGCATTATTGAGCAACTTCGGTAAATAGCTTAGCTAAATTGGATCGCCAACATGATTGATAACTTTTAATAAGTGATTTTGTGCGATATGTAATGGCTCACCTGCTATCGGCTTTGTTTGCTGCCAGTGGCCATCACCACTAAGTAACCAAGCCTGGACATTATCTTGTAGATAATTTAATAATCCGTCTTGATAGATTTGCTCGAATAGCTTTTTATCTTCAATCGGAAAGGCGACTTCAACACGGTGGAATAAATTGCGGTCCATCCAGTCGGCACTACCACAGTACAGACGTTGATCGCCGTTATTATAAAAATAATAAATGCGGGTATGCTCTAAAAACCGTCCAATAACCGAGCGCACGGTAATGTTCTCAGATAAACCTTGCACTTGCGGACGCAGACAGCACATAGAGCGTAAAATTAGCTCAATCTTGACGCCTGCTTGCGAGGCATCGTACAGCTTATCGATCAGACGTCGTTCTGTCAGAGCATTGATTTTGACAATGATATACGCGTCCTTGCCCGCTTTCGCGTGAGCAATCTCATCATCAATAAAGCTCATTAATTTATCATGCAAGGTAAAGGGCGCATGCAATAGTTTTTTGAGGTTAGCCGGTTTGCCCATACCTGTAAGTTCGTGAAAAATCTTATGAACGTCTTCAGAGATATCAGGGTCGGCGCTGAATAGCCCGTAGTCAGTATAAACCTTGGCATTAGCCGCATGGTAATTACCGGTGCCTAAATGCACGTAGCGACGGATTCGGTCGTCCTCACGGCGCACGATGAGCATGAGCTTGGCGTGAGTTTTATAGCCGACAATGCCATAAACCACCACTGCACCCGCTTCTTGTAGATAATTAGCCACTGCAATATTTGAAGCCTCATCAAAGCGCGCACGCAGTTCAATGACGGCGGTAACTTCTTTGCCATTACGAGCAGCAGCGGCGAGCGCTTGGACAATCTCCGAATTGGTCCCTGAGCGATATAGCGTTTGCTTAATCGCCAACACTTTTGGATCGTTAGCGGCTTGCCATAGTAAATTAACAATCGGTGAAAAAGCATGAAAAGGATGATGAACCAAGACATCGCCTTTACGTATAGAGGCAAACATACTAGTGGCTTTATCGAACTTATCAAAGTCACGGCGAAATGGCTTGGGCACGATGTGAGTAAAGGGCTGATAGCGCAGCTCTGGAATATTAAAATCAAATAACAACCGCGTTAAGTTCACCGGCCCATTGACCCGATACAGCTGATTGTCATGTAGCTCAAACTCATTGAGGAGATAATCGCAGATATTAGTAGGACATTCGGTCGTAACCTCAAGGCGTACCTTATCACCAAATCGGCGGTTTTCAAGCTCGCCTTCAAGGGCCTTGGCAATATCCTCAACATCATCTGCCAAGTCTAGATCAGCATTGCGCGTGAGCCTAAATTGATGACAGCCAGTAACATTCACTCCGGGGAACAGCTCACCAATATGCTCATGAATAATCGCAGAAAGCATCACATGATGCTCTTTACCACCAGTCAGCTCATCAGGTAGACGAATCACACGCGGCAGACTACGCGGCGCCGGCACAATAGCGAGATTGATATCACGACCAAAGGCATCTTTGCCTTCTAAAGTAGCAATAAAGTTTAGGCTCTTGTTCACCAGACGCGGGAACGGGTGTGCCGGATCAATGCTAATTGGGGTCAATACCGGCGAGACTTGCTCGGTAAAGTAGCGTTTCATCCATGCCGACTGTTCGGCATTAAGCTCATCGCGCTTTAGATAACGAATATCCTGCTCAGCTAGGGCCGGTAAAATGTCTTCGTTAAGTATACGGTATTGCTCATCAATAGCATCATGGGTCACTGCTGATATTTCATTCAGAATTTCACTGGGCCGCATACCGTGAACACTGGTCGAGATATCACCGATGTTTAGCTTTTGCATAATGCCCGCGACCCGAATTTCAAAAAACTCATCCAAATTCGATGAAAAGATCATCAAAAAGAATAAGCGCTCAAGTAAAGGGTGATGCGGACTGGCCGCTTGCGCTAATACGCGCAGATGAAACTGTAATAAGGACAAGTCGCGATTAATATAACTATTTGGAGAATAACTGCCATCTTCTGAGCGCTGCCAGCCAATCTGGGTGAGATTGTTGCTCTCTTTAACATCACTATCTTTAGTATTCATATTGGTTTTGTTATCAATACTGGGTTCGTTCTCAATGCTGTTGTTGTTATTAATGTCCTGCTGATCATTCGCACGCGCCATTTCACTGCTCCCTTATTGTTATTCGTTACTGTTCTTGGTGACTAGAATCAATATTACCTCAACTCGGCCACGCTGCAAATGTGTATAGTAATAGCTTTACTGTTATTACTTTTCTGACAGTATCTTACTCATATTACTTTATTTATATTACATTTTGACTCTGAAGATTAAAAATCTAAGCACTTTGCGGTAATACCGCGTTTTTCATACGTTTTTTGATAATGCGTTGTTTATTACGTAGGCTTCTATCACTGCGGTTGTCTTCGTAGTATTTTGGATTGGTCAACATGCCAATCAATAATGCTGATTCATCACGATTGAGGTTGGCCGCAGACTTATCAAAATAATGATGGGCAGCGGCGTCAATCCCATAGATACCATTACCAAACTCTGCCACATTCAAATAAGCAGTTAAGATACGCTGCTTGTCCCATATGGTTTCAATCATGACAGCAATAATTGCCTCCTCACCTTTACGTATGTAAGAGCGGTGCGAGGTTAAAAACAAATTTTTTGCCAATTGCTGAGTGATGGTCGAGCCGCCTGCTGACATTTTACCAGTGGCTTCGTTCTTCTTTTGCGCCGCCTTGATGCCCTTTATATCAAAGCCGTTATGTTGGCTAAACGTCGAGTCTTCACTGACAATAGCGGCTTGCTTGGCAGATTTGGCAATCGCATCATACTCAGCCCATGTTTGAGTCACGCTGCCTCCAGTGAGCCGATGAGTCAGCATAAACATGCTGTTATTAATCGGCTGAGTCTTCCAAATAACCAGTAACCCTGCGACCAGCACATGAAAAGCCACGACCAATAGCATTACTGCCAAAAACAGTCGTTTGATAATTTTGCCAAAACTTGTCATGCGTGCGATATCCGAATGGTTAAGAGGAGTAATAAAAACAATAAAATCGATTGGGTAATCGTTTAAGTAATGATAAACCGTAGGCTATCTTACCCAATCTCACTATCTCTGTCACTGGCACTGTCATTATTTGCACCGTTTCTTTATCATATAGAAACGGCCTAGTATCACTAAAATATTAAATTAAGAGTCCAGATATGAGTATAAGCGCAAATAGTCATGACAGTATAGAACAGCTACGGGCACGAATTATCACAGCGCTACCCAGTCTTGGTACCCCTGAATGTCAGGATGAGTGGTGGTTATTAGGCACGTCTGGCTGCCATTTATGTACTGAGGCCAAATATCTTCTGGCACGCTTTCAAGCCGTGCAACCTATTACTTATCAAGATGTCGATATCGCAGAATTTGGTGAGCCATTAATGATGGCGTTTGCCACGACCATTCCAGTACTGCTGACACCTTCTAAACGTTTGAACTATCCCTTTTCGGTAATGGATTTGCAGCAGCTGGCATAGAAATGAGCACTTGCTGACACCGTATTGAAAAACCTAACAATGAGACAGCCATGAAAGATTTAAGCAAAATTACTGAAATTGAAGACCTACGACAAGTGGCGCAGCGCAAGATACCGCGCATGTTTTATGACTACGTGGACTCAGGCTCATGGACCGAGACCACCTACCGCAATAACGAAACTGACTTTGACCGTATCAAACTGCGTCAGCGAGTATTGGTAAATATGGAAGGGCGCTCGCTTGCCACTGAAATGCTTGGTACGCCAGTAAAAATGCCGGTTGCTATTGCGCCAACTGGCTTTACCGGCATGATGTGGGCCGATGGAGAAATTCTCGCGGCACAGGCAGCAGAAAAGTTTGGCGTACCGTTTTCACTATCGACCATGAGTATTTGCTCTATTGAAGATGTGGCAGAACATACCAGCCAGCCGTTTTGGTTTCAGCTATATATGATGCGCGATATGGACTTTATAGCTGATCTAATTCGCCGTGCAAAAGATGCGAATTGCTCAGCGTTAATCCTGACCGCCGATTTACAAGTATTGGGGCAACGTCATAAGGATATCAAAAATGGTCTATCCGCACCGCCAAAACCAACACTTGCCAATATCTTAAACCTGATGACCAAACCGGAATGGTGTATGAATATGTTGGGTACCAAGCGCCGTACCTTTGGTAATATCGTCGGTCATGCTAAAAACGTCGAAGATATCTCATCACTATCAGCGTGGACGGCTGAGCAGTTCGATCCTGCGCTGAGCTGGGACGATGTGGCACGTATCAAAGACATGTGGGGTGGCAAGCTGATTATCAAAGGGATTATGGAACCCGAAGATGCGATAATGGCTGCTCGTAGCGGCGCAGATGCGCTGGTGGTATCCAACCATGGCGGTCGTCAATTAGATGGTGCGCCCTCTTCCATTGCATCCCTAGCCGATATCGTACAAGCGGTGCGCGCTGAGGACAGTCAGATTGAGATTTGGCTCGATAGTGGTATTCGTTCTGGGCAAGATGTACTCAAAGCGATGGCATTAGGCGCAAATGGCACGATGATTGGCCGCGCATTCTTATATGGTCTTGGCGCGTATGGTGAGGATGGCGTCCGCCGAGCACTTGAGCTGATTTATAACGAATGTGATATCAGCATGGCGTTTTGTGGTCATACCGATATCAATGAAGTGCGCGATGATATCTTAGTCAAAGGTACCTACGAGCATCTTAAGACTGCCTTGCCTTACGTGGCACCTATGCGCTGGTAGCTTTCTTTATAGCCGCTTTCTTTATAGCCGCTTTCTTTATACTGGCCATACCCTTTATACTCTAAACATACTATTATTAACTGATATCCGGATTTATGACTATCCAGCAACTGTTTAAAACCGCGCCTGTCACTACTTTATTATTAATCAGCTTTATTGGACTGTATATCGTACAAGTATTGTCCGGCGTTGATGCCAATAATCCGTCAACGGAAGCGCTACTGGGCTGGGGCGCTAATGCGCTGCCCTATACCATGGTAGATGAGCCTTGGCGGCTCATAAGCAGTGCGTTTTTGCATATTGGCTTGATGCATTTACTATTCAATGGCTTTGCCATGTACTTCTTCGGACAGATTGCAGAGCCGATGTTTGGTTCGGCTAAATTTCTGGTGCTATTTTTATTAGCCGCAATCGGCGGTAACTTGCTTAATAGTTACGTCACTTGGCAAGATATTCTAAACGAAACTGCGCAACCGGGGATATCCGCTGGCGCGTCCGGTGGTATTATGGGAATTGGTGCGGCGTTATTGATAGCGACCTTCTTTAAAATGTCTGTCAATGGCATGATGCTAAACCTTAGAAGCCTGATATTCATTATGGGTATTAACTTAGTATATGGCTTTGCCGTACCGGGGATTGATAATGCTGGACATATTGGCGGCGCACTTACTGGCTTGGTGATTGCACTATCTATCGGAATCGCTCATCGGCAGCGTACGATAGCGCTAAAAGCGTCTGTGCCAACTTATCAAACCCATTACGTCAATTATCCTAGCAGTAGCGATATTTATGCTGATAACGATAGCGATATCCCTGTAAACTCTACTATAAATACAGACGTCAATGCTGCTTATATCGATGTAAAAAACAATGCTAAAGGCACAACACCCACTACCATAAAGCCTGCCATCATTTGGCAATGGTTACCGTGGATAATAATGCTATTAATAACTATCGCCTTTGTTTGGTGGTGGTTGGATATTCACAACCAAATATTACAAGTACTGGCAGCCAGTAAATAACTTTGACCCACACCACAAGCCTCCCCTCTATCTAACTATGAGATTTGACTATGTCTAATTTATCAGCCACACCTATTATCAATAGCCGTACATTACTGTTGGGCCTGATCGGTGCTGCTTTATTTAGTACTTCTGGCATCGCTAGCGCCGCATTTTTTAAGAACCTACCCGCTGAGCCAGACGCTGAGTTAAGTGTCGGCTTAAATGTTTTAATGGCTAATACCGCTTATGATACAGACGGCAGCGAAATACGCGTATTGCCTGGTGTGTTTTATGACAATAATAGATTCTATGCTCGTGGTGCTCAAGCTGGTGCCTATCTGATTAATGATGGCACCAACGAGCTGTCCGCCTCGGTCCAACTCGCTGGTAATTCGTTCGACCCTGATGACGCCAATGGCGCGCTTGCCGGTCTTGATGAACGTAAAATATCAGCAGCAGCGGGTCTGACTTACCAGCGTCGCACCCCTGTCGGTGGTTTTCGAGCTCAGTTCGCAACCGATATCTTAGATCGTAGTGGTGGCAACACTGGCCGTTTATCATACATTGCTAGAATCAGTAAAAACAAACTAACGGTCCACCCAAGCATAGGCTTTGAGTATCATGATGCGGACTATAATAATTATTATTACGGGGTTAGTGATGAGGAGTCAGCGCGTACAACAGGCGTTGATGCTTATGAGTCTAACAGTAGTTTAAATCCTTATGTCAATATTAGCGCCAACTATGACTTTAGTGATAAATGGGCAGGATTTGCCAATCAAAGCCTGAGTTATTTATCAAATGAGCAGTATGATAGCCCTATGGTTGATTCAAGAACTGAATCCGCGACTACGCTTGGATTGTTGTATAAGTTCTAGGGTTTTTATATTTTTTAGATAAAAAAAGACCTTGCCACATAACGTGACAAGGTTTTTTTATTTAACTAGAACAACCGATTCTTTTACTTAAGAAGGATGGACCATATCTTCAGGGGTTACCCACTCATCAAACTGCGCTTCAGTCAGCAAGTCCAACTCAACCGCAACTTGCTTAAGGGTTTTGTCTTCTTTGTAAGCAGTCTTAGCAATTTTGGCCGCATTTTCATAACCGACGTGACGGTTCAATGCCGTTACTAACATCAAAGAGTTATGCAAGTAATAGTCAATTTTTTCTTTAACTGGCTCAATACCGGCAGCACAGTTTTCATTGAAGCTATTGCATGCATCACCCAACAGCTTAATAGATTGCAATAAGTTAAAAGCAATTACAGGTTTAAAGACGTTTAGCTCAAAGTTACCAGACGCGCCTGCCATATTAATGGTGGTGTCGTTACCCATTACTTGCGCAACAACCATAGTCATGGCTTCTGATTGGGTTGGGTTTACTTTACCTGGCATGATTGATGAGCCTGGCTCATTTTCTGGAATGGTAATCTCGCCGATACCGCAGCGTGGACCTGAAGACAGCCAACGGACGTCATTAGCGATTTTATTGAGACTACCCGCTAGCGTTTTTAGCGCGCCTGATGCAAAGACTTCCGCATCACGAGCAGCCAATGCTTCAAATTTATTCGGCGAAGTCACAAATGGCAAGTCTGTCAACGTCGCCAATTGCTCAGCTGCTTTTACCGCATAATCAGGATGCGCATTGAGACCCGTGCCGACCGCTGTACCGCCTAGTGGCAATTCATATAGACCTTGCAAGGCGTTATCAATACGTACCAATGAATGGTCAAGCTGGCTGACATAGCCGCTGAACTCTTGGCCTAAAGTCAAAGGTGTGGCATCTTGTAAATGGGTACGACCAATTTTGACAATGCTATCAAATTCTTTGGCTTTTTTATCCAAAGTATCGCGTAAAGCATTGATTGCTGGAATAAGTAAGCCATTAATTTGACGAGCAGCAGCCACACGAATGGCGGTTGGGAAGCTGTCATTGGTCGATTGCGCTTGGTTGACATGATCATTTGGGTGAATCGGTTGATAGCTACCACGCTCAGAACCAGCAATCTCATTGGCACGATTGGCCAATACTTCGTTCATATTCATGTTCGACTGAGTACCAGAACCGGTCTGCCATACGACTAGTGGGAATTGGTCGGTCAATCCGCCATTAATCACTTCATCGGCTGCTTGCACGATTAAATCGCGCTTGTCAGCATCTAAACGCTCAAGGCTGGTATTGGTAATAGCAGCGGCTTTTTTGACCAGTGCCATTGCTTCAATCATCGGGCGAGGTAAAGTCTCGCCACCAATCTTGAAGTTTTCGCGGCTGCGCTGCGTTTGTGCACCCCAATAGGCATCAACTGGGACTTCCACGTTGCCCATAGTGTCTTTTTCGGTACGAGTTGCCTGATTCTGTGTCGACATAACTGCCCTCTTTGATGGTTTATTGTTGAATAGCTGATCCGTTAAAAGTGCAACACCCGCTGCACGTAAAAGAAATAAGATATAAAGTGGCATTATGATAGCATGACTAGGCCGTGTTGAATATTCACAAATAGGCATTACTGATGTCTAAAAGTACCAGCCCACATCGATCGGCTACATTATTGGATAGTATACCTATGCGCCCTGAGCTAAAAAATACTGAAGTACAAGAATCTAAGCCTAGCAATCCGCCTAGACGGCAATTTACCCGCCAGCGTAGAAAGCTGACCGATAACGAACGTCAGCGGCGCGCACGTGATGCCAGCTTGCATTTGACTAAGCTACAGCAGCGCCTACCAGCTAACGCGCGGATTGGCTTATATTATGATGGCTTTGGCGAGCTGCCTACTCAGCAGCTGCTAGATTGGTGTAAGCGCTTAGGCTATCAGCCTTATCTGCCAGTGGTTGGCTCACTGGGACATGATGATAAGCGACTGCGCTTTGTACCCATTTATCATGCAAAATTGTTAAATATACCGACACGCATTCATAACTTAGGCATGAAACAAAACCAGCATCGTAAACTGCTTTGGGCGCGCGAATTGGACGTGATTATTTGTCCCTTAACGGCGGTCGACAATAATGGCAATCGTATGGGCATGGGCGGCGGATTTTACGACACTACCCTTGCCAAGAACTATCAATCCGGCTATAAAAAACCATTAAAGATAGGCTGGTGTTATGACTTCCAAGTGGTGGATCAGCTTGCAAGACAGCCGTGGGATGTGCCGCTTGATGGCTTGATTACCCCAAGTGGAATAAGGTGGTTTTGATGACAGACGATAAACGCATTAAGTCTATTAAAGAAAACTCTAGAGTAGAAAACTCTTTAGCAGAAAGTTCTGAAACACAAGCTCAAGAAGATTCTATAGCTGATAGCGTCGAGCAACATTTATTAGGTTTGGAAAATAGTAATAATGAAAATCTTGAAACTTCGCAGATTCAGGAGCAAGGTTTTAGTGAGGCTGAGCTTTCTCGTCTTGTGAATACAGAAAAATTGCAGAGCTTGCTCAATCAAAGCGATGAGTTCTTAGGCAGCTTATCTAGTGAGGTAGAGGATTTCAACGAGGACAATCATAACCAATGAATGGTCCTAACTGCGAGCATAAACTGCCCAATCGATTTAAATTACTTATAAAACTCGATAATAAGTATAGCAGCAGTTGTAGGGTGCGCCCCGCGCACCGATGGTTGGTCGTAATTCTGTTCTTGGTGCGCAGGGCGCACCCTACGCAACGTTATCCAGTTTTTTTAAGTTGTTTAATAAGATACTTTATTATAGCTTTATTTAAGAAGGACAACAGTAGATGACCATTATGAACAAGGTAAATCGTTTTTATTACAATACCATCGCCGCAATCCAACCAAACGCCAATAACGGGATATTGTAATGGATAAAGGTCGGTACCACGCTGTCTTTAATATGATCATGCTGTCCGTCAACGTTCAGACCAGAAGTCGGACCAAGGGTCGAATCTGAAGCTGGAGAACCGGCATCCCCTAGTGCGCCAGCCGTGCCAATAATCGCGACCGTCGCCAATGGAGAAAAGCCCAAAGAGAGACATAGCGGCACGTAAATCGCGGCCAAAATAGGAATGGTAGAGAACGATGAGCCAATGCCCATGGTCACAATTAGGCCAAGCAGTAGCATAATGAATGCTGCCATCGCTTTATTGCCTCCGAATAACGCTGTCGCACCATCAACCAAAGGTTGAATTTGTTCGGTGGCTTTCATCACCTCAGCGAAGCCCTGCGCGGTAATCATAATAAAGCCGATCATCGCCATCAGCTTGATACCGTCGTTAAATACTGTATCCGCCTCACTCCATTTGACCACACCCGTCGCCATAAAGACCCCAAAACCAAACATGGAGCCGAGCAATAAAGAATCAGTATAGAGCTGTACCACAAAGGCCGTGACAATAGCCACGATTGCCACCAGCGTTTTAAGCTTACTTTGTGTTTGCGCAGCAGCGGCCGTTTTACTTAAAGCATCACCTTCTACCGCCGCACTCTCTATTACCACATCATGCGCTTCTTTATCAATTGCCAGCTGTTTATACTGACGCGGCTTGCGATAACTGATAAATACCGCCGTTAATAAACCAACGAACATGCCCAATGCTGGAATTGCCATCGCTTTGGTGACTGAAATATTAGACACATCAATCCCAGCTTCACCGACATTTTTGAGCATAATTTGATTGAGATAAATATCGCCAAACCCATATGGAATGAACATATAGGTGGTTACTAGCCCAAAGGTAATCAAACAGGCAATCAAGCGTCTATCAATTTGCATGCGGTTAAACGCTAATAGCAATGGCGGCACCAAGAGCGGAATAAAGGCAATATGAATCGGGATTAAGTTTTGGCTAAAGCAGCTCATCATCACCAGGCCAGCAAACAGCGTGTACTTAATCATACCGCTCGTGCCCCCAGCATCAATACGCTTGATAACCGCGCCTGCCAATGACTGCGGCAGTCCTGAATGAGCAATCGCTACCGCAAACGCACCTAATAGTGCATAAGACAGCGCGATTTGTGCGCCATTTCGGATACCTTCCTGAAACGCCGCTAAGGTATCTGTCACACCTAAGCCAGCTATCAGTCCACCTGCCAGCGCTCCAATAAGCAAGCTAAGCACCACGTGTACCCGCGCCAGTGAAAGTCCCAGCATAATGACTACTGCCAATAGCACCGCATTGATTGTCATCTTCTCGCCCCTTTTCCTTTAATTTCTAGCCAGCTCTTTAATTTATTGCTTAATTTTCGAACTGTTGACTTCGCCCTAGCGTCTCAAAACTCATAATCTCTATAATTTACAACTGCTATTAAGACGCGCGCCAGTTTACCTGATTTTAACTTTAAAGCCTATGCGCAGAACCTAGCAAACATGCTTTAAACACTGATTACAGCGATGACTGCTCTATTTTAAATGGGCATATAAGATTAGGTGGCTGAGGTAAATTTATGCAGCCTCTGGAATGACCGTACAGCCAGCAAATAAACTTACCTCGATCGCTACACACATCGATGTTTTTATTGAAAAATTTCTAGCCGCATGACGGACGCACACTATTTTCTATCCTGTTGAATAGCAAGCCTTGCAATTTTTTATGGGGACTCCATTTATCTAAACATGAGCCACGAATATCTAAACATGAGCCACGAACTTGACTTTACAAGTCTGGTTAACGAGGAAAGGATATATATGAGTAATAGCCAACATACCCCCAAAAAAGACGACCTTGAGCAAGAAAATATTGATCAAGAGAACGTCGAACAAGAAAGCGTTGAAACAGAAGCCACTGAGCAAGAAAATGCTGGCTCTGAAATGTCGGCTGATCTAATAAAAGACGCAAAACCGGAAGACGATTCAGACACCACGTCAGCTGATGAGGTAGACAGCTATCTGCCCCTACTCGCGCTAAGAGACGTCGTTGTTTACCCGCATATGCAGATCGCATTGTTCGTAGGACGTGCGCCTTCAGTCAAAGCGGTTGAGCTGGCACAGGCTGAGTATGGCAATAAAGTACTGGTCGTCGCCCAAAAAGACTCACTGACCGAAGATATTGATCACAATAACTTATATCAATATGGCACCGTTTGCCGCATTGTTAGCACTATGCCGCATGACAGCGATGAGAATTGCATTAAAGTGCTTATCGAAGGTCAATACCGCGCGCGTGTCGATACCCTAGAAGAGCATGATGAGCTACTGATGGCGAGCTTTGAGCGTGCTGATATCAGCGTTGAAATGAACGACAGCCAACAAAAAAACACCATGAAAGCGCTAACCAGCTTATTTGAAAGTTATGCCGAAGCCCGTCTACGTAATGCACGTGAGCTAACTCGCGTGGCTAACCGTATCGATGATTTGCTTGAGCTGGTATATTTTATATCGACCCGTGTGTCAATGGATCTTGATATCAAACAATCATTTTTAGAAAATGATGATCTAAAAAACCACATCAATACGCTGACAGAATATCTGGTTAAACAAAGTGCTGAACAGAATATCGAACAAGATATTCAAGATGCTGTTCGTCAGCAAATGGAAGACAATCAGCGCGAGTACTTCTTAAATGAGAAGCTGAAAGCTATTAAAAACGAGCTGTCAGATATGAATGACGGCGCGTTTGATAGTGACGACGATGTTGGCGAGCTTGAGCAACGTCTTGAAGAAGCGGATTTGCCAGACGATGTGCGCAAAAAAGCAGAGCAAGAGTTTAAAAAGCTTAAAATGATGCCGCCAGCTTCGTCTGAGTCTTCAGTAGTACGCAACTATATTGAATGGATTTTAGATACGCCGTGGAATGCGACCACTAAAGTATCGATTAATTTAGAGAAAGCCAAAACCACCTTAGATGAAGATCACTACGGCTTACAAGATGTGAAAGATCGCATCTTAGAGTACTTAGCCGTACAATCACGAGTGAAAAAACTTCGTGGCCCGATTCTATGTCTGGTCGGTCCTCCAGGTGTTGGTAAAACTTCGCTTGGTGAGTCAATTGCTCGCGCAACCGGTCGTAAGTTTGTACGTATGGCGCTTGGCGGCGTCCGTGATGAAGCAGAAATCCGTGGTCATCGCCGTACTTATATCGGTGCTATGCCCGGTAAAATTGTTCAGTCGCTCGCCAAAGCAGAAGTCAAAAACCCGCTATTCTTATTAGATGAAGTCGATAAAATGGCGCAAGACTTCCGCGGTGATCCAGCATCAGCCTTGCTAGAAGTATTAGATCCCTCACAAAATGACAAGTTTAATGATCATTATTTAGATATGGACTTAGATCTATCACAAGTGATGTTTATCTGTACCGCTAACAGCATGGACATTCCACCAGCGCTCCTTGACCGGATGGAAGTTATTCGTCTGCCGGGTTATACCGAAGAAGAAAAGGTCAATATTGCCCATAAATATTTAGTGCCAAAAGCCATCAAGCAAAACGGTCTTAAAGAAGGCGAGATTGAGATTGTTGAGGCAGCACTACACAGTATCGTGCGTAGCTATACGCGTGAAGCAGGCGTACGTAACCTTGAACGTGAAGTCAATAAAATCTGTCGTAAGATCGTTCGCGGCTCAGTCGAAGCTCATGGTGCACGTGCACCGAAAAAAGATGAGCGTAAGCTAGTAACGGTTGATGATACAAACATTGACGACTATCTTGGCGTACATCAGTATGACTATGGTCTGGCGGAAGAAGAACCCGAGATTGGTAGAATTACTGGTCTAGCATGGACTCAGGTTGGTGGCGAGCTACTCACTATCGAAGCTGTTGCCATGAAAGGTAAGGGTGAACTTAGCTTTACTGGCTCGCTTGGCGATGTGATGAAAGAATCTATTCGCGCTGCCATGAGTGTGGTTCGTGCTCGCGGTGACAGCTTAGGTATTGACTATGAAACGGTCAAAACTACCGACATTCACGTGCATATGCCGGAAGGCGCAACGCCAAAAGATGGTCCCTCGGCTGGTGGTGCACTAACGACCGCGCTGGTATCTGCCTTGACCGGTATTGCCATTCGTCCAGATATCGCGATGACTGGTGAGATTACCTTACGCGGTAAAATACTACGCATCGGTGGTCTTAAAGAGAAGTTATTGGCAGCGCATCGCGGCGGTATCAAGCATGTCTTGATTCCAGCCAGTAATGAGCGCGATCTAGTCGATATCCCTGATAACGTTAAAGCAGGTCTGACCATTCAACCAGTAGCAACGATTGATGAGATTTTAAAAGTCGCATTGGTAAGTATGCCAACGCCGCTTAAACCTGCTAAAGTTACTGTAGATACTACTTCTAAAAAGGCTTTGCATAACTAAGGTTATAAATAAGATCAATACTGATAGATAACTTATATGAAAAAGACCGCAATATTAATTGCGGTCTTTTTTTGTTTATTATTTGAGTTATTCACTAGGCTGTTTGAATAGTTTTTAATGCCATAAATATACTCTGCTTTAAACTACTTAATAGTTACGGTCATATAGTAAGGCTTTGGCTCGTTACTCTCACGCGCTTGATTATGTGGCTGTAATACTCGAATGGTATGTTCGCCTGTTTTATCAAGCGTGACCGTCTCAGTGCTTAAATCTGATGAATTGCTGCCGTAAAACACAGGGTTACGAACAGTTACCTAAAATATAACCAATTCTAATCATTTATATCTATAATAAGTAAATTAAAAAACAATAAAGAGATAGGGTTATGGGAAAACTGGTTAGTATTGGGGAGGCGGCCAAGCATTTTGGGGTTGCTCAATCGACATTAAGACGTTGGGATGAAGATGGTACGTTAGTCGCCAAAAGAACCGAAAATGGTCACAGACGTTATGATTTAAATGAAGTAAGACCACACCCTTTAAATACACCACCAAAATTAGACCGAAAAACCATTGCTTATGCTCGTGTTTCAAGTCGTGACCAAAAAGATGACTTGCAGCGCCAAGCGCAGGTTTTGGAACTTTATTGTGCCAAACAAGGTTGGCGTTTCGAGACAATCACCGATTTTGGTAGTGGTATGAACTATAAGAAGAAAGGCTTAAAAACCCTGCTTGACGACATTCTTGACAACAAAGTCGAGCGACTGGTAATCACCCACAAAGACAGACTTTTACGCTTTGGTGCTGAATTGGTGTTTATGCTATGTGAGGCGCGTGATGTTAAGGTGGTCATTATCAATCAAGGCGAGGAACTTAGTTTTGAGCAAGAATTAGCCCAAGATGTATTAGAGATTATCACTGTATTTTCAGCGAGGCTCTACGGTTCTCGCAGCAAGAAAAATCAAAAACTAATAGAGGCGGTTAAACAAGTATTATGATCCGTGGTCATATCATCGAACTCAAACCAAACAACGTACAGGCGAACCATTTTGCCCGTGCTTGCGGTGTGGCGCGGAAAGCTTACAACTGGGCCTTGCATGAGTGGCAACGTCAATATAGAGAGGACAAGGCCTACCGTGACGCCTGTTTATTGGCTGGTATTGAGATTGATTCCAAAAATCTAAACAGACCCTCACAAGCCAAGCTCAGACGCGAATTGAACGCCATTAAACGTGAGCTATTCCCGTGGATGACGGAAGTGACAAAATGTGCCCCGCAAGCCGCAATCATGCAACTGGGCGATGCTTATAACAACTTCTTTAAAGGGCTGGCTGAATACCCCGTCACGCGCAAGCGTGGTAAAGACGATAGATTCAGTCTCTCTAACGACCAATTTGCCATTAAAGGTAAATCCATTCGCATCCCTAATTTAGGCTGGGTGCGCATGAAAGAGGCTTTACGGTTTGACGGTAAAATAATGGCGGCCACCATCTCTAAGCGCGGCGGGAAATGGTTTGTCAGCGTTGCAGTTGATTTAGACCACAGGGTTAAAAAGATTATCAAGACAGGTAAAAGCGTTGGTATCGACCTTGGTATTACCGATTTATTAGTTTTATCAGACGGCACCAAAATTAAAGCACCTAAGCCCTTAGCTAAATATTTAAGCAAATTAAGAACACTCAATAAAAACCTGAGTCGCACTAAAAAAGGCAGTAAAAACAGAGAAAAGGCGAAAACCAAGCTCTCTCGTTTGCATTATAAGATCAGAGGTATCAGGCAGGATTCGTTGCACAAAATAACCTCTAGCTTGGTCAGAGAGTTTGATGTGATTGCGATTGAAAGTCTTAATGTCAAAGGCATGGTTAAAAATAGAAAGCTGTCACGCGCCATTAGTGATTTGGGTTTCTTTGAATTTAAGCGTCAGCTTATCTATAAAGCCAATGAGCAAGGCAAGGTTGTGAAGTCAGTCGGTCGTTTTTACCCAAGCTCAAAGACTTGCTCAAACTGCAATCACATCCTTGGCAAAGATGAATTAACACTAAAGATGCGCGAATGGACGTGTCCTGAGTGTCAGTCCAAACATGACCGCGATCTCAACGCCAGTATCAATATTTTAAATAACGCGACTGTTATTTTAACAGTCGCATAACCCCGCTCATTGGTCGGTGAGTTCCATCGCCAATTAAAAAAGTCTGTGGAGTCGTAGTCAGTCTAAGTCTCAAACGAGAGGTAGCGCATGGCATTGAAGCAGAAAGAAAATTTTAAATCTAGCTAGTTAGATATATTTAGTGAGATTTGAGTAATATTTTTGGAACGG